>Ga0247773_1000516_pt1 | contig 15642 bp, 1 predicted proteins | sample UWRJL092311B6_FD_179934 | JGI IMG/M metagenome (GOLD analysis project Ga0247773, IMG submission 179934) | Plant litter microbial communities from Arlington Agricultural Research Station in Wisconsin, United States - UWRJ-L092-311B-6 | ecosystem: Environmental > Terrestrial > Plant litter >...
GCTGGGCCGGGAGGACGTCTTCGGCGGACCCAGGAGCCCCATCGGCCGGGCGATCCCCGACCTGCGGCTGTACGTGCTCGACCCCGCGCGGCGGCCGGTGCCGATCGGGGTGCCGGGCGAGCTGTACGTGGGCGGCGCCGGGGTGGCGCGCGGGTACCTGAACCGCCCCGAGCTCACCGCGGAGCGCTTCGTGGACGACCCGTTCGCTCCCGGCCGGCTCTACCGGACCGGCGACCGGGTGCGGTGGATGGCCGACGGGACGCTGGAGTACCTGGGCCGCCTGGACGAGCAGGTGAAGATCCGCGGCTTCCGCATCGAGCTGGGCGAGATCGAGGCCGCGCTGCGCCAGGCGCCCGGCGTCGCGGACTGCACCGTCGTCGCGCGCGAGGACGACACGGGCGACCGGCGGCTGGTGGCGTACGTGGTGGGCGCCGCGGAGGCGGGTGCCCTGCGCGAGCACCTGCACCGGGAGCTCCCGGAGTACATGGTGCCCGCGGCGTACGTGCGCCTCGAGGCGCTGCCGATGACTCCCAACGGAAAGCTGGACCGCAAGGCGCTGCCGGCTCCCGAGGGCGACGCGTACGCCCGGCGCGGCTACGAGGCGCCGGTGGGGGAGACCGAGCAGGCGCTGGCGGAGATCTGGAGCGAGCTGCTGGGCATGGAGCGGGTGGGGCGCTGGGACAACTTCTTCGAGCTTGGCGGCCACTCGCTCCTGATCGTGAAGCTGATCGAGCGGATGCGGCGGCGGGAGCTGCACGTGGAGGTCGGGACCCTGTTCATGAAGCCGACCATCGCGGACCTGGCCGAAGCGGTGAGCGGCTACAGCCCGGACGAGCCGGTGCCCCCCAACCTGATCCCCGGGCTGGACTCGCTCGACCCCGGTGAAGTGGGATCCGGCCAACTGGAGGTAGTTCTGTGACGTTCCAAACGCTTCTGGCGACGCTCGCCTCTTCCGGGATCCAGCTCCGCGGAGCCGGCGAGGAGATCGTCGTGACCGGGAACGAAAAAGCCCTGGACGCCGAGCTGATCAGGGAGCTGCGCGCGCACAAGGCGACGCTGCGCGACTTCGTCCGCGAGCACGGCGGATGGTGGGCCCCCAGGCAGATCACGCCGGAGATGCTGCCGCTGGTGACGCTCACCCAGGCGGAGATCGACGGGATCGTGGCGGGGGTGGAGGGCGGGACGGCCAACGTGCAGGACATCTACCCGCTGGCGCCGCTGCAGGAGGGGATCTTCTTCCACCACCTGCTGGCGCGCGAGGGCGATCCCTACCTGGTCTCGTCGCTGGCCGGCTTCGAGCGCCGGGAGCAGCTGGACGCGTACGTGAGCGCGCTGCAGGCCGTGATCGGCCGGCACGACATCCTGCGCACCGCAGTGGCGTGGGAGGGGCTGCCCGAGCCCGTGCAGGTGGTGTGGCGCCGGGCGCGGCTGCCGGTGGAGGAGGTGGAGCCGGACGCCGCCGCGGGCGACGCCGCGCGGGCGCTGTGGAACCGGTTCGACCCGCGGCGCACCCGGCTGGACCTTCGCCGCGCGCCGCTGATGCGGGCCGCCGTGGCGCACGATGCGGCGGAAGACCGCTGGCTGCTGCTGGTCCAGAAGCACCACCTGATCGGCGACCACACCACCATGGAGGTGATGGAGGAGGAGATCCGGGCGCACCTGCAGGGCCGGGAGGCGGAGCTGCCCGCCCCGCTCCCTTTCCGCACCTTCGTGGCACAGGCGCGGCGGAGCGCGAGCGGGCCGCAGCACGAGGCGTTCTTCCGCGCGCTGCTGGAGGGCGTGGACGAGCCCACGGCGCCGTTCGGCCTGCTGGACGTCTGGAGCGACGGGGCGGGGATCACGGCGGCGCGGCAGGTGGTGGAGCCGGAGCTGGAGGCCCGGCTGCGGTCGCGGGCACGCGCGCTGGGCGTGAGCGCGGCGAGCGTGTGCCACGTCGCGTGGGGGCAGGTGCTGGCGCGGGTGACGGGGCGCGACGACGTGGTGTTCGGGACGGTGCTCTTCGGCCGCATGCAGGGGGGCGAGGGCGCCGACCGGGTGCTGGGGCTCTTCATGAACACGCTCCCGGTCCGGGTCCGCGTGGACACGCAGGGGGCGGAAGCCGCCGTGCGGGAGATGCACCGGCAGCTGGCCGAGCTGCTGCGCCACGAGCACGCCTCGCTGGGGCTGGCCCAGCGGTGCAGCGGAGTCGAGGCCCCCGCCCCGCTGTTCACCTCCCTCCTGAACTACCGCCACAGCCCCGGGGCAAAGCAGGCGCGGGCGGCGGACGCGGGTGCCGCGGGGGGCGGGATGCGCCATCTGCGCGCCGAGGAGCGGACGAACTACCCCGTGACGCTCTCGGTGAACGACCTGGGGGAGGAGCTTTCGCTGACCGCGCAGGTGGCGGCCCCGGGCGAGGCGGAGCGGGTGTGCCGGATGATGCACACGGCACTGGAGCGGCTGGTCGAGGCGCTGGAGACCTCTTCCGGGCGGGCGATCGGGAGCCTCGACGTGCTGCCGGAGGCGGAGCGCGCGCTGGTGGTGGAGGAGTGGAACCGCACGGACGCGGAGTACCCCGCCACTTCCTGCATCCACGAGCTGTTCGAGGTGCAGGCGGCCAGAACGCCCGACGCGGTGGCGGTGCGCTTCGAGGAGGAGTCGCTCACCTACGCGGAGCTGAACGCGCGGGCCAACCGGCTGGCGCACCGTCTCGCGCGCCTGGGCGTGGGCCCCGAGGTGCGCGTGGGGCTCTGCCTGGAGCGGGGGCTGGAGATGGTGGTCTCGATCCTCGCCGTGCTGAAGGCGGGGGGTGCCTACGTGCCGCTCGATCCCGCCCATCCGGCCGAGCGGCTGGCGTTCACCCTGCGCGACGCCGGGGTGCCGGTGGTGGTGACGCAGGAGAAGGTGCGCGCCACCCTCCCCGTGCCGGACGGGGTGGAGGTGGTGTGCCTGGAGGCGGCAGCGGCCCAGATCGCCGCCGAGAGCGCGGAGAACCCCGCGAGCGGGGCCCTGCCCGGCAGCCTCGCCTACATCATCTACACCTCCGGCTCCACCGGCACGCCCAAGGGCACGCTGGTCGAGCACCGCAACGTGGCGCGGCTCTTCAGCGCCACCGACGCGTGGTTCGGCTTCGGGCCGGACGACGTCTGGAGCCTGTTCCACTCCTGCGCCTTCGACTTCTCGGTATGGGAGCTGTGGGGCGCGCTCCTCTACGGCGGGCGTGTCGTGGTGGTGCCCCGTGACGTCACCCGCGACCCCGCGGCCTTCCATGCGCTGGTGCGGCGCGAGGGCGTGACGGTGCTGAGCCAGACGCCATCGGCGTTCCGGCAGTTCATCCGCGTGGACGGCGAGCGGGGCGGCGAGCTGGCGCTGCGCGTGGTGGTCTTCGGCGGCGAGGCGCTGGAGCCCGCCTCCCTGCGGGAGTGGGTGGAGCGCCGCGGGGCCGAGACGCCGCGGCTGGTGAACATGTACGGGATCACGGAGACCACGGTCCACGTCACCTACCGGCCGCTGGGCCGCGAGGACGTCTTCGCGGGGAGCGGGAGCCCGATCGGGGTGCGGATCCCGGACCTCCGGCTGTACGTGCTCGACCGGGCGCGGCGGCCGGTGCCGATCGGGGCGCCGGGCGAGCTGTACGTGGGCGGCGCGGGGGTGGCGCGCGGATACCTGAACCGGCCCGAGCTCACGGCGGAGCGCTTCGTGGACGACCCGTTCGCCCCCGGCCGGCTCTACCGTACCGGCGACCGGGTGCGGTGGATGGCGGACGGGACGCTCGAGTACCTGGGCCGCCTGGACGAGCAGGTGAAGATCCGCGGCTTCCGCATCGAGCTGGGCGAGATCGAAGCCGCACTGCGCCAGGCGCCCGGCGTCGCGGACTGCACCGTCGTCGCGCGGGTGGACGACACGGGCGACCGGCGGCTGGTGGCGTACGTGGTGGGCGCCGTGGAGGCGGAGGGGCTGCGGGAGCACGTGCGGCGGAGCCTGCCGGAGTACATGGTGCCGACGGCGTTCGTGATGCTGGAGGCACTGCCGCTGACGCCCAACGGCAAGCTGGACCGCAAGGCACTGCCGGCGCCGGATCTCGCGTCGGCGGAGGGGCGGTACGTGGCGCCGCGGACGCCGACCGAGGAGGTGCTGGCGGGGATCTGGGTGGAGGTGCTGCGGCTGGAACGCGTGGGCGTGGAGGAAAGCTTCTTCGACCTGGGCGGGCACTCGCTCCTGGCCACCCGCGTGGTTTCGCGCATTCGGGAGGTATTCGCCGTCGAGCTGCCGCTGCGGGCGCTCTTCGAGGGGCCCACGGTCGCGCAGCTGGCGAAGGCGGTGGAGGAGTTGGGGCGCGCGGAGCTGCCGGTGCTTCCGCCGGTGGTGCCGGCCGGGCGCACGGGAGCGCTGCCGCTCTCCTTCGCGCAGGAGCGGCTCTGGTTCCTGGACCGCCTGGAGCCGGGGAGCACCACCTACAACGTTCCCGTGGCACGGCGCCTGGTCGGTGCGCTGGACGGGGCGGCGCTGGAGCGGAGCTTGGGCGAGATCGTCCGGCGTCACGAGGCGCTGCGGACGACGTTCGCCGAGGCGGACGGCTCGCCGGTGCAGGTGATCGCGCCCTTCGGCGGGTTCGCGCTGCCGGTGGAGGAGCTGTCGGGGCTCGGCGAGGCGGATCGCGAGGCGGCGGTCAGGCGGCGCGCCGGCGAGGAGGCGAGGCGGGCGTTCGACCTCGCCGCGGGACCGCTCTTCCGCGCGGCGCTGCTGCGGCTGGGCGCCGAGGAGCACGTGCTGCTGCTCTCGATGCACCACATCGTCAGCGACGGGTGGAGCATGGGGGTGCTCTTCCGGGAGCTGTCGTCGCTGTACGCGGCGTACCGCGAGGGCGCGGAGTCGCCGCTGCCGGAGCTGGCGGTGCAGTACGCCGACTACGCGGTGTGGCAGCGCGGGCAGCTGGCGGGCGAGACCCTGGACCGGCAGCTGGCGTACTGGCGCGAGCGGCTGGCCGGCGCACCCGCGCTGCTGGAGCTGCCGACCGACCATCCGCGCCCGGCGGTGCAGACGTACCGGGGCGCGCTGGTTCCGGTGGAGCTCCCCCTGGAGCTGCTGGAGCGGCTTCAGGCGCTGGGGCGCAGCGAGGGCGCGACGCTGTACATGACGCTGCTGGGCGCCCTGCAGGTGCTGCTCTCGAAGTACGCGGGGAGCGAGGACGTGGTGGTGGGAAGCCCCATCGCCGGGCGCACGCGCCGGGAGGTGGAAGATCTGATCGGCTTCTTCGTCAACACGCTGGTGCTGCCCACCGACCTCTCGGGAGACCCCTCGTTCCGCGAGACCCTGCGGCGGGTGCGGGAGGCCACCTTGGGCGCGTACGCGCATCAGGAGCTCCCCTTCGAGAAGCTGGTGGTGGAGCTGCAGCCGGAGCGGTCCCTGAGCCACTCGCCGCTCTTCCAGGTGATGTTCACGCTGCAGAACACCGGGGGCGGGGGAGGCGCTCTCGCGGGGCTGGAGGTGAGCCGAGCCGGTCCGGCCACGGAGATCGCCCAGTTCGATCTCTCCCTGACGCTTGGGGTGACCCCCCAGGGCCTGCGCGGCGCGCTGAGCTACAGCACCGACCTCTTCGAGCGCGGCACGGCCGACCGCATGCTCGGCCACCTGGCGCGTGTGCTGGAGCGGGTCGCCGCCGACGCGGACGTGCGGCTTTCGCAGCTGGAGCTGCTCGGGGAGGCGGAGCGCGCGCTGGTGCTGGAGGAGTGGAACCGGACGGCGGCCGAGGTTCCGGCGGACCGGTGCATCCACGAGCTCTTCGAGGCGCAGGCGGCGCGCACGCCGGGGGCGGTAGCCGTGCGCTTCGAGGAGGAGTCGCTCACCTACCACGACCTGAACGAGCGTGCGAACCGGCTGGCGCACCACCTCCGCGGGCTGGGCGTGGGGCCGGACGCACGGGTGGGGGTCTGCGTGGAGCGCGGCCCGGAGATGGTGGTAGGCCTCCTCTCCATCCTCAAGGCGGGCGGCGCCTACCTGCCGCTGGACCCGGCGTACCCGGCCGACCGGCTGCGCTACATGCTGGAGGACAGCGCGCCGGCGGCGCTCGTCACGCAGTCGTCGCTGGCCGGCACGTTCGCCGGGCTGGACGTCCCGACCGTCGAGCTCGATGCCGGGGTTCCGGCATGGACGGGCGAGCCGGAGACGAATCCCGAGCGTGCGGAGCTGCGGCCCCATCACCTGGCGTACGTCATCTACACCTCCGGCTCCACGGGGCGGCCGAAAGGCGTGATGGTCGAGCACCGCAGCCTGGTCAACCACACCGCGTGGCAGGCCGAGGCGTTCGGCATCGGCGCGCGCGACACGGTGCTGCAGCGGACGTCGATCTCGTTCGACGCGTCGGTGTGGGAGCTGTGGACGCCGCTGGCCACCGGCGCGCGGATGGTGCTCCTGTCTTCCGACGCGATGAAGGACCCGGCGGCCATCGGGCGGGTGATGGCGGAGGAGGGGGTCACCGTCGCCCAGTTCGTCCCGCTGCTCCTGCAGGCGGTGCTCGGCGCGCTTCCGGCCGGCCGCTCGCTCCCCTGCCGGGTCCTCTTCTGCGGTGGCGAGCCGCTTTCTGCGGCCCTGGTGGAAGAGGCGCGCTCGGCGGGGGTGGGCGAGGTGGTCAACCTCTACGGCCCCACCGAGGCGACCATCGACTCGACGTCGCACGTCTGCACCACGGACGGGCGAGCCCCCGCCATCGGCCGGCCGGTCGCCAATGCGCGGATCTACGTCCTGGACGCGCGCGGCGCGCCGGCGCCCGTGGGGGTGGCGGGCGAGCTGTACGTGGGCGGGGCCGGCGTGGCGCGCGGCTACCTGGGCCGCGCCGGGCTGACGGCGGAGCGCTTCGTCCCCGATCCGTTCTCGGCGGAAGGCGGCGCGCGGATGTACCGCACCGGCGACCGCGGCCGCTGGAGGGCGGACGGGACGCTGGAGTTCCTGGGGCGCACCGACTTCCAGGTGAAGGTCCGCGGCTTCCGCATCGAGCTGGGCGAGATCGAGGCGGCGCTGCTGGAGCACGGGGGCGTGCGCGAGTGCGCGGTCCTGGCGCGCGAGGACGCGCCCGGCGACCGGCGGCTGGTGGCGTACGTGGCGGGCGGCGTGGAGACGGACGCGTTGCGCGCGCACGTGCGCCATCGCCTGCCGGAGTACATGGTCCCCGCCGCGTTCGTCGCCCTGGACCGGCTGCCGCTGACGCCCAACGGGAAGCTGGACCGCAAGGCTCTGCCCGCGCCGGAGCTCGCGTCGGCGAGGGAGACGTACGTGGCGCCGCGCAACCCGGTCGAGGAGATGCTGGCGGAGATCTGGGCGGAGGTGCTGCGCCTGGAGCGGGTGGGCGTGGAGGAAAGCTTCTTCGAGCTGGGCGGGCACTCGCTCCTCGCCACCCGCGTGGTCTCGCGCATCCGCGAGGTGTTCGCCGTGGAGGTGCCGCTGCGGGCGCTGTTCGAAGGGCCCACGGTGGCGGAGCTGGCGAGGGCGGTGGAGGACGAGCGCCGCACGGGGCTGCCGGTGCTCCCGCCGGTGGTGCCGACCGACCGCACGGGGCCGCTGCCGCTCTCCTTCGCGCAGGAGCGGCTCTGGTTCATCAACCGGATGGAGCCGGGGAGCGCCGCCTACAACATCCCCGTGGTGCGGCGCCTGGGCGGAGCGCTGGACGGGCCGGCGCTGGAGCGCGCCCTGGGCGAGATCGTCCGCAGGCACGAAGGGCTGCGTACGGTCTTCGCGGAGGTGGACGGCACCCCCGTGCAGGTGGTGGCGCCCTTCCGCGGATTTGCCCTGCCGCTGGAGGACCTCTCGGGATGGAGCGAGGCGGATCGCGAGGCGGAGGTCGGGCGGCGCGCCGGCGAGGAAGCGGGGCGTGCGTTCGACCTCGCGGCGGGACCGCTCTTCCGCGCGGCGCTGCTGCGGCTGGGCGAGGAAGACCACGTGCTGCTGCTCTCGATGCACCACGTCGTCAGCGACGGGTGGAGCATGGGCGTGCTCTTCCGTGAGCTGTCCGCCCTCTACCAGGCGTACCGCGACGGCGGCGAGTCGCCCCTGCCGGAGCTGCCGGTGCAGTACGGCGACCACGCCGTGTGGCAGCGCCGCCAGCTGCAGGGCGAGGCGCTGGAGCGGCAGGTGGCGTGGTGGAAGGAGCGGCTGGCCGGCGCGCCCGAGCTGCTGGAGCTGCCCACCGACCACCCGCGGCCCGCCGTGCAGGCGTACCGCGGGGCGTACGAGCCCATCCGCATCGGCGCCGAGCTGCTGGAGCGGCTGGAGGCCCTGGGGCGCCGCGAGGGCGCCACGCTGTTCATGGTGCTCACGGGCGCCTTCCAGGTGCTGCTGTCGAAGTACAGCGGCAGCGAGGACGTGGTGGTGGGCACCACCATCGCCGGGCGAACGCGCGGCGAGCTGGAGGGGCTGATCGGCCTGTTCATGAACACGCTGGTGCTGCGGACGGACCTGTCCGGCCAGCCCACCTTCCGCGAGGTGCTGCGGCGGGTGCGGGAGATGACGCTGGGCGCGTACGAGCACCAGGAGCTGCCCTTCGAGCGGCTGGTGGAGGAGCTGCGGCCGGAGCGGTCGCTGGGCCACTCGCCCCTGATCCAGGTGCTCATCGAGCTGCACGCCCCCGACGGGCAGGGGGACGGCGGAGGGCTCCCCGGGCTGGAGACCCGCGGCCTCGGCGCCGACGTGAAGACGGCCAAGTTCGACCTGACCGCGGCCATGGCCATCACCCCCCGCGGCCTCGCGGGCGGCGTGACCTACAACACCGACCTGTTCGAGCGCGGCACCGTCCGGGCCCTGGTGGAGCACCTGGTGCGCGTGCTGGAGCAGGTCTCGGCCGACCCCGACCAGCGCATCTCCCGTCTGCGCCTCATGAGCCCGGCCGAGCGGGACCGGGTGGTGGGATGGAACCGCACGACGGCCGGGTACCCGGCGGAGCGCTGCATCCACCAGTGGATCGAGGCCCAGGCCGCCCGCACGCCGGACGCCCCCGCCGTCGTGTTCGGCGAGGAGCGGATGACCTTCGGGGAGCTGGACGCGCGGGCCAATCGCATCGCCCGCCACCTCGCGGGGCTGGGGGTGGGGGTGGAGACGCGCGTGGGGCTGTGCCTGGAGCGCGGCCTGGACATGATGCCCGCCATCCTGGGGGTGATGAAGGCCGGCGCCGCGTACGTGCCCATCGACCCGTCGCACCCCGCGGAGCGGATGTCGTACGTGCTGGAGGACTCCGGCGTGCGCGTGCTGCTCACCCAGGACCGGCTGCGGGACCGGCTCCCGGCATTGGATGCGGTCCGCGTCCTGTCCATCGACGCGGAGTGGGATGCGATCGCCGCGGAGAGCGCGGACCCGGTCGAGAGTGGGGTCACGAGCGAGAACCTCTGCTACGTCATCTACACCTCGGGGTCGACCGGCCGGCCCAAGGGCGTGGCGATGCATCACCGTGGCGTCGCCAACTACATCCACTGGGGCATCCGCCACTACGCAGCAGACGCGGGGAGCGGCGCGCCCGTCTTCTCGTCCATGGCGGTGGACCTGACCATCACCAACCTGCTGCCGCTGTTCTGCGGCCACCCGGTGCACTTCCTCCCCGAGGAGAACGCCGTCGAGGCGCTGGCCGACGCGATCCGGCAGAAGCCGGGCTACGGGCTGATCAAGATCACCCCGACGCACCTGGCGCTGCTGAACGACATGCTGGGCCCCGGCGACCTGCGCGGTTCCACGAAGACGCTCGTCGTCGGCGCAGACTTCCTGAACGCGGAGCCCACGGTGCCCTGGCAGGACAGCGCGCCGGACGTGCGGCTGATGAACGAGTACGGCCCCACGGAGACGGTGGTCGGCTGCTCGGCGTACGAGCTGCCGAACGGCGTGCACCGCGCGGGGCCCGTCCCTGTGGGCGGCGCCATCCAGAACCTCACCTTCTTCGTGCTGGACGGGCGGATGGAGCCCGTGCCCGTCGGCCTCCCCGGCGAGCTGTACATCGGCGGCGTGGGAGTGGCGCGCGGCTACCTGGGCCGTCCGGCGCTCTCGGCGGAGAAGTTCGTCCCGGACCCGTTCGCGGAGCCGGGGGCGCGGATGTACCGCACGGGTGACCGGGCGCGGTGGCTGGAGGGCGGCAGCCTGGTGATCCTGGGCCGCACCGACAGCCAGGTGAAGATCCGCGGTTACCGCGTGGAGCTGGGCGAGGTGGAGGCCGCGCTCCGCGCCCATCCCCAGGTCTCCGCCGCCCTGGCGGTGATGCGCGAGGACGTGCCGGGCGACCGGCGGCTGGTGGCCTACGTCGTCGGACAGGCGGACGTGGAGGCGCTGCGCGAGCACCTGCGGGCCACGGTGCCGGACCACATGGTGCCGGGCGCCTTCGTGAAGCTGGACGCGCTGCCGCGGACCAAAACGGGCAAGCTGGATCCGAAGACCCTGCCGGCGCCGGAGTACGGCTCCAGGGAGGAGCGGTACGTGGCGCCCCGCACGCCCATGGAAGAGAAGCTGGCCGCCATCTGGGCGGAGGTGCTGCGGGCGGAGCGGGTGGGCGTGGAGGAAAGCTTCTTCGAGCTGGGCGGCGACAGCATCCTCTCCATCCAGGTCGCGTCCCGGGCACGGCGGGCCGGGGTGGCGATCACCCCCCGCCAGCTCTTCGAGCACCCGACCATCGCCGGGCTCGCCGCGCTGGCCCGCGACGCGGCCGCGGCGCCCCGCGCCGAGCAGGGGCGGGTGGAGGGTGCGGTGACGCCGACCCCGATTCAGGCCTGGTTCTTCGAGCAGGGGCACGGCTCGCCGTGGCACGAGAACCAGTCCGTCCTCCTCGCCGTCCCCGGCGAGGCCGCGGCCGTGCTGGACGCGGCGCTCGCGGCGGTGCTGGAGCACCACGACGCGCTCCGCCTCCGCTTCCGGCGCGCCGCGGCGGGGTGGGAGCAGTGGCACGCCCCCGAGACCGGGATCGCGCTGGAGCGCGTCGACCTTTCCGCGCTGGCCGGCGACGAGCAGGACCGCGCGCTTCAGGCGGCCGCCGCCGAGCGGCAGGCCGGCCTGCGCCTGGAGGAGGGGCCGCTGGGGCGCGCGGTCCTCTTCGACCGGGGCGAGGGGGGGCATGTCCTCTTCCTGGTCCTGCACCACCTGGTGGTGGACGGCGTCTCCTGGCGGATCCTCCGCGACGACCTGGAGCGCGCGTGCGCGCAGCTCGGGGCCGGCGAGCCGGTGGAGCTGGGCGAGAAGAGCACCTCGTACCGGGAGTGGTCGCGGGCGCTGGAGGCGCACGCGGCCGGCGAGGCGCTCCGCGCCGAGGCGGCGCACTGGCTGGCGCAGGGGCCCGAGGGCGTGGCCCCGCTCCCCGTGGACGGCGAGGGGGGCCCGGGGACGGTGGACGGCTCGCGCACCGTGAGCGTCCGGCTGGGCGCCGAGGAGACGCGCGCGCTCCTGCAGGAGGTCCCTTCCGCATACCGCACGCAGGTCAACGACGTCCTCCTCTGCGCGCTGGCCCAGGCGGTGTCGGAGTGGACGGGCGGCGCGCGCGTCCGGCTGGCGCTGGAGGGGCACGGGCGCGAGGAGGGGGTGGGTGCCGGCGTCGACCTCACCCGCACCGTGGGATGGTTCACCAGCATCTACCCGGTGGTGCTGGACCTGGAGGGCGCGGCCGGCCCGGGAGACCGGCTGAAGCGGGTCAAGGAGCAGCTCCGCGCGGTCCCCGGGCGGGGGATCGGCTACGGCGTGCTGCGCTACCTGGCCCCCGACCCGGAGCTGCGCCGCGCGCTGGCCGCGGCGGCCGGGCCGGAGATCGTCTTCAACTACCTGGGCCAGTTCGACGGCGCCGGCGCGGCGGAGGGAGGCTTCCGCTTCGTGGGCGGGGCGCGGGGGCCCGAGTCGGCCGGCGACAACCGCCGCTCCTTCCTCCTGGAGGTCAACGGCTCCGTCGGCGGCGGGCGCCTGGCGCTCCACTTCACCTGGGGGAAGGGGACGCACCGCCGCGAGACCGTCCGGCGGCTGGCCGACGCGTACCTCGAGGCGCTGCGCGGGCTGATCGCCCACTGCCGCGAGGAGGGCGCCGGCGGGTACACCCCCTCCGACTTCCCCCTGGCCGAGCTGTCGCAGGCCGAGGTGGACGCGCTCCTGGCCGGCCGGCGCGGGGTGGAGGACCTGTACCCGCTCTCGCCGATGCAGGAGGGGATGCTCTTCCACGCCGTCTCGGGGCACGAGCGGCAGCCGTACCAAGTGCAGGTGGTGCGGCGGCTGGAGGGGAGCCTGGACGCCGCCCTCTTCCGGCGCGCGTGGGCCGAGGTGGCGCGCCGCCACGCCGTCCTCCGCACCGGATTCGTCTGGCGGGGGGTGCGTCGGCCGCTGCAGCGGGTGGAGCAAGCGGTCGAGGTGCCGTGGGTGGAGGAGGACTGGACGGGGCTGGACGAGGCCGGGCGTGAGGCGGCGCTGGAGCGCTTCTTGGAGGCGGACCGCGCCCGCGGCTTCGACCTGGAGGAGGCCCCGCTGATGCGGTGCGCCCTCTTCCGCGCCGGCGAGGGGACGCACTGGTTCGTCTGGAGCCTTCACCACCTCCTCACCGACGGGTGGGCGACGGCGCGGGTGGAGAGCGAGGCGTTCCGGGTGTACCGCGCGTGGAGCGCGGGGCAGGAGGCGGAGCTGCGGCGCGCGCGGCCGTACCGCGACCACGTGGCATGGCTGGCGCGGCAGGACGCCGGCGCCGCGGAGCGGTACTGGCGCGGCGCGCTGGCGGGGTTCGGCGCCCCCACGCGGCTGGGGGTGGACCGCCCCGCCGGCCCCGACGCCGGCCTCCGCAACGCGCAGCTCTACCGGGCGCTTTCGCCCGAGCGCACCGCCCGGCTCGAGGAGGTCGCGCGGGAGCGGCAGGTGACGCTCAACACCATCCTCCAGGGGGCGTGGGCGCTCCTCCTGTCGCGCTACTCCGGCGAGAACGACGTGGTGTTCGGCGCCACCGTCTCCGGCCGCCCGGCCGAGCTGGAGGGCGTGGAAGAGATGATCGGCGTCTTCATCAACACCATCCCGGTGCGGGTGAAGGTGCCGGGGGGCGCGCCGGTGGGCGCCTGGCTGGCCGGGCTGCAGCGGGCGCAGGCCGAGGCGCGCGAGTACGAGTACGCCCCCCTGGTGCAGGTGCAGGGGTGGAGCCAGGTGCCGCGGGGGACGCCGCTCTTCGAGTCCCTCTTCATCGCCGAGAGCCTCCCGGCCGACGACGGCGCGGCGGGCGGCGGCGCGGCCGGCGGCGGAGCGGGGCTCGCCATGGCCGGCGGGCGCACCCTGGAGTGGAACACCTACCCCCTCACCCTCCTGGCCGTACCGGGGCGGAGGCTGTCGCTGGCGCTCAGCTACGACGAGAGCCGCTTCGACGCCGGCTCGATCGACCGGATGCTGGAGCACCTGGACCGCGTGCTGGAGGCGCTCGCCGCCGACGCCGACGCGCCGCTCTCGCGCGTGGCCCTGGTCGGCCCGGCGGAGCGGACCCGGCTGGTGGACGAGTGGAACCGCACCGCGCGCCCGTACCCCCGCGGCGTCTGCGTCCACGAGCGCTTCGAGGAGCAGGCTCGCGAGCGCCCCGGCGACGCGGCGCTGGTGTGGGGGGGCGAGTCGCTCTCCTACGCCGAGCTGGACGCGCGGGCCAACCGGCTGGCGCACCACCTGGCCGCGGGGGGCGTGGGGCCGGACGGCCGCGTGGGCGTGCTCCTGGAGCGCGGCGCGGAGCTGGTCGTCACCATCCTGGCGGTCCTCAAGGCCGGCGGGTGCTACGTGCCGCTCGACCCGGCGTACCCCGCCGAGCGCCTCCGCTTCATGCTGGCCGACTCCGGCGTGGGCGTCCTGGTGGCGCGGCGCGGCGCGGCCGCCACGGTGGACACCGCCGGCGTGCCGGTGGTGTGGCTGGACGACGACGCGGAGGCGATCGCCGCCCGGCCGGCGGAGGCGCCCCGCAGCGGGGCCACGGCCGAGAACCTGGCGTACGTGGTCTACACCAGCGGGAGCACGGGGCGGCCCAAGGGGGTGATGGTGGCCCACCGCCACGTGGTGCAGCTGGTGGTGGAGACCGACTACGTGACGCTGGGGCCGGGCGACCGCGTGGCCCAGGCGTCCAACGCCAGCTTCGACGCGCTGGCGTTCGAGGCGTGGGGGGCGCTGCTGAACGGCGCCACCCTGGTGGGCATCCCCCGCGAGGTGCTCCTCTCCCCCGCCACGGTGGGCGAGTTCCTGCGCGAGGAGCGGATCACCACCCTGTACCAGACCACCGCGCTCCTCAACCAGCTCTCGCGCGAGCGGCCCGGCGTCTTCGCCTCCGTGCGCGAGGTGCTCTTCGGCGGGCAGGCGGCCGACGCGGACAGCGTCCGGCACCTGCTGGCAACGGGGAAGCCGCGGCGCCTCCTCCACATGTACGGCCCCACCGAGACCACGGCGTGGTGCTCGTGGGAGGAGGTGGAGGAGGTCGCGGACCACGCGCTCACCGTCTCCGTCGGCCGCCCCACGGGGAACGGGCGGATCTACATCCTCGACGCCTCGCTGGCGCCGCTCCCCGCCGGCGTTCCGGGGGAGGTGTATGTGGGCGGCGACGGGATCGTCCGCGGCTACCTGAACCGTCCCGCGCTCACGGCGGAGCGCTTCCTCCCCGACCCCTTCGCCGACCAGCCGGGGGCGCGGATGTACCGCACCGGCGACCGGCTGCGCTGGACCGTCGGCGGCGCGCTGGAGTTCGTGGGGCGCGTGGACGAGCAGGTGAAGATCCGGGGTTTCCGCATCGAGCCGGGAGAGATCGAGTCCGTGCTGTCGGCGCACCCGGAGGTGCGCGAGGCGCGGGTGATCGCGGGCAGGGATGCGTCGGGCGAGCAGCGGCTGGTGGCCTACACCGTGGGCGAGGCCGACGCGGAGACGCTGCGCGCGCACCTGCGGCTGAGCCTTCCCGAGTACATGGTCCCCGCCGCGTTCGTGGTCCTGGGCCAGCTTCCGCTCACCCCCAACGGCAAGCTGGACCTGGCGGCGCTCCCCGCGCCGGAGATGGGCTCGTCCGACGACGGCTACGTGGAGCCGAGCACGCCGGTGGAAGAGGTGCTTGCGGAGCTGTGGCGCGAGGTGCTGGGGGTGGCGCGCGTGGGGCGCGACGACGGCTTCTTCGAGCTGGGCGGCCACTCGCTCCTCCTGATGCGGCTCCACGGCCGCCTGCGCGAGGCGCTGGGACGGGAGGTCCCCATCGTGGACCTCTTCCGCTTCCCCACGGTGGCCTTGCTGGCCGGGCACCTGGAGCGCGATCCCGACGCCGGGGAGGACGCGGGGCCGCGGGCGGGGCGGGGGAGCGCGCGCGCGGCGAAGCGGCTGGCGCTGGCGAGCGCGCGCGACGCCGGCCTGAGCGCGGGCGTGGAAGGGGGACGATGAGCAGCCACTCCCTCCCGGCCGCCGGGTACGGCGCCGCCATCGCCATCGTCGGGATGGCGGGGCGCTTCCCCGGCGCCGCAAACGTGGACGAGTTCTGGAGCAACCTCCGCGGCGGGGTGGAGGGGATCACCTTCTTCACCGAGGAGGAGCTGCGGGCGGCCGGCGCCTCCCCGGCGCTCCTGGCCAACCCCTACTACGTGCGGGCGGGCGGGGCGGTGGACGGCATGGAGCTCTTCGACGCCGCCTTCTTCGGCTTCAGCCCGCGCGAGGCCGAGGTGATGGACCCGCAGCACCGCGTCTTCATGGAGA
>Ga0247773_1000518_pt1 | contig 15630 bp, 14 predicted proteins | sample UWRJL092311B6_FD_179934 | JGI IMG/M metagenome (GOLD analysis project Ga0247773, IMG submission 179934) | Plant litter microbial communities from Arlington Agricultural Research Station in Wisconsin, United States - UWRJ-L092-311B-6 | ecosystem: Environmental > Terrestrial > Plant litter >...
GCCGCAACGACACGCGCTACCAGACTCTGGTGCGGCAGGACTACGTGGCGCGCGAGGAGGCCGACCAGGTGCACGCCGCCGCGCTGGCCGCCGCCGCCACGGTGGAGGCCGACCGCGCCGCCCTGGCCGCGGCCGAGGTGAACCTGTCGTACGCCACCATCCGCGCGCCGATCGCCGGGAAGACGGGCGGCCTGCTGGTGCGCACCGGCAATCTGGTGGGGCCGGGGACGGGCCCGCTCGTCGTCATCAACCAGCTGAGCCCCGTCCTCGTGCGCTTTCCCGTCCTTTCACAAGACCTGGGGCTCCTCCAGTCGGCGGTGGCCATGCACCCGCTGGAGGTGACGGCGGTGCGCAGTGACAGCGGCAACGTGACCGAGGTGGGGCAGCTCTCCTTCCTGGACAACAGCGTGGACTCGCTCACCGGCACGGTCACGGGGAAGGCCGTCTTCCAGAACCGCTCGGGCGGGTTCTGGCCCGGGCAGCTCGTCTTCCTCACGGTGAAGCTGGGGGTGCAGCAGGGCGTCCTCGCCATCCCCTCGGCCGCGATCCTCACGGGGCAGCAGGGGAGCTACGTCTACGTGGTGGACCCGGTGCAGAAGACGGCGGCGACGCGCAACGTGGTCGCCGGGCGCACCGTGGGCGACCTGTCCATCATCTCCGCCGGGCTGGACGAGGGCGCCACGGTGGTGGTGGACGGCCAGTCGCGCCTGAAGCCGGGGCAGAAGGTGACCATCGTCACCGGCGACAGCAGTGGCGACGGGCCGGGGAGCGTGGCCGGCGGCGGGCCGCCGGGTGCCGACGCGCCGCAGGGCGGTTCCGTCGCCGCCGGGAACACCGGCGGCGGACAGGGCAGAGGCGGTGACGCGGCCGGCGGATCGTCCGCCGGGAGCGGTGGGGCGCAGCCGGGCGGGGTGACGGCGGGGGTGCAGGGCGGGCGGACCAACGGCGCGGCCGGGCAGACGGGCACGGGGCGGACGGGCGGCGGCGCGTCCGTGGCCGGCGCGGGGTCGCCGGTGACCACGCCCAGCGGTGCGCGCTCGGGCACGGGGAACGGCGGGGCGTCTCCCGTCGCCTCTCCCCTGCCCTCCCCCGTTCGCGGCACGTCGGGCGGGGCGAGGGCCGGCGGGGCGGCGGGCGGATCTCCCGGCGGGGTGACGGCGGGAGGGACCGCGGGCGGAGTCACGGGCGGGACGGCACCCGCGGGAGGAGGCGCACGGCCATGAGCTTCTCGGAGCTGTTCATCAAGCGGCCGATCATGACGGCGCTGGTGATGGTCGCCATCGCCGTGTTCGGCATCTCGGCCTATCGCACGCTGCCCATCAGCGACCTGCCCACGGTGGACTACCCCACCGTGTCGGTCAACGCGTCGCTCCCGGGCGCCAGCCCGCAGACGATGGCGAGCGCGGTGGCGACGCCGCTGGAGAAGTCGTTCTCCACCATCCCCGGCATCGACAACATGACGTCGACCTCCTCTCTCGGGTCGACCTCCATCACCATCCAGTTCTCGCTCGACCGCGACGTGGACGCGGCCGCGCAGGACGTGCAGAGCGCCATCGCCAAGACGCTGCGGCAGCTCCCGCCCAACATCCAGCCGCCCTCGTACCGCAAGGCGAACCCGGCCGACGCGCCCATCATCTACTATGCGTTGACCTCGCCCACGGTGTCGATGCAGCAGATGGACGAGATCGCGCAGACCACCATCGGCCAGCGGCTCTCCACCGTGGGCGGCGTGGCGCAGGTCTCGGTCTACGGCTCGCAGAAGTACGCCGTCCGGGTCCAACTGGACCCGACGGCGCTGGCGTACAGGAACCTCAGCATCGACGAGGTGGTGAGCTCGATCGGGCAGCAGAACGCCAACCTGCCCACCGGCGTGATCGCCGGGCCCACCACGTCGCTCACCGTGCAGGCCAACGGGCAATTGCAGGACGCGGCGGGGTTCCGCACGGTGACCGTGGTGCACCGCAACGGCGCCGCGGTGCAGCTGGGCTCGCTGGGGCGGGTTCTGGACGACGTGCAGGACAACAAGACGGCGAGCTGGTTCAACGGCACCCGCGCCATCGTGCTGGCCGTGCAGCGCCAGCCGGGGTCGAACACGGTGGCCGTGGCCGAGCGGGTGCGCGCCGAGGTCGACTCGCTGCGCACGCAGATCCCCGGCGACGTGCGGCTCAACCTCCTCTTCGACCGCTCGGTGGGGATCCAGGAGAGCGTGCACGACGTGAAGCTCACGCTGCTGCTCACGCTGTTCCTGGTGGTCGGCGTGATCTTCGTCTTCCTGCGGAATATCTCGGCCACGGTGATCCCCGCGCTGGCGCTGCCCATGTCCATCCTGGGCACCTTCGCGGTGATGAAGCTGCTGGGCTACTCGCTCGACAACCTGTCGCTGATGGCGCTGACGCTGGCGGTGGGCTTCGTGGTGGACGACGCCATCGTGATGCTCGAGAACGTGGTGCGCCACATGGAGATGGGGAAGACGCCGATGCAGGCGTCCATCGACGGCGCCAAGGAGGTGGGCTTCACCATCATCTCCATGACGGTGTCGCTCACCGCCGTGTTCATCCCCCTCCTCTTCCTGGAGGGGATCATCGGGCGGCTGTTCCGCGAGTTCGCGGTGACGATTGCGGTCGCCATCCTGATCTCGGGCTTCATCTCCCTTTCGCTCACGCCCATGCTGGCCAGCCGCTTCCTGCGCGCGCACGCCGGCGAGACGCACGGGCGGATGTACCAGCGCACCGAGGCGGCGTACGACTGGGTGCTCGCCCGCTACGTGTCCTCGCTCGACTGGGCCATGCGGCGCCGGCGGCTGGTGATGATCTTCTCCGCCCTGGTGCTGGTGGGCACCTTCTTCCTCTTCAAGCTGGTGCCCAAGGGCTTCATCCCCGACCAGGACACCGGGCAGCTGAGCGCGGGCACGCAGGCGGCGCAGGGGATCTCGTTCCCCGAGATGGTGCGCCACCAGCAGCAGATCGCCGCGATCGTGCAGAAGGACCCCAACGTGGCCGGGGTGATGTCGTCGGTGGGCGGCGGGGGCGGGGGTGGAGGCGGCGGGAACTCGGGGCGGCTGCTGATCACGCTCAAGGAGCGCGGCGAGCGCAAGCCGGCGCAGGAGATCGCCGACGGGATGCGCCGCAAGCTGAGCCACATCCCCGGCATCAACGCCTTCGTCTCGCTGCCGCCGGCCATCCAGATCGGCGGGCGCTCGTCGCGCAGCCAGTACCAGTTCACGCTGCAGGGCGCCGACATCGAGACGCTCTACCCCGCAGCCGAGAAGCTGGAGGGGGTGATCCGCCGCAGCGACCTGGTGCAGGACGTGAGCAGCGACTTGGAGGTGAGCAACCCGCAGGTGACGGTGCAGATCGACCCGCTGCGCGCCGCCGCCTACGGGGTGACCAGCGAGCAGATCCAGAGCACGCTCTACGATGCCTACGGCTCGCGCCAGGTGAGCACCATCTACGCGCCCGAAGACGAGTACTGGGTGATATTGGAGCTGCTGCCGCAGTACCAGAAGGACATCTCGGCGCTGGGCTACCTCTACGTGCGCTCGCAGACGGGGGCGCTGGTGCCGCTGAACGCCGTGGCCACGCTGTCGCGCACGGCGGGGCCGGTGTCGGTCAGCCACTCGGGGCAGATCCCCTCGGTCACGCTGTCGTTCAACCTGCGCCCCGGCGTGGCGCTGGGTGACGCCACGGCCGAGGTGCAGCGGCTGGCCGAGGCCAACCTGCCCAGCGGCGTCACCACGGCGTTCTCGGGGACGGCGCAGGTGTTCCAGAGCACCCAGGCGGGGCTGCTGGTGCTGGTGTGGATCGCGGTGTTCGTGATCTACATCATCCTGGGGATCCTGTACGAGAGCGTGATCCACCCGCTCACCATCCTCTCGGGGCTCCCCTTCGCCGCGTTCGGGGCGCTGCTGGCGCTGCTGATCTTCAAGGCCGAGCTCAGCGTCTACGCCTTCGTGGGGATCATCCTGCTGATCGGGATCGTGAAGAAGAACGCGATCATGATGATCGACTTCGCCGTGGAGGCCGAGCGCAACGAGGGGATGAGCCCCGAGGAGGCGATCGTGCACGCGGCGCACGTGCGCTTCCGGCCCATCATGATGACCACGGTGGCCGCGCTGGCGGGCACGCTGCCGATCGCGCTGGCGCTGGGCGCGGGCGCCGAGACGCGGCGGCCGCTGGGGATCGCGGTGGTGGGCGGCCTGGCGTTCAGCCAGATCATCACCCTCTACGTGACGCCCATCATCTACACCTACATGGACGGCTTCAACCGCCGCATCCAGCGCTGGACGAAGCGCAACAAGCGCAAGCAGTCGGGCGACGCGAGCGGCGGCGCCACGCAGCTGGAGCTGCCGGTGCGCGGCGGCGACGACTCGGCCCAGGCGGCGGACTGAGGCGAGCCTCCGTCATCAACCATCGACGGCGGCTCGGGATGACGAGCGTTGGAGACGAATGGCGCCGCGGAACGATCGAGCTTCCGCGGCGCCGCTGTTTCCGGGATCGTGACCGTCATCCGGAATTGTGCAATCGGCGATTGCACAATCTTCCCCGCTTTCGCGGGAGAAGGCGGCGCGGTAGAGTGCTGCGTCCCCGGCTGACTTCGATTCCCAACCACACACCCGCACCGCAACCCTCGCGTGAACCCCGAAGATTGCTTGCCGGCGCACCTTCGCGGGCCGGCCACCACCATCACCGCGCTCACCACGGGGCTGTCCGGCGCCGGCGTGTACCGCGTGGACGCGGCGGGAGGGGTGTTCGTGCTGAAGGTCGCGGGCGGCGACGTGGAGCTGGAAGGCTGGCGCCGCAGGCTCCACGTCCAGCAGCTCGCCGCCGACGCGGGCGTGGCGCCGCGCATCGTGCACGTGGACGAGGGCCGGCGCGCGGTGCTGAGCGTCTTCGTCGATGGCCCGGCGTTCGCCGCGTCGTTCATGAACCCGCACACCCGCGGCGCCGCGCTCGCGCAGCTCGGCCAGACGATTCGCCGCGTGCACGAGATCCCGCTGCCGCCCGGCGCGGAGCCGGCGGACCCGCGCGACACGGTCTCCGCCACGTGGGCGGGGCTCGCGGGCTTCGCGGTGCCCGCCTTCGTCGCCGACGCGGTGGAGCGCGTGCTGGCGGAAGAGCCACCTTCCAGCGAGCGAGCGCCGGTTCTCAGCCACAACGACGTCAACCCGGGCAACCTCCTTTCCGACGGCGCGAACCTCCTGCTGGTCGATTGGGACGTTGCCGGGCCGAACGATCCGTTCTACGACCTGGCGGCGATCTCGGTCTTCCTGCGCATGGACCCGGTGATGTCGCGCGCGCTGCTCGCCGCGTACGATGGCGAGCCGGTTTCCAGCCTCCCACTCCGGTTCGCCTATGACCGCCGGCTGGTGGCGGTGCTGTGCGGCGCCGCTTCCCTCCGGCTGGCCGGCCAGCGTGGCCACCCCGGCGCCGCCGGCGGCGAGACGATCGAGGCAACGCCGGGGCTGGGTGATTTCTATCAGCGGATGCGAGCCGGCGAAATGAGCCTCGCCACGGGTAACGACGGCCTCTGGGCGTTCGGCCTCGCGCTGGTCAAGGAGGGCTTCACCGCGTGAGCATGGGCAAGCGATTCGATCATGGGGAGACGCGGATCATGACCGAGCCGGCCGGCAGGCGATCGAGCACGAAGGTCTCGCGAGTCATCCGCGCGCCGCGCAAGACGCTGTACGAGGCGTTCCTCGACCCCGACGTGCTAGCCTCGTGGCGCGCGCCCGGGGAGATGACGGCGCAGGTGCACAAATTCGACGCCCGCGAAGGCGGCGGGTACCGGATGTCGCTCACCTACACCAGCCCGGAGCACCCGGCCGGTGGCAAGACCTCCGAGCACACCGACACCTTCCAGGGCCGGTTCGCCGAGCTGGTCCCGCACGACAAGATCGTGGAGCGCGTCGTGTTCGAATCCTCCGACCCAGCGTTCGCGGGTGAGATGACCATGACCACCACCTTCGCCGAGACCGCGGCGGGAACCGAGGTCACGGTGCTGAGCGAAGACATCCCGCCGGGCATCCGGCCCGAGGACAACGAGGCCGGATGCAGGGAATCACTGCAGAACCTGGCAAGGCTCGTCGAGGAGTGATCCGATCACCACACGGGGAACCGTGCGGGCGGGCGGCATGGCGGGCCGGCTCGTCGGTGTGACGACGAAACCGGCGCCGCGGAGCATTCGAGCCCCGCGGCGCCGGTTTGCATGCGCTGGCGGCGACAGCCTGCCTACCTCACCAGTAGCACTCGGCGCCGTTGCCGTTGGTCCAGCTGCAGTCCTGACACGTCTCCGTCTCGCGCTGGCACCATGCACACGATGCGACGCCGCTGTTCTGGCACCTCCAGACGCCCGGGTCCACGGTCGCGCACTCCTGGCCTACGGTGAACTCGCGGCCATGGACCGTGCCTTCCCTCGCCGCGGCAGAGTTGGTCGTGAACGATTCTACCTTCAGGTCCTCGGCTTCCAGCCTGATCTTGCGCATGGGCTCGCCTCCAGGTGATGGGAATGGGAACACGACGGACGGTGTCTCGCGACCCTGCAAAATAGCGGCGTGATCCGTAATCCCCAACCACCGGAATTGTGCGACCGGTGATTGCACGATTCCCTGGACAGTGGACCGCGGAGCCCGCGCTGGTGCCGGGAGGCCGCACGGGGCATACTACCGTCGGCTCCACAACGCACCGCCGCCCAGCCCAACCGATGACCGTCACCCAGACCGCGCGCCTCACACTCCGCCGCTTCGCGCCCGGCGACGCCGCGTTCATCCTGCGGCTGCTGAACGAGCCGTCGTTCCTGCGCAACATCGGCGACCGGGGCGTGCGCACGCTGGAAGATGCGGAGACGTACCTGCACGACGGGCCCATCGCGAGCTACGAGCGGCACGGCCACGGCCTCTGGCTGGCCGCGCTGAGGGACACCGGCGAGCCCATCGGGATGTGCGGGCTGCTGAAGCGCGACCACCTGCCGCACCCCGACATCGGCTACGCGCTGCTGCCGGAGTTCTGCTCCTACGGCTACGCGTCCGAGTCTGCCGCGGCGGTGCTGGAGATCGGCTGGCGCGAGCTGGGGCTGGAGCGCGTCCTGGCCATCGTTTCGCCCACCAACGCGGCGTCCATCCGGCTGCTCGAGAACCTGGGCTTCGCGCCGGCCGGCACCGCGCCGGCGCAGCCCGGCGGTGTGGAGTCGGCGCTGTACGAGCTGCATCGCCCGGACGCGCGGTAGCCGGCCATCCTCCACACCGGACGACCGGGCCTGATCGCGAGAGGTCGCGCCTCGGGCGGGCCGAACGCGTTCACTTGCCGCCCGAGCCGTCCGGCAGCGCCAGCTCCTGGGTCGCCAGCCGGGCCCGGGCCGTCGAGATCGCCTGCTGGAAGCGGGCGCGCAGCACCTCGCGCGAGGGAAGGTCGGTGAGATACTGCGCCACGTGGATGCCGCTCCGCCCCAGGTCCAGGTACTCCACCGTCTCGGACTTGCGGTCGGCGCACAGGATGATGGCCACCGGCGCCTCTTCGCCGGGCTCGCGCTCGTGCCGGTCGAGCCAGCGGAGGTAAAGCTCCACCTGCCCTTTGTCGGCCGGCTTGAACGCGCCCAGCTTCAGCTCGACCACCACGAGCCGGCGCAGCCTGCGGTGGAAGAACAGGAGGTCGATGTAGTAGTCGTCGCCGTCCACCGTGATCCGCTTCTGCCGCTCCACGAAGGCGAATCCGGCGCCCAGCTCCAGCAGGAACCGCTGGATCTCGCGCAGCAGCGCCGACTCGAGGTCGCGCTCGCTGTAGGTGTCGGCGGCGCCGAGGAAGTCGAGGATGTAGGGGTCCTGGAAGACCAGGTCGGGCGAAAGGGGGCCGCCGTCGCGCAACTGGCCCAGCTCTTCGCGGATGAGTTGCTCCGGCTTCCGCGAAAGCGCCGTCCGCTCGAACAGCATCGACTGGATCTTCTGGGCGAGCACGCGCGTGCTCCAGCGCTCGGCCCGGCACATCTCGGTGTAGAACTCGCGCTTCAGCGGGTCGTCGAGCGCGATGATGTGCAGGAAGTGCGTCCACCCCAATTGTGCAATCAGCGATTGCACAATCTCGGGGTCGGGGAAGACCTCGGCGAAGCGCACCATGTGGAAGAGGTTGCGCCGGCCGAAGCCGCGGCCGAACTCGGCCCCCAGCTCCTTCGACAGCGCCTCGATGATCAATCCCCCATACTCCGCACGCTCCTCGCGAAGCACCTCGTGGCGAATGCGCGTGCCGATGCGCCAGTGCAGGAGAGTGAGCTTCGCGTTCACCACCTGCGCGACCTGCTGCCGCGCCGTGCGGATCATCTCTCCGATGTCAGCCGTGAGCTCTCCGGCCACGGCGGTCACGGGGGAATCGGCCTCGGGCAGAGCCCTCCAGCGTTTTTGAGGCACGGACATGGCTGAACCGTAGGTATTTATCGGCTGGATGGGCCGCATCGGCGCGGTGAACGAAGTGAACAGAATGAAAGGGTGCAGCACGCATTCCGCAAGGGTGTTGATGCCCACGAAGCCGAGCACGGGGGCACGAACCCGCGTCGCAACGCCTCAGGCAATCCTATTGGGACGATGGTAAAATTGTGCAATCACTGATTACACAATCGTGGCACAGAATTTTAAAGAGATGCAGTTACGTGGGTTAACTCGGACAGCAGCATCTCCACCCGTCAAAGTTTCTCGTAAAATCATCGTTGTTGGAGCTCGCCCGGAGAGGTGTTCGCCAGAATCTGGGAGCACGGGCCGCGGCACAGGCCGACTCTCCACAAACCCTTGACGTAACGCGCCATGGATGATCCGCACCCGCGGGAGCTGCTGGACGTGCTGCGCGAGCCGCGGGCAATGCTGGCGCTTCTCGGCAATGCGTTTCTGTGGTCGTCGTGGGAGGACGCCGGTGACGCCTTGGCCGAGGTGGACGGCCTGATCGAGTGGATCGAGGCCGGCGGGGCTGCCGGACCAGTTCGCGATCTCCATCCTTATTCGCCGCCACCGGGCCCGTCCAGGAGACGGCCATGAGCAGCGGCTGGGGCGACGAGTTCCTGGCGTTGGCCAACCGCTGCGATGCCGCCGTGGCGGCGGCGTACGGCCGCGTGGAGCGAAGGCCCGGAACCTGAGGCCGCGGCGAACGTCGCCGCCGACGATCCCGTTGACGGCTTCAGGCGACATTTCACCGGCGCGCAACGGTCGTCACGGTTCCGTAACAAACCCGGCGAGCCCCGCGAACGTACGCACGGCGCTCTTTCCTTGTACCGGGCGCGAGCGTAGGTTTGGCGCGCTTTCCAGTCTGCCCGCCGGCGTCACACGCACCCTCCGAGGGCGGGCGGGTTGGCCGGGGCGGGCACCGCACACCGTTACGAATCCCACCTCCCACGGAGGCTTTACCCGTGCGCCTGATCCCGCGTGACGAGCAGTTCTTCCCCATGTTCGCCGAGCTCGCGGAAAAGCTGTCGCAGGCCGCCAACCTGCTGGCCCAGCTCTTCGCCGACCCCGAGCGACTCCAGGAGCTGGTCCAGAAGATCAAGGACGTGGAGCACCAGGCCGACGTCCTGACGCACGACATCATCGTGCGCATCGACAAGAGCTTCGTGACCCCCATCGACCGCGAGGACATCCACCTGCTGGCCTCGCGCCTCGACGACGTGATCGACCTGGTGGACGGCGTGGCGCGGCGGGCGCAGATGTTCCGCATCCGCCAGTACCGCCCGCAGGCCGCCGAGCTGGCCGACGTGCTGCGGCGCGGCGCCTTCTCGCTCACCGAGGCGGTGCAGAACCTCCAGAAGCCCAAGGTGATCCTGCAGCGCTCGGGCGAGCTGAAGAAGCTGGAGGAGGAGGGCGACGCCATCTACCACGCCGCCATCGGCGCGCTGTTCGACGACGGCGCCGACGCGCTGGAGGTGATCAAGTGGAAGGAGCTGTTCGACAAGCTCGAAGACGCGGTGGACCTGTGCGACGACGTGTGGAACGTGGTCGAGTCCATCGCGATCAAGAACTCGTGAGCCCACCGTGATCACCTACGTCCTGGCCATCATCGTGGTGGCCTTCGCGTTCGACTTCGTCAACGGCTTCCACGACTCGGCCAACTCCATCGCCACGGTGGTGGGCACCCGGGTGCTCTCGCCGTTCAAGGCGGTGCTGTGGGCCGCCACCTTCAACTTCGCCGCCGCGTTCATCTCGGGAACGATGGTGGCCAAGGCAGTGGGGAGCGGCTTCATCGACGTGAACGTGCTGGACGCCAACGTGGTGTGCGGCGCGCTGCTGGGCGCCATCGCGTGGAACCTGATCACCTGGTTCTACGGCATCCCCTCCAGCTCGTCGCACGCGCTGATCGGCGGCATCACCGGGGCCGGGCTGGCCAAGGCCGGCACCAGCGCCGTGACCTGGGGTTCCAAGTGGACGCAGACGCTGGCCGCCATCGTGGTGTCGCCCATGCTGGGCGCGGCCTTCGGGTTCGGGCTGATGGTGGCGGTGTTCTGGATCTTCCGGCGCGTGTCGCCGCACCGGGTGGACCGGGTGTTCCGCGGCGCGCAGCTGGCCAGCTCGGGCTTCCTGTCGCTGGCGCACGGCAGCAACGACGCGCAGAAGACGATGGGCATCATCATGGCGCTGCTGGTTTCCACGCAGCGGGTGTTCGCGAGCGAGCGCGGGTTCCTGCACCACCTCTACGTGCCCTCCTTCGACCGGGTGCCCTACTGGATCGAGATGGGGGCCTACACGGCGATCTCGCTGGGCACGCTGTTCGGCGGGTGGCGCATCGTGCACACCATGGGCTCGCGCATCACGCGCCTGCGGCCAGTGGGCGGCTTCTGCGCCGAGACCGGTGGCGCGCTGGTGATCTACTTCGCCTCGATGTTCGGCATCCCGGTGAGCACCACGCACACCATCACCGGCTCGATCGTGGGCGTGGGCGCCACCAACCGCCTGTCCGCCGTGCGCTGGGGGCTGGCCGGCCGCATCGTGTGGGCGTGGATCGTCACCATCCCCGCGGCGGGGATCATGTCGGCGGCGGCGTACCTGCTGGTGAGCAAGGTGCTGCACCTGCCGGGGTGAGGTGAGGCGGCGAGCTCCAATGGTATTGTCGTCGGTCGAGCAGGCGACGCGGGGCATCGGGATGAAGCAGGGCGCGCCGCAATTCCGCAGCGCGCCCTGTTTGCTTGCCGAGCTTGGACCAGACGGGACGGGTAGGTGGCGTACGTCCCTCTCACATCGTCAGTACGGATTTTTCCCGCAGCCGAAGGCATCGGTCGGCTTGCACACGTTTGGGCCCACCGACGAAGGAGCGGTCTCCCAGTAGGTGTCGTAGCTATGATACCCACGCACCGTGGCACGCAATGTGGCGCCTCCACTGGAAGTCATGAACGAATTGACTTGCAGCGATTCGATTTCCAGCTTCAGCTTCTGCATTGCCCGATGCTCCTGAAGAGTGTGACCAGCCGCCCGAGGATCCGTCGGGCACTGCGGAAACGTGTATATTAGGTATCACTTTATCTGCCTACAAAAGCAAGGGAGCCTCCTTGTGACGAGATGCTCGGCGCTTGCCGAGGCGCGTTCGGTGCTGTACTCTCCGGGCACGCGCGGCGCAACCCTGCCATTCGGCGTGTAACGGTCTGGCATCCGCCCCCACTTCTGTGCCTAGGCAACGGCAGGGGAGGCGGAAAGGGATAGCTAACGCCTTTCTCCGGCCGCGATCCCCACGCGGTGGTCGGATCGACAGCACGCAGAAGACGCTGGACGACGACCACGCCGCACCGCACCGCACCCTCACGCTTACCCCGGAGCCCGAGCATGAAGAAGCTGAAGCTGGAGCTGGAGCACCTCTCCGTCGAGTCGTTCACCACCGCCGCCGCGCAGGTTCCGCAGGGCACGGTGGAGGGCCATGGCACCTTCCGCGGCAACACCTGCCAGGCCGTCAACTCCTGCGGGCCGCAGACCTGCGGCAACCTGTACTGCGTGATCGAGACGGCCGACCCGTGCGGCGGCGGGGGCACGCTGGGGTGCCCGGCGCCCACCGTCACCTGCCCGCCCCCCAGCGGCCAGCTGAGCTGCGACGGGTGCACCTCGTACGACTACACCAACCACGGCGGCGACAGCTGCGACTACTGCATGAGCTTCGGCACCGACTCGCCCCAGCGCTGCCCCTGCATCTGATTCCGAACCCGGAAAAAGACTTACTCACACAGGGTCAACAGAGTCGGCAGTCAACAGCAGTTTACCGTTACCTCTGCTGACTCTGCGTGAGGAATCGGCTGACCGGTTAACGACGAAAGGCCCGCCATCTCCCAAGGATGGCGGGCCTGCGCGCGTCTCACGGCGGCCACTTTCCGCCGCGAGATTCGCGCCCGAGCAACCGTGCCGTCTCGCCCGTCGATCTACCTACGCCGCCCGCGGCGCGCCGCCGTCGCCCACGGCTTCCTTCACCTTGCGCGCCACCGCCCGGCCGAAGCCGGGGAGCGCGGCGATCTCGTCCTCGCTCGCGGCGGCCACGGCGCGCATGGAGCCGAAGCGGTCGAGCAGCGCCCGCTGGCGCGCGGGGCCCACGCCGGGGATGGTGGACAGCTCGGAGCGGATGGTGCGCTTCGTCCGCAGCTTGCGGTTGTAGCCGATGGCGAAGCGGTGCGCCTCGTCGCGCACGCGCTGCAGCAGGCGCAGCGCGGGGCTGCGGCGCGGCAGGCGGATCGAGTCGGGGCGGCCGGGCACGAACACCTCCTCCTCGCGCTTGGCCAGGCTGATCATGGGCTGCTGCGGCAGCCCCACCTCGGCCATCGCCTTCTGCGCGGCGCCCAGCTGGCCCTTGCCGCCGTCGATCACCACCAGGTCGGGGAGCGGCTTCGCCTCGGCCACGCGGCGGGTGAACCAGCGCGTGACCACCTCGTGCATGCTGGCGAAGTCGTCGTTGCCCCACTCGCCGCGGATCTTGAACTTCTTATACTCGCCCTTGTTGGGCTCGCCGTTCTCGAAGAACACGCCGCTAGCCACCACCTCGCTCCCCTGCGTGTGCGAGATGTCGAAGCAGAGGATGGTGCGCGGCACGCTCTCCAGCTCCAGCACCTCCTGCAGCTCGTAGAGCGCGTCGGGCGCGCGGCTGGCGGCGGCCTGCGCCACCATCCGCCGCTCTTCCAGCAGGTGCCGCGCGTTCTGCCCCGCCAGCTCCACCAGCTGCACCTTCTCGCCGCGCTGCGGCACGTGCACGCGCACCACGCGCCCCGCCTGCTCGCGCAGGATGTCCTGCAGCACCGCGCGGTCCTCGAAGTCTTCCGGTACGAAGACTTCCGGCGGAACGCCGCCGTCGTCGCGGATGGCGCGGTCGGTGTAGTGGCGGGTGACGAAGGCGTTGAACGCGCTCTCATCCCCATCGTCCGCCGCGTTGGACAGGAAGCTTACCTCGCGCCCCATCAGCTTCCCCTCGCGGATCAGCAGCACCACCCCGCAAGCGTCGGCGCCGTCGCGCGCGAAGCCCACCACGTCGCGGTCGCTGCCGCTCACGTCCACCACGCGCTGGCGCCGCTCCAGCGAGTCGAGCTGGCCGATGGCGTCGCGCAGCTCGGCGGCACGCTCGAAGTTCATCTCCGCCGCCGCCGCCTGCATCTCCACCTTCAGCCGGTTGGCCACCAGCCGCGTGTGCCCGCCCAGCACCTCCAGGATCTCGTCCACCATCCCCCGGTACTCGGCCTCGCTCTGCAGCGCCACGCACGGCGCCTTGCAGCGGCCGATGTGGTAGTCGAGGCAGGGGCGCGCCGGCAGGTCGGTGGGCAGGTTGTACTGGCATGAGCGCACGGTGTAGAGCTTCTTCACCAGCTCCAGCGACTGCCGCATGCGGCGCACGTCGGTGTACGGCCCGAAGTAGCGGCTCCCGTCCTTCACCAGCCGCCGCGTGACCCACACGCGGGGGAAGCGCTCGTGGACGGTGACCTTGATGTAGGGATAGGTCTTGTCGTCCTTGAGGCTGATGTTGAAGCGGGGCTTGTTCTCCTTGATCAGGTTGTTCTCGAGGATCAGCGCCTCGGCCTCGCTGGCCACCACGATGGTGTCCACGTCGGCCACGCGCCGCACCAGCTCGTGTGTCTTGATGCCGTGCTGCGCGCTTGCCGCGAAGTAGCTGCGCACGCGGGCGCGCAGCGACTTGGCCTTGCCCACGTAGATCACCTCGCCCGCCGCGTCCTTGAACAGGTACACGCCGGGGCGGGTGGGCAGGGTGCGGAGCTTGTCGTCGATGAGGACGTTCTGCGGCATCGTTCAACGGGCTGGAAACACGGGATCTTGGAGAGATCCTGTACACCAAACGAGCGGGTTGGGTCGCGCGGGCCGGCACCGGCGAACAGGTGCGGGAGTGCGCCAGTGCGCGAGTGCGCGGGAGGTCTACGGAGTGGACGCCGTCTTCCCCGCCGCTGGATAGAAGCCGGCAGGCCGGCTCCGGTCCGGCGGCTGAAGCCGCGGCAACAACTACGAAAAGCCTCGCAAACTGCGCGAGGCTCCACGGGCAGGTCTTCCCGCGCGGAAGCGTCCTTTCATCCGCTGCGGTTGCGGGTAGCGCGGTAGGACAACAGGGGTCGCGGGAAGCGGGCAAACTACTCCAGTCGCTTCGCCATCAGCAGCTCGTCCACGTAGACGTCTCCCACCTTCACCGCGGCGGGCTCGGTGCCGTAGGCCACGAAGCCCCAGCGCTCGTAGAGGCGGCGGGCGCGCTCGTTGGGCGCGGCCACGGTCAGCAGCAGGATCTCGACCTCGCGCCGCGCATCCTCCACGATCGCGCGGACGATCGCGTCGGCGGCGCCGGTGCCGCGGGCCCGCGGGCGAACGTACATCCCCCACAACAGCCCCTTGTGGCGCAGCTTCTCGCCGGCGAGCCGCGTCCACCCGCCGACGCCGGCCAAGTCGCCCGCCGCGAACGCGCCCACCACGAAGCTCTCGGCCAGCCGCCGCCCGGTCTCGGCCGGCGTAAGCGCCTCCTCGTCGGCGGGCGAATAGCGGAATTCCAGCGGGTGCGCGGCGAAGCCCTCCAGCCGCAGCGCACGGTAGGCGGCGGCATCGTTCAGCGTGAGCCGGCGCAGCTCGATCTGCATCTTCGTGAGAGGGTAAAAATTCGCAAAAGCGCGGGCCGCGGAAAGCGCCGTCCAGGCATAGTCCGGGACGATGCCGAGACGGGGCCGCGTACCCCTGTTGCAACGACGAAAGCCGATTCGTCCGTGGAAGTTACGCCCCGGCGGGTGGGGCGAGGAAGGGGCAATGTCACGCCGCAATAGAAACCATTGCGCGAAGGGCTCGGCGGCACCATTTTCGCGGAGGAAATGATCACCCCCATGGAACCCCGGCGCGCCGCCCCGCCCGCCCCGGTGCCTCAACCGTAAGCGCCGTACCCCGCAGGACCCGCGTGACCACCCGTACCCCGCTCTGGGCGCCGCTCGCGCTGGCGCTCGCCGTGTCGCTGTCCGCCTGCATCGACTCCCGCGCCGCACGGCGCGACCCCGGTGCCACGCTCGTCCGGGAGCTCACCGGATCCTCCTCTGCCCACGCCCAGGCGCCGGTCCGCAACGCGCCGGTCGCCCACCCCGTGGACCCCGCGCCCGCCGTGATCCGCGGCATCTACGTGACCGCCTACGCCGCGGGCAACCCCATCAAGCGCAAGCAGCTCCTCGCGCTCA
>Ga0247773_1000519_pt1 | contig 15629 bp, 14 predicted proteins | sample UWRJL092311B6_FD_179934 | JGI IMG/M metagenome (GOLD analysis project Ga0247773, IMG submission 179934) | Plant litter microbial communities from Arlington Agricultural Research Station in Wisconsin, United States - UWRJ-L092-311B-6 | ecosystem: Environmental > Terrestrial > Plant litter >...
CGTAGCTCTTCCGTGCTGGCCAGATTCAGGATCACCTTGCCATCGTCGGTCATGCCTGCGCTGGTCGGCCCACGCCCGCCCGAGCGCGCATCTGCGTCTGCGGAGGCCGCCGGCGCAGCGTTGCTCGGGGCCGTGCTGCTCGGGGCCGTGCTGCTCGGGGCCACCGTTGCCAGCGCCGTGTGTGCGCTCGATTCGTTGCTGGCTCGGGGCCCTGCTGCGGATTTGTTGGCCAGCCAGGCTGCGCCAAGATCCGCGCCGAGCATGCCCGCCAGCGGCACGGGAACGCCGTTCGCGCCGCTCAACACCGATACCACTCCGATACCGGAGAGCGCGGCCATCGCCAGCGCCAGCCCCACGAGTTTGAGCGCGACTGGCGCCCAAACGCTATTTCGAAATGTCGCCCGCGTGCGCGCGAACCAGGAAGGCCGAGCGGCGGGGGCCTCCAGACCCCCGCCATCGTCCCCCGAAGGCTCGGCCCCTGCCGGCGAGAAGTGACGCGCTTCGCGGGCCCCCCAGGGGAGATCGCTAGCGGGTGCGTCTGCTTCTCGCGCGGTCGAAGCCGCGGGTAGCACTTAGGCGAGCTCCGCGTACGGCTCTTCCTCGATTAGGTCGCGCGAGTTGCCGCGGGAGCTGGTCGCGGCGAGATCTTCACGCGGCTGGTAGTCGCGGATTTGGATCTCGCCGCTGACGGGCACTGCTTCGAGCTTGACGTTGATCGACCCGTCACTGTTCACGAACGCGACACCCACGCGGTTCCAAAAATTGCGGTCTTTGCGTTGGGTGATGACGTACGCGATCTTCATTTTGTGTTGTTCCATGTGCTGTTTCTCCTGTGCTGCACGCGGGACATTCACCGCGTGACTTGAGCCAGGACATTGCGAAGGCCGTGCCGAGCGCCGAACGCGCGAAATCGCGGCACCTACCAGGGCGCTGGCCTGGCGATCGCCCACTTTCGGGGTGGCCAAAGCCAAAACAGGCCGCCTGGGGTTTGCGGCGCATCACTGTGCGTGATATTTGCGCCTGTCGTAATTTCGACGGAGGCCACGATGCAAAAGCGCTCTACCCGGTCCACGAATGTTTCTCGACGTGAAGTCTTGCGCGTCGCGTCTGCGGGGCTCGCCGCCAGCGCTCTGGCCAGCACCGCCTCCGCCGAGGCCGCGCAGATAGAAGCGCTGACCGCCAAGCCCCCCGCGGGCTTCAAGCCGCTGAACGTGCCCGGCAAGATCGTGAAAGTCTCCGCCAAGGGGGACTTCGCCTCCTACATGCAGCCGAACCAGCTCTGGCCGAAGCCGGAGGTTGCAAGCTCCATGCTCGAGAAAGCGCTGACCGAGTTCACCGGCACCAGCAACCTGACTGACGCGCTGGCCAAGTTCATCCACAAGGACGACGTGGTGGCGATCAAGCCGAACGGCATTGCGGGTCAGAAGGGCTACACGATGGCCACCAACTTCGAGCTGATCCTGCCGCTGGTGCAGGGCCTGCTGAAGCTCGGCGTGCCCGCAGACAAGATCACGGTCTACGAGCAATATCCGACGTTCCTCGCCGGCACGCGCGTCAACGTGCGAGATTGGAAGCTGCCGGACGGCGTACGCTCCGGCACGCACAACAACAACGACCACCCGATGCCAGACATCAAGGTGTACCAGGGCATCAAGACCCGTTATTGCCGTTTTTTCACGGAAGCCACGGCCGTGATCAACCTGACGATGATGAAGGACCACGGGATCTGCGGGTACACGGGCACGCTGAAGAACATCACTCACGGCAACGTGAACAACCCGCACGAGCACCACGAGCACAACGCGAGCCCACAAATCGCCATGCTCTACAATCACCCGATCGTCACCAGCCGCGTGCGCCTGCACATCACGGACGCGTTCAAGATCACCTACGACAAGGGCCCGCTCGACAAGGATCCGAAGACCCGCATCCCGCACGGCGCGGTTTACGTCGCGACCGATCCCGTGGCCATGGACACCTACGGCTGGAAAGTGATCGACGAAGAACGCAAGGCGCGCAATTTGCCGTCACTGAAAGAGGCCGGCCGAGAGCCCGCGTACATCCGCGCCGCCGGCCAGTTCGGCCTCGGCATTCACGATCTCAACGCGGTCAAAGTCTCGAGCTTCGAGGTCTGAGGGCCGCGGCGTAGCGCGCGCGCCCAGGTAGTTTTGCCTTCACAATCGAATGATTCGAGTGTCCGGCGGAGGGCTGAAGGTGAACTCGTCCGGCGGCACTCGGGGATTCGCTTTACTCTGCCCGAGGTCGAAGCGATTGCGGTTGCCTTCTGCGTCCATGAGCAGCACTCGGCTTACTTCGTAAGTCCGAGCGTCAACGTAAAAGACCAGCTTTTCATAGGCTAAGGAGCGCTGCCGTGGCTGGGCAAGCAGCCGGTGCACGCGCTCGGGCTTCACGAGCTTCTCGTCGACCTTCGTGAATTTGAAATTCGATGTGAGCATGCCTTGCGTGCCGAGGAACGACAGCGCCGCGAGATGTTGCGACTTTTCTGGTTCCAGCTCGAACAGCTGCTTGTTCTCGCGTTCGTAGACCTGGATTCGACTGCCGTCGGAAACGATGCGGTTGCCGCTGCTAGTGTAGCGCCAGCTCATCTTTCCCGGTTTTTCGAAGACCACGACGCCGTCGAGGTTCCTCTTCTTGTCGTATGGCACCGCCCTGAGGTACTGCCTGAAGTGCGCCCGGAAGGTCGTGATCTCGTCGTAGAACGCCGCCACGCGCGCCACGATCTCGTCTGTGCTGAGACTTTCGCTGTGCGCGCGGGGGGCGGGTTCGGTGGCCGGACCGTCGCGCTCGTCGACCGCATCCGCTCGCGCGGGGCCCGCGACCAGTGGCTCGGTCAGGATCGAGACCGTCAAGGCGGCAAAAGAGCGACGATTCATGGCGATTCGTGCATTCCAGGCAGCTGCCCGCTGCGCAGCGTTGCGAACCTTTCTACGCTCGTCGCACGCAGAAGCTTTACTCCACTGCGCGCCGTATGGGGAGCTGATTGGCTGCTATTCCCCGCGGGTGCACGCTGGCTGCTAGCGCCGTCGCAGCTCGGCCTCGAGCTCGGCGATGCGTGCTCGGTCTCGCTCGAGCACGGAAGGGATCAGGGTTTTGCCGAGCGCATCTTGGGAGAGGCGCAGCACGCGGCCGAGCGTGGCGTCGCTATGTACGCACCAGTGCACGCCGAGCGCATCGCACAAGAGCGCGTACTCGCCGTCCAGGTCGCGTTCCACCAGATCTCCCTCGAGGCGATCCCACAGGCGCAGGGGACGCGCGGCATCTTCCGGCTCGAAGCGCGCGATCTCGTTGATGCCGGCTCTGCGGTAACGCGCGAGCTTGGTCAGCCACTTGGCTTCGCTGGCGTCGGACGGGCTGACGATTTCGACCGCCAAGTGCGGAGCGCCGCGCTCCCAAGTTTTCCAAGTCGGGAAGGGGCCCGGCAGCGCGCCCATGCGCACGATCAGATCCGGCGCCAAACACTGGCGCGGATCCGAGGGATCCCAATATACGAACTGGTCCGACCCGACTGCACCCCGTACGCCCACGAAATCGCGCACCAAAAGGTAGAGCGCCGTGCGAACCTCGAGATGCACTCCCGTTTCAGGCACTTCCGCCGACTCCGGGAAGTGGATGGGCGTCGGTGACCGCACGTAGCTGCGTTGCGGGCGTGGGCGCGAAGCGAGCGACGAATCCGTCATGACCATGGCAAACATACCACACGCCGCTATTCGGCCGCGCGCGCGCCCGGTTGTGTCGAAAGCACGCAGCGCTAGCGCTGCGCCCGCGGGCTTGGCGCGGGCGGAATATAGTGAAACTTCACCAAGTAAATGTTCTGGCCGCGGCCGTGCTTGGCCACCTTCAATAGCTCGAGCACGCCTTTGAATCCCGAATCGCGTGCAAGCTTGGGGGTGAGGTCTGCGAGCTCGATGGGATGAAGGGAGTCGATTTCGATTTCTCCTTCCTCCATTCGGTAGCGGTGCCCGACGCAGACGCGGGGGCGCAACCAAATCCGGACGCTGCACGTGATCTTTCCCGTGCGCACGCCGTCCCGAAGCTGCTTCACGAACAACATGGCGTCGCCTCGTGTAGGTGTAGGTAATCCAGAGCCGAAATTGCCCAAAATGTGCCGCTCGCAGCGCAATCGAGCAAGCTGAGGCATATTTTGCGGGGTGCGGCGTATAACGGGTGTGCGCTCGAATTTGGGATTTCAGGCTTGGGCGAATCGCGTCGCGGTCGGCTGCTTCGCGCCCGCGCTGCTGGTCATGGCGTGTGGCGGCGGCGCACAGGCTCCGAAGCAGTCGAAGCCGATGACTTTCGTGCCACCTGCGAAAGCGAGCGTGACCGTGAAGGAGCCGGGGGGCGACGCGCCCGACCCGCACTTCGCCGCGCTCGAGCGCTTGGCGAACGCGCCCTGGGGCGTACGCAATGATCGCGACGGCCAAGTCAACGTGCCGCTGCCGGATTCAGACAATTGGAAACGCGTGCGCTACTTCGGCGTGGAACACTTCGTCGGCTTTCGTTACGGCGACGATCATCACGCGCTGGTGATCGCATTCACGCGCCCACTGCCCGCTGGTACGCCGATGAAGAGCGATACCTGCATGCGCAGCTTCGAGGCTTGGGGTTTGCCTCAAACGCACCCGTTCGACGTCAAGTTCAGTCCCTTCGAGACCAGCCTCGGCAAGTGGCAAGGCAAGATCCTCGAGTCACGCACCGTCGATGGGCGCGTGAATCTCGGTTTCACCAGCTCCGAGTTCTCGGGCGCTTGGGCCGCTTATCCGGCCTATGCCGATGGTTGCTTGGTCGTGGCGGTGGCGGTTCCTTGGCGCGAGCACAAGGACCTCGCGCAAAAGCTGCGTGATCGCTGGGTGAGCGAGGGCTTCCCGTTGACGGTGGTGGCGAGCGACGCGCGGCCCGAGCGCAAGTGAGCGGCTGCGCGGGCGCGCGGCCAAGCTCAGGAGGCAGCGCGCTATCCGCTCATTTGCCTGCGCCGCCGATGGCTGCCGCCGTGAGGCAGGCGAGGTGCGCGACCAGCGCGACGATCCAGAGTAGCGAACGCGCGTGCAGCTTGCCGCTATAGCCCCAGAACGGAGCCAAGGGCGGTACGACGAACGCGATCAGCCCGCGCTGCCAAGGACCGAGCACGGCCAGCCCCAGGCTGAGCGCCACGTGGCTTGCCAGCAGCAGGCCGAGCGAGGCTGCGAGTCCGAACATGAGCACGAGGTCCACGGGCCAGCAAAGATACCCGGAAGGCGGCGGGCAAGCCGGAGGATCGGCCAAAAGCCGGTGATTTGCCGGTTTGCACGATGCCCCGGTCAGCCTGCTAGACTGCGAAAAACCGTGCGTTCCTCCTCCCTGCTGTTCGCTGCCGCGCTCGTCGGCTTGCTGCTTCCGCTGCCCCTCGGTCTCCATCCGGCTCACGCCGATGGCGCCTCCAGCCGGCCCGATATCATGCCGGTGAGCGAGATTCATCCGGGCATGAAGGGTTACGGGCTGACCGTGTTTCAAGGCACGAAGCCCGAGCGCTTCGACGTCGAAGTGATCGACGTGCTCAAGAACTTCAGACCGAAGCAGGATCTGATCTTGGTCAAGACCAAGCACCCGCGGCTCGAGATCACCAAGGTAGTCGCCGGTATGAGCGGCAGCCCGATCTACTTGAACGACAAGATGATCGGCGCGTACGCGTACGGTTGGTCGTTTGGCTCCGAACCGGTTGCAGGCGTCACTCCGATTCGCAACATGCTCGACGAGCTGGCGCGTCCGCTGCCCGACCGCATCGATGGCTGGCCGCTCCGGCTGGTGCCGGGGGCGGACAAGCCGAGCGCCGCGCGCGAGCCGCGCGCGAGCAACGACCGTGGTCGTCGCTATCAGGGCGAGCTCGGCCGCTACGACTTACGCGAACATGCCGCGCAATTGGCGCGTGCGATCGGGCTCGACAATTCGCACACCGTGAGCGCGCTGACGCCGGTTTCCACGCCGATTCTAATCGGGGGCATGAGCAGTCGCTCGGTCGCCTTCGCGCAGCAATTGCTGACGCCGCTCGGCCTCGAGCCGCTGCAGGCCGGTGGTAGCGCGAGCGCGGAAGCCTCGGCCCCCACGCGCTACGTCGACGGTGGTGCGGTCGGTGTAGAGCTCGTACGCGGAGACATGAGCGCCATGGGACTTGGCACCGTGACGCGCGTCGAGGGCGACAAGTTGGTGGCGTTCGGGCATCCCATGAGCGAGCTCGGCGTGACCGCGTTGCCCACGGCGATTGGCCGAGTCCTTTGGTTTTTGGCCAGCGATCAGCGCTCGTTCAAGATCGGCATGGCGGTGCGCGACGTGGGCGCTCTGGTCAACGATCGCCAGTCGGCGATTGTCGTGTCGCACAGCGCCAAGGCGCCGGTGATCCCGCTCAAGATGAGCATTCACGGCGCGCCAGGCTTTCCCAACGCCAACTGGAGCTTCGAAGTCGCGCACGACAAGTTCATGACTCCGTCGTTCGCATCGGTCGCGCTTGGAAGCGCCTTGCAGGCCGTCGCCAACGAGCATCAAGACGTGAGCTGGACCGCGACCAGCAAGCTGAAAATCAAGGGCTATCCAGAGATTACCCTGCAAGATTACGGCGTTTCCATGGGCGGCACGCCGGAGGCCGGCGAGTTCGTGCGCTCGAACTTGGTGCGCGCCATCGGCACCGTGCTGAACAACCCCTGGCAACCGGCGATCGTCGAGTCAGCAGCGATGGACGTCGAGCTCCGCTACGCTCGCGACATCCTGCGCTTGCGCGGGGCGGACGTCTTGGAGTCCGAGATCGATGCCGGCGCGCCAGCGCGTATTCGCCTGACTTTCGTGCCCTACTCGGGCCCAGACGTCACCCGCGTGGTGTCCGTGCCGATCCCGGCCCACCTGGCAGGTCAAACCGTGAATCTCGAGATCGAGCCCGGCTACGCCGAGGAGCGCGATCAGCCCGCGCCGGACAACTTGGCCGACCTGATCAAGAATTTCGAGAACCCGGTCTATCCAGCCAAGTCGCTGGTAGTCAGCTTCGGCACCGGCGACGCCGGGGTCACCTTCAAGGGACGCGTGGCGCACGATCTTCCCCCCGGCGCGCTCGATGTGATTCGCCCGGAGACGTCTTCGATTGCCCCCGAGGCCTTCGCGACCACCACGCGCGTGGTGGTCGATTTGCCGCAATTCATGGTGGGCCGCGATCGCGTGTCGGTTACCGTTCGCCCGGTGTTGCGCTGAGCGCGTCGTTCTGTACATTGCCCACTTTCGTTAGTTCTCCGTTTTTTCGCAGATGAAGCCATGAACCGATTCCTTCGTTACTCGCTCCTCGGTGCTCTGCTGCTCGCTGCGGCGCAGGCTTCGGCTGTCGGCACGCGCCGCTTCACGCTCTCGAAGGCGTCGGACTTCAAAGGCGGTGACCTCAAGGGAGTCGCCGTCGATGCTGCCGGCCACGTCCGCGCCGGGTTCAATCTCGGTAGCGTGCCGGTGTCACAAGGCAGCGCCATCTGGGCCGCCCTGCCTTTGCGCGACGGCTCGGTGCTGCTCGGGACGGGCAACGAGGGCAAGTTGCTCAAGCTGTCGGGTGGTGCACTCAGCGTGCTCGCCGAAACCAAGGCGCTGGTGATCACGTCATTGGCCGAGGCCTGGGGCGGGGCGGTCGTGATGGGCAGCTTGCCCGACGGCAAGGTGATGAAGTGGGACCGCGGTAAGCTGACCGATCTGGTGACTCTGAAGGGCACCGAGCACGTGTGGCAGGTCGCCTACGACGAGAAGAAGAAAGCGCTCTTTGCCGCCACCGGCCCCGAGGGCAAACTGTACCGGATCAGCGAGTCGGGCGATGCGCAGGTCTATTTCGATGCCCCCGAACAGCACCTGATGAGCGTGGCGATCGCTCCGGACGGCACCGTGTACGCGGGCGCGAGTGACAAGGCCAAGCTGTACAAGATCACGGCGCCCGGCAAAGCCAGCGTGCTGTACGACTTCGAGCGCACGGAAGTGCGCGCGATCGCCGTGAACAAGCAGGGCGAAGTGTTCGCGATCGCCAACGAGATCAAGACCGGCAACCAGGCGCCCAGCCGCGCCAACCGCAGCGATGGCACGCCGGCCGCACCGAACAGCGCCGCGCCCAAGACCAAGGGCAAAGGCACGCTGTACAAGTTCGGCACGGACGGCGCGCCCGATCAGCTGTTGGACGATTCCGACGAGCACTACACGAGCCTCGCGCTCGGCGCTGATGGTCGCCCGTACGTCGGTACTGGCGTGGAAGGGCGCGTGTACACGGTCGACGAAAGCCACAATTCGGCGCTGGTCGCCGACGTGGACGAGAGGCAAGTGAGCGGGCTCGTCCTAGCCGGCAAAGATCAACTGGTGATTGCCAGCGATCCGGCGGTCGTGCATCCCATCAAGGGCGTTGGCGGCCCGGATGCCGTGTGGACCAGCAAAGTGTTGGACGCGGGCTTGCGCGCGCGCTTCGGTAAGCTGGAATGGGAGGCGACCGGGCCGATCCAGATCTCGACGCGCACCGGCAACACCAAGGAGCCCGACGACACCTGGAGCGCTTGGAGCGCCGGCGTCAACAAGCCCTCGTTGATCGAGAGCCCCGCGGCCCGCTATCTACAGGTGCGGGGGCGCTTCGCTACCGACCCGAAAGCCGTGCTCAGCGAGATCGACGTCTCGTTCGTGACCGACAACTTGCGGGCAGTCATCACCAGCGTCGAAGCCAAGGACGCGGACGGTTCCGATAGCGACGAGCTCCGCGCGTCGGGCGGCCCCGTCACCCACAAGCCCGAGGCCGCGATCGCGCTGTCATGGAAGGTCGACAACCCGGACAAGGACGATCTGCGCTATCGGCTGCAGTTTCGCCAGGTCGGCAGCAACACCTGGTTCGATCTGCTCAAGCCCCAAGAGAAGCTGACCAAAGAGAGCTACTCCTGGGACACATCCGACCTGCCAGAAGGCCGCTATCGCTTGCGCTTGCTGGCGACCGATGAGCTCTCCAATCCTCCGGATCGGGTAACGCGCGACACCATGGAGAGCAGTGTGGTCTTGGTCGACAACACTCCGCCCGTGGTGGAGGGGCTGAAGGTGGTCGGCAAGCACGTGCAAGGCGTGGCGCTCGATGGCGTGGGGCCGATCGCACGCATCGAGCTGGCTTTGGCCGGTTCGGACGAATGGACGCCGTTCTACCCGACCGACGGCATCTTCGACGAGCAGCGCGAGGAATTCGACGCGGACGTAGGCAAGCTGGTGCCGGCGGTACCCGCCCTGCTCAGCCTGCGCGTGTACGATAAAGCGAATAACTACGTGGTTCGCAGCCTAATTATCAAATAGTAGGCGTAGCCGAGCGGCTACTCCCCGGGTGCTCTGCTAGGCTTGGAACCGCCTTATCGTTCCATGACCTCTCGACGTGCCCTCCTTGCCGCACTTTCGACGGCAGTTCTGCTCGGTCTCGCCTGGGGTTGCGCGGCCGCGACCGACTCCGGGAACGACGCCCACGCGGGGGGTGGCAGTAACAGTAACTTCGACGCCAGCAACGATGGGCAGGTGATCATGCAGGAAGCTGGCCCTCAAGACTCGGGCCAGCTGCACCTGAACCCCCTGTGTGGCGAGGCGCGCGGCTGCGTGCCTGACTTGCCGCGTTCCTGCGCTGACTTCACTCCACCTGCCCCAGCCAGCGAGGATGGCGGCACGAGCCCCTCCGAGGCCGGCGCCAACGGGCAAGCGGGCGCGAACGGCGAAGGCGGGACCGCTGGCGATAGCGCTGGCCCGTCCGACAGCAGCGCAGGCGCGAGCGGCGCCGGCGGCGCGAGCGGCGCTGCCGGTGAAGGAGGCGCCGCGGGCGCCGCGGGCGCCGCGGGCGCACCCTCCGCGACCACGCCGGACTATAGCTGCCAGGTTCAGCGCACGGCGAGCGCACCGCGCAAACCGTTCTTCGCTTGCGCGCTGGCGGGCACTGGCGCCGAAAATGCGCCTTGTTTGACGTCCAACGACTGCCAAGCGGGCCTCGGTTGCGTCGGCGATCAAAACGCGGGCCTGTGCCAAAAGTATTGTTGCCAAGACGCGAACGATTGCGAATCAGGCAGCTATTGCGCGGAGCGCCCCATGCGTGACGCGCTGACCAATGCCGCGGCCCCAGGCACGTCGAATACGCAGCTCTCGATCCCGGTCTGCGTACACGCCGAAAATTGCGATTTGAGCGAGCCTTATCCGTGTCCCAGGACTAGCGACTGCACGTGTCGCGGCCAAACGGCCTGCCTGGTGGTGCGCTCCGACGGCACGACTACCTGCGCCGTTCCCGGAACGGGCAAAGTGGGTGAAGCATGTCCGTGCGCGTGGGGTTACGTCTGCTCGGCCGCTGCCAACGAGTGCCTCAAGCTGTGTTACACGCGGGACGCCGACAGCTGCGGGGACGGCAAGTGTCAGTCCGCGTCGGAGCTGCCCAACGGTTGGGGCGTCTGTGTTGGCGCCCCGCCCAGCGGTCGTTGAGCGTTCAAGTCTTCCAGTTGCAGGTTGAGCTCGGCACCGAGCAGCAGCGTTAGGCACATGATCCAAAGCCAGCCCAAGGTGATGGCGACGGCCGATAGCGTGCCGTAAAACAGCGCAAAACGCGCCAAGTGGCTGGCATAGTAAGCGAACCCCACAGACGCGCTGCCAGAAGCGGCGATCGTGAGCATTGCGCCCGGCCATACTCGGCGACGAACGCCCGGGCGAATCACCGCGATGCGAAAGAAGCCGGACAGTAGCGCGGTCGCCGTGAACAGAATCAAGGCGAGCAGCAAGAAGTGGCTGGCGTGATCCAAGAACGGAAAATCTCCGCTGGCCAACAGCCGGACGACGGTCGCGGGCCCGCCAGCGAGGGAGACCGCTACCGTGCCGCTGGCAGTGAATAGCAAGATGCTCGCGACGACACAGCCGAGCGCGATCAGTCGGCGCTTCCACCAGGGGCGGCGCTGCGCGACCACCGTCACTTCGAGCACGGCCATCAGCGTGTTGAACGCAGACGAGGCCAGCCAGAGCGCGCCGAGCAACGCGACCGGTGCCACCGCCCTGACCGAAAACTGACCGAGCTGCTTCCAGATCAGTGTACGCACTTCTTGCGGCGTCAGATCGACCAGCAAGGAGGTGCTGAGCAGCACGGCGTCGCTGCCGCTAGACAGCGACGCAAACAGCCAGCCGGCGAGCGCGAGCATCGGGATCGCTGCCAAGAATAGGTCGAAGGCCATGGCACTGGCTGCCTGCAACGTATCGCGCGTCACCAAGCCTCGCCCCACCAGCCAGAGCTTGTGGCTCCAGGGCTGGGCAGAGAACACCTCGGCCGCGAGCATGGAAACGCGCTCCCACCGCCCGCTGTGCGGGGATGATTCGGCCGAGCTCTTGAGAGAACCGTCGCCCATCGAGAGATCTGGCGTAAAAGACGAAATGATCGCATACCAGAGCGCGTGGCACTGCACCAGGAAACGCTCGAGCTCCGCACGCGTGGAGCAGGTTTGTGGAACGTGACCGCCGAAGTGAACGCGGTGATTGCGCGCAGCAAAGTCGGCACGGGCCTGTGCACGGTCTTTGTGCAACACACCTCGGCCAGCCTGGTGATTCAGGAAAATGCCGATCCCGCGGTGCTGCGCGATCTGTCGCACTTCCTGGCGGATCTCGCCCCCGAGTCACGTGACTGGGAGCACGACGACGAGGGGCCGGACGACATGCCCGCCCACGCGCGCTCGGCCGTGACGAAAACCTCGGAGACGATTCCGGTCACAGCCGGCCGGCTGGCTTTCGGCACTTGGCAGGCGTTGTATCTGTGGGAGCACCGCCGCGCGCCCCACGCTCGGCGCTTGGTCGTGCACATCGTCGGTGAGTGACGCGCACGTCATTTCGGTCGGTCCCGCACGCGCACCACGAGCCTGAGACCTGACCTCGTCGATTGTACACACTTCAAAAGCCGGCGGATCTCAATCGGCCGGCTTTTGCGCGCGCTGAGTGCCGGAAAAAACAGCAGAAATTGAGCAGTGTCGGCCGGCATTTGCAGCATCGCCCGGTCTCTGCAATAGCCTCCTCGGCCCGATGCTCGATCTCCGTTTCAAGACTCCGCCCGAGTGGCTGGAGACCGTGTTTGCCGACTTCGATGCGTTTCTGCTCGACCACGCGTCGTGTGAACGCAAAGCCGCCGCGACTGGCATGTCCTTCGTCGTTCGCTATCCGGACAAGAGCGCGCTGATCGAACCCTTGATCGAGTTCGCGCGCGAAGAGCTCGAGCACTTTCAGATCATGTACCGCATCATCCATGCGCGCGGCTTGATCTTGTCGGACGACTACAAGGATCCGTACGTGAACGCATTGCGTTCTCAGGTGCGCAACGCCGGGCCGGCCACATTGCTCGATAAATTGCTGGTGGCAGGCATCGTCGAAGCGCGCGGTTGCGAACGCCTGTTCATGGTCGCCGAGGCGCTGAAGGACAAGGCTTCGCCGCTCGCGGACGCCTATCTCGAGCTGGCACGCGCCGAAGCACGCCACCACGGCTTGTTTTTTCGCCTGGCCCGCGCCTGCTTCGACGATCCACAGATCGACGAGCGCGCGGCGACGCTGCTCGACTACGAAGCCGAGCTGGTGCGGCGATTGCCCCACCGCGCAGCCGTGCATTGAAGCCGAAGCCCGGCTCGGCGGGCGCAGGGGCCCAGTACTTCGCGCGCTACGCCGAGCCGGAGATCGCCCTCGCCCGCGAGCTCACCGAACGCTACCTGGCAGTCTTGGTGGTGCCCGTGTGCGGCGAGGCACCCTCGCTCTTGGCCGGTTTCGAGCGCGCACTCTCGGCGGCGCAGGAGCGCGTGCTTTTGCTGCTGGTGGTGAACGCGACCGACGCGGCTAGCGCCCAGGTGCATGCCGAGAACGAGCGACTGCTGGCGCACCTTGCCGGCCAGTTTCCGACTCGACGCACGCTCGCCGCCGAAGAGGTCGGCACCCGCGGCTGGCTGGGTCGTGCCCAAAATTACGACTTGCTTTGGCTCGATCGCGCGAGCGTCGGGGCGCGCTTGCCCGCACGTGAAGGCGTGGGCATGGCCCGCAAGTTGGGCGGCGATCTGGCGGCTTTGCTCTGGGCACGCGGTCAGCTGAGCTGCCCGTTGATCGCCTGCAGCGACGCGGACGTCACGCTGCCTGCCGACTATTTCCAGCACCTGACCGAACCCGTTTCGGAGAGCCAGCCGAGCACGGCTTGGCTCTGGCCCTACCAGCACCAGTCCGGCGGCGACCCGGGGATCGATGCGGCAACCGTGCTGTACGAGATCTCGCTCCGTTACTACGTACTCGGCTTGGCAGCGGCGGGCTCTTGCTACGCCTATCAGAGCGTGGGCTCCACGTTGTGCGTAGAGGCGTCTGCCTACTTGAGCGTGCGGGGCGTCCCCAAGCGCGAGGCGGCCGAAGACTTCTATCTACTGGACAAGCTCGCCAAAGTCGGGCCGCTGCGTCGTCCTCTGGTGACGCCACTCGGGATCCGAGCGCGTGCGTCCGAGCGTGTGCCCTTCGGCACCGGGCGACGCTCGCGCGAAATCGCCGGAGAGCTCGCAAACGGCCAAGAATTCGCGCTCTACTCGCCGCGCATCTTCCAGGCCTTGGCTGCTGTGCTGCAAGGTTTGGATGACTTCGCCCAGAGCGGGGAGGTCGCCGCACTTTCGCGGGCGGTCGAACGCGGCGTTCCGGAGTTGGCCACGCACATCCAGCAAATATTGGGCGATCTCGGCGCCTTTACGGCCTTGGCCAGCGCCGCGCAGCAGGCGCCGACCGGTGCGGTGCTGCGGCGACGAATTCATACCTGGTTCGATTCCTTGCGCACGTTACGCTTCGTCCACGGCCTGCGCGATCGCTGCTTGCCGTCGTTGCCGTGGCGCACGGCGCTCGCTTCCGCTGCCTTCGTGCCAGCGCCGTTCGGCATGGGTACGGAGCCGGACGCCGTGTGCCGCGTACTTTCTCTGGCAGAATCGGCGCTACCGGTGCAAGTCGGACCCTCGCTGTTCTAGCGGGGAGCCGGCGGACCAAAGCGGTGCCGTCCGAGTCAACCACGGCTACCTCGGTAGTCGGACCCGGAACCGAATAGACTGCATCGAATGGACGCGCCTCTCCCGTATCCGCCCCCGAGCACACACCACACGGCGCGCCGAGAGCCAAGAAAAGCCAGCGCCAGCAAAAGTCCCTCGAGTCCCGCCCCGTCATCGGAGCCACTCTACAGCATCGCCGCTCGCTCGACGAGCTGGCCACTGTCGCACTTGGGATACAGGTCCGCACAGCGGTTCACGCGTGCCGAAGAGCCCGCGGATTGCCGAGGTTTTCACGACCGCGTGTTGGGCACGTCCGTTGCTCTAGTCGCCAGTCGTGCTGCGAAGAATCACTGGCCTCGCCCTGTTCGGAAGCTTGTTTTTGGCTCCGCTGCGGGCCAGCGCCCAAACGGCGGTGCTGCTTTCGGTCGCTGACGCGACGCAGCTCTCGGAGCTCGAGCTGGCCAAGGTCATGGCCGATGATTCCTCGCTTTGGCTGAGCGTGCGCCTGCAAGGCGGCACCCGCCTGGCTTTGGTGGCCCCACGAAGCGCTATCGAGCCGGCACCCGCTGCAGACAGCTGGCTGCGCGCGCTGGATTTTGCGACGCGAGTGCGCGTGGCCGCCCCGCCCGGGCCTTTCGCGGGCTGTGCTTCGAGCACTCCGTTCGAGCTGGCCGACAGCGGTTCCCCGGAGCCGCGTCGCATCGCTCCGCGCGAGGTTTCGAGCGCGAGTACCGAGCTCGAGCTGCGTCGCCTATTGCAGGCCGCCGAACTGCCGGTGGACGTCAGCCGTGTCGTGCAGTTCACGAATGACGCCCCGCCGCCATTCCAGGTCGTGATCTATGACGTGCCGGCAGTCGGTGGCAGCACCGAGGCGCTGCGCTTGGTCGACCGCGGCCATCCGGCAGAGCTGCCGCGAATCCAACTTTCCGGCGCCGAAACTCTGCCCATCACTCTGATCGCGCTGGCCACGAATGGCGTGCTGCCGTTCGCGCAAGAGAGCGCCGACCCGAGTGAATTTCCGGTGGCCTATCGCGCGCTCGATGAAAGTAGCGACTACCTCTCGGCGCGCAGCAGCTGGCTCGCTCAGAACCCGACCCGTTGGTTGAACGAAGTCCAGGCCAGCAGCGCGCTGTTTGCGGGCACGGTGTTGCCCGTGGGCGAAGCGATTTCACCAGTAGTTTCGCGCTACTTCGGACAGTTGTCGGGCGCGGCCACAGACGGCTGCGTGGCCCAAGTTCAAGCGGCCCGCGCACGCGCCTCGCTGAACGTCGCCGATTTCGCCTGCGGCGGCGGCGATGATCTGGCGCAGAGCTTGAGTGAGGTCGCTTTCGCCGACCTGCGCCTGAGCCGATTTTTTGGCATGGTCAGCGCTGACGGCATGAAATTTCGCGAGGCGCCGGGCGTTCCTCGCAGTCCGTTCCTGCTCGCGACCGACGTCGATCAGAGCGGCTGCGCGACAGAGGTTCCGCTGCCAGCGAACGCTGGCGGCGATCCGCCGGACTTCAGGTCGCCGCCAAACGTCAGCACTCCCCCCGTCGTTGGCGCTCCGGACGCTCCCTACTACTACCCGACGCCGGTCCCGGTGTCCGAGAGCAGCTCGACGGTCATCGTCACCAA
>Ga0247773_1000524_pt1 | contig 15580 bp, 13 predicted proteins | sample UWRJL092311B6_FD_179934 | JGI IMG/M metagenome (GOLD analysis project Ga0247773, IMG submission 179934) | Plant litter microbial communities from Arlington Agricultural Research Station in Wisconsin, United States - UWRJ-L092-311B-6 | ecosystem: Environmental > Terrestrial > Plant litter >...
CATCGGGAAGATGTCCGTCGAACGGCTGAACTTCGCGATCAATTGCCGGCCCCCGTCGGCCAGCGTGACCTTGGGACGAGCGCCGCCGACCGACGTTCCGTGCACCAGCGCCGTAGCCAGCGACGGGCTCAATTCCCCCTCGTCCAGTGCCAGGGCCGCCTCGTGCAACTGATCGAGGCTGGCACCGTCCGCGCGCGGCACGTACTCGGTCGGACTCGACTGGAAGTCCAGCGCGCCGATCCGGTTCGACCCGGACTCCAGCAGATAGGTGAGCTTGTCCAGTTCGACGTCGTTCGCGGCCGGACCCTGAGTCCCGGTCAGGCGCGCGATGATGACCCGCTGCCCCCACGAGTCGGGGCTGGCGTCCCACAGGGAGCCTGCCATCGTCTGGCCTTCGGGCGCGTCGATCCAGCCGCGGCGCAGCGGCAGATCGGGTTCGTACAGGCTGATGGCATCCGGCCGCGCGAGGTAGCTGTCGCCGTAGCCGAACCGGTACTCGCTGCCCAGCCGGGAGATGCGCCCGGCCACAACCGGCTCGGTCGCCTCCGGTAGCCAAGCCCATACGAAGGCGTCAGAAGGCGAAGTCATTCGCATCGTCCCTGGTCACCGGCTTGCGAACGCGTGCGGGCAGCAGCGCCAGCGTGTCCTCACCCTGCCTGCGCGCCCGGGCGAGGTCTGCCCCCTCCAGCCCGAACAGGTTGACGCCGACGGTGAACGCCGCGTTGAACACCGACCCGATCGAAACCGACGGAGAAGCCGTCTCGATCGCGCGCATCGTCTTCTGGGTGATCCCGATCCGGGCGGCCAGGTCGGTCTGGGTCCAGCCCCGGGCGTGGCGCGCCTGCTTGATCTGGACGGCCAGCAAACCCAGCGCCTCGTCCGAGGCCCGACTCACCGCGATGGCGCGACGAGGCATGCCCAGCCTCCTTAGAATGCTGTTTGACACTGCTTAGAGGGATTCTATTACATGGTTGGCACGGTAACCAGGTCGTTGGCTGCCGCGGTGACTCAACGAGGCTGGAGCGCCCATTTACACTTTCCCACCATGTCTGGTTCCGCCCGTCCGGTGGTCATCGTCGGTGACCCGGTGCTGCACACCCCCACCGCCCAGGTGAGCGAGTTCGACCAGGCGCTGGCCGAGCTGATCGACGACCTGTTCGCCACCATGTACGTGGCCGAGGGCGTGGGTCTGGCCGCCACCCAGATCGGCGTCGGGCTGTCGGTGTTCGTCTACGACTGCCACGACCACGAGGGCGTGCAGCACAAGGGACACCTGGTCAACCCCCGGATCATCGCCACCGCGGGCCCGGAGGAGAAGCTGGAGGAGGGCTGCCTGTCGGTGCCCGGGCCGTACGCCGTGCTGGGCCGGCCGTTCTCGGTGACGGTGGCCGGCCAGGACCTGCACGGCGCGCCACTGACGGTCACCGGTACCGGTTTCCTGGCCCGCTGCCTGATGCACGAGGCCGAGCACCTGGCCGGCACCCTCTACATCGACCACCTCAACCGGCGGCGGCGCAACCGGGTGCTGGCCGAGATCGAGCCGTACCCGTGGAACGGGCCGCTGCCTGAGGCGCTGCCGTCCTGACCCTGCCTTCGCTCGTTCAGCCGATGCCGGAACCGCTCCGCGCGGTCAGCCGGGCCGCTACCAGTTCCGCGATCTGCACCGCGTTCAGCGCCGCGCCCTTGCGCAGGTTGTCGTTGGAGACGAACAGCGCCAGGCCCCGGTTGTCCGGCACGCCGCCGTCCTGCCGGATCCGGCCCACGAAGCTCGGGTCCTGACCGGCGGCCTGCAGCGGAGTGGGAATCTCGGTCAGGGTGACACCCGGGGCGTCGGAGAGCAGCTCGATGGCACGGGCCACCGGCAACGGCCGGGCGAACTCGGCGTTGATCGACAGCGAGTGACCGGTGAACACCGGCACCCGGACGCAGGTACCCGACACCGCCAGGTCGGCGATGCCGAGGATCTTGCGGCTCTCGTTGCGCAGCTTCTGCTCCTCGTCGGACTCGTTCGACCCGTCGTCCACGATCGAACCGGCGAGCGGCAGCACGTTGAACGCGATCGGGCGCCGGTACTTCACCGGCGCGCCCAGGTCCAGCGCCGAGCCGTCGTGGGTCAGCGCCGCAGCAGCCGATCCGGCCTTCTGCAACTGCGAGTCGAGTTCGTCCACGCCGGCCGACCCGCTGCCCGACACCGCCTGGTAGGTGGAGGCGATCAGGCGCACCAGGCCGGCCTCGGAGTGCAGCGGCCGCAACACCGGCATCGCCGCCATCGTGGTGCAGTTCGGGTTGGCGATGATGCCCTTGCGCATCTCCTGGATCGCGTCCGGGTTGACCTCGCTGACCACCAGCGGCACGTCCGGATCCATCCGCCAGGCCGAGGAATTGTCGATCACCGTCACGCCGGCCGCGGCGAACTTCGGCGCCAGGTCTCTCGACGTAGCCGCCCCGGCCGAGAAGATCGCGATGTCGAGCCCGGCCGGGTCGGCGGTGCCGGCGTCCTCGACGACGACCTCGCCGTCCCGCCAGGGCAGCGTGCTGCCGGCCGAGCGGGCCGAGGCGAAGAACCGGATGGCGGCGACCGGAAAGCCCCGTTCCACCAGGATCCGGCGCACCACCGCGCCGACCTGGCCGGTCGCGCCGACCACGCCCACCTGCAGGCCCGCCTCGGTGCTCATCGGCCGGTTCCCCCGTACACCACGGCCTGTTCGTCCTCGGTACCCAGTTCGAAGGCGTCATGCACCGCCCGCACCGCCGTGTCGAGATCGGTGTCGCGGGTGACCACCGAGATCCGGATCTCCGACGTCGAGATCATCTCCACGTTCACCCCCGCCTCGGCGAGCGCGGCGAAGAAGGTCGCCGACACCCCGGGGTGCGAGCGCATGCCGGCCCCGATCAGCGACAACTTGCCGATGTGGTCGTCGTAGAGCAGCTCCTCGAAACCGACCAGGGCCTGCACCTTGGTCAGCGCCTGCACCGCCACCGCGCCGTCGGACTTGGGCAGCGTGAAGGACACATCGGTGCGGCCGGTGCCCTTGGTCGAGATGTTCTGCACGATCATGTCGAGGTTCAGCTCTGCCTCGGCGAGCACCCGGAACAGGGCCGCCGCCTGACCCGGCTTGTCCGGCACGCCCACCACCGTGACCTTGGCCTCGCTGCGGTCGTGCGCCACGCCGGAAATGATGGCCTGTTCCACGGGAAGATCCTCCATAGCGCCGGCCACCAGGGTGCCGGGCAGGTTCGAGAACGACGAACGGACGTGAATGGGGACGCCGTAGCGCCGGCCGTACTCCACACAGCGCAGCATCAGCACCTTGGCCCCGCAGGCGGCCATCTCGAGCATCTCCTCGTAGCTGATGGTCTCCAGCTTGCGGGCATTGGGCACGATCCGCGGGTCGGCGCTGAACACCCCGTCGACATCGGTGTAGATCTCGCAGACGTCGGCGCCCAGCGCGGCCGCCAGCGCCACCGCGGTGGTGTCCGAGCCGCCCCGTCCCAGCGTGGTGATGTTCTTGGTGTCCGGTGACACCCCCTGGAAGCCGGCCACGATCGCCACGTTGCCCTCGGCAACCGAGGTCTGCACCCGTTGCGGGGTGATCCGCAGGATCCGGGCCCGGCCGTGCACCGCGGTGGTGAGCACCCCGGCCTGCGAGCCGGTGAAGGACTCCGCCGAATAGCCCAGCGAGTGGATCGCCATCGCCAACAGGGCCATCGAGATCCGCTCGCCGGCGGTCAGCAGCATGTCGAACTCACGGCCGGACGGCACCGGCGCGACCTGCTCGGCCAGCTCGATCAACTCGTCGGTGGTGTCGCCCATCGCCGAGACGACCACCACGACATCGTGCCCTTCGCGTCGGGTGGCCACGATCCGCTCGGCGACCCGCTTGATGCGCTCTGCGTCGGCGACCGACGAGCCGCCGTACTTCTGCACGACGAGTCCCACGGTGTTTCCTCCAGAGCAACTTCCCCACGGCCTGCTGGCCCCACCAGTCTAAACGACAGCGCGGCCGGTACTCGTCGATCCGAGGTCCGTTCGCCGGTACATAACAATTGGTACGGCACGGACAACGATCGACCCACCAAGCGCGTCCTCGTTACGTAGCTTGGCAACCGACTTGCAGCGAGTTGTGGGGGTGATGGTGATGTCGCACAACGAACCTGCCGGCCGTAGCCACCGCTCCTGGATAACCGAAACCAGCAGCAACGACGTCGAGCCCAGCCGGTTGAGCAGGATGCTCGAACAGGTCGGCTGGGTCGAACTCGGGTTCACCTTCCTCGCGCTGGCGGCCTACGACCTGATCGCATGGTTGCTGGGTGGCTTCGGGATCACTGCGGCACGCTGCCCTGGCGCCCAGTGCGGGCAGGCAGCTGAGCACGTCATCCCGCTGCCGATCCAGATCCAGATATTGCACGATGCCTACTGGGTGATCCCGGTGCTGTTCGCGCTGCCGCTGCTGGTCGGGCTGGTCCTGCGGCGGTGGCTAGCGCTGATCGCGGTGCTCCAGATCGTCGCCTGCGGGTTTGTGATGCTGCACATCGTCGACAAGGCGAACGTGCTCGATGACCGGCTGCACGGCCGGGTGCCCTGCTGGAACGTCGCGTACACCCCGACCACCTGTCCATGGGACGCACGTAGCTAGCCAGCGGCAGGCCGGCCCACCCGAGGCAGGTCAGATAGCGGCGGCGAAGGCCTGCTCGACGATGTCCAGGCCCTCGCTGAGCAGCTCGTCACCCATCGACAGCGGCGGCAGGAACCGCAGCACGTTTCCGAAGGTGCCGGCGGTCAGCGTGATCAGCCCCTGCGAGTGGCAGTAGGCGTTGACCTTGCCGGTCAGCGCGCTGTTCGGGGTCAGGTCCCCGGCACCGGCGACCAGCTCGATCGCCAGCATCGCACCGCGACCCCGGACGTCGCCGATCTGCTCGTACTTGGCAGCCAGCTGCTGCAGCCGGGGCAGGAACAGCGCCTCGATGGCCTTGGCCCGGGCGTTGAGGTCCTCGGCCCGCATCGTCTCGATCGAGCCCAGCGCCGCGGCGCAGGCCACCGGGTTGCCGCCGTAGGTGCCGCCCAGCCCACCGGCCTGCACCACGTCCATCACCTCGGCCCGGCCGGTCAGGCCCGACAGCGGCAGGCCGCCGGCGATGCCCTTGGCGGTGGTGATCAGGTCGGGCACCACGTCCTCGAACTCACAGGCGAACCAGTCGCCGGTGCGGCAGAAGCCGGTCTGGATCTCGTCGGCGATGAACAGGATGCCGTGCTCGGTGCACCAGTCCGCGACCCGGCGGACGAAGCCGGGTGCCGGCACGATGAAGCCACCCTCGCCCTGGATCGGCTCGAGCAGCACCGCGGCGGTGTTGTCCTCGCCGACCTGGGCGTGCACCTGGCTGACGAACTGCTCGAAGGCCTCGTCCGCGCAGTTCTGCGGGCCGGTCGGCCAGCGGAACGGATAGGCCATCGGCACCCGGTAGATCTCGTTGGCGAACGGCCCGAACCGGTGCTTGTACGGCATGTTCTTGGCGGTCAGCGCCATCGTCAGGTTGGTCCTGCCGTGGTAGGCGTGGTCGAAGGCCACCACCGCCTGCCGGCCGGTGAACGAGCGGGCCACCTTCACCGCGTTCTCGATCGCCTCGGCGCCGGAGTTGAACAGCGCCGAGCGCTTCTCGCCGCTGCCCGGGGTCAGCTCGTTGAGCGCCTCGCAGACCGCCAGGTACTCCTCGTACGGGGTCACCATGAAGCAGGTGTGGGTGAAGTCGGCGACCTGCTCCCGCACCCGCTCGACCACCCGCGGCGCCGACGCGCCCACCGTGGTCACCGCGATTCCCGAGCCGAAGTCGATCAGCTGGTTGCCGTCGACGTCGACCACGATGCCGCCGCCGGCCCGCTCGACGTAGACCGGCAGCCCGGTGCTCACCCCGGCCGACACCGCCGACAGCTTGCGCCGGTGCAGCTCGACCGACCGCGGTCCCGGGATCGCGGTGTTGAGGATCCGCTGCTGCTCGATCGGGGCGGGACCTTGGCTCATCGCGAACTCCTGGAGGTGAGGCGGTGCGGTAATTCTAGGGGCCCGGGGCCGGAATCGACTTCCTGCCTGGATCCCCGGTTGCCGGAGCGGACGGCTCAGAAGTCGATGTTGTGCATCACGTGCTTGATCCGGGTGTAGTCCTCCAGCCCGTACATCGACAGGTCCTTGCCGTAGCCGGAGTGCTTGAAGCCGCCGTGCGGCATCTCGGCGACCAGCGGGATGTGGGTGTTGACCCAGACGCAGCCGAAGTCCAGCCGGCGCGAGACCCGCATGGCGCGGCCGTGGTCTCGGGTCCACACCGAGGACGCCAGGCCGTACTCGACGCCGTTGGCCCACCGGATCGCCTCGTCCTCGTCGGTGAAGGACTGCACCGTGATGACCGGGCCGAAGATCTCGGTCTGGATCTGCTCGTCGTCCTGGCGCAGCCCGGACAGCACCGTCGGGGTGTAGTAGTAACCGGCCTCGCCCTGCTGCCGGCCGCCGGTCAGCAGCGCGGCGTGATCGGGCAGCCGGTCCACCAGCCCGGAGACGTGACGCAACTGGTTGGCATTGTTCAGCGGGCCGTACAGCACGTCGTCATCGTCGATGGCGCCGGTCTTGGTGCCCTGGGCCTGCTCGGCCAGCGCCGCGGCGAACTCCTCGGCGAAGCCGGCCGGTGCCAGTACCCGCGTCGCGGCCGTGCAGTCCTGGCCGGCGTTGAAGTAACCGGCCACCGCGATCGCCTCGGCGGCGGCGGCCACGTCCACGTCGTCGAAGACCACCACCGGGGCCTTGCCGCCCAGTTCCAGGTGCACCCGCTTGAGATCGCGGGAGGCCGCCTCGGCCACCTGCATGCCGGCCCGGGCCGAGCCGGTGATCGAGACCATCGCCGGGGTGGGATGGGCGACCAGCGCCCGGCCGGTGTCGCGGTCACCGCACACCACGTTGAACACCCCGGGCGGGAAGAACTCGGCGGCGATCTCGGCCAGCAGCAGCGTCGAGGCCGGGGTGGTGTCCGACGGCTTGAGGACCACGGTGTTGCCGGCCGCCAGCGCCGGGGCGAACTTCCAGACCGCCATCATCATCGGGTAGTTCCACGGCGCCACCTGCCCGCAGACGCCGACCGGCTCGCGCCGGACGTAGGAGGTGTGGCCGGCCATGTACTCGCCGGCCGAGCGGCCCTCCAGCACCCGGGCGGCGCCGGCGAAGAAGCGCAGCTGGTCGATCATCGGCGGCACCTCCTCGCTGCGGGTCAGCGCCAGCGGCTTGCCGGTGTTCTCGCACTCGACCGCGATTATCTCCTCGGCCCGCGACTCCACCGCGTCGGCGAACTTCAGCAGCGCCTGCTGCCGCTCGCTCGGCGTGCTGTCCCGCCAGGTTTCGAAGGCGGTCGCGGCGGCCGAGTAGGCCCGGTCGATGTCCTCCGGCCCGGACAGCGGGGAGCTGAGATAGGTCTGGCCGGTCGCGGGATTGATCACGTCCAGGGTGCGCCCGTCGGCGGCCGGGACCTGCTCTCCGTTGATGAAGTTGGACAGCGAGCGCGTCATTGCACACCTTCCGATTGCTATTTCAGGGCTCTGCGGGGGCTGGGACGACGATTTCAGTACCTGTTCTACCTTTTCACGACGAGAACGCCAAGAGGGTGACGCCGGTCATCGACCCGCCATGGCATGGCGGCGTTTTAGGGCGCAGCCGGGGCGCCCGGATACACTCCCCGAAGCGACCTCAGCACCCCAGAAGTTCACAGACCGCTCAGGATCGGATATCACACGGATGCCCACCGACTCGCCTGCCCGCACATTCGACTTCGATGTCGTCGTCGTCGGAGGTGGCGGCCACGTCGGCCTGCCGCTGGCGATCGCGTTCGCCGACCGGGGCCTGCGAGTCGGCATCTACGACCTGAACGAGCTGGCGGTCAAGACCATCCTGTCCGGTGAGCTGCCGTTCATGGAGGACGGCGCCACCGAGGTGCTGCAGCGGGTGCTGGCGGCCGGCCGGCTGGAGGCCACCGTCGACCCGAGCGTGGTCAGCCGCGGCGAGCACATCGTGGTGGTGATCGGCACGCCGGTGGACGAGCACCTCAACCCCGACCCGCACGCGGTGCCCCGGGCGCTGGCCGAGTGCAAGCAGCACTTCCGGCACGGCCAGCTGCTGGTGCTGCGCAGCACCGTCTATCCCGGCGTCACCCAGCGGGTGGAGAAGCTGCTGGCCGCCGAGAACATCGACGTCGACGTGGCGTTCTGCCCGGAGCGGATCGCCGAGGGCAAGGCGATGGAGGAACTCTTCTCGCTGCCGCAGATCGTCTCGGCGCGGACGCCCGAGGTGCTGGCCCGGGCCGGCGCGCTGTTCGGCAACCTCACCGACAGCATCGTCGAGCTCAGCCCGGAAGAGGCCGAACTCGCCAAGCTGTTCACCAACACCTGGCGCTACATCAAGTTCGCCGCCGCCAACCAGTTCTACGTGATGGCCAACGACCAGGGTCTGGACTTCGACCGGATCCGCGGCGCGCTGGCGCACGACTACCCGCGGGCCGCGGACATGCCCGGTGCCGGTTTCGCCGCCGGGCCCTGCCTGTTCAAGGACACCATGCAGCTGGCGGCCTTCACCGACAACTCCTTCATCCTCGGCCACTCGGCGATGCTGGTGAACGAGGGCCTGCCGCTCTACCTGGTCTCCAAGCTGGAGGCCAAGTACGACCTGCCCAACCTGCGGGTCGGCATCCTGGGCATGGCGTTCAAGAGCGAGAGCGACGACATCCGATCGAGTTTGTCCTACAAGCTCAAGCGCATTCTCGAGTTCCGGGCCCATTCGGTGCTGTGCACCGACCCATACGTCAGCGTCGATGCCAACCTCGAGTCGCTGGAGTACGTGCTGGCCAACAGCGACCTGCTGATCGTCGCCGCCCCGCACAAGCAGTACCGCGACCTCGACACGACGCTGCCGGTGGCCGACGTCTGGAACCTGCTCGGACAGGGCACGGTCGTATGAGGCTACTGGGCACGAACGAGGACCGGCAGACATGAGCCTGGCCCTCTCGGTCGTCATCCCCGCCTACAACGAGGGCGAGGCCATCCTTCCGGTGCTGGACCGGATCTTCGACGCCGTCGAGTCCGAGTGCGAGATCCTGGTCGTCGTCGACTTCGAAGCAGACACCACGGTGCCGGTGCTGCGTGACTACAGCGAGCGCGAACCACGGCTGCACACCCTGATCTCGAGCTACGGCCGCGGGCCGGCCAACGCGATCCGGTACGGCATCGACCAGGTCAAGAACCCGGTCGTGGTGGTGACGATGGCCGACGGCAGCGACGACCCCCGCCAGATCGACGAGCTGGCCCGGCTGGTCGACCGTGGGGTGGTGGTCGCGGCCGCCTCCCGGTACTCCGCCGGCGGCCAGCAGGTCGGCGGCCCGCTGTTCAAGTCGCTGCTGTCCAAGACCGCCGGCCGCTCGCTCGGCGCCTTCGGCCGGGTCGGCACCCGGGACGCCACCAACAGCTTCAAGGCCTTCTCCACCGAGTTCATCCGCGAGGTCGGCATCGACAGCCGCAGCGGTTTCGAGATCGGCCTGGAGCTGACCGCCAAGGCCCGCCGGCTGCGCCGCCCGGTCGCCGAGGTGCCCACCATCTGGCTGGACCGGACGATGGGCGAGTCGAACTTCCAGCTCGCCGCCTGGATCCCGCGCTACCTGCGGTGGTACCGGTTCGCCTTCGGACCGCCGTTGACCAAGGAGCAGGTGGCAGCCGCCGCCGCAGCCATCGCCCAGCAGAACAACAAACCGACAAAGGGAAAGCAGAAATCGTGAGCGCGAACGACGCACAGCAGAAGGTCATGGTGTCCGGCTCGGCCGGCTTCATCGGCGGTTACGTGGTCGAGGAGCTGCTGCGCCGCGGTTACTCGGTGGTCGGCATCGACAACTACTCCAAGTACGGGCCGGTCGTGAAGTCCTACGACAACCACCCCGACTACCACTTCGTCGAGGGCGATGCCCGCGACGTCGAGCTGATGACCAAGCTGCTGTCCGACTGCGACCACTTCATCGCCGGCGCCGCCCTGATCGGTGGCATCTCCTACTTCCACGCCTACGCCTACGACCTGCTGGCCACCAACGAGCGGATCATGGCCTCGTCCTGCGACGCCGCGATCGCCGCGCACCAGAACGGCAAGCTCAAGAAGGTCACCTACCTGTCCTCGTCGATGGTGTTCGAGTCCACCGAGCACTGGCCGTCCAAGGAGGGCGACGAGCGCAAGATCCCGCCGCCGCTGTCGTCCTACGGCTTCCAGAAGCTGGCCGTGGAGTACTTCGCCAAGGCCGCCTGGGACCAGTACCAGCTGCCCTACACCGTGATCCGGCCGTTCAACTGCGTCGGCATCGGCGAGGGTCGCGCGCTCGGTGACGTCGAGATCGCCTCGGGCAACGTCAAGCTGGCGATGAGCCACGTGGTCCCGGACCTGGTGCAGAAGATCGTCAAGGGCCAAGACCCGTTGCACATCCTGGGTGAGGGCAACCAGATCCGGCACTACACCTACGGCGGCGACCTGGCCAAGGGCATCGTCGAGTGCATGTCCCAGGACGCCGCGCTCAACAACGACTTCAACATCTCCACGCCCGAGAGCACCAGCGTGCGCGAGCTGGCCGCGGTGATCTGGAAGAAGATCAAGGGCGACGTACCGCTGAACCTGGTCTGCGACCAGGCCTACGAGTACGACGTGCAGAAGCGGGTTCCGGACGTCGCCAAGGCCAAGGAGGTACTCGGCTTCGAGTGCACCACCAGCCTGGACGTGATGCTGGACGAGGTCATCCCGTGGGTCACCGAGGCCGTCGCCGACGGCCGGCTGTAACGGTTGGCGCGCGCAGGTCAGACCTGGGCGGGGGTGGCGACCATAAAAGCCTGTGCGCCCAGAACCCGCCAGGCCAGCGGCACCCGCAGGTAGAGCTTGACCAGGATCGGCCAGTTCGGCAGCCAGCTCTTGGTGGTGTACGGCAGGAAACGCGGGATGTTCTTGACCACGTCGAAGCCGGTGGCCGTGAAGGCCTCCGTCAGTGCCCGGTCGTCGACCGGGGTGATGTGGTCGAAGAACTGCCAGTAGTCGCGCGCGCAGTAGCGGACGTTGGGCTGCAGCACCAGCAGCCGGCCACCGGGCCGCAGCACCCGGCGCACCTCGACCAGCGTGGACAGGATCACCTCACGGCTGATGTGCTCGAAGAAGTTGGAGATGAACACCACGTCGACGGACTGCTCGGCGATGTCGACCAGGTCGTCGGAGCGCAGCACGTGGGTCTCCACCCCGCTGGCGGCCCGCACCTTGACGTCGGGGTTGAGGTCGACCGCGATGCGTCGTCCGGCCCGGATGTTGTTGATGAACTCGCAGTGACCGGCGGCCAGGTCGAGCACCACCGCGTCCTCGGCGACCCAGTTCTGGAAGAAATGCTCGCACAGTACGTCCCAGGTCTCCTGGCGCTGCTCGGACTCCTTGTCGAATCGGTTCCGGTAGAGCGCTTTCAGCCCGTTTGACTCGAGTTCCACTGGTAGCAGCCGACTTTCCGATCGTGGACGCGGCAGGATCACCGTTACGGCAACGATACCTTCCACGGCCCGATAGCAGCGCAGCCGTGTAACCTGGTCCGATCATGCGCGCGCTGCTCCTCCTTCGCGGCCGCGACGAGGCACTGGGACGTTAGGCGCCGCGGCCGAGGCCGCGGGTCACGTCCGGTCGGCCCCCTCGTCGCGGGACGACGTGCTGTGCCGACATTTCCCGTCCCGGCCCTCTGCCGCCCGTTCTGGCCCACGCCCGTTCTGGCCCACCGCCTTGGTCTGACCCACCGCCTGGCCCGCCCGCCGCCTGAAGGAGCCCTTCCCATGCACCACCCCAGCATCGCCACCCGCCGCAGCACCCAACAGCCCACCACCATGCCGACCCACCGGTACCGGGCCTTCCCCGCCGTCGACCTGCCCGACCGGCAGTGGCCCTCACGCACCCTCAGCCGTGCGCCGCGCTGGCTGTCGACCGACCTGCGCGACGGCAACCAGGCCCTGATCGACCCGATGAACACCGCCCGCAAGCGCGCCATGTTCGACCTGCTGGTGCGGCTGGGCTACAAGGAGATCGAGGTCGGCTTCCCGGCCGCCAGCCAGACCGACTTCGACTTCGTCCGCGAGCTGATCGAGACCGCCCGGGTGCCCGAGGACGTCACCATCTCGGTGCTGACCCAGGCCCGCGACGAGCTGATCGAGCGGACCGTCCAGTCGCTGGTGGGCGCGCACCGGGCCACCGTGCACCTCTACAACGCCGCCGCCCCGGTGTTCCGCGAGGTGGTGTTCGGCTTCGCCGGCGACGGCCGCGAGCAGTGCACCGCGGTTGCCGTCGACGGCACCCGGGCGATGCTGAAGTACGCCGAGCAGTACCTGCTGGCCGGCTCCGGAGCCACCGAGTTCGGCTTCGAGTACTCCCCCGAGATCTTCATGGACACCGAGCTGGACTACGCGCTGGAGATCTGCGGTGCCGTGATGGACGTCTGGCAGCCCGAACCGGGCCGCGAGATCGTGCTGAACCTGCCGTGCACGGTGGAGCGCTCCACCCCGAACGTCTACGCCGACCAGATCGAGTGGATGAGCCGCAACCTGCCGCACCGCGAGTCCGTGGCATTGTCGGTGCACACCCACAACGACCGGGGCACCGCCGTGGCCGACGCGGAACTGGCGATGCTGGCCGGTGCCGACCGGATCGAGGGCTGCCTGTTCGGCAACGGCGAGCGCTCGGGCAACGTCGACCTGGTGACGCTGGGGCTCAACCTCTACAGCCAGGGCATCGATCCCGAGATCGACTTCTCCGACATCGACGAGATCCGCCGGACCGCCGAGTACTGCAACCGGATCGGGGTGCACGAGCGGCACCCCTACGCCGGCGACCTGGTCTACACCTCGTTCTCCGGCTCGCACCAGGACGCGATCAACAAGGGCTTCTACGCGATGGAGCGGGCCGCCGCCGAGGCCGGCGTCCCGATCGAGCAGTTGCCGTGGGCCATTCCGTACCTGCCGATCGACCCCAAGGACGTCGGGCGCAGCTACGAGGCGGTGATCCGGGTCAACAGCCAGTCCGGCAAGGGTGGCGTCGCCTACATCATGAAGACCGAGCACTCCCTGGACCTGCCGCGCCGGCTGCAGATCGAGTTCAGCCAGGTCATCCAGCGGGTGGCCGACGGCGAGGGTGGCGAGATCGACGCCGAGACGATGTGGACGATCTTCGAGTCGGAGTACCTGTTCCGCTCCGACGCCGCCTTCGAGCTGAAGTCCTTCACCACCACCTCCGAGGACGGTGTGGACCGGGTGCGGGCGGTGGTCAACGCCTTCGGCCGGGACTGGCCGGTGTCCGGGGTGGGCAACGGCCCGATCGCCGCCTTCTGCAGCGCGATCTCCGAGCCGGACATGGGCCTGGGCGGCATCGGCGTCCGGGTGCTGGACTACTCCGAGCACGCGCTGACCTCCGGCGGCGACGCCGAGGCCGCCGCCTACCTCGAGATCGAGGTGGGCGACGAGGTGCTGTGGGGCGTCGGGATCAGCGAGTCCATCGTCGGGGCGTCGCTGCGCGCGGTGATGAGCGCGGTGAACCGGATCGCCCGGACCCGCTGACGGTTGCCGGGCTCAGTGCGCGGCGAGGGTCGCGATGTGCCGGCCGATCTCCAGCGCGCAGGTGGCGGCCGGCGACGGGGCGTTGAGCACGTGCACGTTCGGCCCGCGCCGCACGATCAGGAAGTCCTCGACCAGGCTGCCGTCCGACCGCAAGGCCTGGGCCCGGACGCCGGCCGGGCTGGCGATCAGGTCCTCGGCGGTGATGCCCGGCACCAGCCGGGCCAGGTCGGCGGCGAAGCGCTGCCTGGACAATGACCGGGCCAGTTCGGCCAGGCCGGTGCGCAGGTGGCGGCCGGCCAGCCGCCGCAGGCCGGGGAACCGGACCAGCTCTGCCAGGTCGGCCGGTGCGACGGTGCGCCGCCGGTAGCCCTCGCGGGCCAGCGCCAGCACCGCGTTCGGTCCGGCATGGACGTGCCCGTGCACGGTGCGGCTCAGGTGCACGCCCAGGAACGGGAAGGCCGGGTCCGGCACCGGGTAGATCAAGCCCTTCACCAGGTGCCGGCGGTCCGGGCGCAGCTGGAAGTACTCGCCGCGGAACGGCACGATCCGGCAGTCGGGTGCTTCGCCGTCCGGGTCAGCGGTGGCCGCCCGGTCGAGGTCGGCGGTTGCCGGCCGGTCCAGCTCGGCGATCCGGTCCGAGTGCAGGCCCGCGCAGTTGATCACCACGTCGGCGGTCACCGGCCCGGCCCCGGTCTCGACGGTGCTGGCGTCCGCGAGCCGGCGCAGCCCGGTCACCGGCGCCCCGAACAGCAGGCCGACCCCGGCCCCGGCCAGCTCGGCGGCCAGCGCGGCGCAGATCGCCGGGTAGTCGGTGATCGCCGTGCCGGGCACCCTGATCGCCGCGAGCGCCGCCACGAACGGCTCGTGCTCACGGGCCTGGTCCGGGCCCAGCCGGCTGACGTCCAGGCCGTGCGCCAGCCCGCGCCGGTACAGCGCGTCCAGCCGGGGCAGCTCGTCCGGGGCGGTGGCCACGATCAGCTTGCCGGTGCGGACCACCGGGATGTCGTGCCGCTCGGCGAAGGCGGTCAGCGACGCGGTACCGGCCCGGCACATCGCCGCCTTCGCCGACCCGGGCGGGTAGTAGATGCCGGAATGGATCACCCCGGAGTTGTGGCCGCTCTGGTGCCGGGCCGGCCCGGTCTCCTTCTCCAGCACGGTGATCCGGGCATCCGGCTGGGCCTGGTGCAGTGCCCGGGCGGTGGCCAGGCCCACGATCCCGGCACCGATGACCGCGTACCGCCTCACCGTGACCGGGCCCTTCGGCGGCGGGCCGCGACCAGGAGCAGGACGAGCGCCAGAGCCCCGAACCCGACCGCGCCGGCCGCCGACAGGGTGACATCGGCGGCCGACCGGGCCGGCCGGCTGCTGCCGACCCGGTACTCGCCGAGCGGGGCATCCGGTGACGCGGCGGCGACCACCGGTTTCGGCGCGGACGCTCGTGCTCTTGCCAGCGCGAGCAACGGCGCCGCGCCGTCCAGCACCGGGTTGGGGCCGGCCGCGACCGCCGGGCCGGCGGCGATCGCGGCGGACGGGTCGATCACCCCCAGGCCGTACTCGGGATCGCGTCCCTTCGCCCCGCGGTCGGTCGTGGTGGCCAGCAGCCGGCTGAGTACCTGGCGGCCGCTCTCGTGCGGATACTTGGACCAGATCAGTGCCAGCGCCGCCGAGGTCAGTGCGGTGGCGTGCGAGGTGCCTGCCCCGACGAAGGCCGTGTCCGGTTCGCGGTTCAGGGTGGCGATGGTGCTGCCGGGCGCGGCCACGGTCAGGTAGCGGTGCCGGGAGGAGAAGCCGGTGACCCGTAGCCGGGCGTCCACCGCGCCGACCGACACCACGCCGAGGCAGACGCCGGGCTCCTCCACCGGGCTGCCGGACTGCGCCGAGTTGCCCGAGGCGGCGACCACCAGGGCCCCCTTGCCGAGGGCGCGCAACACCGCGTCCTGGATGTCGGACGGGCAGGGC
>Ga0247773_1000525_pt1 | contig 15549 bp, 14 predicted proteins | sample UWRJL092311B6_FD_179934 | JGI IMG/M metagenome (GOLD analysis project Ga0247773, IMG submission 179934) | Plant litter microbial communities from Arlington Agricultural Research Station in Wisconsin, United States - UWRJ-L092-311B-6 | ecosystem: Environmental > Terrestrial > Plant litter >...
ATTCCGGGTTTTTGCCTGCGTGGCCGGGGTGTTCGTCGTCGTGATGGCGGCCGCGGTGGCGATGCGGTGGCCGGAGCGCAGCGATGTTTCCTGAGAATTTCCCGTGCCGGTGATACTGGTTCGATGCGGCTGATTCTCGAACCGGAGCGGCCGTCCGATCACGCGGCGGTCCGGGCGGTGGTGCGGGCCGCCTTCGCACACCACGAGAGCGTCGCCGATGTGGTCGATCTGATCAGGGCGTCCCCGCAGTTCGTGCCCGAACTGGCGCTGGTGGCCCGGATCCACCGACAGGTAGCCGGCTTCGTGATGCTCAGCCAGGCCGAGGTCGTCGACGATTCCGGTGACCGGCACGTGGTGTTGACGCTGTCGCCGCTGGCGGTGGCCCCGGCGTTGCAGGGCCGTGGCATCGGCTCGGCCCTGGTGCCGGCGGTGCTGCGGGCGGCGGCCGGCCGGCCCGAGCCGCTGGTGGTGCTGGAGGGCAGCCCCCGGTACTACCCGCGGTTCGGGTTCCGGGATTGCCGGGAGTTCGGGATTTCCATCGCGCTGCCGGACTGGGCGCCCCCGGCGGCCGGCATGGTGTTCCCGCTACCCGCCTATGACGCCCGGGTGCGTGGCCGGCTGGTCTATCCGCCGGCCTTCGAGGTCACCGGCAGCGGGCAGTCCTGAGCCTTGCCGCGGCGCAATCCCTCAGCCGTCGTCGCGGCACAGGCAGAACGGGTGCCCGGCCGGATCGAACAGCACCCGGACGTTGGGCTGCGGCTGCTCCTCGGCCAGCGAGGCCCCCAGGGCGAGCGCGTCCGCGACGGCGGAGTCGAGGTCGCCGACCTGGAAGTCGAAGTGCATCATCGGACGCTGCTGGCCCTCGACGGGTGGCCAGACCGGCGGCCGGTAGCCGGCGGCCTGCTGGAACACGATGTAGATGGCACCCCCGGCAGCGGCGAGGACGGTGGTGCCGGGTTCCTCGTGCCCGATCGGCCAGCCCAGCAGCTCGGAGTAGAACCGGGCCAACGCGCTCGGGTCCGGCGCCTCGATGGCGGTCCCCCACCACATTCCGTTCATCCTCGATCGCATCCCCGCACCCTGCCGTACCGGCGCTGCGCCGTCCACGGCATTCGCGGAAGCGGCGCCACGCGTCAGCTCCTTCGAGTATGCTGGGTGTTAAATTTCAAGGTCAGCGCGTCTCGGGGGAGCACAGTCATGGGTATCCGTTCCATTGCCGTAGCCACGGTGTTGTGCGTCGCCGGGGCGCTGTTCGGCGCCGCGCCGGCCGAGGCCGCGAACCCGACGCTGCACTTCAGCAAGGCCTACGCGAACTCACCGGGCAGCGACACCGGCACCAACCTCAGCATCAATGCCGAGTACGTGGTGATCACCAACTCCAGCTACACGACCTCCTACAACCTGACCGGCTACACGATCTCCGACCGGTCCGCGCACGTCTACCGGTTCCGTACCTTCGTCCTCAAGCCCCGTGCCTCGGTCACCCTGCACACCGGGATCGGCACCAACACCGCCACCAATCTGTACTGGGGATCGCGCGCCTATATCTGGAACAACACCGGCGACACCGCCTACCTCAAGAACAGCGTGGGCACCCTGAAGGACTCCTGCGCGTGGGGCAGCGTCGCCAGCTACGTCCTCTGCTGATCGACCGCGGAGTCCCTGTTCGAACCTTGTCCCGGCAAGCGGTCGGTGTGATCATTCCGGACAAGTAAGGGCCTACGACGGGGTGGATCCGGATGGACACGGCAGTTATCGATCGCGCGGCGGAGCGATCCCGTCAGTCCGCCGTCCGGACGATCGTCACGGTCGGAATTCTCGCGGTTCTCGTGCTGGCCGGGCTCGTCCTCGGCAATGTTGTCGAGGCACGTGCCCATCGCGCGCCGTATACCGCGGCTGAGATCGGCGCCAGCGTGCGGATGGAGATAGTCGCCCCGGGACGGGTCCAGGCAGTGGTGGATCAGCTCGCCGGTCCCGGCCGGCTGAACGCCCCGCTGGTCGAGCCGGTTGCGGGACAGCCGACCCAGCAACAGCTCGTCGGCCAGCTGAGCTTCCGCACCCCGCGCAACGCTCCCTCGGGCGGGCAGTACGGCCTGTTCGTCATCGACCGGGCCAGCAACAAGCCCGTTCCCGCGATCTACGGGGTCGGTCCGGCCGGCACGAACGTGGTGCAGGGCTGGGACGGCAGGTTCAACAAGGTCGCGGCCAAGTACCCGTGGCTGCACATGCTCGCCTCGGTGCGGGTGCCGAACGGCTTCACCGATCCCGGAATGGCCGTGATCTTCGCGTCCGACACTCCCGGACCGGTCACCTTCACCGCCCTGCTGGACCAGGACAGCCTTCCGGTCACGGACCCGCCCCGGCAGCTGACGGTGGCACTGGTGTTCATCGGGGCCGACGATCACATCTACTGGGCGACCAAACTAGCCGGCTGATGACGGCGGAGTTCCCACCTACCGGCTCGGCGACACTGACAGACTCCTAGCGACCGGTCCGCGACCGCGCGAGGCGACCGCGGCTGACGACGTATCCACCCGCCGCAAGCGCACCCGCACCTACCCGAGCGCGGGTGTCATCCGCTGCTCGAGGTAGGCGTCGCCTACTCTGAGGGCTTCGCATGCGCGCCGGAACACCGAGGGAGTTCGTCAGTTGCCAAGGGCCAGAAATTCGGAATTTCGGGCTTATCCGTGGATTGAACAGCGACTGGCGGAGCGGGACTGGAATACGCGTAATCCCAATCGTCAAGCGAGCGGCGAGGTCTGGACCCAGGGGGAATGCCTGGAGAACGACGAGATCCGTCGAGGACTGGGTGAGCAGAAGCCCGAGAATGTCGCGCGCATCAGCGATGCGTCGGTCTGGGTGATCGAAGCCAAGGAAGGTCAACAACGCATTGTCCAAGCGCTGGCGGAGGCGAAGGCGTACGCGGATGCAATAACCACCGGCTCTTCGCTGCTCGCGGCGCCGTTCGCGACCGGCGTGGCGGGTAATGACGAGGAGGGCTACCTCGTGAGGACGGAGTATCGCGAGGGAGGTGGGAGCTGGCGCCCCGTGGTAATGGGGGCGAACCCCGTCACCAGGCTGCTTTCGAAGCACGAGCTGCTTCGCATCCTGGCCGCGGACAATGCCGACCTCGACTTCGCTCCCCTGACGGTTCGTGAGGTCGTCGACCTGGCCTCCTACATCAACCGTCGGCTTCACGTGGCGAAGATCGAGAAGGACCACCGGGCGGTCGTGGTGGCGGTCCTCCTGCTGGCGCTCGAAAGCGACCTCGGCCTTTCGTTGACGCAAGGGGCGAGCCGGGTATTCATCGATGATATCAATGCGCGAGCGCGACGGATATTCGACGCTGCTGGCCGCCAGGAATTGTGGGATACCCTGAAGATCCGGCCGTCCAACGAGACGCTGGACGACCAGGCGGCGGCCCTGAGCGATGTGATCATCAAACTGCGAAATGCGGACATCCTTCATGCCGTCAGGACGGCCGACGTTCTCGGCTCCTTCTTCGAGAACTTCCTGAGATACGGGAATACCAGCAAGGACCTGGGGATCGTCCTGACGCCACGGCACATCTGCTGGCTGGCTACTGAGGTCCTCAATGTTTCGACCAGCGACATCGTCTATGACCCGGCGGCGGGGACGGGCGGGTTCTTGATCGCCGCGTTCAACCGCGCCAAGGAGCAGGTGACGGCAACCCAGGCCACCAATTTCGCCAAGACTCGCCTGTACGGCGCCGAAGTCTCCGGCAAGGTCGCTGCACTGGCCTTCATCAACATGTATTTTCGCGGCGACGGCAAGCACAACTTGAAGATCGATTCATCGCTGCGCTATCGCTTGGCCAGCGATGCGCAAGCGCAGCGCTTGACCTTCCACGAAGGCCAGGAACGGCCGCGGGGTGAGGGCCCGAAGGTTACGAAGGTTCTCATGAACCCGCCGTTCGGCCTCAAGTCGTCCTCGGAGAAGGAGCCCCACTTCGTCAACCATGCGCTGGCCCAGCTGGAGACCAACGGTCTGCTATTCAGCGTGCTGCCGGCCAGTGTGATGTATGACCGGGAGTGGAAGGCTTGGCGCGAGACCCTCCTTCACTCCAACCAGCTGCTCGCGGTCGTGGCCTTTCCCATCGACATCTTCTACCCTGTGGCGACTGAGTCCATCGGCATATTCGTCAAGAAGGGCGTTGCGCACAATGCGGGTCAGGACGTCCTCTGGGCGCGCATCGCAGACGATGGATTCGTCAAGCGCAAGGGATTCCGGGTGGAGCGCCGGGGCGTCGACTACAAGCTCGTGATGGCCCCGTTGGTGGACACTCTGCGGGCATGGGTTTCGTATGGGAATCGCCTGGCCGCTCGTCCGGGTGAATACGAATACGCGCCGATAAGCTCGGATGAGTTGATTCCCCATTCCCACCTCGGGACGGCAGCACTCGAACCGGCGGAGTTCGAGGGTGAGGTTCGGAGGATTTTCAAGTCGATGGTAACGCAACTTTGGGATCAGGAGCAGCGAGCGGAGCCGGTGGTCGACGATGTCGAGCTATAAACGCATTGCCGAGATATTCACCCTCGACGTGGCTCGGTCGTCCGGGGTGGACGACTACCTGCCCGGCCCGGTGCCGTTTGTGACGAGCAGCGAGCTGAACAACGGTGTGGTCGCGTACGTGACCCCGGACGTCTGGGACAAGGTCTTCGAGGGACCAGCCCTGTGCATATCAGGACTGGGGAACGCGACGGTGCAGCCGTCCAAATTCTTGCCGAAAGGCAACGGTGGCGATTCGCTCACCGTGGCCATCCCGACTGCCGACATGTCGGTGAGTCAACTGGTGGCCGTCGCGGCGAGCTTCAACAGCTTGCACAAGTGGCGATTCAGTTACGGGCGGAAGTGTTCGAAGGGAAGGTTGATAGCCCTCGAATTACCTATCGAACTGCCACCGGTGCCCGCGACCTGGGAAAGTGAGATGTCGCGGGCCAAGGTAATTGCCGAACGGGTCTCAGTGCTTCGTGACACACCTGCCGCCACGCCCTGGCAACCAGGGGCGGGCGGCGCGGCCCACCCCTGACTTGAAACTGGAAACTAAGGGGAGGGCAGGATAGCGGCAGGATCTGGTGCGCATCCGGCCGTAATCGGCCTGACCGGCCTCGCCGATGCCCGGCAGAATGGTGCCCGTGACCACCGCTGAACAGTCAGCCGAGCAACTGCGGCCAGACCCCGCCGGCGCTCCCGACCCGGCCGACTCCCCCGACCGGACAGGCCGTACCCGCAGGCTGCACCGGGCCTGGGCGGTCGCGGCCATCACCTTCTTCGCGCTGATCGCCACCGCCGCCTTCCGGTCCAGCACCGGGGCGCTGATCGAGCCGATCGAGAACCAGTTCGGCTGGAGCCGGTCGGTCACCTCGTTCGCGATCACCGTCAACCTGGTGGTCTACGGCCTCACCGCCCCGTTCGCCGCCGCGCTGATGCTGCGCTTCGGCATCCGGCGGATGGTCGCCCTCTCGCTCACCCTGGTCGCGGTCGGCTGCCTGGCCACCACGGTGATGTCGCAGTCCTGGCAGCTGGTGCTGGCCTGGGGCTTCGCGATCGGGATCGGCACCGGCTCGATGGCGCTGGTGTTCGGCGCGATCATCGCCGACCGGTGGTTCGTCACCAACCGGGGCCTGGTCACCGGCATCTTCTCCGCGGCCTCGTCCACCGGCCAGCTGGTGTTCCTGCCGGTGCTGGCCAACCTGATCAACTACCACGGCTGGCGCACCGCGGTGTTCCTGGTGGCGGCGTTCGCGCTGCTGCTGGTGCCGTTCGTGATGTGGCTGCTCGCCGACTCCCCCGCCAGCATCGGCAGGACGCCCTACGGTGCCGAGCCGGACTGGCAACCGCCCCCGGCCTCGAAGCAGAACCCGGCCCGGGCCGCCATCGCCGCGCTCACCGGCTCCTCGCGCAGCTGGACGTTCTGGGTGCTGATGGGAACCTTCTTCATCTGCGGCTGGTCCACCAACGGCCTGATCGGCTCGCACTTCATCCCGGCCGCGCACGACCACGGCATGCCGGCCACCACCGCGGCCAACCTGCTCGCCCTGATCGGGATCTTCGACATCATCGGCACCATCGGCTCGGGCTGGCTGACCGACCGGGTCGACCCCCGCAACCTGCTGCTGGCCTACTACGGCCTGCGTGGGCTGTCGCTGCTGATCGTGCCGTCGGTGCTCGGCGCCGGCGTCGAGCCGCCACTGTTCCTGTTCATCGTGTTCTACGGCCTGGACTGGGTGGCCACCGTGCCGCCCACCGTGGCGCTGTGCCGGGAGCACTTCGGCCCGCAGCGGTCCGGCACCGTGTTCGGCTGGGTGTTCGCCTCGCACATGGTCGGGGCCGGGCTGGCCGCCTCGTTCGCCGGTGCCGTCCGCGAGCACACCGGGGACTACCGGCTGGCCTGGCTGACCGCCGGCATCCTGTGCATCGCCGCCGCGCTGGCCTTCTTCACCGTCCGTCGCCGTGGCGAATACGCAGTGGTTGGGGCACTATCCGCTACATGAGCAACGCCTCCGGTAGCTACGCCCAGGACCACCGGCACAGCCGCACCGACCCGGACCGGTTCTGGGGGCAGGCGGCCGGCGCGATCAGCTGGATCCACAAGCCGACGCTGGTGCTGGACGACACCGGCCCGTTCTCCCGGTGGTTTCCCGACGGCACCCTCAACACCTGCTTCAACGCCCTGGACCGGCACGTGGTGGCCGGCCGCGGCGAGCAGACCGCACTGATCTACGACTCACCGGTCGCCGACACCGGGCGCGAGTACAGCTACACCGAACTCACCGAGCTGACCGCCAAGTTCGCCGGGGTGTTGCGCGCGCTCGGCGTCGACACCGGCGACCGGGTGCTGATCTACCTGCCGATGGTGCCCGAGGCGGTGATCGCGATGCTCGGCTGCGCAAGGATCGGCGCGGTGCACTCGGTGGTGTTCGGTGGCTTCGCCGCCAACGAACTGGCCGCCCGGATCGACGACGCCCGGCCCAAGGTGATCGTCTCGGCGTCCTGCGGCATCGAACCGAACCGGCTGGTGGCCTACAAGCCGCTGCTGGACCGGGCCCTGGAACTGGCCGACCACCGGCCCGACAGCTGCCTGATCCTGCAGCGTCCGCAGCTGCCGGCCGCGATGACCGAGCACGACCTGGACTGGCGGGAGCTGATGCGCTCGCAGCTGATCGCGCCGGCCGAGTGCGTCGAGCTCAAGGCCACCGACCCGCTCTACATCCTCTACACCTCCGGAACGACCGGCCGTCCCAAGGGCATCGTCCGCGACAACGGCGGCCATGCGGTGGCACTGCGCTACTCGATGGACGCCATCTACGACGTCGGCCCCGGTGAGGTGATGCTGACCGCCAGCGACGTCGGCTGGGTGGTCGGGCACTCCTACATCGTCTACGCGCCGCTGATCACCGGCGCGACCACCGTGCTGTACGAGGGCAAGCCGGTCGGCACCCCGGACGCCGGGGCGTTCTGGCGGCTGGTCGCCGACCACCGGGTCAAGGTGCTGTTCACCTCCCCGACCGCGCTGCGGGCCGTCAAGCGCGCCGACCCGGACGGCGAGCTGATGAAGCAGTACGACCTCAGCTCGTTGCGGACGCTGTTCCTGGCCGGCGAGCGCCTGGACCCGGCCAGCTACGAGTGGGCCAGCACCCACCTGGGCATCCCGGTGGTCGACCACTGGTGGCAGACCGAGACCGGCTGGCCGATCGCGGCCAACCTGCGCGGCTCGGCACGCTACGAGCCGATGCCGATCAAGGCCGGCTCGCCGACGGTGCCGGTGCCCGGCTACGACGTGGTGATCCTGGGGCCGGACGGGCGGGGACTGCCAGCCGGCCAGGAGGGCGCCATCTGCCTGGCGCTGCCGCTGCCGCCGGGTACCAGCCAGGGCGTCTGGGGCGACGACCAGCGCTACGTCGAGTCCTACCTGACGGCCTACCCCGGCTACTACTCGACCGGTGACGGCGGCTACCTCGACGACGACGGCTACCTGTTCGTGCTCGGGCGCACCGACGACGTGATGAACGTGGCCGGCCACCGGCTCTCCTCCGGCCAGCTCGAGGCGGCGCTGGCCGGACATCCGGCGGTCGCCGAGTGCGCGGTGATCGGCGTCGAGGACTCCCTGAAGGGGCAGGTGCCGCGCGCCCTGGTGGTGACCAGGAGCGGCTGGACCGGCTCGCCGGAGCAGTTGGCCGCCGAGCTGAGCGCCCGGGTCCGCGAGCAGGTCGGGCCGATCGCGTCGCTGTCGCGGGTGGACGTGGTCGCCGGCCTGCCCAAGACCCGGTCCGGAAAGATCCTGCGCGCCACCATGCGCCAGCTCGCCGACGGCGGCGACCCGGCCGTTCCGTCCACCATCGAGGACGTCGCCGTGCTGGACAGCCTGCGGCCGGTGCTGCGGCCGGCCGACCAGAACCCGGCCTGATCACCGCATTTGCGACCCGCCGGCCGCCGGTGATCATCCGCGGGCCTGCTCGGAGGCCGGGGTGGTCCACCGCGACCGGTAGTTTGGTCACTCCGGACGGAGGTGAGGCCAGTGGAACAGCTTGCCCTGGTGGCCGCCGTCCTGTTCGCGACCGCGGTACTGATCCCGGTCGCGTCCAGGATCAACCTGCCCTGGCCGGTCCTGGTCACGCTGTTCGGCATCGTGCTGGCCGCCATCCCGCAGGTGCCGCAGGTCTACGTCGAACCAGACCTGATCCTGCCGCTGGTGCTGCCGCCGCTGCTCTACGCCGCCGCCCGCAAGACGTCCTGGCGGTTCTGGGCCGCCAATGCCAGACCGATCCTGCTGCTGGCGGTCGCCCTGGTGATGGTGACCACCGCCGCGGTCGCCTATGTCGCGTCCGCGGTGGTGCCCGGCATCTCGCTGGCCGGCGCGGTGGCCCTCGGTGCCCTGGTGTCGCCGCCGGACCCGGTCGCCGCCACCGCGATCGCCGGCAAGCTGCACCTGCCCCGCCGGCTGGTGTCGATGCTCGAGGGCGAGGGCCTGTTCAACGACGTGGCCGCGCTGGTGCTCTACCAGGTGGCGATCGCCGCGGTGGTCGGCGGCTCGATCACGCCGGGCGAGGCGGCCATCAAGCTGGTGCTGGCGGCGGTGCTGGCCCTGGTGGTCGGCTTCGCCTCCGGCTGGGGGTTCACCCGGCTGATCGCGGTGCTGGGCTCGGCCGACCCCCGGCCGCAGGTGCTGCTGTCGGTGCTGGCGCCGACCGCCACCTACGTCCTGACCGAGGAGTTGCACGGTTCCGGGGTGCTGGCGGTGCTGGTCTACACGCTGTACTCGGTGTCGCGGCCGGTGGATGCCGCCGACGCCCAGGGCCGGCTGACCACCGACGTGTTCTGGTCGATGACCGAAACCCTGGTGACCGGGATCGCCTTCGGCCTGGTGGGCCTGGAGTTCCAGACCGCGTTCGAGGCGATCGGGGCCCGCTGGACGTCACTGGTCGGCGAGACGGCGGCCCTGGTCGGGGTGGTGGTGGCGGTCCGGCTGCTCTACCTGCTGCCCTCGGTGCTGCTGGCCAAGCGGTTCTACCGACGGTTGCAGGCCGGCGCCCTCGACGACGCGCTCAGCGGCCGGAGCGCGAGCCGGCGGCTGCAACGCCAGCGCGGCACCGACGTCCCGATCGGCTGGCGGGAGACGGTGGTGGTGTGGTGGGCCGGCATGCGCGGGGTGGCCACCGTGGCGCTGGCACTGGCCATCCCGACCGTCACCGACGCCGGCAGCCCGTTCCCGGCCCGGGACCGGATCCTGTTCATCGCCTTCTCGGTGGTGCTGGTGACCCTGGTGCTGCAGGGCATCACGCTGCCCACCGTGGTCCGGCTGCTGGGCGTCCGGGCCGGTGACAGCGACAGCGACGAGGCCGAGGCGTCGCTGGTCGAGCGGGCCGCGCACGCCGCGGCCGAGGCGCTGAACCGGCTACAGGACGACGTGGACTTCAGCGTCGAGGTGTGGGACCGGCTCAACGCCTTTCCCACAGACCTGCTTGCCCGACTCACCGCCCAGCTCAACGGCGACTCCCAGCGCAGCGGGATCGCCGGGCGGGCCGTCGACCGCGGCAACTTCCTGCTCGGGCTGCAACAGATGCTCAGCGCCGCCCGTGAGGAGCTGCTCACCGCCCGCTCCGAACGCGGGGTGGACCCGGAGCTGGTCGATCAACTGGTCCGCCGGCTCGACCTCTACAGCCTGCCGGCGCTGCCCGCGGCCGAAGGCCACTGACCGCCCCCGCCATCAGCCTGCTCTGGTAGACAGCGGTGATGGCCGGTGCCGGGCGAACCGCGGACACCCTGGCGGGCTGCCCCGGCTTCGGAGCCTTCTGGGCCGCCGCCACCGTCTCGTCGTTCGGCAGCTACGTCACCACCCTGGCCGTCCAGGTGCTCGTGGTGTTCACGCTGCACGGTGGCGCCGCCGAGGTCGGCCTGGTCAGTGCGGCGCGCTGGCTGCCGTACCTGCTCGTCGGCGTGTTCGCGGGCGTGTTCGTAGATCGCGCCCGCCGGCGGCCGGTGCTGGTGGGCACCGACCTGGCGCGCGGCGTCCTGCTCGTCGCGATCCCGGCGCTGGCGCTGACCGATCACCTGTCGCTGGCCGTCCTGGTGGCGTTCATGGTCGTGTTCGGGTTGGCGTCGCTGGCCAATGACGCCGCCTCGCAGTCGTTCCTCCCCCGGCTGGTGCCGCCGGGGCTGCTCACCCGGGCCAACGCCAGGCTGGACCAGAGCGACGCCGTCGCGCAGACCTCGGGCCCGGCGCTCGCCGGTGGCCTGGTCTCGCTGCTGACCGCGCCCTGGGCGGTGCTCCTGGACGCGGCCAGCTACCTCGCCTCCGGCCTGCTGCTGCTGCGGGTACCGGTCCTCGAGCCGCCCTCGCGGCGATTCTCGCTGCGTGGCGTCACCGGTGAGGCCGCCGCCGGGCTCCGCTGGCTCTACCGCCACCGGACGCTCGGTCCTCAGGCGCGCAACACCCACGCCTGGTTCCTGGTCAACTCGGTCGCCGGCGCGACGCTGCCGCTGTTCGCGCTGCGGACGCTCGGGCTCAGCCCCTTCGGGTTCGGCCTGGCACTGGCGGCCGGCGGCGCCGGCGGGTTGCTGGGCGCGCTGAGCGCCCCGGCCCTGGGTGCCCGGTTCGGCGCCGGGCCGGTCGTCATCGCCAGCTTCGCCGGCAACGGGATGGCATGGGCGGTGATCGCCTCGGGCTCGCACGGCTGGGGCGGCTGGCTCGTCTTCGGCGCCGGGGAGTTCCTGCTCGGGCTCACGATGGGAACGGCCAACGCCAACGAGATGGGCTACATCCAGGCGAGCACCCCCGACCACCTGCAGGGCCGGTCGAACGCCACCAGGCGATCGGTCAACCGGGCGATGATCGTCCTGGGAGCGCCGACGGGCGGCCTGCTCGCCGATGCCGTGGGCTACCGTCCGATGCTCTACGCGGCCGCGGCGGGCTTCGGCCTGGTCTCGGCCAGCCTGGCCCTCAGCCCGTTCCGGCACGCCCGGGTCGACGAGCCGGCACCCGTGATCGAGTAGCCGGCCGGAATGGCAGACTCGGGTTTCGACCCGGCGCGTGAAGGAGGACAGCCGATGCCACCACGGCGCAGGAGGCCCAGCGGCCTGACCGACGAGGACGTGGCCCGGCTGCGCGGCCAGCTCGGTGAGGGCCGCCGGCCCCGGGTGGCGCTGTCCGGCCCGCAGTTCGAGGCGGGTGCGGTGGGCACCGTGGTCCGGATCGGTGATCCGGCCGCCGACGGGGCGGACTTCCTGACGGTGCGGGTCAAGGTCAACGGCGTCACCGACGAGCTGGCCTTCGCCCCCACCGAGTTGAGCCTCGGCGGCCGGTCCAAGGCCACCAGCGCTGCCGGCGGCGGCTCGGCACGGGCCGGATCGGGCAGCGGCGGCGCCCGGACCGCTCGATCGGCAGCCAGGCCCGCCGCGGCTGGAACGACGGCGGCCACGACACCGGCAGCAAGTCCGGGCCCGGCGCCGGACGCCGGTTCACCAGCGCCGGGTTCGACCGCGCCGGCCCGCCCGGCCGCGCCCACTCCCCCGTCCGCGCCGGTGCCGACCCCGGCGACCGGTTCCACGGCGGCCGGGCGCCGCCGCAAGGCCCCGGCCGCCCCCGCGGTGAGCGTGACGATCAGTTCGTCCGGCGCGTCCTGGTCGGTCAGCGCCAACCGCGGCGCCCGGACGATCGCCAAGAACATCGCGGTGACGCCCGGCATGGTGACCGCGATCGCCGACCTGCTCGACCAGGCCGCGGTGTCCGAGGCGGTGGCCGAGATCAACGAGACCGCCCGGCAACTGGCCGAGCAGCGGGCCGAGGAACTGCGGGCCGAGCTCAGCAACCTCGAGGCGGTGCTGGCCACCCACCGGGCACCGCGCTGACGCCGACGATATTCGCCGGCGCGGGCGTCGTCGGCCTCACTGCCCGGCGGTAGCCACCGCCGAGGTGATCCGGTCGATCTCGGCGAGGTCCTCGACACCCGGCTGCCACTGCGCCGCCCGGACGTTGGCCGCCACCTGCTCGGGTGAGGTGGCTCCGGCGATCACCGAGCTGACCGCCGGTTGCGCCGCCAGGCCGCCGATGGCCACGTCGAGCAGGGTGATGCCCCGACGCGCGGCGAAGGCTTCGAGCGCTTCCAGCACGTCGAAGCTCTGGTCGGTGAGCATCGACTCGCGGCCCCAGGCCTGGATCCGGCTGCCGCGCGGCGGTTCCTCGCCCCGGCGGTACTTGCCGGTGAGCAGGCCGTTGGCGAGCGGGAAGAACGGCAGCAGGCCGATCCCGTAGCGCCGCAGGGCCGGCACCAGGTCCACCTCGATGTCACGCCGCAGCAGGCTGTACTCGTTCTGCGCGCTGATGAAACGCTCGCCGGACCGGGTACGTGCGGTCCACTCCGCGTCTGCCACCTGCCAACCGGTGAAGTTCGAGTGGCCCAGGTAGCGGACCTTGCCCTGGTGCACCAGATCGTCCAGTGCCGACAGGGTTTCCTCGATCGGAGTGGCCGGGTCCGGCCGGTGCAGCTGGTACAGGTCGATCCAGTCGGTACGCAACCGACGCAGCGAGTTCTCCACCGCCCGGTGGATGTAACGGCGCGAGCCGCGGGCGTCGAAGTCCTGGCCGTTGTCCTGGCCGAGCCGCCGGACGTCGCTGCCGAACTTGGTCGCGATCAGCACGTCGTCCCGGTTTCCCTGCAGGATCTCGCCGAGCCGTTGCTCGGACTCGCCGTAGGAGTCGGCCGTGTCGAACAGCGTGATGCCGTGGTCGAGAGCGGCGTGCACCACGGCCCGGCTCTGCTCCAGGTCGAGTTTCATCCCGAAGTTGTTGGTACCCAGGCCGAGCACGGACACGCTCAGCCCGGAATTTCCCAACCTGCGAAGGGGTAACGACGATTCAGTCACACATGCTCCTGTCGAGGGTGCGGTGGAATCTGGTGTCGTGGCTCGGCACCCGGCTTCGACGGTAGTGCCCGCTAGCCTCTTCGATCATGCCCCTACCGCCCGCCGACCTCGAACTCGTCCGGTCCTCCTACGACCGGGTGGCCGACAACTACGTGGCGATGGGGATGGGCGACCTGACCCGGGAGCCGTGGCTGCGCGCGACGCTGACAGCCTTCGCCGAGGAGGTCCGCGGCCTCGGTCCGGTGCTGGACGTCGGGTGCGGCCCGGGCACCACCACGGCGCAACTCGCCGCGCTCGGCCTCGACGTACGCGGTGTCGACCTGTCGCCGCGGATGATCGGGCATGCCCGCAAGCGCCATCCCGGGTTGCGGTTCTCGGTCGGGTCAGCCACCGAGCTGGAGCTGGCCGATGCCTCGCTGGGCGGCGTGCTGGGCTGGTGGTCGCTGTTCAACCTGCCCCGGGACTCACTCGCCGAGGTGCTGGCCGGCTTCGCCCGCGCGCTGGTACCCGGCGGCCGGCTGCTGCTCGGCATGCACGTCGGCGACGGCGAGGTCGCCCGCACCGTGGCCTACGGCGGCGTGCCGGTCAACTGGACCACCCACCTCTGGCAGCCCGAGCAGCTCGTCGCGCTGCTGCCGGCCGCCGGGCTGCGGCTGGTGGCCGAGCTGCGGATGCCGGCGAAGGGCGAGGTACGCCCGGGGCTGGTGCTGAGCGTGGAGCCGGACTAGTCGCCGGCCGTGGATCAGGCTCACCCGGCGTGGATCAGCGCCGGGCCGGCAGTACCCGCGGGCACCGCCGGCCCGGCGCTGGCGCCGGCAAGGCTCAGGTGTGCACCCCGTGGATCGCGAACCGTTCCACCTGCTGCAGGTGACCGCCGGTGCTGGCGACCAGGGTCAGCACGCCGCGCTGGGTGAAGGTCACCGGTCCGGTCGTCCAGCTCGCGCGGTCCCCACCGGCCGGGACCCGAGCCACCGTGCCGCGGTCGCTCTGGGAGGCCAGCACCGACACCACGATGTTCTCGTCCACCCCGGTGATGTGGCCGCCGATGCTCATCGGTGAGGTCACCCGCGAGCCGTAGGTCGGCTGCTCCAGCGACAGCGTGGTGTCGTCGCTGCCCACCACCTGCCATGGCGAGTCGGCGGCGGTGCCGTACTGGACCAGGTGCAGGGTGGCCGCGGTCCGCTGGGCACCGTTGGGATCGCGGTAACCGACGCCGATGTGGGCGCCGAGGTCGTCGTAGAACGTCGCGGTCACCTGGTCGATCTCGGTGAATCCCAGGTAGGACCGGGTGAAGCTCAGCGCGGTCTGCTCGGCGTCGTGGTGCCACGGCTGCGAGCCGCCACCCTTGGTCCGCCACTGCTCGGCCTCGGCATAGCTGCCGAACGGCCACAGCAGCTGGTAGCGCTCGTACACCCCCGGCGGGGCCGAGGACGGCGGCTGGGACGCCGACCCAGTGGACTGCACCGGCTGGACCGGAGACAGGGACGACCCCGGCCGGGACAACCCCGGTGTCGGCACGGAGGACGCCGAGGAAGACGGGGTCGGCGACGGTACGGGACCGGACCCCGACGGTGCCGGGGTCGGCACCAGCACGCTGGGCGACGGGATCACCGGAGTCGGGCCGGTTGCCGGTCCGGCCCGGTTGGAGCGGCTGAGCTGCACCGCGACGACGGTGCCCACCGCCACGATTCCGACCACGGCGGCGGCCAGCAGCGGCGCGGTCCACCGGATCCGGTCCGGCTGCCGTACCGGCCGGCGGGTGGGAGGTGCGGCCGGCGACAGGTCGGCCTCGGTCAGCGCGTCCACCCGGGCGTGCAGGGCAGCGGTGATCCGGTCGTCGATCGTGTTCATTTCCCACCTCCGAGGGCAGCTGCGATCGCCTGGCGACCGTGGAATGCGTTGGATTTGACGGCGCCGAGGGAGATGCCGAGCGCGTGGGCGACCTGTGCCTCGGTCAGCTCCGACCAGTAGCGCAACACGATCACCTCGCGCTGCCGGCGGGGCAATCGCTGCAATGCGGCGATCACCGCGCGGTGCTCCTCGGCCACCATCAGGTGCCCGTCGGCGCCCTCGACCGTCAGGGAGCCGGCGTCCGGCTGCGGGTTGCGGCGCACCGTGCGGCGCCGGCGCAGTACCGACCGGGACCCGTTCAGCACGCAGCTGCGC
>Ga0247773_1000526_pt1 | contig 15475 bp, 12 predicted proteins | sample UWRJL092311B6_FD_179934 | JGI IMG/M metagenome (GOLD analysis project Ga0247773, IMG submission 179934) | Plant litter microbial communities from Arlington Agricultural Research Station in Wisconsin, United States - UWRJ-L092-311B-6 | ecosystem: Environmental > Terrestrial > Plant litter >...
AGGTGTACGCCAAGGGGTACTGGAACCTGAACTCCCGCCCGACCCGCTGAACCCCCAGCCGGGGCCCGGGATCAGCCGGACTCGCCGAGCTCGACCGGGTCGCTCAGCGCGTCGATGTCGGCCGGATCGCGCAGCGCCCGGTCCAGCACCGCCCCGGCCGCGCCGCGCACCGCCGCGTCGATGCCCAGCGCGGACCGGCTGAGCCGGCCGGCGCCCCGGGGTGCCAGCACCCGCCGGTCCAGCTGCTCGGTCAGGGCCGGGGTGATCGCGGCGAACAACCGGGCGTACACGCCGCCGAGCACCACGTTCGGCAGGTCCAGGACGTTGAGCAGCGAGGCCAGCCCCACCCCCAGGGCGCTGCCGGCCTGGGCCACCGCGGCCAGCGCGGCCGGGTCGCCGGCTGCCACCGCGGCCTCCAGCGCCGGCAGGTCGGGCTGGCCGGCGGTGCGCAGCAGCACGTCCTGGCCGGCGTAGCGCTCCACGCAGCCCCGGCCGCCGCAGCCGCAGTCCGGGCCGTTCCGCTCGACCACGACGTGGCCGAGCTCGCCGGCGTAACCGGAGACGCCGCGGAACAGCTCGCCGGCCACCACCAGGCCGGCGCCGACCCCGATCTCGCCGGAGACGTAGACGAAGTCCGGCCCGGTCCCGGGATCGGCGCGCAGGCTGGCCAACGCCCCCAGGTTCGCCTCGTTGTCGACCAGCAGCTCCGGCAGGCCCAGCGCGGTGGCCAGCTGACGGCCCGGCAGCCGGCCGGTCAACCCCGGCAGGTTCGGCGCTCGCAGCAGGGTGCCGTCCGCGCCGACCACCCCGGGCAGCGCCAGCGCGGCTCCGAGCAGTGGCTGGCCCTGTTCGGCCCGCACCGCCCGGGCCACCGCCGCCGCCTGCTCCAACACGTCGTCCGGGTCGCTGCCCCGGTTGTCCACCGCCCGCAGCTGGTAGCAGCGCAGCGCGCCGGTCAGGTCCAGCACGCAGGCCGCGACGTAGTCGACGTTGATCTCCACGCCGAGGGCCACCGGGCCGTCCGGGTCGAGCCGGACCGGCCGGGCCGGACGGCCAACCCCGGCGGCGGCCGGCTCACCCTCGACCACCATCCCCCGCGCGATCAGGTGGTCCACCAGGCTGGACACGGTGGCCTTGGTCAGGCCGGTGCGCTGCGCCAGCTCGGCCCGCGAACTCGGCGCGCTCGCCAGGGCGGTGCTGATCAGGCTCAGGTTGTGCCGCCAGACGGTCCGCTGCCCGGCCGGCTGGCTGCCCGGCTGTCGCAGTCGCCGGCTCACCGGTTCAGGTACCGGCCGGCGGCCTCGGCGTAGCGCTCGCGCAGCCCGGCGGTCGGTGGCGCCTCGAACACCGCTGCCGGCCCCAGGTCCCAGACCGGTGGCTGTGGGCTGCCGGCCAGCACCCAGGCGGCCTGCCGGGCGGCGCCGTCGGCCACGTACTCACCCGGCCGGGGCACCGTGACCGGCACCCCGAACACCGACGGCGCGATCCGGCGCACCGCCTCGGACTGGGCGGCACCGCCGATCAGCCGCACGCCGGCCACCACCACGCCCTGTGCGACCAGGGCGTCCAGGCCGGCCGCCAGCCCGCACAGCATGCCCTCGACCGCGGCCCGGGCCAGGTTCGCCGGCTGGGAGTTGGCCAGCGTCAGGCCGTGCACCGCACCGGTGGCGTCCGGCAGGTTGGGGGTCCGCTCGCCCTCCAGGTAGGGCACCACCGTCACGCCGCCGGCCCCGGGGTCGGCGGCCAGCGCCAGCGTGCTCAGCTCGGCGAGGCTCACCCCGAGCAGTCGGGCCGCCGCGTCCAGCACCCGGGCCGCGTTCAGGGTGCAGACCAGCGGCAGGAACTTCCCCGTCGCGTCGCTGAAGCCGGCCACCAGCCCGCTCTCGTCGGCCGGTTGGCGCTCGCCGCGGGCGCAGGCCACCCCGGACGTGCCGAGCGAGACCAGCACGTCGTCGCCGGCCTGCACCCCGAGCAGGCCGGCCGCGTTGTCGCCGGCGCCGGGGCCGAGCAGCACCGGGCCGGTGGGGCCGGCGAACTCGGCGGCCACCTCGGCCGGGCCGGCCACCCGGGGCAGCGCCGCCTGGTGGCCGAGCGCGCGGACCAGCAGGTCGGTGCGGTAGGCGTCGGTACGACCGTCGAAGTAGCCGGTCCCGGAGGCGTCCGAGCGGTCGGTGACCAGCGCGTCCAACCCGGCACCGGCGAGCTTCCAGCCCAGCCAGTCGTGCGGCAGGCAGACCGCGGCGGTCCGGGCGGCGTTGTCCGGCTCGTGCTCGGCCAGCCAGCGCAGCTTGGTGACGGTGAACGAGGCCACCGGGACGCTGCCCACCGCCTCGGCCCAGTACCGGGCGCCGAGCTCGGAGACCAGGTCGAGCGCGGCACCCGCCGAGCGGGTGTCGTTCCACAGCAGCGCCGGACGGACCACCTGGCCGTCGGAGTCCAGGCAGACCATGCCGTGCTGCTGGCCGCCGACGCTGACCGCACCGACGCCGTCCAGGCCGCCGGCCTCGGCCAGCGCCTCGGTCAGCGCCTGCCACCAGGCGTCCGGGTGCACCTCGGTGCCCTCGGGATGCCGGGCCCGGCCCTGGCGGACCAGCCGGCCGGTGTCGGCGTCCCGGATCACCACCTTGCACGACTGGGTGGAGGAGTCGATCCCGGCGACGAGCGGCTGGTCGCCGCTCCGCTCCGCTCCTCGCTCGCTGGCGCTCACTCGATACTCACTCAGCTCGATCAGCGCGCGCCGGTCAGGTGTTCCAGCGCGAGCTGGTTGAGCCGGACGAAACCGTAGCCCTTCTCGCCGACCGTGTCGGCGTCGAAGTCCTCGAAGGTCGAGGTGTCGGCCAGCAGCTCGGCGTAGCCCTCGCCGGCGTTCAGCGTCGGCTGCGAGAGCTCGGCGACCTTCGCGTCAGCCAGCGCCTGCCGCACCTCGGGGTCGGCGCGGAACGCGGTGGCCCGCTGCTTGAGGATCAGGTAGGTACGCATGTTGGCGCGGACCGAGTCCCACACCCCGTCGTAGTCCTCGGTGCGCGAGGGCTTGTAGTCGAAGTGCCGGGGGCCGGTGTAGGCCGGGCCGCCGTCCGGTCCACCGAATTCCAGCAGGTCGACCAGGCCGAAGGCGTTGAACAGGTCGCCGTGGCCGAACACCAGGTCCTGGTCGAACTTGATGCTGCGCTGGCCGTTGAGGTCGATGTGGAACAGCTTGCCGTGCCACAGGGCCTGCGACACGCTGTGCACGGAGTTGAGCCCGGCCATCTGCTCGTGGCCGACCTCGGGGTTCACGCCGACCAGCTCGGGCTTGTCCAGGGTGGAGATGAAGGCCAGCGCGTTGCCCACGGTCGGCAGCAGGATGTCACCGCGCGGCTCGTTCGGCTTGGGCTCCAGGGCGAACCGGATCGGATAGCCCCGGTTGGTGACGAACTCGGTCAGCAGGTTCATCGCCTCGCGGTAGCGCTCCAGGGCCGCCTGGACGTCCTTGGCGGTGTCGTACTCCGATCCCTCGCGGCCACCCCACAGCACGAAGGTCTGCGCCCCCAGCTCGGCGGCCAGCTCGATGTTGCGCAGCACCTTGCGGATCGCGTACCGGCGGATCGAGCGGTCGTTGCTGGTGAAGCCGCCGTCCTTGAACACCGGGTGGGTGAACAGGTTGGTGGTCACCATCGGCACCACCAGGCCGGTCTCGTCCAGCGCCTGGCGGAACCGCTCCAGCTGCTTGTCCCGGTCGGCGGCCGAGGCACCGAAGGGCACCAGGTCGTCGTCGTGGAAGGTCAGGCCGTAGGCGCCGAGCTCGTTGAGCTTGTGCACCGCCTCGATCGGGTCCAGCGGGGCGCGGGTGGCGTCGCCGAACTGGTCACGGGCCTGCCAGCCGATCGTCCAGAGCCCGAAGGAGAACCGGTCGGCCTTGGTGGGGGTGAGTGAGGTCATCGCGCGTCCCGCCTGCTATTTGTTCAGTGATTGAACTTAATAGGTCACGCTACCCGATCCGCCCCCGCGACGCACCCCTGCTCGTCCGGCCGCGAAGGTGGTTTGATCAGACGATGCCGAACAACTCCCGCGCCGGTCAGCCAGCCACCGCCGAGGACCTCGTCGACGTCGCCGGCCTGGTCGATGCCTACTACCAGCTGCATCCGGACGTCTCGGTCGCCGAGCAGCGGGTCAGCTTCGGCACCTCCGGTCATCGCGGCTCGTCGCTGCGCACCACGTTCAACGAGGACCACATCCTGGCCACCAGCCAGGCGATCTGCGAATACCGGGCCGCCCACGGCATCGACGGCCCGCTCTACCTCGGCGCCGACAGCCACGCGCTGTCCGAACCGGCGGTGCGCTCGGCGCTGGAGGTGTTCGCCGCGCACCAGGTCGGCGTGCTGGTCGATTCCCGGCAGGGCTTCACGCCCACCCCGGCGGTGTCGCGGGCGATCCTGGCCTACAACGCCGGACGCTCGGAGCACGTGGCCGACGGCGTGGTGGTCACCCCGTCCCATAACCCGCCCGCCGACGGCGGATTCAAGTACAACCCGCCGGACGGCGGCCCGGCCGGCACCGACATCACCGGCTGGATCCAGGACCGGGCCAACGAGCTGCTGGCCGAGGGCGCGACCAGGCTCAAGCGCATTCCCTACGAGCGGGCGGCGGCCTCGGAGTACGTGCGGGGCTTCGACTTCCTGGACGCCTACGTCAGCGCACTGGCCGGCGTGCTCGACCTGGACGCGATCCGCTCGGCCGGCGTCCGGATCGGCGCGGACCCGCTCGGCGGGGCATCGGTGGCCTACTGGGGTGAGATCGGCGAGCGCTACGGCCTGGACCTGACCGTGGTGAACCCCGACGTCGACCCCCAGTTCGGCTTCATGACCCTGGACTGGGACGGCAAGATCCGGATGGACTGCTCGTCGCCCTCGGCGATGGCCTCGTTGATCGAGCGGATGCGGCGCGACGACAACGGCGCCACCCGCTACGACATCGCCACCGGCAACGACACCGACTCCGACCGGCACGGCATCGTCACTGCCGACGGCGGGCTGATGAACCCCAACCACTTCCTGTCGGCGGCCATCAACTACCTGTACGCCCACCGGCCGGGCTGGCGCGCCGACGCCGCCGTCGGCAAGACCCTGGTCAGCTCGTCGATGATCGACCGGGTGGCCGCCGACCTGGGCCGCCGGCTGATCGAGGTGCCGGTCGGCTTCAAGTGGTTCGTGCCCGGCCTGCTGGACGGCTCGGTGGGCTTCGGCGGCGAGGAGTCGGCCGGCGCCTCGTTCCTGCAGCGCGACGGCAGCGTCTGGACCACCGACAAGGACGGCATCATCCTGTGCCTGCTGGCCTCGGAGATGCTGGCGGTCACAGGTAAATCCCCGTCCCAGCTGTACGGCGAGCTGACCGCCCGGTTCGGTGAGCCGGCCTACGCCCGGATCGACTCACCGGCCAGCCGGCAGCAGAAGGCGGTGCTGGCCAAGCTGTCGCCGTCCCAGGTCAGGGCCTCGACCCTGGCCGGCGACCCGATCACCGACCGGCTCACCACCGCACCCGGCAACGGCGCCGCGATCGGCGGGCTGAAGGTCACCACCGAGCGCGGCTGGTTCGCCGCCCGGCCGTCGGGCACCGAGGACGTCTACAAGCTCTACGCCGAATCCTTCGACGGGCCCGACCAACTGGCCCGGATCCAGGACGAGGCCCGCGAGATCGTGGCCGCCGCGCTGGGCGATGCCTAGCCGGCGTCAGGGGCTGATCCGGCCGAGGATCACAGGCTGATCCAGCCGAGGGGTCAGAGGGTGATCCGCATGACGACCCGGCGGGCCGTCGGATGGCTGATCTCGCGGAAGCCGGCCTCGGCGAAGGCCTGCCGGGGGCCGACGTTGAGCTCGCCCCAGGTGATCTCCTTACCGGGTTGGGTGATCATCGGATAGGCCTCCAGCGCGCGGGCGCCCCGGTCGCGGGCGAAGTCGACGGTGGCCCGGGCGAGTGAGTAGGTCAGGCCGCGGCCGCGGTAGCCCTTGCGCACCACGAAGCAGGTGACCGCCCAGATGCCGTCGTCGTCCTTGTCCTCGGCCCGGCCGGCCCACGGGATGCGCGAGGTACGCAGCTTCGGGTAGGCCGGGCGCGGCTCGACGGCCACCCAGCCGGCCGGCTGGTCCTCGACGTAGGCGACCAATCCGCTGGTGGCCGGGGCGTCCGGGTTGTCACAGCCGGTCTGCGCGCACAGTGACGCGGTGCGCTCGTCCTGGGTGGTGTCGCGCCAGATCCAGCCCGGCACCTTGAAGCGCTGGCACAGGCAGCGGGCCGCGTAGTCGGCGCTGAAGATGGCGGTGAGGTCGTCCCAGCTGGCCTGGTTGGCGGGCACGATCCGCAGCTGCTGCCCGCCGATCGGCCCGGTGTTCGTCACGCCGGCCATTCTGCCTGACGGGTGATCTTGCTGCCGGGCTCACAGGCTCTTGTGCGGGCCGCTCAGTTCGTCCAGGATCAGCACGGTCTGGGTGGCCAGCACGTCCGGCATGGTCTGGAAGGTGTTGAGCACCAGCTCGCGCATGCTGGCCGCGTCCTGGGTGCGTACCAGCAGCACCAGGTCGTTCTCGCCCGAGACCAGCGCGCCGTGCCAGACCTCGGGGATCTGCAGCACCTGCCGCCGGACCGCCTTCCAGGAGTGCTGGCTGATCTTGAGGTAGACGTAGGCCGAGATGCCGAAGCCGTAGCGCTCCGGGTCGATGGCGGCGGTGTAGCCGGTGATCACCCCCTCGGTGACCAGCCGCTCGACCCGGGTGTAGGCGCTGGCGCGGGAGATGTGCAGCTTCTCGGCCAGCGCCCGCATCGACAGCCGGCCGTCCTCGCGCAACTCGGCGACGATGGCCCGGTCGGTGTCGTCCAGCTGGACCGGTTGTCTGACCTCAACCGCTTGCGGTCGCTTCTGATTCGACATACTGCACGATATCAAGCACGATGACGCCAATCGTCTGGAGCTAGGCCGATTTTCTAGATCAACGGCTCTGGACCCATGACACTGGACGCATGACTGTGGACACCTCCGCCGGGCCGGGGTCCGACGCCCTGCTGCCCACCGCGGCGCCGCGCTGCCTGATCGACGCCGACGGCCGGGCCACCTCGGCCGACACCGCCGGGCTTCCCGACTCCGAGGTGCTGCTCGAGCTGTTCCGGCTGATGTCGCTGGGCCGCCGGTTCGACAGCCAGGCCACCGCGCTGACCAAGCAGGGCCGGCTGGCGGTCTACCCCTCGGCCCGGGGCCAGGAGGCCTGCCAGGTCGGCGTGGTGACCGCGATGGCCCAGCGCGACTGGCTGTTCCCGACCTACCGGGACTCGATGGCGCTGGTCAGCCGCGGCATCAACCCGGTCGAGGTGCTGACCCTGCTGCGCGGTGACTGGCACTGCGGCTACGACCCCTACCTGCACCGCACCGGCCCGCAGTGCACGCCGCTGGCCACCAACACCCTGCACGCGGTGGGCCTGGCGCACGCCGCCCGGCTGGCTGGCGAGGACACCGTGGCCGTGGTGCTGCTGGGCGACGGCGCCACCAGCGAGGGCGACACCCACGAGGCGCTCAACATCGCCGCGGTCTGGCAGGCGCCGGTGGTGTTCCTGGTGCAGAACAACGGCTACGCCATCTCGGTGCCGCTGGCCAAGCAGACCCGGGCCCAGACGCTGGCCCACAAGGGCGTCGGGTACGGCATGCCGGGCGTGCTGATCGACGGCAACGACGCGGCGATGGTGCACGTGGCGGTGTCCGAGGCGATCGAGCGCGGCCGCAACGGTGGCGGCCCGACGCTGATCGAGGCGCTCACCTACCGGATCGAGGCGCACACCAACGCCGACGACGCCACCCGCTACCGGCAGGAGGCCGAGGTGACCAGCTGGCTGGCCCGCGACCCGATCAGCCGGCTGCAGACCTACTTGCAGGACGAGGGACTGCTCGACGAGGCGGCCGTCACCGCGATCGCCGAGGAGGCCGAGGCCCGGGCCGGCCGGCTGCGGGCGGCCATGAACGCCGACCCGGTCACCGACCCCGCCGAGCTGTTCAGCCACGTCTACACCGAGCCGACCGCCGCCCTGCGCCGGCAGGCGAGCGAGCTGGCCGACGAACTTTCCGACGCACTTTCCGACGAGGCCGCCGGGGAGGCGTCATGACCGCGGTCGCCGAGCAGACCGGCCTGGGCAGCCTGACGATGGCCGGTGCGCTGAACCGGGCGCTGGCCGACGAGCTGCGGGCCGACGAGCGGGTACTGGTCTACGGCGAGGACGTCGGTGCGCTGGGCGGGGTCTTCCGGGTCACCGACGGCCTGGCCGCCGAGTTCGGCGACCGGCGGGTGTTCGACTCGCCGCTGGCCGAGTCCGGCATCGTCGGCACCGCGATCGGGATGGCGATGCACGGCCTGCGTCCGGTGGTGGAGATGCAGTTCGACGCCTTCTCCTACCCGGCCTTCGAGCAGATCACCTCGCACCTGGCCAAGCTGCACAACCGCACCCGCGGCCGGATCACGCTGCCGGTGGTGATCCGGATCCCGTACGGCGGCGGCATCGGCGGGGTGGAGCACCACTGCGATTCCTCCGAGGCGTACTGGGTGTCGACGCCGGGACTGAAGGTGGTGGCCCCGGGCACCGCCTCGGACGCCTACTGGCTGCTGCGCCAGGCGATCGCCAGCGACGACCCGGTGATCTTTCTCGAGCCCAAGCGGCGGTACTGGGCCAAGGAGGAGGTCGCCGACGAGCCGGCGGCGCCGTTCCACCAGGCCCTGGTGCGCCGGAGCGGCACCGACGTGACCCTGATCGGCTACGGCTCGATGGTGCCCACCCTGCTGGAGGCCGCCGACGCTGCCGCCCAGGAAGGCATCTCGGCCGAGGTGGTGGACCTGCGCTCGCTGAGCCCGTTCGACGACCGGACGGTGGTCGCCTCGGTGCGCCGAACCGGCCGGGCGGTGGTGGTCCACGAAGCCAGCGGCTTCGCCGGCTTCGGCGCCGAGATCGTCGCGCGGCTGACCGAGCAGTGCTTCCACCAGCTGCACGCGCCGATCGGCCGGGTGACCGGCTTCGACATCCCGTACCCGCCACCGATGCTGGAGAAGCACCACCTGCCGTCGGTGGACCGGATCCTGGACGCGATCGACCGACTGCAGTTCGACGACACGGTCGTCCTGCCTGGCGGCCCGGATGCCTGACTTCCTGCTGCCCGACCTCGGTGAGGGCCTGACCGACGCCGAGATCCTGGGCTGGCTGGTGGCGGTCGGCGACACGGTCAGCATCGACCAGCCGGTGGTCGAGGTCGAGACCGCCAAGGCCTCGGTGGAGGTCCCGATCCCGTTCGCGGGCCGGGTGTCGGCGCTGTTCGGCGAGCCGGGCCAGCGGATTCCGGTCGGCTCGCCGCTGATCGCCGTCGAGGAGGTCGGCGCCGAGGAGATCGGTGCGGGTGCTACCGCGCAGAACGGCCATGCGGCGCAGGAGGCTTCGGCCGCGGTCGGCGAGGCCGCGGCCGAGTCGGCCCTGGCCGAGTCGGCCCTGGCCGAGTCCTCGGAGTACTCCGGTGCGGTGCTGGTCGGCTACGGCACCTCGTCGTCGGCACCGACGCGCCGCCGTTCTGGTCGGCGGGCCGCGCCCGCCGCCGCTGCACCCGCCGCCGCTGTACCCGCCGCCGCCGCTGTACCCGCCGCCGCCGCTGTGCCCGCCGCTGCCGCTGTACCCGCCGGGTCGAGCCCGGCCGGCGGTGGCCGGCAGCTGGTGGCCACCTCGGTGATCTCGCCGGTGGTGCGCAGGCTGGCCCGGGACCGGGGCATCGACCTGACCGACGTCCGGCCCTCGGATCCGTCCGGCGTCATTCGCCGTTGCGATATCGAGGCATTCTCGACCGCGCCGGCGGCTAGTGAAACCGGAACCGCAGCCAAGGGTGTCGAGCGGCTGCCGCTGGTGGGGCTGCGCCGGGCGATGGCCGACAAGCTCAGCCAGTCCCGTCGCGAGATCCCGGAGGCGACGGTCTGGGTCGACGTCGACGCCACCGGCCTGCTCGAAGCGCGCCGGGCGTTGAACGCCGCCCGGCCGGACGAGCCGATCAGCGTGCTGGCACTGGTGGCCCGGTTCTGCGTGCTCGGCCTGCAGCGCTACCGCGAGCTGAACAGCCGGATCGCCTCCGACGCCGTGGAGATCCTGCCCGACGTCAACCTCGGCTTCGCCGCCCAGACCCCGCGCGGGCTGCTGGTGCCGGTGGTGGCCGGCGCGCAGGCGATGACCACCCGGCAGCTGTCCGCGGCGCTCACCGCGCGCACCGAGGCGGCCCGGGCCGGTTCGCTGACCCCGGCCGACCTCAGCGGTGGCACCTTCACGGTGAACAACTACGGGGTATTCGGGGTGGACGGCTCGGCCGCCATCATCAACCATCCCGAGGTGGCCATCCTGGGGCTGGGCCGGATCATCGACAAGCCCTGGGTGGTGGACGGCCAGCTCGCCGTCCGCAAGGTCAGCCAGCTGACGTTGGCCTTCGACCACCGGGCCTGTGACGGCGGGGTGGCCGGCGGCTTCCTGCGGTTCGTGGCCGACTGCGTCGAGAATCCGGTGACCGCACTCGGCGAGCTGTAGGCCTGGTCCCGCCGCCGGATCCGGCGGTGGGAGACTCAGCCGGTGACTGCTGCGCGCCCCGATCTCAGAGAATTCATCGCCGGCCTGCCCAAGGCCGAACTGCACGTGCACCACGTCGGTTCGGCCTCGCCCCGGATCGTCGCCGAGCTGGCCGCCCGGCATCCGGCCGCCGGGGTGCCGGCTGACGCCGACAAGCTCGCCGAGTACTTCACCTTCTCCGACTTCGGGCACTTCATCGAGGTCTACCTGTCCGTGGTCGACCTGATCCGCGACCCGGCCGACGTCCGGACGCTGACCTACGAGGTGGCCCGGGAGCTGGCCGGCCAGCAGGTCCGCTACGCCGAGCTGACCATCACGCCGTACTCGTCGGTGCACCGTGGGATCGCGGCCGAGGCGTTCCTGGAGGCGATCGAGGACGCCCGGCTGGCCGCCGAGCGCGACCTCGGCATCGTGCTGCGCTGGTGCTTCGACATTCCCGGTGAGGCCGGGTTGGCCGCGGCCGCCGAGACCACCCGGATCGCGACCGAGCTCGCGCCGGCCGGCCTGGTCAGCTTCGGCCTGGGCGGTCCGGAGATCGGGGTGCCGCGCCCGCAGTTCAAGCCGTACTTCGACGCGGCCCGGGCGACCGGGCTGCACAGCGTCCCGCATGCCGGCGAGACCACCGGGCCGGAGACCATCTGGGACTCGATCCGGCTGCTGGGGGCCGAGCGGATCGGGCACGGCACCTCGGCGGTGCGGGACCCGGAGCTGCTGGCCTACCTGGCCGAGCACCGGATCCCGCTGGAGGTCTGCCCGACCTCGAACGTGGCCACCCGGGCGGTACCCGCGCTGGCCGACCATCCGCTGGCGGCGATGGTGGCGGCCGGCGTGCAGGTGAGCATCAACTCCGACGACCCACCGATGTTTTCCACCGATCTCAACAGCGAATACGCCATCGCCGCCGAGCTGCTGGACCTCGACCGGGCCGGCGTCGCGGCGCTGGCCGCCAGCGCGGTCACCGCCTCGTTCGCCCCCGACGACGTCAAGTCCCGGGTGCTCGCCGAGATCGAGGCCTATACCGCATCGTCGCGCTGACAGGTACCGAGTTGCCGCGGCAAACCCCTTGTGGATGAGGGGAACCTCTACTCGATCGCCTGTGGACGAATCGGCATGGGCACCCTGATCGGCAGTATTTTCCGTTCATGCCATATCGACGCTCTGCCCCGCTGCGCCGGTGGCGTACCCAGCGTGCCGATGCCTTGGCGGTGGTTCTGACAGCTCATGCGGTCAGGGGTGCAATCACCGGTCCCGGCCGTCCGCTCGTGGTCAGCAGACCGCTCGCACATGCATACGCCATCAACATGATGTCGGAGTTCCAGGGCTTCGTTCGAGACCTTCACAACCTGGCAGTCGAAGTACTCGTCGTGAATTCGGGGATCGCGACAAGCCTTTCGCTTCGCTTGACCGACGGCCTGACGCTTGGACGATCCATCGATCGCGGAAACGCCACGGTGGATTCGATCAGACGGGATTTCCGCCAGATCGGCATAACGCCTTGTGACATCCAGTCCTACGATGCCCGCTGGACCAGCGACAAGCCGGGCTTGCAGCAGCTCGTTGCGTTGCGTAATGCGGCTCATGGCAACGAGCAGGAGTTGCGACGCCTGCGCTCGCAGGGAGTGACGGACACCGTGACGTGGACGCGCAGCCGGCTACCGGTTTTACACCGCATTGCCACCGCCCTCGACAAGCTGGTGTGGGACAATTTGCGGCAAGCGACCGGCGTCAAACCGTGGGGGTGACCGATATGAGGGCACTGCGCAAGGGTGACCGGGTCCGGGTGCCCTGGAGCCCCACAGCTGACCGGTACGGCAAGGTGCTCGAAGTATGGGGCGACCCCCGGGACCCCAGCCATATCGAGATCGAGTTCGACCAATTTGCGGGACGACGCACCCACCGTTCGACTGTTGTCGCCGTTGGTGGTGCGTCGCGCCGACGTCGCCTGATCGACCTGACGACCTGCTCCGGGCAAGCCCTTAGAGCGTTATGCCGATAAACCAGTGGGGAGCGAGCCGGTTCGGCTCGCTCCCCACTGGTGATTCCAGGTCTTAGTCGGCAGGACCCGCACCCAGGGTCACCGTCACGCTGTGGCTCTGGCCGTTGGCGTCGGTGTAGCCGATCCGCACCTGGTCGCCGGGCTTGTGCTTGGCCAGCGTGCTGGACAGTCCAGTGGCAGTGCTGATCGCGGTGTTGTCGACAGCGGTGACGGTGTCACCGGCCTGCAGCCCGGCCTTCGCCGCGGCCGAGCCGTCCACCACGCCCGCGATGGTGGCGGCCTGGCTGTTCGGCGACAGCTGGACGCCGAGGAAGGCCGGGTAGCCGATGTGCACGGTGCTACTGGCCTGCCCGGACTCGATCTGGTCGGCGATGGTCAGCGCCTTCGCGATCGGGATGGCGTAGCCGGTGATGGGGGCGGCGTTGCCGAACCGGGACGAACTCGACGAGGCCGCGGTGTCGATGCCGATCACGCTGTCATCGGCGTTGTACAGCGGGCCGCCGGAATCGCCGGCCTCGATGGCGGCGTTCACCTCGATCATCCCGGTCAGCCGCTCGGCGTTGCCGCCGTTGGAGTCGCTGGCGGTCAGGGACTGGTTCAGCGCGGTCACGGTGCCCGGTGCCGCGGTCGGCGTTCCACCGGTGCCTCCGGCGTTGCCCGCCGCGGTGACGGCATCGCCGACCGCGACCTTTGCCGAGTCACCCAGCTTGGCGGTGGCCAGGCCGCTGGCGTCCTTGAGTTGCAGCACCGAGACGTCGTCGGTGGGGTCGGTACCCACCACGGTGGCGGTGTAGCTCTTGCCGGTACTCACCACCGTCACCGTGATCGCGGTGGAGCCCTCGACGACGTGGTTGTTCGTCAGGATCTCGCCGTCCGGGCTCAGCACGATGCCGGTGCCGGCCGCCTTGCCCTGGCCGTAGTTGAGCGTGGTGGTGATGTTGACGACGCCGACCTGCTGGGCGGTGGTCGCCTTGCCGGTGGCCTGGTTCGCGGTCGAGCCGGAGCCGGAGCCAGCGCCCGAATTGGGGTCGGTGCCGGAGTTCGGATCGGTACCGCCGAACGGGAATCCGAAGCCGTTGCCGTACGGCGAGGTCTGGCCGGTCCCGTTCTGGTCGAACGGGTTCTGGCTGGTCGGGGAGTTCAGCGCGGTCTGCTGGGACGATCCGGAGCCGGGCCGGTCGACCGCGATCGCGATACCGCCGGCGGCCAGCGCGGTCACCGCGGCAGCAGCCACCGAACCGATCAGCAGCCGGCGCGAACGCGGCTTGGCCGGTACCGGCGGCGGGGTCCAGTACGGCTGCGCCGGGTACTGCTGGGCAGCCGACCAGGCCTGCTGGTGCTCGGTGGGCACGAAGTAGGGCTGCTCGGACGGGGCGCTGGCGAACGGCGGCTGCCCACCGCCATCCGGCTGGCCGTAGGTCCCCGGCCCGTACGGGTGCTGCCCGTACGAGGGCTGGCCGTAGGGGTTCTGCCCGTACGGGTTTTGCCCGTAATACGAAGGCTGCCCGTACGAGCCCTGCTCGGATGAGCCGATTCCGTAAGGGTTCTGGCCGGCCGAAGCCTGCCCGTACGACCCCTGGCTGTACGGAACCTGCCCGGACGACGGCTGGCCGGGCGGGACCTGGGGTGGCTGCCAGCCGGGCGCGGCCGGCGGCTGGCTGGTGTGCGGGGCGGGCCGGTCGTCGGCCGGGCTGCCGGAAGGCTCGGGTATGGACTGGTCGCTCACGCTGACCCACCTCTGTTCGCGTCGTCTGCTGCTTTCCTACGACACGAGCTAACCCTCGCCACCTCGCCGCCTGCTTGGCGTTTCCGCAGAGCTGGCTGTGAACGCAGGACGCACGTCGGCCGGACTCAGTCCTCGCGCTTGGCCACCAGGGTCAGCACGTCATAGGTGGCCACCAGCTCGTCGTCCTGGTTGCGGACGATCAGGTCCCAGCGAACCTCGCCGTAGTTCTCGGTCTGGCGGGCCTTCTTCTCCTTGCAGGTCAGCTGGGCCCGGATCGAATCGCCCACCTTGACCGGGGTGATGAAGCGCAGGTTGTCCAGGCCGTAGTTGGCCAGCACCGGCCCGGGCGACGGCTCGACGAACAGGCCGGCGACCCGGGAGATCACGTAGTAGCCGTGCGCGACGATGCCGCCGAACAGCGGGTTGGCCGCGGCGGCCTCGGGATCGGTGTGGGCGTAGAACGAGTCGCCGGTCAGCGCCACGAAGGAGTCGATGTCCTCGGCCGTCACGGTGTGGCTGTCGGTGAACAGCACCTGCCCGATGGCCAGGTCCTCCAGGTGCTTGCGGAACGGGTGCTCGTCCTCGGTGACGGTCGGCGCGCCGGGCGTCCAGCGGCCGGTCACGGCGGCCAGGGCCCGGGGCGAACCCTGGACGGCGGTACGCTGCATCAACTGCAGCACGCCGCGGATGCCGCCCAGTTCCTCGCCGCCACCGGCGCGGCCGGGACCACCGTGCACCAGCAACGGCAACGGCGAGCCGTGCCCGGTGGAGGTCTTGGCGTCGTCGCGGTCGATCACCAGCACCCGGCCGTGGTGGGCGGCGACCCCCAACACCACGTCGCGCACGAAGTCGGGGTCGTAGGAGTAGACCGAGCCCGCCAGCGAACCCTCGCCCAGCGCGGCGAGCTCGATCACCTCGTCGGTGCCCTGGTAGCCGATCAGGGTGGCCACCGGGCCGAACGGCTCGACGGTGTGCACCGCCTCGGCGGTCGCGCTGCGCGCGCGCAGCACGGTCGGCGCCACGAACGCGCCCGCCGCCGGCAGCGCCCTGGCGGCCGGCGAGTCGATGCCACCGATCACCACGTCGGTGTCGGCGGCCAGCTTCTGCAGGTTCTTGGCCAGCTCGTCGCGCTGCTCCAGGGTGGCCAGGGCGCCCAT
>Ga0247773_1000529_pt1 | contig 15459 bp, 12 predicted proteins | sample UWRJL092311B6_FD_179934 | JGI IMG/M metagenome (GOLD analysis project Ga0247773, IMG submission 179934) | Plant litter microbial communities from Arlington Agricultural Research Station in Wisconsin, United States - UWRJ-L092-311B-6 | ecosystem: Environmental > Terrestrial > Plant litter >...
CCCTTCGCGCAAGCGCTCATCGGCTCACACCCCCGCGTCGAAGTTCGGCCGGATACCGCGAGCGGCGATGATCTCGTCGTTGGACGTGCCGGCCGCCACCATCGGCCACACCATGGCGTCCTTGCCGACCGTGAAGTCGACCACCACCGGCTGGTCGTCGATCGACATCGCCTTCTCGATGGTGGCATCGACGTCGGCGGCCGATTCGCAACGCAGGCCGATGCAACCGAGCGCGTCGGCCAGCTTCACGAAGTCCGGGACCCGGCGCGGCTGGGCGCCGCCCGGCACGGTGTGGGTGCCCAGTTCGGTGTTGGAATAGCGCTGGTCGTAGAACAGCGTCTGCCACTGCCGCACCATCCCCAGATTGCCGTTGTTGATCACCGCGACCTTGATCGGGATGCCCTCGATCGCGCAGGTCGCCAGCTCCTGGTTGGTCATCTGGAAACAGCCGTCACCGTCGATCGCCCACACCAGGGTGTCCGGCGCGCCGACCTTGGCTCCCATCGCCGCCGGCACCGAGTAGCCCATCGTGCCGGCGCCTCCGGAGTTGAGCCAGGTATAGGGCTTGTCGTAGCGGATGAACTGCGCGGCCCACATCTGGTGCTGGCCCACTCCGGCGGTGAACACCGTGTCCGGGCCGGCAATCTGGCCCAGCCGCTCGATCACGTACTGCGGCGCCAGGCTGCCGTCGGCAGGCTCCTCGTAACCCAACGGGTAGGTCCGCCGCCAGCCGTCCACCTCCTGCCACCAGCCGGTCAGGTCGCAGCGGTTGCCGGCGGCGTACTCCAGACGGACCGCGGCCACCAGGTCGCCGATCACCTCACGGGCATCGCCCACGATCGGAACGTCCGCGACCCGGTTCTTGCCGATCTCGGCCGGGTCGATGTCGGCGTGGATCACCGTGGCGTGCGGGGCGAACGAGTCCAGCCGGCCGGTCACCCGGTCGTCGAACCGGGTGCCCAGCGCGATCAGCAGGTCGGCCTTCTGCAGCGCGGTGACAGCGGCCACCGTGCCGTGCATCCCCGGCATGCCCAGGTGCTGACGGTGCGAGTCCGGGAACGCGCCGCGCGCCATCAGCGTGGTCACCAGCGGAATGCCGGTGAGCTCGGCCAGTTGGGCCAGCTCGGCGGTGGCACGGGCCTTGAGCACGCCCCCACCGATGTAGAGGACCGGCCGGCGGGCGGCTCCGATCAACCGGGCCGCCTCCCGGATCTGCTTGCCGTGCGGCTTGGTGACCGGCCGATACCCGGGCAGGTCGAGCACCGGCGGCCAGCTGAACACCGTCTGCTTCTGCAGGATGTCCTTCGGGATGTCGACCAGCACCGGTCCGGGACGCCCTGTATTGGCAAGGTGAAAGGCTTCCGCGATGGTCTGCGGGATCTGCTCGGCATGCTGGACCAGGAAGTTGTGCTTGGTGATCGGCAGCGTGATCCCGGAGATGTCGGCCTCCTGGAAGGCGTCGGTACCGATCGCCGGGAACGGCACCTGCCCGGTGATGGCAACGATCGGAACGGAATCGAGGAAGGCATCGGCGATCGGCGTCACCAGGTTGGTGGCCCCGGGCCCGGAGGTCGCCATGCACACCCCCACCTTTCCGGTGACCTGGGCGTAACCCTCTGCCGCATGTCCGGCGCCCTGCTCGTGGCGGACCAGGATGTGGCGGACTCTCGTGGAGTCGTACAAGGGGTCATAGGCCGGCAGGATCGCCCCGCCCGGTATGCCGAAAACCACTTCGGCACCCACTTCCTCCAGGGATCGCACCAGCGACTGGGCTCCGGTCAGTTGCTCGGAGGCGGAGGTCGGTGTCATTGCTGGCTTCCTTCCGGCAGGCGTTTGGCCTGCCCTGCTTGCCGAACCCGGTGATGCCGAACTGTTAGGACGTCCAACTTCTCGTACGGGCAACAAAAAACCCCTCGTGCTGTGGCACGAAGGGTTTGCGCGTCTCGGCGGGTGGTGGCCGGGACGCGCTAGTCGATGAGTACGAGATGCTGCACAGCGACGACCTTACCCGGCTTCCCAGCTATACCCAAATTTCGGGATCATCGTCTCACTCAATGGGATGACGGCCGCGCTGTCGGACAGCGAACCCGGACCCGGACGCACTCGATCGGGATCAAGTGGCAGGTACCGCAGCCGAAATCATAATTTAACCTGATTCGTTACTGACTTTTGGCAGTGATACATGGCACCATTCCGGCATGCCAGCGGTACGGCCCCCCACTTTCTGGTTGTCGGTTGCCGCGACGACGATCAGTACGGTTGCCGTTGCCACCATGGTGATGTCCGGTGGCCCGCGTCGGCCGCTGAGCTTCGCCGGCGCGATCCTGTTGCCTGACAGCCATTCCAGCGCCACCACGCAACCCAGCGCTCACGCAGGCGCACCGAGCCGGCCCCGCGCTTCGGGCAGCAGCGTGCGGCCCACCGCCCCCGCGTCGCCGCCCTCGGCCCGGCCGAGCAGCGAGCCGACTCCGGTCGCCGCGCTGGCCCCGGCGCCGGTTCGCAACACCGGCGGGGCGCCGAGCAGCTCCGTCGCCAGGCCCGCCCCGGCCGGCGCGCCGACCTCGTCCGGCCGCGCCGACCCGCCGGCCACCAGCGTTCCGGCCACGCCGGTCAGCAGTTCGGGATCCACCCTCATCGCGCAGGCGTTGTTCGACGCCCTCAACGCCGCCCGCACCCAGGCCGGCCTCGCCCCGCTGACCTGGAGCGCCGACCTGCGGCGCAGCGCCGCCAGCCACAACAACGCGATGGCGGCGGCGAATCAGCTCGCGCCGCGGATCGCGGCCGAGCCGGCGCTGGGCGTCCGGCAGGCCAACCAGGGCGTGCTCGCCGACCTCGCCGCGGAGAACCTGGGCTCCACCCAGACGCTCAGCCGGGCCGGCGCACTGGCCGTCCAGCAGGCCATGCTCAGCGAGCAGTCACCCGAGGACGGCAACCGGCAGAACCTGATGTCCGGCAGTTTCAGCGCGGTGGGCATCGACGTGCTGCTCGACCCGGCGCACGGCCGGCTCTGGATCACCGAGGACTTCGCCCAGCTGTCCGGTTCAGCGGCCCGCTGAACCGGCCGCGGCGACTAACAGATCGCGCCCCGCGCGGCCGAGCCGACCAACCGCGCGTACTTACGCAGCACCCCGGTGTCGAAGCGCGGCGGCAGCGGCTGCCAGCCGGCCCGGCGCCGCTCCAGCTCGTCCGCCTCGACGTCCAGCTCGATGCTGCGGTTGGCGATGTCCACCACGATCCGGTCGCCGTCGGCCACCAGCGCGATCGGGCCACCGACCGCGGCCTCGGGCGCGACGTGGCCGATGCACAGCCCGGTCGTGCCGCCGGAGAACCGGCCGTCGGTCAGCAACAGCACGTCCTTGCCGAGGCCGGCGCCCTTGATCGCCCCGGTGATCGCCAGCATCTCGCGCATCCCCGGGCCGCCCTTGGGCCCCTCCCACCGGATCACCACCACGTCGCCGGCCTTCAGGGTGCCGGCCGCGACCGCGTCCATCGCGGCCTGTTCCCGGTCGAAGACCCGGGCGGTGCCGTCGAAGACGTCGGTGTCGAAGCCGGCGGTCTTGACCACCGCGCCGTCCGGGGCCAGCGAGCCGTGCAGCACGGTGATGCCGCCGGTGCGGTGGATGGGCCTGGCCATCGACCGGATCACCTCGCCGTCGGGAACCGGTGGCGACAGCTGCTCCAGGTTCTCGGCCAGCGTGCGGCCGGTCACCGTCGGGACGTCGCCGTGCAGCAGGCCGGCGTCCAGCAGCGCCCGCATCACCACCGGGATGCCGCCGATCCGGTCGATGTCGGTCATCACGTACCGGCCGAACGGCTTCATGTCCGCCAGGTGCGGAACCTTGTCCCCGATCCGGTTGAAGTCGGCCAGCGACAGTTCGACCTCGGCCTCGTAGGCGATCGCCAGCAGGTGCAGCACCGCGTTGGTCGAGCCGCCGAGCGCCATCACGACGGTGATCGCGTTCTCGAAGGCCTGCCTGGTCAGGATCTGGCGGGCGGTGATCCCGGCGTCCACCAGGTGCACCGCGGCCTCGCCGGACCGCTCGGCGTAGGCATCGCGGCGGGAGTCCGGTGCCGGCGGAGCCGCCGAGCCCGGCAGCGACATGCCCAGTGCCTCGGCCGCCGAGGCCATCGTGTTCGCGGTGTACATCCCACCGCAGGCGCCCTCACCCGGGCAGATCGCGCGCTCGATCTCGTCCAGCTCGTCCCGGGTGATCTTGCCCGCCAGGCACGCGCCGACCCCCTCGAAGGCATCGATGATGGTGACGTCGTTGCCGTGCAGCTTACCCGGCAGGGTGGAGCCGGCGTACAGGAACACCGCTGCCACGTCGAGCCGGGCGGCTGCCATCAGCATGCCCGGCAATGACTTGTCGCAGCCGGCCAGCAGCACCCCGCCGTCCAGCCGCTCGGCCCGGAACACCGTCTCGACCGAATCGGCGATCACCTCGCGCGACACCAGCGAGTAGTGCATCCCCTCATGGCCCATCGAGATGCCGTCGGAAACCGAGATGGTCCCGAATTCCAGGGGAAAGCCGTCGGCGCCGCGGACGCCCACCTTGGCCTGCTTGGCCAACCGGTCCAGCGAGAGGTTGCACGGGGTGATCTCGTTCCAGGACGAGGCGACCCCGATCTGCGGCTTGCGCCAGTCGTCGTCGCCCATGCCGACCGCGCGCAGCATGCCCCGGGAGGCAGCCCGCTCGATGCCGTCGGTGACCGCGCCGGAGTGCGGCTTGCGGTGGTGTGGCTTACTGCCGGGGTGCTCGGTCGTCACAGCGACTGAGCCTACGACCTAGGCTGGTCAACCATGACGGCCCCGCAGCCCACCGTGATCAAGCATTCGGCGTTGGCCTACCTGATCGTGGCTTTCGTGGCGTTGTGCTGCACGGCGGTGGTGCACTCGCCGCTGCTGGCGCTGGTGTACCTGGTGCCGCTGGCCGCGGCCTACTACGTCGCCCGCACCGCCACCGTCGTCGACGCCCGTGGCCTGCACGCCCGCGCGATGTTCGGCTCGAGCACCGTCGGCTGGGACGAGCTGGCCGGCCTGCGGCTGGACCGGTCAGGGGCGGTGTACGCGGTGGATCGCGCCGGCAGCCAGCTGCGGTTGCCCTGCCTGCGCAGCACCAGACTGGACGCGCTGATCGCCGCCGGTGCCGGCCGGATCCCCGACCCGGCAGCCACCGGCTGAAAGCCTCAGTACTGGCCGGTCACCGCGTTCTGCAGCTGCTCGCCGTGCAGGAAGCGGTGCAGCTGGCCGACCAGCAGCGCCGCGAACCGGTCGCCGAAGCCGAGCACCGAACCGGCGACGTGCGGGGTGAGCAGCAGGTTGGGAGCCGTCCACAGCGGGTGGTCGGTGGGCAGCGGTTCCGGGTCGGTGACGTCCACCGCGGCCCGTAGCCGTCCTGAGGTCAGCTCGGCCAGCAACGCGGCGGTGTCCACCACCGGGCCGCGGGCGGCGTTGACCAGCACCGCGCCGTCGGCCATCGCGGCCAGGAACGCCGCGTCCACCATGCCGACCGTCTCACTGGTCTTGGGCACGATCAGCACCACCGCGTCGGCCTCGGGCAGCAACCGCGGCAGCTCGTCGATGCCGTGTACGCCCTCGCGCGCGGACCGGGCGACGAACACCGGACGGGCTTCGCAGGCGCTGACCCGGCGGGCCAGCGCCTGGCCGACATCCCCCGCGCCGACGATCAGCACCCGCTTGCCGGCCAGCTCGTCGGTGTAGGAGTAGTCCCAGCGGCGCTGCTGGCGGGCGCGTTCGAAGCGCGGGAACTCCCGGAACACCGACAGCAGCGCGGTCAGCGCCCACTCCGCCGTGGACGAGCCGTGCACGCCGCGGGCGTCACAGAGCTGCACGCCGTCCGGCACCACCTGCAGCAGGACGTCCACCCCGGCGGTCTGCGCCTGGATCACCCGCAGCTCGGGCATCGCCGCGACGCCCGTCCGGTACCGCACCGGGTCGGCGCCGAGGAAGTCCGGCACCCAGAACCGGACGTCGGCCAGCTGCTCGGGCGGCGTGCTGGCCGGGTCGGAGACCACCGCGTCGTCCAGCAGCCGGATCAGCTCGGGTTCGGGGTCGTCCTGCCGCCGGGCCATCGCCAGCCCGCGGTCCCGGACGGAGGTCGAGGGCACGCACAGTTGGGTCACCCCGACAAACTAGCCTGCCGAGTTGACCGGCCGGTGCCCGCGGCCGGCGCTCCAGCAGGCAGACTGGAGGGGTGCTGCCCACCCTGCTGACCCGGCCCGCGGTGTGGTTGGCGGCCGTCGCGGCGCTGGCGGTCACCACCGGCTGCAACGGCGGCGCGGCCGGCAGCACCCCCACCTGGGTGCCGCAGCCGAACTACCAGGGCAACAACGATCCCAAGCCGCAGCTGCCCGGTCCCCAGCTGCCGGCGCCGTCGGACCCCGGCAGCTCGTCCGCGCCGGCCCCCGCGCCGCCGCCGGGTGCGACCCGGCCCACGCCCAATACGCCGGCCACCGACCCGAACGTGGTGGCCACCAAGCTCAACCAGCCGACCGGCCTGGTGGTACTGCCCGACGGCACCGCGCTGGTCGGCGAGCGCACCACCGGGCGGATCCTGCGGGTCCAGCCCGAGCCCGGCCGGCCGGCCACCGTGGTGCAGCGGCTGGCCGTGGACGGCACCGGCGACGGCGGCCTGCTGGACCTGGCGATCTCGCCCACCTTCGACGAGGACGGCCTGGTCTACGCCTACCTGAGCACCGCCACCGACAACCGGGTGGTGCACTTCTCGCTCGGCTCGCAGCCCTCGGCCATCATCACCGGCATTCCGAAGGGCCGCACCGGCAATGCCGGCCGGCTAGCCTTCGATGCCACCGGCGCGCTGCTCACCGGCACCGGGGACGCCGGCCGGCCCGCGCTGGCCGCCGCGACCAGCAGCCTGGCCGGCAAGATCCTGCGGACCAGCGACATCGGTCGGCCACTGGCGGACAACCCGGTGCCCGGTTCGGCGGTCTTCGCCCGCGGCCTGCGCAGCGTGGACGGGCTGTGCGTGGACCCGCGGACCGGGCTGCGGATCGCGATCTCGGCCGGTGCCGCGGGGGTGCCCGACGAGGTGAACGTGATCAGGCCGGGGGCCGACTACGGCTGGCCGGGCAACGAGCCGGCATCGGTGCCGCCGGCCCGCACCCTGCCGGCGGCCAGCACCGGGGGCGGCGGCTGCGCGCTGGCGGCCAACCAGCTGTTCGTGGCCACCTCGACCGGCCGGTCGCTGGCCGTCGGCTCGGTGACCCGCAGCACCGTCGGCACCTTCAACAGCAGCCTGCAGAACAAGTACGGCCGGCTGGCCACCGTCGTCGCAGGAACGGACGGCGCGCTCTGGCTGACCACCCGCAACCGGGACGGCCGGGGCACGCCGGTCGCCGACGACGACCGGGTGATCCGGATCTCGCCGTCGGACAGCACCGCCAGCCCGATCACCTGACCGGTCGTGGCGACGGTTGCCGGTCACCTGGCCCGTGGCGGCCGGCAGTTGCCGGTCACCTGACCGGCCGCGCCGGTGGTTGCCTGGCTCAGGCCCGGGCGCGGCGCCGGTGGCCGATGCCCGGGTGCCAGGACTCCACCACCAGCAGGTCCACCGGGCCGTCCGGCCGGGAGTTGGTGACGTAGGTCAGCACCGCCTCGGTGATGTCCAGGCGGAAGCTTGCCGCGTCCGGCGGGGTGTCCGGGCCGGCCTCGCCATCGATTAGGTCGACCAGCAGCCCGGCCAGCTTGGCCTCCCCCAGCCAGGCGCCCGGATCGCCCGGTGGCGGTTCCAGGGTCGGTGAGTGGATCGCCACCCGCCGGTCGCGCCGGACGTCGGCCAGCTTCACCGAGCCCGCCATCATGCCCAACGTCACCTGCCCGTCGGCGATCCGCAACTCGGTGCCGCTGATCCGGGGCGAGCCGTCGCGGCGCAGCGTCGCCAGGGTCTTGTTGGTGCCCGCGTCAAAGCGCTCCCGGACCCGGTCGGCGAAGTCCGGGGCCTCGCGGGCCAGTTCCTGCCAGGTGGCCATGCGCACTTCTCTACCAGCCGGCACCGACAACAGCCCGGCTCAGCCGGCCTCGGACACTCCCAGCCGGTCCAGCAGGATCGCCCGGACGGTGGCCGCGTCGGCCTGGCCGCGGGTGGCCTTCATGACCGAGCCGACGAGCACTCCGACGGCCGGCAGCTTGCCGCCGCGGACCTTCTCGGCCACGTCCGGGTTGGCGGCGATCGCGGCGTCGGCGGCCTCGGTCAGCGCGCTGGTGTCCGACACCACGGCCAGGCCGCGGTCGGCGATCACCTGCTCGACGTCGGCGCCGGACTCCAGCACCGCGTCCACCACCTGCCGGCCGAGTGCCGTGGACAGCGTGCCGGCGGCGACCAGTTCGATCACCTTGGCGACCTGTGCCGGCGTGATCGGCAGCGCCGACACCTCGACCTCGCGCGCGTTGGCCAACTGGGCGAGGTAGCCCAGCCACCAGTTGCGCGCCTCGGCGGCCGGTGCGCCGGCGGCGACCGTCTCGGCGAAGGCGTCCACCGCGCCGGCGTTGACCAGCGACTGCAGCTCGTCGGCGCTCAGGCCCAGCTCGGAACGCAACCGGCTGCGCCGGGCCGCCGGCAACTCGGGCAGCGCGGCGCGGATCCCGGCGACCCAGTCGGTGTCCGGTGCCACCGGCACCAGGTCCGGCTCGGGGAAGTACCGGTAGTCGGTGGCCTCCTCCTTGCTGCGTCCGGACCGGGTCTGGCCGGTGGTCTCCTGGAAGTGCCGGGTCTCCTGCTTGATCCGACCCCCGGCGTCCAGGATGGCCGCCTGCCGGACCATCTCCGAGCGCATCGCCCGCTCGACGCTGCGCAGCGAGTTGACGTTCTTGGTCTCGGTGCGGGTGCCCCACTCCGACGAACCGGCCGGCGACAGCGAGGTGTTGACGTCGCAGCGCAGGCTGCCCTGCTCCATCTTGACGTCGGAGACCCCCAGCGTGCGCAGGATGTCGCGCAGCTCGGCGACGTAGGCGCGAGCCACCTCCGGAGCCAGCGCGCCGGTGCCCTCGACCGGCTTGGTGACGATCTCCACCAGCGGAATGCCGGCCCGGTTGAAGTCCACCAGCGAGTAGTCCGCACCATGGATCCGGCCGGTCGCGCCGCCGACGTGGGTGTTCTTGCCGGTGTCCTCCTCCAGGTGCACCCGCTCGATGCCCACCCGGACGGTCTGCCCATGCACCTCGACGTCGAGGTAACCCTCGCCGCACAGCGGCTCGTCGTACTGCGAGATCTGGTAGTTCTTCGGCATGTCCGGGTAGAAGTAGTTCTTGCGGGCGAACCGGCACCACGAGGCGATCGAACAGTTCAGTGCCAGGCCGATCCGGATGGTGTACTCGATGGCGGCGGCGTTCACCACCGGCAGCGCACCCGGCAGGCCCAGGCAGACCGGGCAGGTGTGGGTGTTCGGCTCGGCACCGAACTCGGTGGAGCAGCTGCAGAACATCTTGGACGCGGTGCCCAGCTCGACGTGGGTCTCCAGGCCGAACACCGGCTGGTACCGGGTCAGCACGTCGTCGTAGGCGGCCTCGGTCGTGGTGGTCATCGGGTCGCTCCGTCCGTGCCGGCCCCGACCGAACCCAGCCGCGGCACACCCGCCAGGATCGGGCCGTTGGCTGCCAGGTAGGCCGCTTCGAAGGCGGCACCCACCCGGTAGCAGCGGTCGTCGGCCATCGTCGGCGCCATGATCTGCAGGCCGACCGGCAGCGCCGGTCCGGCCTCGTCGGACAGCCCGCACGGCACCGAGATCGCCGGCGTACCGGCCAGCGAGGCGGGCAGCGTGCAGAGGTCGTTGACGTACATCGCCATCGGGTCGGCGACCCGCTCCCCGACCTCGAACGCCACGAACGGCGAGGTCGGCGAGATCAGCACGTCGGCCTGGCCGAAGGCGGCCTCGAAGTCCCCAGCGATCAGGGTGCGCACCTTCTGCGCCTGGCCGTAGTAGGCGTCGTAGTAGCCCGAGGACAGCGCGTAGGTGCCGATCATGATGCGGCGCTTCACCTCGGGCCCGAAGCCCTGCTCGCGGGTCAGCGACATGACCTCCTCGAGGGAGCGGCTGCCGTCGTCGCCGGCCCGCAGGCCGTAGCGCACCGCGTCGAAGCGGGCCAGGTTCGACGAGCACTCGCTCGGCGCGATCAGGTAGTAGGCGGCCAGCGCGTAGTCGAAGTGCGGGCAGGACACCTGGACGATCTCGGCACCGAGGGCCCGCAGGGTCAGCACCGCCTCCTTGAAGGAGGCCAGCACGCCGTCCTGGTAGCCGCCACCGAGGCCGGTCAGCTCGGTGACGATGCCGATCCGGACCCCGGTCAGGTCGGCCCGGGCGCCCTCGCGGGCCGCGGCGACCACGTCCGGGCCGGCCGTCGGGATCGAGGTCGAGTCCAGCGGATCGTGGCCGGCCAGCACCTGGTGCAGCAGCGCGGTGTCCTCGACGGTCCGGCCGAACGGGCCCGCCTGGTCGAGGGAGGAGGAGAACGCGATCAGGCCGTAGCGGCTGACCGCGCCGTAGGTGGGCTTGTGACCGACGATGCCGGTGACCGCCGCCGGCTGGCGGATCGAGCCGCCGGTGTCGGTACCGATCGCCAGCGGCGCCTGCCGGGCGGCCACCGCCGCGGACGAGCCGCCGGACGAGCCACCCGGGACCCGGGACAGGTCCCAGGGGTTGCGGGTCACCTGGTAGGCGGAGTTCTCGGTGGAGGAGCCCATCGCGAACTCGTCCATGTTGGTCTTGCCGAGCATCACGATGCCGGCTTCGCGGACCCGCCGGGTGATGGTCGCGTCGTAGGGCGGGATCCAGCCCTGCAGGATCTTCGAACCGGAGGTGGTGGGCTGGCCCTTGGTGACCACCACGTCCTTCATGGCCAGCGGAACGCCGGCCAGTGGGCCGAGCGGCTCGCCGGAGCGGCGGCGGTCGTCGACCGCCCGGGCCGCGGCCAGCGCGCCCTCGGTGTCGACGTGCAGGAATGCCTTGACCTGGTCGTCGGAGTCGGCGATCCGGTCCAGGTGGGCCTGGGCGACCTCGACCGCGCTGGTCTCGCCGGCCGCTATCCGGGCCGCGGTCTCGGCGGCGCTGAGTTCGATGAGCTCGGCCACTACTCCTCCTCCCCCAGGATCTGCGGAACCCGGAACCGGTCGTCCTCCACCGCGGGCGCGCCGGCGAGCACCGCCTCCCGCGGCAGCGACGGCAGCACCACGTCCGGACGTGCCACGTTCTGCAGCGGCACCGCGTGGGTGGTCGGCCGGATGTCGGCGGCGGCGACGTCACCGATCCGGGCCACCGAGCCGAGAATGACCTCGAGCTGGCCGGCGAACAGGTCCAGCTCCTCCTCGGTCACCGCCAGCCGGGCCAGCCGGGCCAGGTGCGCGACTTCGTCGCGGGTCAGGGTCGATCGATCGTCAGACACGACTGCAGAGTCTAGGGCTCGGCCACCTCGGGCCTGCCGCAGCCTCGCTCGCGCCCAGCCGACCGGCCCTTCGCGCGTGCGCTCATCGCCGGCCTCGCTCGCTATCCGACTGGCACTTGATGCGAGTGCATCGCTCGGCTGCCCGGCTGTGCGCCCGGCGCGCGTAACACCGGCGACACCCGGACACGGCACACTGTGCGGATGTCCTTCCTGATCCGGGTGGTGCTGCCCGACCGCCCGGGCGCGCTCGGCGCGGTCGCCTCCGCCCTGGGGCATGCCGGAGCCGACATCCTCAGCGTCGACATCGTCGAGCGCTCGGCCGGCCAGGCGACTGACGACCTGGTGGTCGAGCTGCCGCCGGACAAGCTGGCCGATTCGCTGGTGACCGCGGCCGCCAGCGTCGAGGGCGTCCGGGTCGAGTCGATCCGGCCCTACGCCGGGGTGATCGACCCGTTCCGGGAGCTGGAGTTGCTGGAGAAGCTCGCCATCAGTGCCGAGGACGGCCCGGTCGTGCTGGCCGACGGGGTCTGCCGGCTGTTCCGGTGCGGCTGGGCATTGGTGCTGCAGGCACCCGAGCACGACGGCGGCGAATCCACGGTGCTGGCCCGCAGCTCGGCCGCGCCCGAGATCGACACCCTCGCCGCGCCGTGGTGGCCACCGAGCCCGGCGCGCGCGCTGGACGCCCAGGAGGCCTGGGCACCGCAGGGTTGGGCCACCCTGGACACCGAGCTGGCCGTGGTGCCGCTGGGGCGCAAGGCGATCCTGGTCGGCCGGCCGGCGCTGCGCTGGCTGGCCAGCGAGATCATCCGGCTGTCGCACCTGGCCTCGATCGCGACCACCGTGCTGGATCCGCACCCGTCCTGACCGGGGCCGGTTAGCCCTGCGCCGGATAAGCCCTGCCGGTTAAGCCCTGCGCCCTGCCGCTCAGTCGGCGTCCCCGATCCGGGCGAGGGCGGTGGCGGCCTCGGGTCCCTGCTCCAGCAGCACGGTGAAACCGGCCTCGTCCAGGATCGGCACCTTCAGCTCGACCGCCTTGGCGTACTTGGTACCCGGGGTGTCGCCGACCACCACGAACGCGGTCTTCTTCGACACCCCGCTGCCGGCCTTGCCGCCCCGGCTGGTGATCGCCTCGGCCGCCTCGTCGCGGCTGTAGTTCTCCAGCGATCCGGTCACCACCACGGCCAGGCCGGCCAGCGGCTTCGGGCTGGTGTCGATCACCCGCTCCTCGTCGAGCCTGACCCCCGCCTCGCCCCACTTCCGGACGATCTCCTGGTGCCAGTCGACGTCGAACCATTCCCGGATCGACACGGCGATGGTCATGCCGATGCCCTCGACGGCGGCCAAATCCTCGGGGGTGGCGGCCGCGATCGCCGCGATCGAGCCGAACTCTCGCGCCAGCAGCTGGGCCGCGGTCGGTCCGACGTGCCGGATCGACAGCGCCACCAGCACCCGCCACAGCGGCCGGGTCTTGGCCACCTCGAGATTGTCCAGCAGCTTCTGGGCATTGGCCGCCAGCTGGCCGTTCTTCAGGGTGAAGAAGTCCGAGCGGAGCAGGTCGGAGGCTGTCAGCGAGAACAGGTCACCCTCGTCGGTGACCAGGCCGGCCTTGAGCAGCGCGATGCCCGCCTCGTAACCCAGCACCTCGATGTCGAAGGCGCCCCGGCCGCCCACGTGGAACAGCCGCTCCCGCAGCTGCGCCGGGCAGGACCGCTGGTTCGGGCAGCGGATGTCGGCGTCGCCCTCCTTCTGCGGCCGCAGCGGTGTCTTGCACTCCGGGCACCGGGTCGGCATCTTGAACCTGCGCAGGCCCTTGGGCCGCAACGCCACCACCGGTCCGAGGATCTCGGGGATGACGTCGCCGGCCTTGCGCAGCACCACGGTGTCACCGGCCCGGACGTCCTTGCGGGCGACCTCGCTGGCGTTGTGCAGGGTCGCCATCTCGACGGTGGAGCCGGCCACGAAGACCGGTTCCATCACGCCGTACGGGGTGACCCGGCCGGTGCGTCCGACATTGACCCTGATGGCCAGCAGCTTGGTGTTGACCTCTTCGGGCGGGTACTTGAAGGCGATCGCCCAGCGCGGGGCCCGGCTGGTCGAGCCCAGCTGGCGCTGCATGGACAGCGAGTCGACCTTGACCACCACGCCGTCGATCTCGTGCTCGACGTCGTGGCGGTGCTGGCCGTAGTTGTCGATGTACTCGGTCACCTCGGCCATCGACGACACCACCTTGGCGCGGGTCGAGGTCGGCAGGCCCCACCGCCGCAGGTAGTCGTACCACTCGGACTGGCTCGCGACCTTCGGGCCGCCCTCGACGTGGCCGACCCCGTGCACCACCATCTCGAGCCTGCGTGAGGCAGTGATCCGCGGGTCCTTCTGGCGCAGCGACCCGGACGCGGTATTGCGCGGATTGGCATACGGGGCCTTGCCCTCGGCCACCAGCCGGGCGTTCAGATCCGCGAACTCGGTCAGCGGAAAGTAGACCTCGCCGCGTACCTCGATCACGTCGGGGATCTCGTCGCCGGTCAGCCGGTCGGGGATCGCGGCGATGGTGCGGACGTTGCCGGTGACGTCCTCACCGGTGCGACCGTCGCCCCGGGTGGCGCCGCGTACCAGCCGGCCGCGCTCGTAGACCAGGTTGATCGCCAGGCCGTCGACCTTGAGCTCGCACAGGAACGTCGGCGCGGTCACCTCGCGCTCGACCCGGACCAGCCAGGCCGCCAGCTCGTCGGGGGCGAAGGCGTTGTCCAGGGACAGCATCCGTTCCAGGTGGGTTACCGGAGCGAACTGCGAGGAGTAGTCACCGGCGACCCGCTGGGTGGGCGAATCGGGAGTCCGCAGCTCGGGGAACCGGTCCTCGAGGGATTGCAGCTCGCGCATCCGCTGGTCGTAGTCCGCGTCGGACAGGGTCGGTGCGTTGGCGATGTAGTAACGGTAGGAAGCGTCGTTCAGCTGCTCGGAAAGCTCGGCATGGCGCTGTTTGGCCTCGGAGTCCGCCTGGGGCAGATCGGCTTCGGCCGGCGGCAGATCGGTGTCGGCCGGCGGCAGCTCGGCGTCGGCGCTGTCCGGGTGGTCGGCTGTCGTCACGGGCTTCAAGTTACCGTCCAGCTACGACAAGTCCGTCCCGGCCGGCGGGCCGTGACGACGAGCCCGGCCAGGCCGGACCGTGACCCGACGGAGGCGATCCGATGACCGGTGCGGCAGGACAGCAGCCCTACCTGCACGAACTGCTGGTCTGCCTGCGGGCACCGGCGCTGGCGCTGGCCGACCCGGACGGTCAGCTGCGCGACCGCGGCGTGCAGGGCATCTACCTGGCCGACCGCCGAATCCTGTCCCGGTCGGTGCTCTCGGTGGCCGGCGCGCGGCTGGCGCCGATCTCCGGTGCACTGGACGGCTCCGCGGCCACCCGCAGCCTGGCGGTGGCACGCGGCCTCGGTGACCCGGGCGATGACCCGACGGTCTGGATCGAGCGCCGCCGTGCCGTCCGCGGCTCCGGGTCGAGCGAATCGGTGACCATCACCTCGGCGGCCCGGCTGCCGGTCCGCACCAGGCTCACCCTGGAGCTGGCCTGCGACCTGGCCGGCATGGCCGAGGTCAAGGCGGGCATCGCCGGCCCGGCGCTGGCCGCCGCCGGGTCGGCCGACGGCCTGAGCTGGACCGGCCCGGACGGCACCCGGGTGAGCGCCGTCGCGACGCCGCCCCCGACCGAGGTCACCGTGGAGCCGGCCGGGCTCAGCTGGGACGTCGAACTGGCCCGCGGCGACACCGTCGCCATCGAGATCCGGTACGCGGTGGTCGACCCGACCCCACCGGTGGTCCTCGCGCCGACCGGGCCGTCCCAGCTGGCCGTGCCCACCGTCCAGGTCGCCGATCCGGCACTGCGCAGCCTGCTGGCGCAGTCGATGGCGGACCTGGCGGCGCTGGAACTGGCCGATCCGAACGCGGTCGGCGACCACTTCCTGGCGGCCGGCGCGCCCTGGTACCTGACGCTGTTCGGCCGGGACTGCCTGCTCGCCGCCCGGATGTCGCTGCCGCTGGGTACCGAG
>Ga0247773_1000530_pt1 | contig 15455 bp, 13 predicted proteins | sample UWRJL092311B6_FD_179934 | JGI IMG/M metagenome (GOLD analysis project Ga0247773, IMG submission 179934) | Plant litter microbial communities from Arlington Agricultural Research Station in Wisconsin, United States - UWRJ-L092-311B-6 | ecosystem: Environmental > Terrestrial > Plant litter >...
ATCATCTGCACCACCATCGGCGGGAACACGCCGCTCTCCTTCAGCGGCTCGCTGATGGTGGCGCCGCCGGCGATGCTGGCGCGGCTCTTCATCACCGCGTCGTGCACCACGCGGTTGCCCGCGGTGCGCGCCGTGATCTGCAGCCCGTCCAGGATCGACACGCCGGAGCTCACCAGCGTGCCCAGCGTGCGGGTGAAGCGGCTCACCGCGCTCTTGCGCAGCAGGTTGCCCAGCACCGGCAGCTTCAGCATCAGCGTGTCGAGCTGCAGCTTCCCCGTGTCGGTCTTGTAGTACTGGCGAACGGCCACCACCGAGGCGATCACCACCAGCACCACCAGCCACATGAAGTGCTGCAGGAAGTTGCTCAGCATCAGCACGATGCGCGTGGGGAGCGGCAGCTCCAGGCCGGCGCCGGTGAACATCCCCGCGAACACCGGCACCACCTTCCACAGGAGCACCGTGGTGCAGAGCACCACCACGATCAGCATCACCGCCGGGTACACCATGGCGCCCTTGATCTTCCGCGCCAGGGCGTCGTTCTTCTCCAGGAAGAGCGCCAGGCGCATCAGGATCACGTCCAGGATGCCGCCCGCCTCGCCGGCCGCCACCATGTTCACGTACAGCTCGGTGAACACCTTGGGGTGCTTGCGCAGCGCGTCGGCCAGCGTCTGCCCGGCCTGGATGTCCAGCAGCACCTGGGCGATCACCTTGCTGAACCGCTTGTTCTCGGTCTGCTCGGCCAGGATCGTCAGGCTCTGCACCAGCGGCAGGCCGGAGTTGATCATGGTGCTGAACTGCCGGGTGAAGATCACGACCTCGCGGGTCTTGATCCCCGTGCCGAACGTGATGTTGAGATCCCGGGCCTTGGTGTTCACCGAGATCGGGCGCATCCGCTGGCGCACCAGGTAGCCCACCACCTCTTCGCGGGTGGGGAGCTCGATCTCGCCGTTCATGATCTCGCCGTTGACGGCGCGAGCGCTGTACGCGAACGTGGGCATGTGGCAACCCCAAGGGAACGGGGGAACGGGGCACGGGGACCGCGGGTGAGCCCATCACCCGGTCCCCTCAGACCTTTCGCACCAAGCCGGCGGCGCGCCCGCGCCGCCGGTCCATCGTCCAGCCGCCGGGCCGCTCAGCCCGGGACCGGCTCGCCCACCATCTGCAGGAACTCGTTGGCGTCGCCCGAGCGCTTCAGCGCCTCCTCCAGCGTCACCTCGCGCTGCAGGTACAGCTCCTTCAGCGAGTCGTTCAGCGTCTGCATCCCGTGCTTCTTGCCGGCCTGCATGATCGAGTAGATCTGGTGGATCTTGTCGTCGCGGATGCAGGCGCGGATGGCGGGGGTGCACACCATCACCTCGGCCGCCATGGCCCGGCCGCGGCCGCGCGCCTTGGGGAGCAGCTGCTGCGTCACCACGCCCTCCAGCACGAACGCCAGCTGCGCGCGGATCTGCGGCTGCTGGTGCGCGGGAAACACGTCGATCACGCGGTTGATGGTCTCGGCCGCGGAGTTGGTGTGCAGCGTGGCCAGGCACAGGTGGCCGGTCTCGGCGATGGTCAGCGCGGCCGACACCGTCTCCAGGTCGCGCATCTCGCCCACCAGGATCACGTCGGGGTCCTGCCGCAGCGCGTACTTGAGCGCCCGCGCGAAGCTCTGGGTGTCGCTCCCCACCTCGCGCTGGTTCACCATGCACCCCTGGTGGCGGTGGATGAACTCGATCGGGTCCTCGATGGTGAGGATGTGCCCGCGGCGCTCCTTGTTGATCTTGTCGATGATCGCCGCCAGCGTGGTGCTCTTCCCCGAGCCGGTGGGGCCCGTCACCAGGATCAGGCCACGCGGCTTGTCGGCGAACTTCTGGATCACCGCCGGCAGGCGCAGCTCCTCGAAGGTGAGGATCTTGAACGGGATCTGCCGGATGGCCAGCGCCACGCACCCGCGCTGCCGGTACACGTTGCCGCGGAAGCGCGCCAGGTTCTGGATGCCGAAGGAGAAGTCCAGCTCGTCCTCGGTCTCGAACCGCTTCTTCTGGTTCTCGGTGAGGATCGAGTAGGTGAGCTGCAGCGTGTCCTTGGGCGTCAGGATGTAGTCCATCCCGCTGTCGGTGATGTGCCCGTCGACCCGCAGCTTGGGGCGCTCGCCCGCGGTGACGTGCAGGTCACTGGCGCCGCGCTCGATCATCTCCTCCAGGAGGGAGCGCAGGTTCAGCGTGCGGGTGACCTCTCGGGCCTCGGTGGCGATCGTCATGTCCTTCGAACTTCGGGGGTGATGGGTCCTGCACTGCGCGCGCACGAACCGCCATGGGCGCGCCGGCGCGTGCACCATGCAACGGTCGTTGCAACGTGCACGGCCCCCGGCGCGGCGAAACCCGCGCAAAACATCGTCTGCTGGGATTTGTAGCTGTTGGTAACCAAGACGCGTGCCGCGCCCCGGGCGTCACTCGTTCAGCAGCCGGCCGTCCCGCAGGTGGGGAGGTCGCCGGTGTACAGGCACTCGAAGTACGGGTCGCAGCTGCCGTAGCCCACGCAGGTGTAGTTGCCGTACCCGGTGGGGCAGAACGGCCCGCTCTCGCTGCGCGCGTGCACCGTTCCCGCGCGCCCCTCCGCGCCGCTGGTCGCGAAGCCTTCCACCTCGAGCGCCTCGGCATTCAACCGGATCTTCCGCATCGTCGGGACTCTTCCGTGCCAGTGGTTTCCGCCAGGCCCTCCCCCGCACCCTCGCACTCTCGCACTTCCTCAGCCCGCCGCCGTCTCCTTGATCACTTCCTCGAGCGTGGTGATCCCCTTGCGCGCCTTCAGCATCCCGTCCATGCGCAGCGTCAGCATCCCCTCGGTCACCGCCTGCTTCTGCAGGTCGGCGGTGCTGGCGCCCTGCAGGATCATGCGGCGCAGCGTGGGGCTCATCGCCATCACCTCGTACAGGCCCTGGCGGCCCTTGTAGCCGCTCCCGCCGCAGGTGTCGCACCCCTTCCCCTTGAAGAAGGTGCTGTTCTGGATGTCGTCGTCGCTCAGGCCGCCGGCGCGCAGGTACTCTTCGGGATACGTCGCTTCTTCCTTGCAGTTGCTGCAGATGCGGCGCACCAGGCGCTGCGCGGTGATCAGGTTCACCGCGCTGGCCACGTTGAACGCCTCGATCCCCATGTCGATCATGCGGGTGATGGTCGACGGGGCGTCGTTGGTGTGCAGCGTGCTCAGCACCAGGTGGCCGGTGAGCGCCGCCTTGATGGCGATCGACCCCGTCTCCAGGTCTCGGATCTCGCCGACCATGATGATGTTGGGGTCCTGCCGGAGGAAGGCCTTCAGCGCCGCGGCGAAGGTCATCCCCACGTCGGTACGCACCTGCACCTGGTTGATCCCGTGCAGGTTGTACTCGACCGGGTCCTCCGCGGTCATGATGTTCACCTCGTGGGTGTTGATCCGCGAGAGCGCGCTGTACAGCGTGGTGGTCTTCCCGGAGCCGGTGGGGCCGGTGACCAGCACCATCCCGTAGGGGTTCATGATCGCCTTCATGAAGTCCTGCTCGGCCTTGGCCTCCATGCCGAACTTCTCCAAGTCGAGCGTCAGGTTCCCCTTGTCCAGGATTCGGAGCACGATCTTCTCGCCGAAGAGCGTGGGGAGCGTGCTCACGCGGAAGTCGATCACCCGCTTGCCGAAGCGCAGCTTGAGGCGGCCGTCCTGCGGCACGCGGCGCTCGGCGATGTTCAGGTCGGAGAGGATCTTGAAGCGCGAGATCAGCGCGGCGCGCATCTTCAGCGGCGGCCGCATGATCTCCATCAGCACGCCGTCGATGCGGTAGCGGACGCGGATGTCCTTCTCGTAGCACTCGAAGTGGATGTCGCTGGCCCCGCGCTGCACGGCGTCGGTGAGGATGCCGTTGATCAGCTTCACCACCGGCGCCTCTTCCACCGCCTGCTGCAGCGAGGTGAGGTTGACGTCCTCCTGCTCCTCGGCGACGACCTCCACCTCTTCCATGTCGAACTGCTTCAGCAGCTCGTTGATCTTCTCGTCGCTCGACTCGTACTCGCGCTCCACGATCCGCTTGAGCGTGAAGTCGCCCGCGATCACGGGCTCGATGTCGAGACGGGTGAGGAACTTCAGATCGTCGATCACCCCCAGGTCGGTGGGGTTCGACATGGCCACCGTGAGCGTGCGCCCCACCCGCCGCAGCGGGAGGACCTGGTGCTTCACGGCGAACTCGCTGGGGATCAGCTTCAGGATCTTGGGGTCCAGCCGCACGCGCTCCAGGTCCACCGCGGGAACGCGGTGCTGCCGCGCCAGCGCGCGCACCAGGTCGCTCTCGTTCAGGAAGCCCAGCTTCACCAGGCTGAACCCGATCCGCGACCCGTTCGCGCGCGCGTCGTCCAGCGCCTTCTGGAGCTGTTCGCGCGAGATGAGCTGTTCGTGTACGAGCTGGTCGCCGATGCGGTCGGCGGGAGCGGAGACGGCCATAGACCTCAGGAAGTCTTGAAATCCAGCGCGCGTGGCGGGAGAGCCAGCGTCCTTCGATGGGGCGGGTGGAGCACGAACATCGCCGTAAAGTGCTGCCCTGTCAAGGGGTTGTGTCCACTCGCCCCCGCAGCCGGGTAGCAGTTGCGCGCCCGATTCCCGGCACCTCTTCCAGCTCCTCCACCGCGCGGAAAGGGCCGTTCGCCGCCCGGTGCGCCACGATCCTCGCCGCGATCGCAGGTCCAATCCCCGGAAGCGTTTGCAGCTCCCCGGCGGTCGCCCGGTTCACGTTCAGGCGACGTTCTCCACCCGATCCGGGGGAGGATCCGCCCCGCGCCGCGGGAGCGGATTGCGCCGTAGCAGTTACCGCCGGCGGGGACGCATCTGATCGGGGCGCCGGGGCGAGGGTGACGAAGGGCGCCACCGCGGCCAGCGCGGCCGGCCCCATCCCGGGAACCGAGTCGAGATCGGCCATCGTGCGGAAACCGCCGTGCGCCTGCCGCCAGGCCACGATGCGGCGCGCCTGCCCGGGGCCCACCTTGGGGAGCCGGTCCAGCTCCGCCTCGCCGGCCGTGTTGGGGTCGATGCGCTCGCCGGCGGCCAGCGGCGCCCTGCGACGCGCCGCGTCCCGCGTCCGCGTCTCCACCCCGCGCTCCAGCGCCTGGAAGGCGGCCGAGTCGGCCCCGGGAGACGCGCCCGCGAAGTCGGCCGGCGCGTCGTGGCGCAGCATCCGCGCGCCCACGCCCAGCGACACCAGCGTCGCGAACACCCCCAGCGCCATCCGCTCCTGCGGTGTCATGTTCATCGCTTCGCCTCCGGGATTCCTCGGTAGATGATCTCCGCCAGCACCTCGCCCACCTCGGCCAGCGTCTCGCGGCTCACGTTGGAGGGAAGGTCGTTCACCGTGTGCCAGTACGAGTTGCCGGGGCCGTAGACCGGATCGCGGATCAGCACGGCGGGGATGCGCGCCGCGTTGAAGCGCAGGTGCGCGCCCGCCGTGTCGGTCACCGTCTCGGCGCTGAACAGCGAGTCGCGCCCCATCGCCCGCGCCGTCTCCCACACGCGGCGCACCACCGCCGGCGCATGCCGCTGCGATGCCGCGTCGCGCGGGAACCAGGGGTCGCGGTCGCCGACCGACTCCAGCACCAGGGCGAACGCCGGCCGCTGGCCCGGCGGGAGCGTGGCCAGGTAGTGCTCGGTCCCCGCCATCCGCCCGTCGCGGAACTCGTCGCCGTCGGTGAAGAGGAGGTCCACGCCGATGCCGGGCGCCTGCTGCCGCATCACCTCGGCCAGGGTGACCAGCACGGCCACGCCGCTGGCGTTGTCGTTGGCGCCGGGCACGGGAAGGCGCTCGCGGTCGCCGGGATCGGCGCTCTGGTCGGCCTTCGGGCGCGAATCCCAGTGCGCCACCAGCAGGATCCGCTTGCGCTCCGCCGGGCGGAAGCGCGCCAGCACGTTGGTCATCCGCACCGGCTTCGCCCCCGCCGCCGTGTCGAAGGCGAACGGCTGCGCAACCACCGTGTCGGCGCGGAAGCCGAGCTGGCCGGTGAGCCAGCCCAGCGCCCGGTCGTGCGGCTTCTTCCCGGGGATGCGCGGCCCGGCGGCGAGCTGGTCGGTGAGGAACGCCCACGCCACGTCGGGCGGAAAGTCCGGATGGTCCACGTGGCGGCCCAGCGCCGGGTCGCCACAGGCGGCCAGCAGCGCGAGCGAGAGAACGGCGGCGGCGCGCGGGGCGCGGCGCAGGGGCATGGCAGGCGAAGCGCGGGTTGCGGGATGATTAGGGATGGCCGCGGCCGCTTGTACGCAGCGTACGGAACGGGTATACTAGGCTCCCGCGCGACCGCGGGGCAAGGCCCTTTGGAACCATCGCATGAAGATCCTGACGCGGTACCTGCTGCGGGCGCACGTCGGCCCGTTTTTCTTCGCCTTCGCCGCGCTCACCGGCGTGGTGCTGATCAACACCCTGGCCCGGCGCCTGGCGGAGCTGGCCGGCAAGGGGCTGCCGCTGAACGCGATCCTCAAGTTCTTCCTGTACGCGCTGCCGGCCACGGTGGCGCTCACCTTCCCGATGGCCGTGCTGGTCGCCATCCTGTACACCTTCGCCACCTTCACCGCCGAGAACGAGATCACGGCGATGAAGGCCGGCGGGCTCGACCTGAAGCGCCTCCTCCTCCCGCTCCTCTTCGTGGCGGGGATCATCACCGTGGTGATGATCTGGTTCAACGACCGCATCCTCCCCGAGAGCAACCACCGCTGGAGCCAGCTCTTCGTGGAGATCGCGCGGAAGACGCCCACGGTGGCGCTCGAGCCGCAGACCATCAACAAGCTGGCCCCGCAGGCCAACTCCACGCAGACCTACTACCTGCGCGCCGCCCGGATCGACCCCGCCACCAACCGGCTGTGGGACGTGTCGATCTACGACGTGAGCAACCCCAACACCGTCCGCTCGATCTACGCCGACAGCGGGATCGCGCAGTTCAACACCACGCGCACCGACATGGTGCTCACCCTGTGGCACGGCCACATGCGCGAGGTGCCGCTGGACGATCCCAAGACCTTCCGGCGGATGAGCTTCGAGCAGCAGAAGTTCGGCATCCCGGGGATCGGCACCGCCTTCAACGCCGGGAGCCAGGACCCCGGCTATCGCGGCGACCGCGAGATGACGGTGGGGATGCTCCGCGCCCGCATCGACACCCTGCGCACGCAGAAGCGCGAGGAGCTGAGCCGGATGCGCAAGGAGATGGAGGCCGACGTGCGCTACGCCGCCGTCGGCGGCAGGCGCCCCTTCGCCGTCGACACCGTGCTCCCGCCGGTCGTGGGCAAGCTCGAGGCGGGCGGCGTGCGCACCCGCACCCGCCGCACCGCCGACGACCTGACGGCCACGCTGGGCACCATCCGCAACCTGGAAGAGCAGATGCGCGACTACGACGTGGAGGTGCACAAGAAGTACTCCATCGCCGTGGCCTCGCTGGTGTTCGTGCTGGTGGGCGTGCCGCTGGCGCTGCGCTTCGGCGGCGGGGGGATCGGGATGGTGATCGCCACCAGCATGGTGATCTTCGCCATCTACTACGTGGGGCTGATCGGCGGCGAGTCGCTGGCCGGCCGCGGCTACGTCACCCCCTTCGTGGCGATGTGGATCGTGAACGTGCTGATGACGATCCTGGGCGTCGCGGGGCTGGCCACCATGGGCCGCGAGACCGCCACCGCGCGCAGCAGCACCTGGGACCAGATGCTGCAGGCCGCGCGCGACTTCGGGGCGTCCGTCTTCCGCCGGAGGACGCGCGCATGATCCGCCTCCTCTCGCGCTACGTGGCGCGCACCTTCTTCACCACCTTCGTGCTGCTGGTGCTGGGGCTCCCCTTCCTGTTCGTGGTGGCCGACATCACCGACAACATCGACACCTACATCGAGAGGGGGGTCACCGGGAGCCGCCTCGCGCTGGCGTACCTCTACCAGCTCCCGCTCTTCATCCAGTGGGCGTTCCCGATCGCCGCGCTGGTCGCCACCGTGTTCACCATCGGGGGGATGACGCGGCACCAGGAGCTGACGGCGGCCAAGGCCGGCGGCGTGAGCTTCTACCGCATCTTCCTGCCGATCGCGTTCATGTCGGTGCTGCTGAGCGCGGCGGCGTTCGGGCTGGGCGAGCTCACCCCCATCACCCTGCAGAAGCGGGCGGTGATCATGGGCGACCAGGCGCTGGCGCGCACCGGGCCGCGCATCAACTTCGTCTACCAGACGGAGCGCGAGGGGGTGCTGAGCGCGCGGCGGCTGGAGCCGGCGATGGGCGAGCTGAGCCAGGTGGTGCTGGAGCGCAACGCCCGCGGCAACCAGCCGGGGATGCACCGCATGGCCGACCGCGCCACCTGGAGCCCCAAGAACGGGTGGAAGCTGGAGCGTGGCTACGTGCGCGAACTCTACTCCGACGGGCGCGAGATCACCGCCTACTTCGACAGCCTGCGCGTTCCCGGCCTGGTGGAGACGCCGGAAGACCTGCAGGGCGAGCCCAAGCCCCCCGAGGCGATGGGCTACCGCGAGATGTCGCGCTTCGTGGGCGCCATCGAGCGCTCGGGCGGCGACGCCAACCCGCTGAAGGTGGAGCGCGCGCAGAAGCTGGCGATCCCGATCGCGGTGATGGTGATCGTGCTCTTCGCCGCGCCGCTGGCCACCAGCAACCAGCGCGGCGGCACCGCCTACGGCGTGGGGATCAGCCTGGGCGTGACCATCATCTACATGCTCCTCTTCCGCGTGGGCCGCGCGGTGGGGAGCAGCGGCGCGGTGGACCCCACCCTCGCCGCCTGGTTCCCCAACATGCTCTTCCTCACCGCCGGCGTCGCGCTGATGTCGCGCGTGCGATCGTAGCGCGGAGACGGCGGGGATTCTCCGGCGGATCGGGCGACGCGCCCGGGAGCACCCCCTGCTCCCGGGCGCGTGAACGTTTCTCGCGTCCCGGTTCGGCCAGACAGGTCCTGCTGAAGAGCGTTCGCCGGTGGTCCGACCCGAATGTCCGGCGACCGCTCTTTCACCGAATCGCCACTCTCCGCAAAACGTCCTTCAAGGCACGCAAGATGTTGTAGTGGAAGACGTTACGCAGATCACAACACCGCCCTTCATCGGCCACCGTGCGTAACTGTTGCGCAAGGGCATCACTTCTTTCACATTGGCAGCGAGACTCACTCCACGGACCCTGCGATGCCGGACATGACCGACTACATCGAACGAATCCGGGCGCACGGCTGGCCGGAGCTGCGCGCGCTGTGGGACCAGATCACCGCCGGCAGCACGCCCGGGTGGCCCGCCGGACGCGCCCTGGAGTACCTCGTGCTGCGCGCGTTCGAACTCGACGGAGCCCAGGTGCGCTGGCCGTTCACGGTCGACGTGGAGGATGAGGTGGTGGAGCAGATCGACGGGGCCGTATACTTCGAGAACCTGGCCTGTCTCGTGGAGGTAAAGGACTCGGCAGCCGCCGTGGACATCGGCGTTCTCGCGAAAGTCCGCGCTCAGCTGGTTCGCCGTCCGGCCAGCACGCTGGGGCTGGTGGTCAGCCGATCCGGGTTCACCGGTCCGGCGACCACGCTGTCGGGGTTCTTCGCTCCCCAGACGGTGTTGCTGATGGCGGGGGATGCGCTGGAGAAAGCATTGCAAGACGAGAACATCGCCGCGACGCTGCTGGCAAGCTACCGCCGCACGGTGGAGCACGGCCTGCAACGGAATCTCGCACTGGCTGGGGGATGATGAGCCCTTACTTCGTGGTCGTCGACAACGCGCCCGCGGCACGGATCGTGGAGCGCATCCTGGCGGATCCGCACGCCCGGGTGGTGAATGCCAGGGTGCGTTCCTCGGCGATGATGCGTGCCTCCGGGATCCTGCAGGACGAAGGCGCGCCGACCGTTCTCCTGCTGGATTCCGACAGCCTGGAGGAACGCGCCATCGTGGAAGAGCAGCTCGAGACCGGCGGGTATCTCCGGCGCGGGAGCGCCGGACACCCCAACCGGCTCGTGCTCGCAATCCCCCAGGTGGAAGCGGTGCTGTTCTCCGACCGGACTGGGCTGGAGAAGGCCCTCGGGAGAGAGCTGTCGGAGGACGAGGCGTTCGAGGCGCGATTCCGCCCGCGAGCGGTGTTCCACCGAATCCTTGGCGACCAGTCGGACGTGCAGGAGCGAGCGGTGGAGGTGATCGGGCGGATCGACGACGTCTCGCTGCGGCGGATGGCTGCGCACGCCGTGATCCGCGAGATCCAGGGGTTCGTCGAAGACGCACGTTCCGGGCGGGCCAAGGCGACCCGGGTTCGCCGTGCGAGCTGACGGCCGCCGATCACGCGAAAACCCCGCGGCACCTCACTCGGCGCCGCGGGGTTCGCGCGTTCTCACGCGTCGCTCAGCTCTGCTGGGCGCCGTCTTCGAGCTTGAACCAGACCTTCACCTTCACCTGGAACTCGCGCAGCTCGCCTTCGCGGATGTAGCCGCGCTGCTCCAGCACCTCGATCCACTCCAGGCCGCGCATCGTCTCGCCCGCGCGGCGCACCGCGGAGCGCGCCGCGTCGTCGAAGCTCTGCTCCGACGTGCCCACCATCTCGATCGCCTTGTATGCCCCGCCCATCGCTCGCCTCCACCCCGGGTTCGGTCCAGACCAACGCTGACGTCCCGGTACGCGGCAAGCCACGTTCCACTCCCCGTCCGTCCGGCTATTCGCCGGTGATCGTGCGCCGCGCCGCGCCGTGCAGCGCGGGGCTGGAGGCGAGCACCGTGGTCATCGGTGCGATGGGGGCGCCATCGAACTGGGTGATGCGGCCGCCGGCCTCGGTGAGGAGCACGGTCATCGGCGCGATGTCCCACGCGGCGCCGCAGATGGGGTCGCAGTACAGCTCCACGCGGCCGGTGGCCACCAGGAGATAGCCGTAGCCGTCGCCCCAGGTGCGGGCGAAGCGCGTGGCCTTCACCAGCCGGTCGAACCCCGCCCGGTGCTCGTCGGTCGAGTGGTCGCGCCAGTACTCCAGGCCGCTGGTCACCAGCCGCGCGGCCGCCAGGTCGTCGCAGTCGCTGACGCGCGCGGGGCGCCCGTCGATCCACGCGCCGGCGCCGGTGGCGCCCACCAGCGTCTGGCCGAGGACGGGAACGTGGATGGCGCCCAGCACGGGTGATCCATCCACCTCCAGCGCCAGCAGCATCGAATAGGTCGGCACGCCCACGGCGAACGAGCGGGTCCCGTCGATCGGATCCACCACCCAGCGGCGGCCGCTGCGGGACGGGCGGTCGTCGTCTTCCTCACCCAGGATCCCGTCGTCGGGGAACGCCTCGATGATGGCGGCGCGGATGAAGGCCTCGGCGGCCAGGTCCGCCGCGGTCACCTCGGTGTCGTTGGACTTGTACCGCACCGACGCGCGCCCGAAGTGCTCCAGCGTGAGCTCGCCCGCGCTGGCCAGCGTGCGCGCGGCGAAATCCATCAGATCGTCGTGGTCGCTCATCGCGGGCGCGCGGGTGGCGGAAGCTGGCGGACGCGGCCATCGCCCAGGTACTCCCAGGTGGCGCCGGGCGGCGGACGGAAGCCGGGCTGGCGCGCCTGGGAGGTGTGGTAGAAGCCGGGGAAGCGGACGCGGAGCCGCGCGCCGTCCATCATCACCACCGGCAGGTCGCCGCAGTTGCCGAACTCGGGGCTCACGCGCGGCGGGCGGCCCTCGGCGAACTCCACCAGGCGGTACATCGACGGGCAGCCGTTGCCGCCGCTCACCACCTCGATCAGCGCGATCCGCCGGCGCGACCAGGTGGTGAGGGTGTGCAGCATCAACGTTCGCGCGTTGGAATCGGCGAGCACCAGCGTCTGGCCGACGCGCACGCGCGTCACCCACGGCCTGTCCGGCGGCGCGATGCGGACGATGGACAGCGTTCCGTCGTACGTGTCGATCCGCGCCACGTCGCTCGAGTCCGGCTCGGCCGACGGCGTTGGCGTGGGCGTGACGGCGGCGAGGTGCAGGACCAGCGGGAGGATGGAAAACGAGATCATCGGCACCGCTCGTCCTCAGGGTTTCGGCACGGAGCCGGAGCCGGCCGTGAGCAGGGGGAGGATGGATGCGCGCGCGACGGCCGCGCGGCGATGCCGTGCATGCTCACGTCGCGATCGCGAGCGATCGAGAGCCGGAGCCTCACGACTTCTTCGACACCCAGGGAGAGCCGGCGATCCAGAAGCGGAGCGGCCACTCCGCCGCGCGATCGCGGTGGATGCCGATACGCGGGCCGGTGGCGACCTCCGCGTCCGGCACGCCGCGCCCGGCGGAGAGCCAGAGTGGCGGCGCCTGCAGCGGATGGCCGTTCTGCGCGCCGGTGATCCCCAGCGCGCGCGCCAGGTTGCCGGGGCCGCGCATCAGCTCGCGGTCCGGCCGGCCGGGGCGGCGCTCGCGGGCGGTCTCGATCCCCTCCACCGGCCGCGCGGCGCGAAACAGGACGGCGGCGGGGTAGTCCACCTCGTCCGTCACCACGTTGATGCACCAGTGGGTGCCGTAGATCAGGTAGACGTAGGTGATGCCGGGCGCGCCGAACATCATCTCGTTGCGCGCCGTGCGGCCGAACTTCTCCCACGCGTGCGACGCGGCGTCGTGCGGGCCGACGTACGCCTCCACCTCCTCGATCTCGCCCACCACCCGCGCGCCGTCCACCTCGCTGATGATGTGCGTGCCCAGCAGCTCGCGCGCGACGGTCTCGCACGGGCGTGCGTAGAACGCCGGCGCGAGCGGCGCCGGCACGGGTGACGCGGGCACCACGCCCGAGCGCCGCGCCCGGCGGATGCCAGGCGCGGCGCTCTCGGCCGGCTTGCGGCTCACGTGGTGGGAGGCGTGCCGCCGCGGCCACGGCCTCCGCCGCGGCCTCCCCTCCCCCGGCGCGACCGCCCGTTCCCCTCGCCACCGCCGTTCGGCTCGGCCTCGGGCGCGGGGGCGGGTGCCTCCGCGGCGGTCGCGGCGCCACGGCCACGGCCTCCGCGGCCACGCGCGCCGCTGGTGGCGGGCTGCTCGGGCGCGGACGCCTCGGCGGCCGGTGCGTTGCCGCCACGGCCACGTCCGCCCCGCCCACGACCGCCACCGGCAGCGGGCTGCTCCGGCGCCGGTACCTCGGCCGCCGGAGCGGCCTGGCCACGACCCCGTCCGCGGCCACGGCCACCTGCCGCGGGCTGCTCCGTCGCTTCCGTCGTCGCGGTGGACGCCTCGGCCGCGGGCACGGCCTCCGCGCCGCGACCCCGGCCACGACCGCCATCCGCCGCCGGCTGCTCCGGCGCGGAGGCGGGTGCCTCCGCCTCGGGCGCGGCCGAAGCCTGCCCGCCCCGTCCGCGACCGCCGCGGCCACGCGAACGGCGCGCCCGCGCCTCGCCGGCCGGGAGCGAAGCCTGCTCCATCAGCGTGGGATCGGTCTCGCCCTCGGGCCCGACGGGGAGCTCCACGCCACCCACCGAGAAGGTCTCGGCGGGGGCGGCGGCATCTCCGCCCGCGTCCGGCTGGTCACCCGCACCGGCCGACGGCTCGATCGCGGAACCGCCACGACCGCGGCCACGGCCACGGCGGCCGCGCCCGGAGGTGCGCTCCGCCTCGCCGGCGGACGCCGCGTCGGCATCCACCTGCTCGGCGGCGACCGCCTCTTCCGCGGCGGCGACTTCACCGCCGGGGGCGAGATCCGTCGCGGGCTCGTCGCTCGCGTCGGACGCGTCGCCCGCCGCACCGGCATCCCCCCCGGCGCGGTTGCGATTGCGGTTGCGGCCCCCGCGGCGGCCACGGCGGCGGCGGCGCTCGGCCTGCTCCGCCGTCTCGCCCAGCACCGGCTCGGGCGCGGGCTCCGACGCGGCCTCGGCGAAGTCCGCGGCGTCCTCGCCCTCCACCTCGGTCGCGGGCTCCGCGGCCACGCCGGCATCCGCCCGCGCGGCGGGCTCGGCCCGCGGCTCGGGCTCGGGCGCCGGCGCGGACTGCGCGCGCCCGGCGGCGCGGGCATCGTGGTCGGCCGACCACTGCTCCAGCAGCGGCGCGGCGCGGCGGCCCAGGAGGGCGCGGACCGCGTCCTGGTCTTCCTGCAGCACCTGGAAGACGCGGTCGCCGAACTCGTTCACCAGCGAGCGGACGGTGGCGGCGCCCACGCCGCGGTAGCCGCCCAGGTGCGCCTCGATCCCCGCGCGCTCCGTCGGCAGGCCGAGCGAGGCGGCGTCGAACTCCACCGGCTGCGGCGCGGCGGGCGCCTGCTCGGCGGCCGGCGTCTCGGCCGGACGATCACTGGCGGCGGGCTGCTCCGGCTGCGTCTCCGCCGGCGCGGCGGGACGGGTGCCGCCGGGGATGTTGATCACCTGCCCCGGAAGGAGCGGCGGCGGCCCCGCGGGGCTGGACCAGCCGGGGCGGCGTCCCGCGCTGCGGTGGCGCAGGCCGCGCGGGCCATCGGCGCCACCGTCACGCGGCTGCTCGGCCGCGGGCTGCTGCGGGCGCGGCTCCTCGCGCCGTGGCTCGTCGCGGCGCGGCTCGGGACGGCGCTCCTCGCGCGGAGTCTCGGCGGCGGGCGCGGCGGGCTGCTCGTCACGCGGGCGCTCGTCGCGAGGCTGCTCGGCGGCGGGCTGCTGCGCATCGCCCGGCTGGCCGACCACCTGGCCGGGGAGAAGGGTGGGCGCGCCCTCGGCGCCGCCACGGCCCCGACCCCGGCCGCGCCCCCCACGGCCGCCCTCGCGCGGCGGCGCGGCGGCGGTGTCGGCCGCGGCGCGCGGCTCGTCCACCTGGATCGGCTGCGGGCGGGGTCCGGTGAGGGTGGGCGCGGGGAGCTTGGTGCCGCTCGCGGGGAGCGCCACCTCGTAGCGTCCCTCGGCCAGGCGGCGCACGTCCACCACCTGGTCTTCGTGCGCCTGGCGCAGGAAGCGGGTGAACTTGCTGAAGCCCAGCAGGTGCTCGTCGAAGCCCCCGTCCATCTCCAGCATCTTCCGCTTCACGTCGCCGTCGCGGGCGGTCTGCCCCTGGCGGCTGACCAGCGAGCGGACGGCGTGCTGCAGCAGCGAGTACGCCTGGGCGCGCGGGTCCTGCCCGGTGGCGCGCCGCGGCTCGGCCACGATCTCGGGCTCGGCCTCGCCGACCGGGAAGGCGGCGGCCAGGCTCTCGCTCTCGGCCTCGGCGGCCCCCGCGGCGGCGGCGGGCGCCTCGTCGTACGGGAGCCCGGCGCGCGTCTCCTCGTACGGCATCATCCCCGGCTCGGCGAACGGCTGCCCGGCCGGCTCCTCGTCGCGGATCAGGCGCACCGGCGGCTCGCCCCGGTCGCGGTCGCGGTCACGATCCCGCCCGCGGCCCCGGTCACGATCGCGGTCGCGCCCGCCACGCCCGCGGGGGCGCTCGCCGCGGTCGCGCTCCCGGTCGCGGCCGTAGCGCTCGGCGCGCGGCTCGAAGCGCTCGGCGGCGGCGAAGCCCTCGTCCTCTTCGTCGACCGGTGCGATCTCGAACTGGCCGTTCTCCACGCGGTGAAGGCGGATCAGCCCCTTCTCGGCGGCCACCTGCACGAACTTGCTGAACTTGCTGT
>Ga0247773_1000532_pt1 | contig 15392 bp, 13 predicted proteins | sample UWRJL092311B6_FD_179934 | JGI IMG/M metagenome (GOLD analysis project Ga0247773, IMG submission 179934) | Plant litter microbial communities from Arlington Agricultural Research Station in Wisconsin, United States - UWRJ-L092-311B-6 | ecosystem: Environmental > Terrestrial > Plant litter >...
CGTCGATCACCAGACCGATTCGGCCTCATGCGTCGGGAGGATGCGAGTGAGCTCGCCGCCACGACGGCACGAAGATCCGCCTTCGCGGAGTGCGGCCTCGGCATCCGTGCGGCTCCGGGGCGATGCTCCGGCCCAGGGTCGATGCGGGAGCTGCACGAAACCGGTCGGGTCCACGCGAGGCCAACCGTGGCTGTTTCCGTGTCCTCCGCGGCTCACGCGAAGCGCCCTCCTTTTGCCGGTCGCCGCTTCGGCACATCCCCGACGAAAAAGCCCCTCTTCCCGCGCGGAAAGAGGGGCTCATCGGTCCGTCGGCGGCGACGCGTCTACTCGCCGCCCTCCGCCGCCGCTTCCGCGGGCACCGGCGCGGGCCGGCACAGGCGCACCACGGTCACGCGGCGCTCCTCGGTGGCCTCCACGCGCAGCTCGGCGTCGCCGTCGATGCCGGGGGCGGGAACCACGTCGCCCACGGTGGGGATGCGGCCCAGGGTGCCGAACACGTATCCGCCCAGCGTGTCGAACTCCTCCTCGGGGAGGCGCAGGCCGAAGCGGTCGTTCACCTCGCCCACGCTCACGCCGCCGTCGATGCGCACGTCGCCCTCGGGCGTCTGCTCGAACTCCAGCTCGGGCTCGTCGTACTCGTCGGCGATCTCGCCCACGATCTCCTCCAGCAGGTCCTCCATCGTCACCAGGCCGTGGGTGCCGCCGTACTCGTCGAGCACGATGGCCAGGTGCACCTTCTGCAGCCGCAGCTCCTGCAGCAGCTCGCTCACCAGCTTGGTGCCGGGAACGAAGTAGGCCGGGCGCAGGGTCTCGCGCAGGTCGAACCCCGTCTGCTCCAGCTCCTCGCGCCGGGCCAGCAGCGGGAGCAGGTCCTTCATCAGCACCACGCCGATGATGGAATCGACCGAGCTCTCGTACACCGGGTAGCGCGAGTGGCCTTCTTCGATCGCCACGCGGATCAGCTCGTCGAAGCTGATCCCCGCCTCCAGCGCGATCATGGCGGTGCGCGGCGTCATCACCTCGCGCGCCACCGTCTCGCCGAACTCCATCACCCCGCGGATCATGTCGCGCTCGTCCTGCTCGATCTCGCCGGGGTCGGCGCCGTGCGTCACCAGCATGCGCAGCTCCTCGGGGGTCTGCATCAGCGGGTGGAAGCCGGTGCCGCGCACGCCGAAGAGCCGCACCCAGGCGCGCACCAGGAACGAGAGCGGGCGGGTGATGGGGAAGAGCGCGACCGCGAGCAGCTCCAGGAAGGGGATGCTGACGTGGGCCGTGATCCACTCGGCGCGGTGGATGGCGATCAGCTTGGGCACCTGCTGGCCCAGGGTGGCGTGCAGCAGGATGGCGGTGATCACCGCGACCAGCGTGGCGGGGAAGGGACGCAGCCCCAGCGGGCCCACGAAGTCGCGCGCGGCCACCATGGCGTAGTAGCCCAGGAGCACGCTGGCGGTGCTGCGGGCGATCTGCGCGGCGAAGACGAGCTCCTCGAGCCGGTCCAGCGGCGGAAGCACGCGCTGCGAGCGGGGATCGCCCACGCGCGGGCTGGTTTCGATGCGGGAACGCCGGACCGCGATGAGGGCGAACTCCGCGGCCACCAGGAATGCGTTGGCCAGGACCAGCACCAGCGCGATGAAGAGGGGGAGACTACTCGGGTCGGGGTCCATTGAGTGGTTCAGGGGGTACTCTGGGTCCCCGGTGATCGGGGCCCCGCAGACGCGCGGCGTTCGCAAGCACGGGGAGGCGGACGGGTGTCCGTATCCCCGCGAGCGAATGCCGCGCGATGGCGCCTGGGGTCAGGCCGCGGCGCTCTCCGCCTCGACCTCGACCTCTTCTTCTTCAACTTCCACGGCGCCGGGAGCGCGCGAGATCACCGGGCGGCAGAAGCGCATCCCGATGTCCGACAGCTCCTTGAGCTCCTTTTCCTTGAGCGCCGGGTAGCGCTCGCCAAGGAACTCGATGGTATCCTTCATCCACTCGGTCTGCTGCTCTTCCGTCGCCTGCAGCACACCACAGCGGTTGATGTGCGAGAACAGCTCGTTGCGCGCCTCGTCCAGCGCCGTGGGACGGCTGGCGGGACGACGGTCGCGGTCGCGATCACGGTTACGGCTCAAAGCTCCTCCTGGTCTCCAAAAGAACGAACCCTCACGCGGAGGGTGGAACGACATACACGTGTGCCCGTAAATCTAACACTTTCAGAGCCCGCGCGAAACCACGCGTTCCGTCGATGGTGGCGTTTCCACGCGGCTGAATACCCCCGCCGCGCCATCCGGTTCGCGCGAGCTCGCCGGACCGGTTTTTCGCTCGCTTCGCGCCCTCCCGCCCTCGCGTTCATCCGGCTGGCTTGCGGGCGTCCAGGATCAGCGAGGTGTACGGGAAGGGGAGGGGCTTCTTCGGCCGATGGAACCGCTTCGAGCGGTGGATCAGCCCCTCGGCCGGGTCCCACTCCACCGCGTGGAAGTGGCCCGATTCGTCCCAGTATTCCAGCTTCTCGACCTGGAAGCCCGCCCGTTCGAAGAGCGCGGCGAACGAGCGGTGATCGTACAGCACCTTGTGATCCCACGCCGCGGGCCCGGTGCCGCCCACCTCCACGCGGCGGATGTACTCGGGGCTGGGGTGCAGCCCATCGGGCACGGCCACGCGCAGGTGGCCGCCGGGCTCCAGGAAGCGGTGGCAGGTGCGCGCCGCCACCAGCCCCTGCTCCGGCGTGAGGTGCTCCCACACGTGCTCCGCCAGGATCGCGTGGATCACCGGCCCGCCGAAGAGGCCGGTCCACTCGTCCGGCCGCAGCAGGTCCAGCGATTCCTGCTCGGTGGGGATCCACCCCGGCTCGTAGATGTCGTGCGCGCCCACCACGATGCGCAGCGGCGTGCCGCGCGGGTGGCGGTGGATGGCGTCTTTCAGCTGGCGGCGCAGCAGCGGCCGCCTGAGCCGGCTGATCAGCCGCTTGTGGGCCCTGAACCGGCGTTTGGGTCGGGTGCTCAACGGGTCTCCATCGGGCGTTACGGGTCTCGTAACGCGGGAGACTAACGAACCCGCCGCACCTCGTCCACCACCCCGCCGGGACGATCCGTCGCCGGGAGGCGATTTCTCCGCTTCGCGCGGACGGTATCGCCCGATGGCCGGGGATGATCCGCCCGCTGCGATCCCGTTGCGCCCGCCGCTTGCAAGGGGTGGCCGGCATGTCCACGCTTCCCGCCCGCCGACGCCCGATCGCCCGACGGCTCACCACTCCCGAGTGGTGGGTGCCGATGGGGCTGCGTGCCCACGCCGCCGAGGTGGGCCGCCACCGCGTGCACTGGGTGGAGGCCGGCGCCGGCGACCAGACGGTGGTGCTGCTGCACGGGCTTTCCGGTTCGTCGCGGTGGTGGCAGCGCAACATCCCCGCCCTGGCCGGTAGCAGGCGCGTGGTGGTGCCGGACGTGATCGGCTTCGGCCGGAGCCGCGCGCCGGGGCGTCTTCCATCGCTCCCGGCGCTGGCCGAGAGCTTCGGCGAGTGGATCGCCACGCTGGGCGCGGGGGCGATCGATCTGGTCGGCCATTCGATGGGCGGCCAGCTCGCCATCCACCTGGCCGCGCGCCAGCCGGAGGCCATCCGCCGCCTGGTGCTGGTGGACGCCGCCGGCATCCCGCGCGAGCGCACGGCCCGCAACCTGGTGCGCTTCGCGTACGAGGCCGCGCCGCCGGGGCGCTGGGGCGACCCGCGCTTCCTACCGGTGATCTGGCGCGACGCGCTGGTGGCCGGCCCGTTCACCGTGCTCCGAGGCCTGCGCCACGTGCTGCAAGACGACGTGCGCCCGCTGCTGCCGCGCATCACCTCGCCCACGCTGCTGGTGTGGGGCGCGCGCGACGGCCTCGTGCCGCTGGAGCACGGCCGCGCCATGCGCCAGGCGATCCCCGGCTCGCGCCTGCTGGTGATCCAGCGCGCCTACCACAACTGCATGGTCGATCGTCCCGAGGAGTTCAACGACGCGGTCGTCCGCTTCCTGGACGGCGGCGAGGTGGGGGTGTGAGGATGGCGGCGGAGACTCGCGGCGGGGGGCCCTCTCCCCGGCGTCCAGGCGCCCCGGCTGCGTCGGGTCCTGAACGCCGGTCCCTCCCCCGAACCGCAGGGGAGGGACGGTCGGCGTGGCCTGCGATCACCTGCGCTCGGCGCGGTTCCAGCGTGGCCGGCCGAAACAACGGAATCCTGGCGCGAACGCGTTGTTCTCCCCCTCCCCCGCGGAGCGCGGGGGGGGGGCGGGGGGGGGGGGGCTCGCCGCCGCATGCACCGACGCCCGTCCTCCGCGCTCGTCCCTTCCGCCCGGACGCTCTTTCGCGATGACGGTTTCCTCGGGAGATGCCGCGGTCGCGTGGAGCCGCGAGCGGTGGGTGCGCGTGGGCGAGTACGAGATGCGCTGGCGCGAGGCGGGCGAGGGGCCGGCGGTCGTGCTGGTCCACGGCCTGGGGCTGTCGGCGGATTTCTGGTGGAGGAACGGGCCGCCGCTCGCCACCGCCGGCTTCCGCGTGCTCGCGCCGGACCTGCCGGGCTTCGGAAAGACGCAGGGCCCGCCGTATCTCCCCGTTCCCGAGCAGACGCGGTGGCTCTCCGCGTGGGCCGATGCGCTCGATCTGCCGCCCGCCGCCTGGGTGGGCCACTCGGTGAGCTGCCAGGTGGCGCTGGAGCTCGCCGTCGACCGTCCGGAGCGCGTGACCGGCCTCGTCCTCGCCGCGCCCACGGGCGATCCGGCGCCGCTGCGGCTGGTGCGGCAGGCCCTCGGCTTCGTCGCGGACCCGATCTGGGAGCCGCCGTCGCTCGTCCCCGCCGTTGGCGATCCGTACTTCCGCGCGGGAATCCCGCGCTGGCTGCGGACCTGGTACGCCGCCGGCCGCCACGACACCATGGCCGTCGCGCGGAAGGCGAAAGCGCCCGGGATCGTGGTCCTGGGGCACCGCGACCCCGTGGTGCGCCGCGGCTTCGCGCGCGAGCTGGCCGCGTGCCTTCGCGGCGGCCGCTGCGTGGTCCTCCCCCGCGGCGCCCACGCCGTCGTCTTCGACGCCCACCACGACTTCAACGCCGAGGTCATCGCCTTTCTCCGCGATCTCGCCGAGTCGAGCTGAACCTTGGCGCTCGGCCGGTGTGCCCGCGACCTCTGCGAAACATGCTGAACGGTACCCTCGGCCGGCATGCTCCCCCTTCCCCTGCGGAGCGGGGGAGAGGTGGGTGAGAGGGGGCAGCCGCGGCATGCGCCGCTCCCGATCGTCTCGCATCTACCGGACAACCGAGCGGCTGAAACACCGCTCGCCCGCATCGATCGCATCTCCCGCATTGCCGATCGGCGCCGCGTGCTGCATCGTGCCTTGCGCAGCTCCTGACATCCATCTCCCCATCCCGACACGCCGGCGAGGCACCGCATGAGCCTGATCGAATCTCCCGAAGCCGTGAACGCCTGGCCGCGGCTGGACCTGGACGACTGGGAGCCCACGCGCGACACGCTGCACATGTGGACGCAGATCGTGGGCAAGGTGCGGCTCGCGCTCTCGGCGCCGGTGAACCACTGGTGGCACGTGCCGCTGTACGTCGGGGCGCGCGGGCTCACCACCTCGGCGATCCCGTACGGCAGGGGCTCGTTCGAGATCGATTTCGATTTCATCGACCACAGGCTGCTGATCGCCTGCAGCGACGGCGGCCAGCACGCGATGGAGCTCCGCCCGCGCACCACGGCGGACTTCCATGCCGAGTTCACCTCCTCGCTCCGGAAGATGGGGATCGAGGCGCGGATCTGGCCGGTGCCGGTGGAGGTGGAGAACCCGATCCCGTTCGCCGACGACACCACGCACGCCAGCTACGATCCCGAGGCCGCGCACCGCTTCTGGCTCATCCTCTCCAGCGCGGCGCGGGTGATGACGGAGTTCCGCGGGTGCTTCCTGGGAAAGTGCAGCCCGGTGCACTTCTTCTGGGGGAGCTTCGACCTGGCGGTCACGCGCTTCAGCGGGCGCAAGGCGCCGCCGCACCCGGGCGCGCCCAACGTGGCGGACATCGTCACGCGCGAGGCGTACTCGCACGAGGTGAGCAGCGCCGGCTTCTGGCCCGGCGGCGGCCCCATGCGCCAGGCCATCTTCTACAGCTACGCCTACCCCGAACCGCCCGGCTTCGAGGCATGGACGCCGCGCCCCGACGGTGCCACCTATGCGGCGGATTGGGGCGAGTTCATCCTCCCCTACGACGCCGTCCGCGAGAGTCCGGATCCCGCCGCCGCCCTCCGCGCCTTCCTCGATTCGACGTACGAGGCCGCGGCGGAGTCGGCCGGGTGGGACCGGGACGCGCTGGAAACGGAGGAGTCGCGGGGGAGCTGAGGGCGGCGCGGCTCACCGCCTCCAGGACCGTGCCCATCGGCCACGCCGGGGCTCCGGCAGCCCCTTGCCGATGTTGTCCAGCCCGCGGACGATGATGTAGACGCATCCGAGGAAGGTGAACGCGGTGCGGAGGTGCGCGGGCTGCTGCGGGATCATCGCCGCCGCGGCGAACACGACGCCCACGGTGATCTCGATCATCCCGTAGCCGACCTGCCGCGTCTCCCTCAGCCTGTACGCCGCGCAGCCGGTCACCAGAGGCGCCAGGAAGAGGAGCCACGCTGGCGAGAAAATGTCGAGCTTGCCCGCGGCTAGCGCGAGCAGCGCCGTGACCACGACCGCGTACGCGAGTGCGTCCAGCATGCCGTTGGCGCGCGTGCCCCCCGGCGACGCGCCGGACGAGGCGAGGGCGGCGGACCCGACGGGTGCGTTCGCGGGGGCGGCCGAGAGCGGCTGGCTGCGGGAGTTCTTCCTGTGTCCGGGCATCGGTCATTCGAGGTTGGATTCGGTGCGCCGCTCGCGATTCGGGCGGCGCTTTCCGTAGCTACCCCGGAACCCTGGTCAGCGCCGACGACGGGGCGGAGGATGACGTACAGGCGGCCGGTGGCACGATCGCCGTGACTGCCATCACCCTCCGTGATGCGGAAAGGGAACGCCCGCGGGGCGGCGAATGATGCCGTCCCGCGGGCGTCGTGCGCAGGGGCTTGGAGCCCCTGGCTGCCGGTTGGCGCGCTTCTACGCGCGCCGGTCCGGATTCAGCGGTAGATGGTGACGAAGTCCGAGAGGGTGTTGCCGCTCGGCCAGGCGTTCACGCAGGCGCCGCTGCTGTCCTTGTACGACCGGTTGGTGACCGTGCGCAGCGTGGTGCCGGCCTGGCCGGTGCCATTCCACGAGCGGCGCACCCCATCGTACCCGTAATAGGCGGTGTAGTAGCTCTCGGTGCCGGTGCAGTCCGCCCCGGTGAAGTGACTCACGTACGCGGCCGTCACCGGCACGCACGAGGCCTCGCCACACCCGCTCCCGAAGTCGGGGCTCCATCCGGCCGGCTGGTAGCCCGGGCCCTGGGGACCGCTGGTGTCCTCCAGGTTCCCCTCCTCGCCCCACCGGCCCGAGTAGCGGAGCCAGTCCTGCCCGGCCATGGGGCGCTTGCTGGTGCCGGCCTGCGGCATCTCGCCCGCGTTCACCAGCCCGCCGCCCTGCAGCCCGCGGTCGGCGCCCTTGCCGCCGCTCCAGGTGAACCAGCTCTGGTCCAGGTTGGTCCAGCAGCTCTCGCTGGTCCCCTCGGGATAGGCGCTGTCGCACTCACCCTCCGAGGCGTAGCTGGCGTGCGAGCCGTCGGCCACCCACACCTGCGGGTGCGTTCCGCCGTACCAGGTCACCTGGTAGGCCTGCCACGTCCTGGGCGCGTGGTGCGCCGCGTAGATCAGGGTGGCCGGCTGCTGGCTCGCGTTGAGCTGCACGGTGATGTGCTCCCAGTCGGCCTCGTGGTTGAACGCGGCGATGAAGTCGTTGTACGCGTAGAAGAACCAGTACTGGATGCTGATCCCGCCGATGTTGTTGCGGTACACGTGCGTGTACACCTTCCACCCCGGCGCGTCGCGCACGCCCGGGTGCGTGGCATCGTCGTTCACCGCCTGCAGGAAGAAGTGGTTCTCGCTGCTGTACCCGTTGGTGCCGTCCGAGCCGTAGGTGGTGCCCGAGTGGCTGCACCCCAGCCACGACGTGGCCCGCTGGTGCGACTGGGTGATGATGTTCGAGGTGGTGATCGTCCCCTGGTTCAGGATCTGGTGGTCGGGGCAGTTGTCGTGATGGAAGCGCATCTGCGTGCTGGCCAGGTACCAGTCGACGTTGGCAGGCCAGGTCCAGTCGCCGTTCACGCCGCTCCCCGCCTCGGCGCGGCTGATCAGGTTCGGCATGTACAGCACCGGCGCGTAGGTGGCCGCCAGGTCCGCCTCGGTCCCATCGTCGATCCCGTCCGAATCGTAGTCCACACCCCACGCGGCGTGCCGCGGCCCCTGCGGCGCCGACGCCAGCGGATCGGAGCTGTCGGAACATCCCGCGGCAAGAACGGCAAGGCCCAAAAGGGCGATCAATCTCCGCATGTCTCCTCGGTAACTCAGGTGGGCGAGTGGCCGAATGTGGCGCCATTTGAGCCTTAAGTCTAAACCAATCAACCACTTACGTCAATAGTCCGGAAATGTGTCGCGGGGATGATGCAGAGCGCGGCGTGCGAACCCAGGGCGTGCCCCGAGCATCTCTCGGCGAGCGGGACGTTGGTGATCGCGGGGAGACCGAGACACCCGTCGTCCCACACGGCGAGAGACGAAACACCCCCTCCGCCGAAACTGCTCGGGGGAGGGGGTGGCGAGCCTCGGTGAGCCGGGGGTGGAGGCGGCTATCCCAGCCGCTCCGCCAGCGCCCACGCGAGGAGCGGAAGCATGATCTCGTGGTGCCCGGTGATGTGGAAGCCGCGGCCGCCCCCGGTGCGCGTGGGGCGCTCGACCACGTTGACGCGCGTCCGGTAATGACGCTGCATGTCGAAGTCGACGGCGGTGAAGGCGCGCGGCGCGCCGGCGTTCAGGTTGCGGGCGACGGTGAGCGCCTTGAGGAACACCTCGGGCATCACCACCGCGCTCCCGGCGTTGATCAGCACGCCGCCGTCGTCCAGCCCCGGGAGCGCGCCGGCCAGGCGGCGGAAGTCGCGGTGGCCGGTGTCGCCGATCGCGGCACCGTTGGCGGCGGGGTGCTGGTGGATGATCTCGGCGCCGAGCGCCGGGTGCAGCGTGTACGGCACGCCCAGCCGCCGCGACTGCAGCAGGAGCGAGAGCTCGGGGTACGCCAGGTCGTTGCGCGCGTCCAGGTCGCGGGCCAGCGACTCGCCCATCCCCCATCCCTCGCGCATCCCCCGCTCGAAGGCGGCGTTCATGTCGCGCCCCGTCTCGTCGGCCATCCCGAACGAGCCGTCGGCCAGCCCGGCCTCCACGTCTTCGCTGGTGCCGCCCCAGCGCGCCATCTCGTAGTCGTGGATGCCGGCCGAGCCGTTGCTGGCCAGGTGCGTGGCCGCGCCGCGGCGCATCAGGTCGATCAGCAGCGGCGCGAGGCCGGTCTTCACCACGTGGCCGCCCAGCATCCACACCACCGCCTTCCGCGCCCGCACGGCCGCCGCGATCGCATCCACCACCTGCAGAAAGGCGTCGGCCTGCAGGATGTGGGGGAGGGAGGCCAGGAAGGCGGCGAAGCTCCGCTCGCCCGCCCCCGCCGGTGGCGGCGAGGCGAAGTGCCCGGCCAGCACCTTGTTGGGGCGCGTGGCTACGGAAAGGGTGCGCACAAGCGAAAGGTCCGCCTCGGGGGGGCTCCCCGGGGCGGACCCATCGGCGCGGCCGTCGTCGTGATTCACGGGAGATCAGCCGAAGGGGAGGGGAGGCGGCGTCAGCTGCCCGCGCGGTAGGCGCGCAGCGCCATGGTGAGCGAGCCCACCACCGGCACGCGGCTCTTGATCAGCACGGGGATGCGGCGCTCGTCGTCGGTGAAGTAGATCTCCGCGCGGCCGCCCTCGCCGAACAGGCCGTTGGTGCGGATGCTCGGCTGCACCACCACCGTGCGGAAGCGGCCGGCCGGCACGTCCACCGTCTCGCGGCGCACCACGCGCAGCACCACCGGGTTGCCGCTCTCCTTGAAGTAGCGGTTCAGCGTGTACACGTCGCCCACGTCCAGCGGCAGGGTGCGGGCGTAGTACATGAACGAGAGGTCGTCGAGCGGCTTGTCGGTGGCGATGGTGCCGCTCTCGTCCTTGTCCAGCCGGCGGTAGGTGCGGCGCACGGGGTCGAACTCGTACGAGCGGTTCCGGCGGTAGCGCACCTCGTGGATGTTCTGCGTGAAGCGGCGCGAGAACATCCCGCGCGTGTCGATCCAGCTCTCGTAGCGGTCGTCCACGCGGGCGATGCCCAGGCTGCCGGACACCTGCATCCGGGTGTGCATGGTCTGCGCGCCGCCCACGGTCTCGTGGCCCGCCACCTCCACGAACCCGCTCCCCACGCTCACCACCCCGATCTTCACCTGGTAGTCGGCACGCTCGCCGACCGCAAAGGGAAGCCGCGCGCGCCCCCCGTCCTGCAGCGGCGCGGCACCGGCCAGCAGCGCCACGCCGCCCAGCACGGCCGCGGCGGACGCCCATCTATTCCAAACACGAAGCTTCATTCGTCCTCCCAGAAGGTCCCATTCACTCGGCCGGCGGCTCGCCTCCGCCCGAGGGGCCCGGCTCGGCGCGGCGCACCTCGCGCCCACCACCACCGCCAGGGCCGCCGCCGGGAGATTCACTGCCCCCCGGCACGTCACCGCGTTCCGGAGATGCACCGCCCTCCGGCGAGTCTCCACGCTCCGCCGATGCACCGGCGTTCGACGCATCGCCACGGTCGGGAGATGCACCGCGTTCGAACGAGTCGCCTCGGTCCGGAGATGCGCCGCTATTCGGTACACCGCCACGGGCGGGAGAGTTACCGGCTCCCGGCGCCTCTCCGCGGTCGGAAGCTGCCCCGCGCTCCGGCGGATCGCCCCGGTCCGCGGAGGCGCCGCCTCCCGGCACGTCGCCACGGTCCGCGACCCCGCCGGCATTCGGCGTGTCGCCACGGTCCGGAGACGCATCGCGCTCCGGCGAGTCTCCACGTTCCGCCGATGCACCGGCGTTCGGCGCACCGCCGCGGTGGGGAGAGCTACCGGCTCCCGGCGCCTCTCCGCGGTCCGAAGATGCCCCGCGCTCCGACGGATCGCCTCGGTCGGCGGAGGCGCCGCCTCCCGGCACTTCGCCACGGTCCGCGACCGCGCCGGCATTCGGCGCGTCGCCACGGTCCGGAGATGCCCCGCGTTCGAACGAGCCGCCTCGGTCCGGAGATGCGCCGGCATTCGATGCATCGCCCCGGCTGGGCGATGATTCGCCCCCGGCCACTCCATCGCGTTCGCGAGATGCGCCGCGCTCCGACGGTTCGCCGCGGTCCCGGGATGTGATCCCCGATCCTTCCGGCGACGCACCCGCTTGCGACGAAGCGCCTTCGTCCGCCGTCCCGCTCTCCGGCGCGTCGCCGTCGTCGGGCGATGAGCCGGTTTCGGGCGCCTCGCCGCCCTCGGCGGACGGCTGCGCGGAGCGCGAGCGGCGGGACCTGCGCGGGCGCGAACGCTTCCGCGCCGGGGCCGCCGTGGCGTCTCCCTCGCCACTCTCTACGGAATCCGCGCCCGAGGGTTCCAATTCCACGCGAATCGTCTCGCCGGAAACGGGCTCGCCCGCATCCCCGCGCTCGCCGGGAGCTTCACCCTCGCCATCCAGTCCGCCCTCGTCCGCATCGCCGGAATCGCCGGAATCACCCGCGTCGTCGGCAAAGGCCGAATCGGCGGAGGCGGCGGTCCCCTTCTTCTTGCGGTTGCGGCGGCGCGGCTTGCGCTTCTTCGCCGGCGCGGCGCCGTCGGCCGCGCCAGCGACGGACGCGCCCTCGGCGGACGCGTCGGCGACATCCGCCGTCGCCGCGAAGTCCAGGTCGGTCGCCGCGGTGACGATCGCCTCCTGGAGGGAGGGATCCGCGGCCGCCGCTTCGACCGCCGGCGCCTCGGCGTTGCGCTCGCGGCGGGGGCGGGGCGGGCGCTCGGCGCGCGGGGCACGCTCGGCGGCGGGCTGCGCGTCGGGCTTCGGCGCGCGCTCGGGCTTCGGCTGGCGGTCGGGCTTCGGGCCGCGCTCGGCCTGCGGCTGGCGCTCCGGGCGGGGACCGCGCTCCGCCTCCGGACCGCGCTCGCGCTGCGGCTGCGGGCGCTCGCCATCGCGCCCGTTGCGGCCCTGCGGCTGCGCGTCGTCGCGCGGGCGCTCGCGCTCGCGGCGGCCGCGCTCGGGGCGCTGCGGCTGCGTGCTCAGCGGCGGCGGCGTGTCGGGCGTGTCGGTCTGCGGGGGGAGCTTGGCGGCGGCGGCGCGCGCCTCGGCCAGCCGGCGGGGCGCGGTGCGGGCCAGGTTCCACAGCTCCATCGCCGTGTTCCACGGCTTGAAGCGCGTCTCGCGCTCGCGGCGGGTGTAGCGCAGCTGCACCTCGGCGTTCTCGGCGCGGCGCACGTGCGGCGACACACTCAGCAGCAGCTCGGCGTTGGCGGCCCAGCCGGCCTGCCTGGTCAGCAGCGGCTTGCCTTCCTGCAGTGCGCGCTTGAGCACGGAAACGCGGTACGCGCGGAAGCCGCTCAGCGGGTCCTTGATCTCCTTCGGCAGCCGGGCGCCGGAAAGGATCCAGGGAAGCCCCTTGCGCCCCCAGCGCAGCGAGCGCGGCAGCTCGCCCTCCACCGCGGTGACCGACGAGCCCACCAGGTCCGCGCCGCCCTCCACCCGCTTGAGCAGGTTGGGGATGTCGGCGGGGTTCTCGGTGAAATCCGCCTGCATCGTCACCAGCACGTCGCGCTTGGGGTGCGTGCTCATCCGCACCGCCTCGCGGATCAGCGTCTCCACGCCGGCGGCGTATCCCTGCGTGCGCTCGTTGCGCAGCACGGTCACCGGGAGCACCCGCGTGTACGGCTCCAGCACCTCGGCCGTGTCGTCGGTGCTGCCGTCGTCCAGCACCAGCACGTGGTAGTCGCGCGGGAACTCCTCCATCACCTGGCGGATCTTCCAGAGGAGAACGCCTACGGTGCGGGCCTCGTTCAGGGCGGGGATGCAGATGTAGATCACGCGTCGTCCGGGTCGGTGTCCGCGGGCGCGGAAGCAATCCCTCCACTACCCGTATCCTGGCCTGATCGTTCCGCCGGCGGCTTGCTTTTCCAGCGCCGGTGGAACCAGAAATACTGCTCTGGCGCCTTGCGGATCTCGGCTTCGAGCCGTGCCGCCAGCGCGGCGGTCACGGCGTTCACGTCGGCGTCCAGGTCGCCGGTGCGCTCCACCTCCACGCGCTGGCCGCTCACCTCGTAGCGCACGCCCGCGCCGGGAAGCCGGCGCGCCACGCACGCCATCACCGGCGCGCCCAGCTTCAGCCCGAACAGCGCCGGGCCGCGATGGGTCGACGCGGGCCGGCCGAAGAACGGCACGAACACGCCCGCCTTGCGCGCGTCCTGGTCGCCCACGATGCCGATCACGGCGTTCTTGCGCAGCAGGCGCGGCACGCGGCTGGGCGCCTCCTTCTGCGTGATGGTCTCCACGCCCAGGTTGCGGCGCAGCTGGTCGAGGCGCGCGTCCACCAGCCGGTTCCCTTGGCGGCGCACGATGGCGGCGATGGGGATGCCGCGGCTGGCCACGGTGGCGGCGGCGATCTCCCAGTTGCCGTAGTGGCCGGTCACCAGCATCACGCCCTTGCCCTCGGCCAGCGCCGCCTCCATCTGCTCCCACCCCACGGGCACGGTGCGTTCCACGATCGCCTCGCGGTCGAGCTTGCTCAGCCGCAGGATGGCGGCGGACTCGCGCCCCAGGTGCTCGTACGCGGCGAGCGTGGTGCGGCGGATCCACTCCGCGTCGTGCTCGGGAAAGGCCAGGCGCAGGTTCTCCTCCACCACCTTCCGGCGGATCCCCAGCCCGTGCACCATCCGCCCGACGCGCCGGCCGAACGCGTCGGCGGCGCCTTCGGGGAGGGTGGCGACGGCGGTCTCCAGCGTGCGCGCCAGGCCGTACTCGACGCGGTGCGAGAGCGTGTGCCTCGCGTCCGTCTCGCCGCGTTTCGAGGGCGGCACCGTCACCGGCGCGGGTGTCTGCTTCGGCGAATCAGCCATCGATCGTCAGGAACGGCCAGGGATCGGGATGCGTTGGGGACTTCGGCGTCGACGTCGACCTGCACGTCGCCCTGCACAAGGCGGTTGGAACCGCGGCTCCGACGGCCCAAAGTCCGCCGCGCGGACTCCCTCGACGGCATCGTAGCAGGGCGACGGGCATCGGCGCCGCGCCGCGATTGCGGTTCAGCGGCGGGCGGCGATCACGCGGGAGAACAGCTCCTCGTAGCGATCGAGCATGGTCTCCATCGTGAACGCGGCGTCCACCCGCGCGCGGCCGGCGGCGCCCAGACGGGCGCGGAGGGCGGCGTCGCGCGCGAGCTCGGCGATCCCGGCGGCGAGCGCGTCGGGGTCGCGCGGGGGCACGAGGCGCGCCTCGATCCCGTCGCGCGCCAGCTCCGGCGTGCCCGAGACGGCGGAGGCGAGCACGGCCACCCCCGACGCCATCGCCTCGAGCACGATGTTGGGCGCGCCCTCCACGTGGCTGGGGAGCACCATCACGTCCAGCGCCGCCAGCACGTTCGGCACGTCGCGCCGGTAGCCCAGCCAGTGCACGCGCGGCGCGCCCTCCAGCGCCTGCCGGAACTCCGCCTCGGCCAGCCCCGTGCCGGCGATCAGCAGGTGCGCGGCGGGGAGCGAGCCGGCCACCATCCGCCAGGCGCGCGCCAGGTCGTGCACCCCCTTGCGCCGGTCGATGTTGCTCACGAAGCCGATCTTCACCGCGTCCGGCGGCAGCTCCACCGCGATCGGCTCGGCGCTCCGATACGGCGCGGGGTCGATCCCGTTGTAGATCACCTCGAAGCCGACGGCGCTCAGCCAGGGCGAGCGCGCCAGGATCAGCCTGCGCGTGGCGTCGGCGTTGGCCACGTGGGTCGACGCGCCGCCGTACAGCAGCCGCCCGCGCGGGCCGGCGGGGAGCGGCTGCTCCTGGTTGTAGCGCACCACGGCGGGGATCCGCAGCGCGCGCGCCGCCACCAGCGTCAGCCGCACGTCCTTCTTCATCAGCGCGAGCACGGCCTGCGCGCCCACGCGGCGCAGCGCTCGCCCGGCGCGCCAGAGCGTGCGAGGGTCCAGGTCGATGCCGCCCAGCAGCGGCTCGTACGGCGCCACGCCACGCATCCGCTCCTGCAGGATCGAGCCCGGCCGGCCGAACACCGTCACCTCGTGCCCGCGCCCGATCAGCCCCTGCGCCAGGATCTGCGTCACACGGGTCACGCCGCCCCACGCGGCCGAGGCGTTGCTCAGAACGATGCGCATCCGTTGATGTCCGGCTCTCCTCGAACTGCTTGGGACTGCATGGTCTGGGCGTGTTCGGCGCCGGGGCGCCGAACCGGGCTGCGCGCGCCGTA
>Ga0247773_1000533_pt1 | contig 15371 bp, 12 predicted proteins | sample UWRJL092311B6_FD_179934 | JGI IMG/M metagenome (GOLD analysis project Ga0247773, IMG submission 179934) | Plant litter microbial communities from Arlington Agricultural Research Station in Wisconsin, United States - UWRJ-L092-311B-6 | ecosystem: Environmental > Terrestrial > Plant litter >...
CGCCCGCGCGGGCCACCGGGCTCGCAAGGCCGAACTCGAGTTGGCGCCCGAGTGCCGCTAGGACCGGAGTCCCAGCGGCCACCACGGGTCAGTGCGAGCGGGCGACGACGTACTCGCTGAGCGACTCCATCGCGTCGCGGGCGGGGCAGGCCGGGAGCTTGCCCAGCGCGGCGCGGGCCTCGTCGGCGTACTCGTCGAGGGTCTGCCGGGCCTTCGCCAGCCCGGACGACGTGCGCAGCAGCGCCAGCGCCTCGTCGACCTCGGCGTCGTCGGTGATCGGACCGGACAGCAGCTGACCGAGCCTGGTGCTCTCCGCGCCCGGCTCGGCGAGGAAGTACAGCATCGGCAGCGTCTTCACGCCCTCGCGCAGGTCCGTGCCGGGCGTCTTGCCCGACTCCTCCGTCGGCGACGCGATGTCGATGACGTCGTCGGAGATCTGGAACGCCGCCCCGATCACGTCGCCGTAGGCGCGCAGCGCGTCGGTCTGCTCGTCGGTCATCTCGGAGAACATCGCGCCGAAGCGCGCCGCGGTCGCGATGAGCGACCCCGTCTTCTCCTTGATCGTCTTGAGGTAGTGCTCGACGGGGTCCTCGCCCTCGCGGGGACCCATCGTCTCGCGCATCTGCCCGGTGACCAGTTCGCTGAACGTCTCGGCGATGATCCGCGCCGCGGCCGTCCCCAGGTCCGCGACCAGCGCGGACGCGTGGGCGAACAGGTAGTCGCCGGTCAGGATGGCGATGCTGTTGTCCCACTTGGCGTTGGCGCTGACCGCGCCCCGCCGCATGGTCGCCTCGTCCATCACGTCGTCGTGGTAGAGGGTCGCGAGGTGCGTCAGCTCGACGACCGCGGCCGCCTTGATGACGTTCTCGCGGTCCCACGTCCCGGTGAACTGGGCGGCGAGCAGCGTGAACAGCGGGCGAATCCGCTTGCCGCCCGCGTCCACGAGGTGCAGCGACGTCTCCATCACCGGGTGGAAGTCGCTCTGCACGACCTTCCGCAGAAGTTCTTCCACCTCGGCGAGGCCGTCCTGCACCACCTCCGCCAGCACAGGGTCGACGAACTGGAACCCTGTCCCCACCTGCTCGCTACTGGTCACCCTTGAAGCCTACGTACCACTAGAAGATGAAGCCGCCTGCCCCCGCCCAATCGAGCGCGAACGAGGGGTACACGCCCAGGAACAGGGTGACGGCGGCGCCGATGGTGATCGCGATCGTGGTGAACGCGCCGGGCACGGTCACCGTGGGCCCGTCAGGTGCGGGTTCGCTGAAGTACATGAGGACGATGACCCGCAGGTAGAAGAACGCCGCCACCGCGCTGGCCACCAGCGCGACCACCACGAGCGGTGCGAGACCGTCCTGGATGGCCGCCGCGAACACCACGAACTTGCCCACGAAACCACTCGTCAGGGGGATGCCCGCGAGTGCCAGGAGCAGGAACGTGAAGACCGCCGCGAGCACCGGCGACCGCTTCGCGAGCCCCGCCCACTGCGACAGGTGCGTCGCCTCGCCGTCGGCGTTGCGGACCAGGCTGATGACGCCGAACACGGCGACCGTGGTGAAGCCGTAGGCCAGCAGGTAGAACAGCGTGCCGGACAGGCCCTGCTCGGTCAGCGAGATCGAGCCGATCAGCAGGAAGCCCGCGTGCGCCACCGAGGAGTACGCGACCATGCGCTTCACGTCGGTCTGGGTGAGGCCGAGCACCGCGCCGATGACCATCGAGGCCACGGCGACGCCCCACAGGACGCCCCGCCACTCCCAGTTGGTCCGCTCGAACGCGACCGTGAGCACCCGCAGGATGCCGCCGAAGGCCGCGACCTTCGTGCAGGCCGCCATGAACGCCGTGATGGGCGTCGGAGCGCCCTGGTAGACGTCCGGGGTCCACGCGTGGAACGGGCCGACGGACGCCTTGAACAGCAGGCCCACGACCAGCAGGCCGAAGCCCGCGAACAGCAGCGTGTCGGACTTGTCGCTGCCCGCCGTGGCGGTCGCGATGTCGGCCAGCTTCACGGAGCCCGCGTAGCCGTAGAGCAGCGCGAGGCCGTAGAGGAAGAACGCCGAGGCGAACGCGCCGAGCAGGAAGTACTTGACCGCCGCCTCCTGCGAGAGCAGGCGGCGACGGCGGGCGAGCCCGCACATCAGGTACAGCGGCAGCGACAGCACTTCCAGCGCGATGAACATCGTCAGCAGGTCGTTCGCCGCGACGAACACCATCATCCCGGAGAGCGCGAACAGCGTCAGCGGGAAGACCTCGGTCTGCATGCCCGTGCGGGACGCCTGCGCGCGGTCCTGGACCGTGCCGGGGCGGACCGCGGCGTCGGCGACGAACGCGCCGCCGGGCTCGACGGACCGGTCGGCGATCAGCAGGACCGAACCGAACGCCAGCATCAGCAGCGTGATCCAGAGGAAGATCACCGGCCGGTCGACCGCGACCGCGTCCGACAGCGTGGTGACGCCCTGCTTGGTGTTCGCGTCGCTGGACGCGTAGACGACCGTCCACGCGCCCGAGGCGATCAGGGCGAGCGCGGTCAGCGCGACCTGCGCCGCCCACCGCTGGTGCTTGGGCAGGAAGGCCTCGAACAGCACGGCGACGCAGGCGGCGCCGAGCACGATCAGCACCGGGGTGATCGCGTCGTACTTGATGTCCGGCGCATCGATCAGCTGGACCTGGGCGAGGAACGTCACGTCACTTGCCTTCCTGCGCGACCGGGTCGGACACGCCGACCTCGCTCAACGTCGCCCCGATCGACGGGGAGATCACGTCCAACACCGGCTTGGGGTAGAACCCGAGCACGAGGACCAGTGCCACGAGCGGCGCCAGGACGGCGATCTCGCGCTTGTCGAGGTCCTTGATCCCGGAGCGCTCCGGGTCCTTGGCGGTTCCGGGTCCGCCCGCCACGTTCAGCAGCGCGGTCCCGCGCACCGGGCCCTGGAAGACCCGCTGGTAGACCCACAGCACGTACAGGGCGGCGAGCACCATGCCGAGCGTGGAGACGATGGTGAACACCGGCTGGTTGGGGTACGAGCCGATGAGGACCAGGAACTCGCTCACGAACGAGTTCGTGCCGGGCAGCGCCAGCGAGGACAGGCCTGCCACGAAGAACAGGCCGCCCAGCACCGGGGTCAGCTTCGCCATGCCGCCGTAGTCCTGGATCAGGCGGGAACCGCCGCGCGACATCACCATGCCCACGACCAGGAACAGCATGCCGGTCGAGATGCCGTGGTTGACCATGTACAGCACCGAGCCGGTCCCGGCCTGCGAGCTGAACGCGAAGATGCCCAGCGCGATGAAGCCGAAGTGGGCGATCGAGGTGTACGCGACGAACCGCTTCATGTCCGTCTGGCCGACCGCGAGCAGCGAGCCGTAGATGATGCCGACGACCGCGAGCACGAGCACGAGCGGCGCGAGCTGCTTGCTGGCCGCCGGGAACAGCGGCAGGCAGTAGCGCAGGAAGCCGAACGTGCCGATCTTGTCCAGCACGCCGACGAGCAGCACGCCCGCGCCCACCGGGGCCTCGGCACCGGCGTCGGGCAGCCACGTGTGCAGCGGCACCAGCGGGGCCTTGATCGCGAAGGCGATGAAGAACCCGAGGAACAGCCAGATCTGCGTGGACGTCGGGGCGTCCTTCATCACCGTGACGAGCGTGGCCCAGTCGAGCGTGCCCTGGCCCAGCTTGTCCGCGCTGGTGACGTACAGGCCGATCACCGACGCGAGCATGATCAGGCCGCCGAGCAGCGAGTAGAGGAAGAACTTCATCGCCGCGTACTGCCGGTTCGGGCCGCCGAAGCGGCCGATCAGGAAGTACATCGGGACGAGGACGGCCTCGAAGAACACGTAGAACAGGAACACGTCGGTCGCGGCGAACACGCCGATCATGCCGGTCTGCATGGCCAGCAGGAGCGAGAAGAACCCGCTCGCGCTACGACCCTCCGGCAGCTTGTCCGACCACGCGCCGCCGATGACGACGGGCATCAGGAAGGCGATCAGCGCGATCATGACGAGCGCGATGCCGTCCACGCCGAACGACAGGTGCACCCCGAACGTCGGGATCCAGTCGGCCGAGCTGGTCAGCTGCAACCGGGCGGACGACGACGGGTCGTAGGCGATCCAGGTCACGACCGCGAGCGCGAGTTCCACGAGGGAGAACCCGAGCGCGGTGAACTTCGCGATCCGGTCGTTCCCCCGCAGGAAGGCCACCACCAGGCTGCCGACCAGCGGCAGCAGGAGCAGCGCGATCAGCGTCCAGCTCACGAGAACCTCACCATCAGAAGCGCGCCCAGCACGCAGATCGCGCCCAGGAGCATGGAGAGCGCGTACGAGCGCACGAAACCGGTCTGGAGACGGCGCAACCGGCCGGAGCTACCGCCGAGCAGCGCGGCGGTCCCGTTGACGAGGCCGTCGACGCCCTTGTTGTCCACGAACACGAGCGCGCGGGAGAGCCAGGTGCCCGGCCGCGCGAACAGCGCCTCGTTGAGCGCGTTGCCGTACAGGTCGGCGCGCGCGGCGCGGACCGGGAAGGACACCCGCAGCGGGCGTTCCACCGGCTGCGGCTTGCGGCCGAAGAGGAGGAACGCGATGGCCACGCCCACCAGCGAGAGGCCGACGCTGAGGATCGCCACGGTCGTGTGGTCGATGACCCCGTGCGTCTCCTCCAGCGGGCCGAGCGACGGTTCGAGCCAGCCCGCGAGCCGGTCGCCGCTCTCCAGGAACCAGCCGATGCCGACCGAGCCGACGGCCAGGACGATCATCGGGATGGTCATGGACAGCGGGGACTCGTGCGGGTGGTAGTCCTTGCCGTCCGCCGTCTTCAGGTCCTTCCAGCGGGCCTTGCCCAGGAAGACCAGCAGCAGCAGGCGGGTCATGTAGAACGCCGTGAGCGCCGCGCCCAGCAGCGCGACGCCGCCGAACACGTAGCCGCGCCAGCCCGGCTCGCCGAAGGCGGCCGCGATGATGGCGTCCTTGGAGAAGAAGCCGGAGAACGGCGGGATGCCGATCAGCGCGAGGTAGCCGAGGCCCCAGGTCGCGAAGGTGATCGGCATGTACTTGGCGAGCCCGCCCATGCGGCGGATGTCGCCCTCGTCGTTCATGCCGTGCATGACCGAACCGGCGCCGAGGAACAGACCGGCCTTGAAGAAGCCGTGGGCCAGCAGGTGCAGGATGCCCAGCGCGTAGCCGACCGGGCCGAGGCCGACGGCGAGGATCATGTAGCCGATCTGGCTGACCGTCGAGTAGGCGAGGACCTTCTTGAAGTCGTCGTACGCCATGCCGATGAGGCAGCCGATCAGCAGCGTGACCGCGCCGATGATCATGACGACCAGACGGCCGTCCGGGCTGAGGTCGTACAGCGGGTGCGAGCGGGCGATGAGGTACACGCCCGCGGTCACCATCGTCGCCGCGTGGATCAGGGCGGAGACGGGCGTCGGACCAGCCATGGCGTCGGGCAGCCAGGCCTGGAGCGGGAACTGGCCGGACTTGCCGCAGGCGCCGAGCAGGAGCAGCAGCGTGATCGCCAGGATCGAGCCGGACGACAGCTCGTCCACCCGCGCGAACACGTCGGTGTACTGGGTGGTGCCCAGCTCCTTGAACATGATGAAGATGGCGATCGCGAGACCCAGGTCGCCGACCCGGTTCATCAGGAACGCCTTCTTGGCCGCGGTGGCCGCCTCCGGCTTGTACTGGTACCAGCCGATGAGCAGGTAGGACGCGAGGCCCACACCCTCCCAGCCGAAGTACAGCGTCACGAAGCCGTTGCCCAGCACCAGCAGCAGCATCGCCGACACGAAGAGGTTCAGGTAGGCGAAGAACTTGCGCCTGCCGTCCTCGTGCGCCATGTAGCCGATGGAGTAGATGTGGATCAGGGACCCGACACCGGTGATCAGGAGCACGAACGTCAGCGACAGCGGGTCGATCCGCAGGCCGAACTCGACGTTCAGGGCGCCGACCGGGATCCAGTCGAACAGGTGGAGCTCGCTGGTCCGCTCCTCCGGGCCCTGGCCGAGGGTCGTGAAGAAGAGCGCGACCCCGTAGGCGAACGCCGCGATGATCGTGGCGCAGCCCAGCAGGTGGCCCCACTTGTCGGCCCGCTTGCCCGCCAGCAGCAGCACAGCCGCACCGAACGCGGGCAGGGCTAGCAGCAACCAGGCGAGACTCGCGAGCCCGCTGGCGGCAACTGATTCCGTCACCGGTGACCTCTCAGTACTTCAGCAGGTTGGAATCGTCGACCGAGGCCGAGCGACGCGTGCGGAAGATCGACATGATGATCGTCAGGCCCACCACGACCTCGGCGGCGGCCACGACCATCACGAAGAAACCCATCACCTGGCCGTCGAGCTCCCCGTGCATGCGGGAGAACGTGACCAGCGTGAGGTTCACCGCGTTGAGCATCAGCTCGACGCACATGAACACGACGATGGCGTTGCGCCGCACCAGAACGCCCACCGCGCCGAGGCTGAACAGCAGCGCGGACAGGAGCAGGTAGTAGGTAGGAGTCATCACTCCCCCTCCTTGGCGGACGCGGAGCCGGTGAGCGCGTGCGCGTCGGCCTGGTGCCCGGTGCCGGACACCCCCGCGACGTCGTCCGCGAGGCGTTCCTTGGTGGTCGTCTCGATGAGCGCCGAGAGCGACTCCTCCGCGACGGAACCGTCGGGCAGCAGCGCGGGCGTGGCGACGGAGTTGGCCGTGGCGAAGACGCCGGGGCCGGGGAGCGAGCCGGGGCGGTCGCCCTTGAAGCGCTCCTCGACCAGTTCGCGCTGGGTCTTCTTCTCGCCCTTGCCGTGCCGGTCGGAGTACGCCAGCACCATCGCGCCGACGGCGGCGGTGATCAGCAGCGCCGACGTGAGCTCGAAGACGAACAGGTACTTGGTGAACAGCTCCGAGCCGATGTTGGCGACGTTGCCGCCGCCGGAGTTGTTCACCGAGGCGAGGCCCACCGAGCGGACGCGGGTGAAGGCCTGCGCGAGCGAGCCGACGACCAGGCCGGCGAAGCCGACGCCGAGCACCGCGGCGGCGAGGCGCTGCCCGCGCAGCACCTCGACGATCGAGTCCGAGCTGTCCCTGCCGACGAGCATCAGCACGAAGAGGAACAGCATCATGATCGCGCCGGTGTACACGATGATCTGCACGAAGCCGAGGAACGGCGCCTGCTGGACCATGTAGATGACACCGAGGCTGAGCATCGTCAGCACCAGCCACAGCGCGGAGTGGACCGCGTTGCGGGCGAAGAGCATGCCGAGCGCGCCCGCGAGGGACAGCGGTCCGAGGATCCAGAACGCGATCGTCTCGCCGGTGCCGATGGTGTCGGCGACCGGGGCCGCTGGCTGGGCGGCGACGACGAAGTCCTGCGCCAGGTTGAGAAGGCTCACTTGCCCGCTCCCTTAACGCCCGACTCCGCGTCACTCTGCCCCTGGCTCGACCCTGCAAGCAGGTCTCGCTGGAGCGCCGGGCCGTTCACGTAGTAGTCCTGCTCGTTGTCGCCCAACCGCATGGGGTGCGGCGGCTGCTCCATGCCGGGCAGCAGCGGGGCGAGCAGGTCCTCCTTCGTGAAGATCAGCTTCTGCCTGCTGTCGTCGGCCAGCTCGTACTCGTTCGTCATGGTGAGCGAACGGGTCGGGCACGCCTCGATGCAGAGGCCGCAGCCGATGCAGCGCAGGTAGTTGATCTGGTAGTCGGCGCCGAAGCGCTCACCGGGGGAATACCGGGCGTCCTCGGTGTTGTTGCCACCTTCGACGAAGATCGCGTCCGCAGGGCAGGCCCACGCGCACAGCTCGCAGCCGACGCACTTCTCCAGCCCGTCCGGGTGCCGGTTGAGCTGGTGCCGCCCGTGGAACCGCGGCGCGGTGACCTTCTTGACCTCGGGGTACTCCTCGGTGACGACCTTCTTGAACATCGTTCCGAAGGTCACGCCGAAGCCCTTGATGGGATCAAACATCCCCATCGCTGGCCTCCTTCGATGCTGTTACCGCAACGGGTTCCTTGGGCAGCTGCGCGACGACCGGGGTACGCCGCGTCGGAGCCTTGGGGACTTCCAGGTCGAGTGGCGGCACGGGGTACCCGCCGCCGGTGATCGGGACCGCGTTCGGGTCTTCCGCGACCTTGCGGTCCGGCAGCAGCAGCGAGAGCAGCACCAGCACGCCGAGCACGACGCCGAAGATCGTCAGGAACTGGTTCCGGCTGAAGCCGCCGGAGTTGTTCAGGGCGCGCACGAGGGCCACGGCCACGATCCACACGAGGCTGATCGGGACGAGGACCTTCCAGCCCAGCCGCATGAACTGGTCGTAGCGCATGCGGGGCAGCGTGCCGCGCAGCCAGATGAAGATGAACAGGAAGAACAGCGTCTTGGCGACGAACCAGAGGAGGCCCCACCAGCCGGTGTTCATGAAGTCGCCGCCCCACGGAGCCTTGTACCCGCCGAGGAACAGCGTGGTCGCGAGCGCGGAGACCGTCACCATGTTCACGTACTCGGCGAGGAAGAACAGCGCGAACTTCAGCGAGCTGTACTCGGTGTGGAAACCGCCGACCAGCTCGGACTCGGCCTCGGGGAGGTCGAAGGGCGCGCGGTTGGTCTCGCCGACCATGGAGATGACGTAGATCGCGAAGCTCGGGAACAGCAGCACCACGAACCAGAGGTTGCTCTGCGCCTGCACGATGTCCGAGGTGGACATGGAGTGCGAGAACATCACGACGCCGACGATCGACAGGCCCATCGCGATCTCGTAGGAGATCACCTGCGCCGCCGAGCGCAGCGCGCCCAGCAGCGGGTACGGCGAGCCGGAGGCCCAGCCGGAGAGCACGATGCCGTAGACGCCGATCGAGGAGCAGGCCAGCACGACCAGGACGCCGACCGGGAGGTCGACGAGCTGGAGCGAGGTGCGCTCGCCGAAGAGGCTGACCTCACCGGCGATCGGGATCACCGAGAAGGCGACGAACGCCGGGATGCAGGAGATGACCGGCGCGAGGAAGAACACCCACTTGTCCGCGAGTACCGGGCGGATGTCCTCCTTGAACGCCAGCTTCAGGCCGTCCGCCAACGACTGGAGCCAGCCGTTGGGGCCGACCCGGTTGGGGCCGGGGCGCTGCTGCATCCGCGCGACGACCTTGCGCTCCCAGTTGATCATGAACAGCGTCATGACGACGAGGAACGCGAAGATCCCGACGACCTTGATCAGGATGATCCAGATCGGGTCGTCCGCGAGAAGTTCGGCGGTGGTCATGCCTTGCCTCCACTAACGGCCACGAGGGAACCGTGACCCGCGACGAGGTTGCGGCGCACGGTGACCGGGCCCGAGTTGCCGGGCAGCCAGACGACGCCGTCCGGCAGGTCCGCGACCTCGACGGGCAGGGTCACCGACCCGCGCTCGGTCGACACGGTGATGTCGGCGCCCAGTTCGAGGCCGAGGTTCACGGCGGTGTTCGCGGACACCTTCGCCACCACCGGGCGGGCGGTGCCCGCGAGGTTCGGCTCGTCGTCCTGGAGCGAGCCGTTGTCCAGCATCCGGCGCCAGGTCGCGAGCACGGCCTGACCGGCCGTCGGCTGCACGAGCAGCGGCGCGGACACGGTGGGGGCCGAGGCCTCCGCCACGTTCGAGCCGAGGCGGTCCAGGTCGGCGGCCGCGGCGGCGGGCGTCTGGGTGAACAGGTCGGCGTCCATCTCGACGGCCAGGGTGTCGAGCACCCGGCAGTCGGGCAGCGCGCCGGTGCCCTCGAGCGTGGTGCCGAAGTCGCGGCGACGGCCTTCCCAGTTCAGGAAGCTGCCGGACTTCTCGACCGACGGGGCGATCGGGAGGACGACGTCCGCGTGGTCGGTGGCCGCGCTCGGGCGCAGCTCCAGCGACACCACGAAGCCCGCGAACTCCAGCGCCCGCTGGGCGAGACCGGGGTCCGGCAGGTCGTACGGGTCGACGCCCGCGACGACGAGCGCGTCCAGCGCGCCGCTCGCGGCGGCGACCAGGATGCCGTTGGTGTCGCGGCCCGCGCGGGTCGGCAGCGTGCCCGCCACCAGGCCCCAGGCCTTCTCCACCTCGGCGCGCGCGGCGGCGTCGCTGACGAGCCTGCCGCCGGGCAGCAGGTTCGGCACCGCGCCGACCTCGAGCGCACCGCGCTCACCCGCGCGGCGCGGGATCCAGGCGACCTTCGCCCCGGTGGACTCGGCGAGCCGGGCCACCGCGGAGAACAGGCCGGGCACCTCGGCGGCGCGCTCGCCGACGAGGATCACCGAACCGCCGGCGGACAACGCTTCCGCGACGTCGGGAGCGTGCTCCGCCAGGCCGTTCAGCGCGGCGGGCTCCTGACCGGGGACGCAGGCGAGCAGCGTGCCGAAGGTCTTCTCCACGGCGGGCGAGGTGTACTGGCCCAGGTGGAACACCTTGGTCTTCTTGCGGGCGGCCTTGCGCAGCCGCAGGAAGACGATGGGCGCTTCCTCCTCCGGCTCGAAGGCGACGCACAGCACGGCGGGCGCGGCCTCGATCGCCTTGAACGTCACGCCGCCGTTGTCCGGAGTCGTGCCGAGGATCGTGCTGGTCAGGAACTCCAGCTCCTCGGCCGAGTGCGCGCGGGCCCGGAAGTCGACGTCGTTGGTCTTGAGCGCGACGCGGGCGAACTTCGCGTAGGCGTAGGCGTCCTCGACGGTCAGGCGACCGCCGGTGAGCACGCCGACGCCCTTGGCGTCGCGGGCGGCGGCGAGACCGGCCGCGGCGACCTGGAGCGCCTCGGTCCACGACGTCTCGCGCAGCTCACCGGATTCCTTGTCGCGCACGAGCGGCCGGGTGAAGCGGTCGGCGGCCGTGGCGTAGCGGAACGCGAAGCGGCCCTTGTCGCAGATCCACTCCTCGTTGACCTCGGGGTCGTCGCCCGCGAGCTTGCGCTGCACCTTGCCGCGCCGCCAGTCGGTGCGCTCGGCGCAACCCGACGAGCAGTGCTCGCAGACGCTCGGGGTGGAGATGAGGTCGAACGGGCGGGCCCGGAAGCGGTAGGCCGCGCTCGTGAGGGCGCCCACCGGGCAGATCTGGATGGTGTTGCCCGAGAAGTACGACTGGAACGGCTTGCCGTCCGCCACGCCGATCTGCTGCTGCGAGCCGCGCTCCAGCAGCTCGATGAACGGGTCGCCCGCGATCTGCGCGGAGAACCTGGTGCAGCGCTGGCAGAGCACGCAGCGCTCGCGGTCCAGCAGCACCTGCGTCGAGATCGGCAGGGGCTTCGGGAACGTGCGCTTGTGCTCGTGGAAGCGGGACTCCGCGCGACCGTGCTTGAGCGCCTGGTTCTGCAGCGGGCACTCGCCGCCCTTGTCGCAGATCGGGCAGTCGAGCGGGTGGTTGATGAGCAGCAGCTCCATCACACCCGCCTGCGCCTTGTCCGCGACGGGCGAGGTCAGCTGGGTCTTCACGACCATGCCGTCGGCGACCGTCATCGTGCAGGAGGCCTGGGGCTTCGGCATCGGCCGACCGCCCATCTCGACCTCGACGAGGCACTGGCGGCAGGCGCCCGCGGGCTCCAGCAGCGGGTGGTCGCAGAACCGCGGCACGACGATGCCGAGGCGCTCGGCCGTGCGGATCAGCAGCTCACCCTTGGGGGCGACGACCTCGAAGCCGTCGATCACGAGCTTGACGTGGCCCTCGGGGACCGCGACCTCGCTCTTCTCCGGTGCCAAAGTCATCAGTGGGCTCCTGCCAACACAGCGGAGTTCTTGTCGCACAGGGCGAGGAACTCGTCCTTGAAGTACTTGATGCCACTGGTGATCGGGCTGACCGCGCCGTCGCCCAGCGCGCAGAACGAGCGGCCGAGGATGTTGTCGCAGACGTCGAGCAACGTGTCGATGTCGCTCGCGGTGCCGTTGCCCGCCACCATGCGCTGGAGGATCTGGACCAGCCAGTACGTGCCCTCGCGGCAGGGAGTGCACTTGCCGCACGACTCGTGCTTGTAGAACTCGGTCCACTTCATGACCGCCCACGGGACCGACACGGTCTCGTTGAACAGCTGCAACGCCGTGGTGCCGAGCATGGAACCGGCCTCGGCGGCGCCCTCGAAGTCCAGCGGCACGTCGAGGTGCTCCGCGGTGAACAGCGGGGTGGACGAGCCACCGGGCGTCCAGAACTTCAGCGGGATGCCGTCCTTCATGCCACCGGCCAGCTCCAGCAGCTCGCGCAGCGTGGTGCCCATCGGCGCCTCGTACTGGCCCGGCCGCGTGACGTGGCCGGACAGCGAGTAGATCTTCGGGCCGGGCGAGCGCTCGCGCCCCATGGTGCGGAACCAGTCGCTGCCGCCGTTGACGATGAACGGCACGCTGGCGATGGTCTCGACGTTGTTCACCACGGTCGGCGACGCGTAGAGCCCGGCGGTCGCGGGGAACGGCGGCTTCAGCCTCGGCTGGCCGCGCTTGCCCTCCAGCGAGTCGAGCAGCGCCGTCTCCTCGCCGCAGATGTACGCGCCCGCCCCGGCGTGCACGACGACGTCGAGGTCGAAGCCGCTGCCCAGGATGTTCTTGCCCAGGTACCCGGCGGCGTACGCCTCCTTGACGGCCCCGTCGAGCCTGCGGATGCAGTGCAGCGCCTCACCGCGCACGTAGATCGCGGCGAAGTTCGCCCGGATCGCGTACGAGGTGATGATGATGCCCTCGATGAGGGAGTGCGGGTCCGCCATCATCAGCGGGATGTCCTTGCAGGTGCCCGGCTCGCCCTCGTCGGCGTTGATGACGAGGTAGTGCGGCTTGCCGTCGCCCTGCGGGATGAAGCCCCACTTCATGCCCGTGGGGAAACCCGCGCCGCCCCGGCCGCGCAGGCCGGAGTCCTTGCACTGCTGGATGATCTGGTCCGGGTGCGCGCCGAGTGCCTTGCGCAGCGCGGTGTACCCCTCCAGCTGCTCGTAGGTCTTGATCGTCCACGAGCGCGGGGAGAGCCAGCGCTTGGTCAGCACTGGAGTGAGGCTGTCAACCATGGCGTGCCCCTACTTCTTTTCCGGGAGCGGCGGGAAGGCGACGTCGTCCGACATGGACGGTGCGGTCCAGCCGTTGTCCGCGGCGACGCGGGCGCCCCGCACGGTCTCGGCGGCGGCCGACGGGCCGTCCAGGTCGGACTCGCGACCCTCGAAGAACCCGGCCAGCTGCAGCTCGGCCTGGCGGAAGTCGGTGAGCGGAGCACCGCGCGTCGGGGCGGGCTTCTCCCCCGCCTGCAACGCGGTCACGAGCTCCAGCGCCTTGTCCGGCGTCTGGTTGTCGTAGAACTCGTAGTTCACCTGGAGGACCGGGCCGAGGTCGCAGGCCGCGAGGCACTCGGCGTGCTCCAGGGTGATCGAGCCCGGCGTGCCCGGCTCGCCCGAGGTCTCCTCCTGGCCCAGCGGCTTGCCCTCGCTGCCCAGGTGCTCGCGCAGCTTCGCGAAGATGGCGTCGCCGCCCAGCGCCGCGCACAGGGTGTTCGTGCACACGCTGACCAGGTGCTCGCCGCACGGCTTGCGCTTGTACATGGTGTAGAAGGTCGCGACCGCGCTGACCTCGGCGTTGCTCAGGTCGAGCTGGCCCGCGCAGAACGCGATGCCCGCCTGGCTGACGTAGCCCTCGACCGACTGCACGAGGTGCAGCATCGGCAGCAGCGCCGACCGCGACAGCGGGTAGCGCGAGATGAGCTGCTGGGCCCGCGCGACCGTGTCCTCGTCGAAGACGCTCAAGTCCACGGTGGACGGTTCAGAAGTCTGGGTCATCGGTCACAACCACCCATCACCGGGTCGATAGAGGCCACCGAGGCGATGACGTCGGCGACCATGCCGCCCTCGCACATCGCGGGCATCGACTGGAGGTTCACGAAACTTGGTTCGCGCACGTGCACGCGGAACGGGCGCGTGCCGCCGTCGGAGACCACGTGGTAGCCGAGCTCGCCGCGCGGCGACTCGATCGGCACGTAGACCTGGCCCGCCGGGACGTCGAAGCCCTCGGTCACCAGCTTGAAGTGGTGGATCAGGGACTCCATCGACTGGCCCATGATCTTGCGGACGTGCTCGAGCGAGTTGCCCATGCCGTCCGCGCCGATCGTGAGCTGCGCGGGCCACGCGATCTTGGCGTCCTCGACCATGACCGGGCCCGGCTCCAGCCGGTCCACGGCCTGGCGGACGATCCGCAGCGACTGGTGGATCTCCTCGACCCGCATCAGGTACCGCGCGAAGCTGTCGCCCGCGTTCGACGTGGGGACGTCGAAGTCGTAGGTCTCGTAGCCCGAGTACGGCTCGACCTTGCGGAGGTCCCACGGGAGGCCCGCGGACCGCAGGATCGGGCCGGTGATGCCGAGCGCGAGGCACGCGTCGACGGGCAGGTAGCCCACGCCCGCGAGGCGGTTGCGCCAGATCGGCTGACCGGTGAGCAGCTTGTCGTAGTCCGGGAGCCGCTTGTCCATGATCTTGAGGAACGAGCGGATCTTCTCGACCGCGTCGGCCGGGAGGTCCTGCGCGACGCCGCCGGGGCGGATGAACGCGTGGTTCATCCGGAGACCGGTGAGGTGCTCCAGCAGGTGCAGTACTTCCTCGCGCTCGCGGAAACCGGCGGTCATGCCGGTCAGCGCGCCGAGCTCCATGCCGCCGGTGGCCAGGGCCACCAGGTGGGAGCTGATCCGGTTGAGCTCCATCAGCAGGACCCGGATGACCTGGGCCCGCTGCGGCGCCTCGATGCCGAGCAGCTTCTCCACGGACAGGCAGTACGCGGCCTCGTTGTGCAGCGGCGCCAGGTAGTCCATGCGCGTCACGAACGTGACGCCCTGGGTCCAGTTGCGGTACTCGAGGTTCTTCTCGATGCCGGTGTGCAGGTAGCCGATGACGGACCTGGCCTGCGTGACCGTCTCGCCCTCCAGCTCCAGCACGAGGCGGAGCACGCCGTGCGTCGACGGGTGCTGCGGGCCGAGGTTCATGACGATGCGCTCGTCGCCCGCGGCGTCCGCGAGCACCTCGTCCCAGTCGCCGCCGGTCACCGTATAGACGGTGCCCTCGGTGGTCTGGCGCGAGTCGGCGACGTCGACGGACGGGCCCGCGGCGATGGTCGCGGCCTCGTCGGCCCGCGCCTGACCGGTCTGCGCGTCGGCGTCGCGGCTGTCGCTGCCCGCGGCGCTCGTGTCGGTGCCGGTCGACGCGTCCGCGACCGACTCGGTGCGGGTGCCGCCGCCGAGGGTCTCCCCGCGCGCCTGGTCCGCCTGGTTTTCGCTGCTCACGAGTAAGACCGCCTCTGGTCTGGCGGGGGGATCTCCGCGCCCTTGTACTCCACCGGGATCCCGCCGAGCGGGTAATCCTTGCGCTGGGGGTGACCGTCCCAGTCGTCCGGCATGAGGATGCGGGTCAGGCCGGGGTGACCGTCGTAGACGATGCCGAACATGTCCCAGGCCTCGCGCTCCTGCCAGTCCGCCGTCGGGTAC
>Ga0247773_1000534_pt1 | contig 15340 bp, 11 predicted proteins | sample UWRJL092311B6_FD_179934 | JGI IMG/M metagenome (GOLD analysis project Ga0247773, IMG submission 179934) | Plant litter microbial communities from Arlington Agricultural Research Station in Wisconsin, United States - UWRJ-L092-311B-6 | ecosystem: Environmental > Terrestrial > Plant litter >...
GCACTCACGCACTCACGCACTCACGCACTCACGCACTCACGCACTCACGCACTCACGCACTCACGCACTCACGCACTCCGTTCCGATGTCCGACGCTCGCCCCATCCTCACCATCGGCCACTCCACCCGGGAGATCGGCGAGTTCGTCGCGCTCCTGGAGGAGAACGGGGTCGAGGTGCTGGTGGACGTGCGCCGCTTCCCCGGCTCGCGGCGGCACCCGCACTTCGGCAGCGCCGCGCTGGCGGCGTCGCTGAAGGCGCGGGGAATCGGCTACGTGCACGCCGAGGCGCTCGGCGGGCGGCGTGCGAGCGACGTCGACGCGGCGTCGCCCAACACCGCCTGGCGCAACGCGGCGTTCCGCGCCTATGCCGACTACATGGCCACGCCGCCCTTCCGCGCCGCGCTGGGCGAGCTGGTCGCCCTCTCCCGCGAACGCACCGCCGTGCTCATGTGCGCCGAGGCGGTGCCGTGGCGCTGCCACCGCCGGCTGATCACCGACGCGCTCCTCGCCCGCGGCGTGGAGGTGCGCGACATCATCGGCCCCGGCGCCCCATCGCCCGCGCGGCTCTCGGAGCACGCGCTGGCGCAGGCGGACGGCGGCGTGATCTACCCCGCCGCGCGCGAGGTGCAGGAAGAGCTGTTCGGAGGATGAAGCGGGGGTGTGCTCCGTACGGTTGCGCGGCTCGCGGCGCCGTTCTTGCGCGAGATGTTCCTCGCAGCCCGCGCTGCACCGGCACGGCCCGGCTCGCTTGCGAAGCACCGTGGCGTGCCGCAGGTTCGTACCAGGCCCACGCCATCCCGACCACGCCACGCACTCCGGCGCCGCGATGCCGAAAACCGTCCTGCTCGCCGACGACCACGAAGACAACCGGTCCGCCCTGCAACTGATGCTGGAGCGCGCCGGCTACCATACGCTCGGCGCGCACAACGGGCGCGAGGCGGTGGACCTGGCCGTGGAATATGCGCCGGACCTGATCGTGATGGACCTGGCGATGCCGGTGATGGACGGCCGCGAGGCGACCCGCGCCCTCAAGGCCGACCCGCGCACCCAGTCCATCCCGGTGGTGATGCTCACCGCCATGGCGCTCAGCATCGACCGCGACACGCTCACGCACGAAGGCTTCGACAGCGTGCTGATCAAGCCCATCCTCCCCAGCGCCTTCCTCAACGACGTCCGCACCCGCATCGGCCCGGCGCTGGAGTGAGGAGCGGGGAAGCCGGCTGATCCCCGTATCTCGCCCGGCCTCTCCGCCCGACCGAATCCCAGGCTGCTGCTCGAGCTCCTTCTGCTCTCCGGCTTCCGACTCCCGAGACAGTCCATCCATCCCGGCTCATCCGGCTCTCTTCCCGGCTCACGGCAATCCTCATCTCTCCCGGCCTCAGCCGGGCGGATGAATCCGCGGTAACAAGTACATGAAGTCCGCCTTCGCGCCGCCTGCGCGGACTACGAGCGTCGTTGCAGCGGACGTGAGAGTGCGCGGAACCGGCGCGGACGGCCCCGCGGGACGTGCGAAGCCATTGCCGCGCAACGAGATGGAGGGGGCGACAACGCCCATAGTCCGCGAAGGCGGACTTCGTGTCGTTGTTGCAGCGAATTCATTCGCCCGGGCGATCTTCAGCCAGCCAGGGAAGGCTGCTCCTCACTCGCCTGGGCTGCGCTCCTGGCGCGGTTCGGTTGCCCCGCCCGGTGCCGCGCCGTACCTTGGGGCGTTTTCGCCGGGGGTACCCTCCTCCGGCGCTCCCGCGGCGGGCGGAGAGCGGCTCGCGGCATCAGCACTGAGGTGAACGTTGGCGGACACCAGCTACGACATCGTCATCATCGGCGCCGGCCCCGGCGGGTACGTCGCCGCCATCCGCGCCGCGCAGCTCGGCTACAAGACGGCCTGCGTCGAAGAAGCCAACCTGGGCGGCGTCTGCCTGAACATCGGCTGCATCCCCACCAAGGCGCTGCTCGAGAGCGCCGCCATGATCACGCACCTGGGCCACGCCAAGGAGTTCGGCGTCACGGTCGAGGGGCTGAAGACCGACATGGCGCAGGCGGTCAAGCGCTCGCGCCAGGTCAGCGAGCGCCTGGTGAAGGGGATCGGCTTCCTCTTCAAGAAGAACAAGGTGGTGCACGTGCCCGGGCGCGGCCGGCTGGCCGGCAAGGGGCAGGTGGAAGTCACCGGCACCGACGGGAAGAAGCAGACGATCACCGCCAAGCACGTGATCGTGGCCACCGGCAGCAAGCCGCGCGACCTCCCCTTCCTCAAGATCGACCACGACCGCGTCTGGGATTCGACCGACGCCATGATGTCGAACGAGGCGCCGAAGACGCTGGCCATCGTGGGCGCCGGCGCCATCGGGTGCGAGTTCGCCGACGTGTACGCCGCGTTCGGCACGCAGGTCACCATCATCGAGGTGGCCGACCGCATCCTCCCGCTCGAAGACCGCGACTGCTCGGCCGTGGTGGAGAAGAGCTACAAGAAGCGGGGGATGAACATCCTCACCAACACCAAGCTGGAGAAGGCCGAGATCGGCAAGACCTCGGTCAAGCTCACGGTGAAGAACGCCAAGGGCGAGTCGCAGACCATCGAGGCCGAGCGCGTCCTCTCGGCCATCGGCCGCGCGCCGCTCACGCAGGACATCGGGCTCGAGGCCGCGGGGGTGAAGCTCGACGAGCGCGGCTTCATCCAGATCGACCGGCAGATGAAGACCAACGTTCCGGGCGTGTACGCCATCGGCGACGTGGCCGGCCCGCCGCTGCTGGCGCACAAGGGGAGCCACGAGGGCGTGCAGTGCATCGAGGCGATCCACGGCGACCCGCACGCGGGGATCGACTACGCCAACATCCCCAACTGCACCTACTGCCATCCCGAGGTCGCCTCGGTGGGCCTCACCGAGGAGCAGGCGCGCGCCGCGGGGCACGACATCGAGGTGGGCACCTTCCCGTGGAGCGCCAACGGCCGCGCCCTCACCGCCGGCGACACCGACGGCTTCGTGAAGGTGATCCGCGACAAGAAGTACAGCGAGGTGCTGGGCGCCCACATCGTGGGCCCGCACGCCACCGAGCTGATCGCCGAGTTCGTGGTCGGCCGCCACCTGGAGAGCACGGCCGAGGAGATGGACCGCGCGATCCACCCGCACCCCACGCTGAGCGAAGCGGTCGCCGAGGCCGCCCTCGCCAGCCTGGGCCACGCGCTCCACATCTAGCGACGAGCGCGGCGTAAGTGACGATGCCGAGCCCGGCTCCGGACCGCTCCGGAGCCGGGCTCGGCATTTCGGTGCGGCCCTCAGCCGACACTTCGTACTCTTTACCGGTCTCGCCCTCGCCCGATGATCCCCAGGATGACGCCGTTTCCATCGCCGCCGCGATCGAGGCGTTTCTCTTCCACTGCCAGTACGAGAAGAATCTCAGCCCCAAGACGCTGAAGGCGTACGCGACCGATCTGCGCCAGTTCGCCGCGCACGTGGCCGGGCGCGGCGTCGCGCGGATCGCCGAGGTGGACCGGGGAGTGCTCCGCGGATTCATCCGGGAGATCTTCTCCACCCTGGCCGAGAAGAGCGTGAAGCGGAAGGTCGCCACGCTCAAGGCTCTCTTCAACTATCTGGAGCGGGAAGATACCGTCGTCATCAACCCGTTCCGGAAGATGGATGTGCGAATCCGCGAGGCCCGGCGTGTGCCGCGCACGATCGCGTGGAAGGACATCCAGACCTTCTTCGCCCATCTTTACCGGCAGAAGGCGAAGAAAGCGGCCAGTGGCGGGGCTGGGTACCGCCGGCTGGTGCGCGACCTGGCGATCTTCGAAATCCTTTTCGCGACCGGTGCCCGGATCTCGGAGGTGTGCGGGCTCACCGTTGGTGCGGTGGACCTGGATGGCGGCCGTGTTCGTATCTTCGGCAAGGGCGCGCGCGAGCGCACGGTCGACCTCTGCGATCCGGAGGTGCTGGAGACGTTGCGGGAGTACCAGCGGCTGATGCACGCGCCCCCCGTGGTGGAGCGCGGCTACTTCTTTCCCGCACGCGAGGGTACGCCCGTGTCAGACCAGTCCGTGCGCGTGAGTTTGCGCCGCTACGCGCGCGCCGCGGGGTTGGACGTGCACATCACCCCGCACATGTTCCGGCACTCGATCGCCACGCTGCTGCTGGAAGAAGGCGTGGACATCCGCTACATCCAGCGCATCCTGGGCCACAGCTCGCTCGTCACCACGCAGATCTACACCCAAGTGCACGACCGCGAGCAGCGGCGGATTCTGACGGACAAGCACCCAAGGCGACGGATTGACACCACGAGTAGCTAAATTCATTGCTTCTTTCGTGTGAAGCGTTCCTCGGATAATAGTAGATTATCTCCGCAATCCTCTATCCACTATCAGTGCCTCCCTGTGCTCGACTATTCTTGCCGCCACCTGGAGAGCACGGCCGAGGAGATGGACCGCGCGATCCACCCGCACCCCGCGCTGAGCGAAGCGATCGCCGAGGCCGCGCTCGCCAGCCTGGGCCACGCGCTCCACATCTGATCGCGAGCACCACGTAAGTGAAGACGCCGAGGCCGGCTCCGGAGCATTCCGGGGCCGGCCTCGACGGTCTGGTGCGGCAACCCACCCACCTGGATGCCGGCGTTCGCATTCGCGCCGGCTCTGGCGTTCGATCACCCGCGAGCCGCAACTCCGGCCGAGATCAGTTCGCGAACTGCACGCACACCCACTCGCCCCGTTCGTAGCTGAGGTACGCGTCCGACCCACAATTGCCGCTTCCCCCGCCACCACCCCCGCCGCCGCTTCCCGTGGTGCTCACCGGCTCGCAGGTGCACGTGCAGACGAGCCCGGAGTTGCAGCAGGCGTAGTACCCGTCGTGGCATGCGATGGAACAGGAGCCCTTTTCATACGACACGCTGCAACTGGTGGCGCCCGGACCTCCGGAGCTGCACGCCGCCCGGAACAGGTTGGCGCCTACCCCTACTACCAGGCGGAACGCGCGAGAAGCACCGTCCGGGCGGGAAGCTCGGCGTCTGCCGATAACGGCCATTGGCCCACACGCTGGGCCACACCCACCCCTTGCCAGCGCTGGCCGATCTGCCGCCCGTGGAGAAACTGCTCTCGCTGCACCCGCCAGTCGGGTGGAAGGTTTTCCGTGAGACGCGCCGGGAACTCTCCGATGGTGAATTCGAATGCGTACGGGCCGCGTGGAGGCGCGACCAGCAACTCCCCGGGCCGCGAAAACAGGCGCGCATCCTCGATCACGATCGGGCGGATCGCCCGTCGGGCCATGTTCATCTGCAGCACCCAGACCCGGTCGGCCATGCCATCGGGCGCACGGGCACCCTCGCGGATGTCGAGCAACACCTCGTAATCGGGCCCCGTGGGCGCGGAGCGGATGATGACGTTGCCCGTGAGGACCTCGGGGACACCGCGCCCCGGCGGGCTTCTCACCCACTCCTGGGCGGGGCCGAGCCGAACGCGCGGCTCGCCCGAGGTGGGTGAATCGGCCCTTCCCTCATGTCGCCCGAACAGGTCCGCGCACCCGGAGAGAGCGACGAGTGCCACGACCACCGCCGACCGCACATGCAACGAGCGGGTGTTGCGCATGATTCATCAGGGGTTCTGGTCAGCGAAGCGTCCCCAAAGGCATGTTATTCCTATGCTCTTCGAAACGCAACGTTCTCCGCCAACGAGCACGGGCGAGAGCCCGTGCCGGGGTCTTTTGTCTCCCTTCCGGCAGACGGTCCGGTTCGCTTGGCAACAAAATGAACGGGTGCGGGACACGCGTCTCGCATCCTCCCAAATGGAAACGTTCAAGCCATGATTTGTGTCGGGAGGGAATTCCCGTGGGCGGCCGTCACTCACGGCCGTATCGGGGTGGAGCACATCCGCGGGTAGCACATGCGAGGTCAGCCACGCCAGCATTCCGAACCGGGCCGGCTGCCGCCCGGCCGCGGAGCGTTCCGGGCCCTGCCGCCGGCGGTTCCATCCACCACGGCAGGCGGGCAGGCCGGTCCGATCCTGAGTGCCTCACCGTGGTCGATACCCTCCATCACGTGCGAGTCGGCGAATCTTGCCGCGTGGGCGGGTCTCGCTACAGGTTTGGGGATGCGTGCGAGCACGTGAATCCCCTCCTCCAACCTCTCCCGGATCATGGTTCGATCGATCATTCTCCTGGCCGCGGCGCTGTGCGCCGCCCCGGCCGTGGACGCGCAGGCGCTTACGGCCGTGAACGTCTCGGCGCCGAGCATCAACTGCCTGTTCAGCACCACGTGCCGCGTGACGGTGAGCGACGTCGCCTCGCCGCTGCTGGGGAGCGGCTTCCTCCAGTCGCGCACGTACCAGGCACAGCCGGGCTCGCCGGCGGCGGGGAAGTGGGTGTACGAGTACCGCGTGGATCTGTCGAAGGTAACGGGCGCGGCGGCACCGCCGCAGGTGACCTCGCTGGCGATTCCGTTCGGCGCGTGGCCGGTGGCGATGGATTTCAATGGCGATGGAACCGCCACGGAGAAGGCGTTCGTGGTCACCGGCGGCGCCCTCGGCACGGTGGGGCCCACGGCCGTCACACAGTATGGCGATACGGTGTACGTCAGCTTCGCCACGCCAACGTTGAACGCCGGGCAGAGCAGCTACTTCATCGGGCTGGTCTCGCTCAACGCGCCACGCGCCGTGGAGGCGCGGGTGTCGACCAACCTCGCCGGTGACGTGCACCTGAACGCGCGCGGCCCCATTCTCGGGTGGGAAACGCCCCCTGCCGCTCCCGCGCCCTCGCGCGCCATCGCACCGGTCCGTGCGCGGCCGGGCTCCAGGCCCGCGCCAAAGCCATAGCGGCTCCACGGCGGCTGAACGCATCATCAACGACGTCGACGGGCCGGTCCCCGCTGGGGACCGGTCCGTTCGCGTAGCACAATCGTGGGTTGAGCGGAATCTGGCGCGTCCGCGCCCCAGTCATGGGTCGCGGACGTCCCGGAATGTCGGGGAGCGCGGGATCCGAGAGACGCTCAGGTTTTCGTGTATCTCACGATGAGGTAAGGGGTTGAGTCGCAGGAGAGCGCGGCCGGGGCATGGGGCACACGCGTTGCCTTCGGGGTGCGCGCCGGTCCTGGTCCATCGCCGCCCATGTCGCCCTGGAGCGATTCGGATGCGGTGTCCCGCCCAACCCTCCCCGGAGCATCCCCATGCGATTCCTGCTGCGCACCACGTTGTTCCTCGCATCCGCCTCGGCGTTCGCCGCGCCGCTGCGGGCATCCACGCCGCTCACGCTGGTGAACGTGTCGGCCCCCACCATCAACTGCGTGTTCAACACCTCGTGCACGGTCACCGTGAACGACTTCACCTCGCCGATCTGGGGGAGCGGGTTCCTGCAGTCGCGCACCTACCAGGCGGCGCCCGGCTCGCCCGCGGCGGGAATGTGGGTGTACGAGTACCGCATCGACCTCACGCGCGTGTCGGAGGCGGCGCCGCACGCCGTCAGCTCTTTCGCGATCGACTTCGGGCCGGTGGTGAGCTCGGTCGACTTCAACGGCGACGGAGGCGGCGACCAGGTGTTCGTGGTCACCGGCGGCGGGCTGGGGAGCGTGGCGCCAGTCTCCGCCGAGCAGACGGGGCGCATCCTCACCTTCAGCTTCAACCCCCGCGTGACGGGCGGCTCCAGCCCCACGGCGCCGGGGCAGACCACCTTCTTCTTCGGCCTGGTGAGCCGCACGGCGCCGCGCGAGGTGCCTGCGCGGCTGTTCACCAATGGCGGCACGGTGGCGATGCGGGCGAAGGCGCCCAGCGCGCTGGTGCTGCGGCCGATCCCCGGCGGCGGCGTCATCCACCCCGGGACCACGCCGATGGCCGGGGCGACCGCGCCGGAGGACTGCATCGCTTACGATCCGCGTGACCTGCGCGTGGTGAACGAGGGCGCGAACGGCTTCGTGCTGATGTCCGGCAGCATCCGGATGCTGATGCTCGACACGCAGGCGGACGCGGGCAAGGCGATGATCCTGGCCAGCCAGCACACGCACCAGTGCTTCGTGGGCCGCAACAACAGCCGCCCCAACCGCCGCGACTACATCATGCAGTACTGGCGCGGCGTCTCCGGCCTTCCGCCCGCCTCGGTGCCGGGCGAGGACTGCATCGCCTACTCGCGCGAGGCGGTGAACGTGTTCGACCGCGGCGCCATCGGCTGGCGGATGGAGGCGGGATCGGCGTGGATGCAGCTCTTCGACAACCAGGCCGACGCGAACCGCGGGTTGATGACGGGCCGGGCGTTCTCCAGGCAGTGCTTCATCGGCCGCAACAACAGCCGGCCAGACCGGAAGGCGTACATCGTGGAGTACTGGCATAGCTGACCCGCTTTTCCGATGCAGTTCGGTGGATGCAGTTCGGTGGATGCACCGCGGGCCGGCCTGGAGCGATCCGGGCCGGCCCACGCCGCGCCGACCGGCCTTGCCCACCGCGTGTGGCGCGCCGATCCGCGTGGACACTCGCCGCGTGGGGGCCGATGCGGCATATTGCCCGCGCCGAACCGCATCCCAGACCGGTGCGGATCGTGCCCATGGGCGCCGTCCATCCTCGCATCCGGACCGCCGGGGCCGCGTTTTCGGGAGATGCGGATCAACAGACCAGGAACGGGACGATGCGGGGCGGATGGATGATGGGAGCGGCGCTGGCGGTGGTGCTCGCGGCGTGCTCGGGGGGCGAGGGCGGCGAGATCCGCGTGGGGCTGGCGGGGCCGATGCAGGAGGCGGGCGGCCGTTCCGTTCGCCAGGGCGCCGAGCTGGCGGTGGAGGAGATCAACGCGCGCGGCGGGGCGGGCGGCCGGCGCGTGGCGCTGGTGGTGAAGGACGATGGCGGCGAGTCGCGGAAGGCGATCGAGGTGGCCGCCGAGCTGCGCGACGATCCCACCGTCGCGGCGGTGGTGGGCCACGTGAACTCGTCGGCCACGCTGGCCGCCGCCTCGGTGTACAACGATCCGCGCCACGGCATCGTGGCGCTGTCGCCCACGGCCAGCAGCCCGGCGGTGAGCGAGGCGGGGCCGTGGACCTTCCGCGTGTCGCCCAGCGACCTGGCGTACGGCCCGGCCCTGGCCCGGTGGAGCCGCGGCCAGGGCGACCGCCGCGCCGCCGTGCTCTATGCCAACGACGAGTACGGCCGTGGCGTGGCCGCCAGCTTCGCGGACGCCTTCCGGCGCGAGCGCGGCGTGGTGGTGGAGGCGGACCCGTACCTCGCCGAGATGCTGGGAGAGGCGGGCGGCGCCGAGCCGTACCTGCGCCGCGCCATCGGCCGCGGCATCGACGTGCTCTTCATCGCCGGGCGCGCGGCGGACGCGGAGGCCATGCTTCCCACCGTGCGGCGGCTGGGGTACGCGGGGCGCGTGATGGGCGCCGACGGGCTGCTGGGGATCGAGTCGAGCGGCAGCGTGGGCGAGGGGCTGTTCATCGCCGCCGCCTTCTTCGCCGACGCCCGCGGCGAGGCCGCGTCGCGCTTCGTGGCCGAGTTCCAGCGCAAGTACGGCCAGCCGCCCAACGCCGACGCGGCGCTGGGGTACGACGCGATGCAGGTGATCGGCCGGGCGCTGGCGGAGGCCGGCGGCGACCGCGAGCGCATCCGCGACTACCTGCAGAGCATCGGCGGCCGCGCGCCCGCGGTGGAGGGCGTCACCGGCACCATCCGCTTCGACGCGAACGGCGACGTGCCGCGCAACGAGGTGGCGATCGGCGTGGTCCGCGGCGGCGCGCTGGTGAGCACCGCGCGCTGAACGTTAGCCACGGCGCGTTCCGCCGCCGGTCACCGATCGAGAAAGAAAGGGCCGGCCGGGTCATCCCGCCCGGCCCGCTGTCGTCCGTAAAACCGTCAGAATTCGATCACCGGATCGGACGCACGAGCACCATGCATCAAACGGGCGCCGAGGGCGCCCATGCGTTTGCCGGCATCATCGAACCGCCGTGATCCGCGAGGCATTTCTCGCTTCTCCAGCCCCCCGATCCACCGAATGAGAGTGTCGTCCGCGAAATAATAGCGTTGCTGGCTGAATTCCTCCGGATCCATGGCCGCGGGCAGGTGGCTGGAGACCTCGTATATGAATGCCAGCGCTCCGCCATTGTAATATGCCAACAACGACGTGCGGTCGTTTCCCGAGAAGATCCTCGCGCGGATGAGCGGGATCTCGTCGCCCGAGCGGTAGATCGTGGCGTATGCACTGTCGCCGGGGAGCCCGATGATCGCCTTCCTGATCGAATCGTACCGGTTGTGCGACCGCGCGGCTTCCACGTTGGCGTACAGCCTCTGGATTCGGCTCGTCTCGTCGTCCGGCAGGAGTACGTTGCCCTTTCTCGCGCATTCCATCCCGCCGGTGGTGAGGTTCAGGGCGCAACGGACCTCGGGAACGACGACAATCGCCGCGATGCAACTCACGATCGCGGTGAGCACGGTGATGAGCGTGACGAGTCGAGTGGTCATGGGAAATGGATCAACAGGAAGGGGACGGTCATAGTGAGCGGACGAAAACTATCTTCGCTCGCGTGGATCGGGAAGTTTTTTGTTCACGCCTCGTCTCATACCGCCAACGAGAACCGGCCGCCGGAGCGTTCCGGCGGCCGGTTCCGTCACATCCAGATTCGGCAGAGGACCTGGTGCGCCCCTCTGCCGGAGCGTGATCCATGTCATGGATCCTTCGGCCTGCCACCTCCATCGGGAATGAAGGCCATGGAGTGGCCGGCGTCAGGATGACACCTCGTCGATCCGGAAGCGAGCGCTCGCATTCACCGGCTGATCATGAGGCATCCGCAGAACGGTGTGGATCAGGGGCGCTGCGGCTCCTTGAAGATCACGCCGTTCTTCATCACGAAGGTGGCGGCTTCGAGCGTCTGCACGTTCTGCAGCGGGTCGCCGGCGACGGCGACGATGTCGGCGAGCTTGCCGGGGGCCAGGGTGCCCACGCGGTCCTGCCACCCCAGGAGCCGCGCGGCGTTGCTGGTGCCGGCGACGATCGACTGCATGGGCGTCATTCCGCCCCACTGCGACATCAGCGTGAACTCATGGCCGTTGGCGCCGTGCCGGCCCACGCCCGCGTCCGTCCCCAGCGCGATCGGCACCCCCGCCGCCACGGCGATGCGGATGGCGTGGCGCATGGCGGCGCCCGCCGCGCGGGCCTTCTGCGCGCGCAGGCCGGTGAGCACGCCGCGGTCGGCCGCGCCGACCACCGTCTCGCCGGCGCTCAGGGTGGGGACCAGGAAGGTGCCGCGCGCCGCCATCATCCGCGCGCCCTCGTCGTCCAGGAACGAGCCGTGCTCGATGGAGCTGACGCCGGCGCGCACCGCCATCCTGATCCCCTCGGCGCCGTGCGCGTGCGCGGCCACCGGGCGCTCCAGCTTCTTCGCCTCGTCCACCAGCGCGTTCATCTCGTCCTGCGTGTACTGTGGCACGCCCACGGCGTCGCCGTCGCTCAGCACGCCGCCGGTCGCGCACATCTTGATGGCGTCGGCGCCGTACTTGGCCTGGTAGCGCACCGCCGCGCGCACCTGCTCCACGCCATCGGCCACGCCCTCGCGGTAGTCGCTCTCCATCAGCCCCGGCCGGAAGCCGTTCTCGTCGCAGTGGCCGCCGGTGATGCCGATGGCGTGCCCGGCCACCTGCATCCGCGGCCCCACCGCGTAGCCGCCGTCGATCGCCGTGCGCAGCGCCACGTCGTCGAAGTTGGGCGAGCCGACCACGCGCACGCTGGTGAAGCCGTTCATCAGCGTGCGCCGCGCGTTCTCCACGCCGATGATGGCGCCCATCCCCGGGTAGTCGCGCACCGCCGCGTCGCGCGAGCCGGGGTCTTCCAGGTTGCGCCCGATGATGTGCACGTGCGCGTCGATGAAGCCGGGGAGGAGGGTGGCGTTCCCCAGGTCGACCACGCGCGCCCCGGCCGGCGCATCGCCCGCGCCCTGGCGGCGCACGGCCACGATGCGGTCGTCGGTCACCACCACCTCGCCGTTGGCGATCGCCGCCGCGCCGGTGCCGTCGATCACCCGCGCCGCGCGGAGGATCACGGTGCCGGTGCCGCGCGTGGGGTAGTTGGCCGTGGCCGCGGCGGGTGTCTGCGCGGTGAGCGCGGGCGCGGACAGCGCCACGGCGGCCGCCGCGGCGAGCAAGGTGCGGGTCACGTGTGTCCTCCTGGGGCGTGGTGGATGGTGCCAGGGATGTACGGCATGCGGGTGTGGCAGGATGATGATCCGCGGTGCCCCCGGCGGCAAGGCGCGCGCTCGCCTCGCGCCGCGCCGGCCGCTCCCGGAAACGGCACGTCCCCCTCCGCCGCGCGGAGAGGGACGTGCGGGATGGCGGCGGATGGCGCCCCGAGGCGCTATGCCGGGCAGTCGGGCGAGCGCGCGGCGGGTGGGAAGCTGCCGCAGGCCAGCAGCTGCTTGAGCGCGGACTGGTGCAGCAGCACGTACGCCTCGCTCAGGAGCTTGAGCTCCAGCGACGGCGGGTGCTTGCGGAAGAGCTCCACCTCCGTCGCTGGCACGCCCGCCAGGTGCAGGACGGTGCCCAGGTTGTCGACGTACGCCGTGGCCTCGCAGTAGCCGGTGCCCGCGATGGTGCCCGACGCGTCGCGCACGGTGGTGGCCGCCTCCACGTACTGCGACCCCTGGCCGAAGTAGAGCGCGTTCGCGTCGTCGCAGATCGGCTCGAAGGTCAGCGTGCGGAAGCGCGCGGGGACCACGGGCTCGTTCAGCGTGAACTCCCACCTGTGCGGGACCCAGGTGGGCGGAGAGTCGTACTTGGCGCGGTTGGGCGAGTGCGCCGTCTTCTTCCAGCGGTCGATGGAGAGCGCGCCAGAGACGTTGAACACGGTGCCGTACGGGTCCATGTACTTGCCGACGATGGTGCTGTGCAGCGTTCCCGGTGGCGTGGGCCCGGTCTGCTGCATGTACGCGGCGGACTCGGCGTCGTGCGCGGCGTTGAAGGTGAAGGAGTGCGGCCCCTCCAGGTTGGCCACGAAGAAATCCCACCCCGGCCCGGCGGGGTTCAGGTTGCCGGACGCACGCAGCACCTCGTGCCGCGGCGCGCCGCCAGGCGCCAGCGCCAGCCCCCACTGGTGGTCGAACCAGAAGGTGCCGCCGCGCAGCTCGATCTTCTCGCCGCCGATGCGCAGCACGCTGGCGGGCCCGTCCAGCACCAGGCCGGGGATGGAGTAGTAGCGCGTGCCCACGCCGCCCACCAGCGGCACGGCTCCGTCCGCGCCCTGCGGCAGGTACCCGCGCGACGAGGTGAAGGCGAAGTCGATCTCCAGCTCCACCGGCACGTCTTCACCGTGGTCGGTTCCGCGAGCCCGCAGGCGCATGGGGAACGGGCGGCCGTGCTCCAGCGCCTCCACCGAGCCGCCGTTGGCGCGCAGGAACAGCTGGTCCGAGACCTCCACCTCGCCCCTGGCACCGGACGAGATCACCGGGTCGGCCTGGTGGAAGGTCCCGCCCTGCACCGAGATCCCCAGCTGCAGGTCCACGATCTGGTTCTGCGCGTCGGTGAGCCCCAACTCGTGCGCCATGGCGGGCGGCAGCAGCGCGCTGCGGAAGTACATGCACATCACGCCGTACTGCCGGCCGTCCTCGGCGAACGCCGTTCCCGCGAAGTAGTACCACCCGATCTGGGCGCTCAGCTCCACCGCGTTCACGCGGGGGAACTCGAGCCCCGCGGTGTTCGGCATGTCGGGGTAGCCGCGGCTGCTGTCGGCGCCCAGCAGCATGGTCATCGCGTACGCCTGCTGCGGCGTGAGCGACTCGGCGTGCTCCAGCAGCGCCTCGTAGCGCTTCTCGTAGCTGGGGAGGAAGGACCAGGGATTGTCGAGCATGTCGCGCAGGCGGTGGCGCATCCGCGCGCCGTACGCCGCGTCGGTGCCGGGGTCCGCGACGTGGATGTCGGGAACGCCGGGTGCCTGAGTGCTCATGGGGAGGGCCTTTTCGGGGGAGAGAAACCGCGTGCGGAATGGGTCCGCGTGCGGCCGAGGGGGCCGGTGTGGCTCACCGGCCGGGAAGGACGAACGCAATCTGCTACGTATAATGTAGCAGCGCAAGGATCGTGATGCTCGTCCGGCCGTACCTATCGATCCTATCGATCGGAGCGCAACGCGAGCATTCGGAGCGTTCGTCGTCTTTTCCAAGACGGAGACCAGGCTCACACGGGAGGAGCGGAGGAACCGACGACGCGCGATTCCGGTGACAGCGCATCATCCATGTCTCCGGGTTCCCGATCTCCGAAAAGAGAAACCCTCGCGGCGTTCGCGAGGGTTCGTGCCTGGATCGCTGCGGGGGGCGATGATGATCGACGGAGGTGAAATGCCGCTCATCTCCGGAAGATGCGCCGGTAGCCGCCGGCGATCAGGGCGCTGATGTCGGCCATGATGCGGGGGAGGTTGAGGCCGCCGGGGTAGGCGAGATAGCGGGGCTCCCACTGGGGGTGGAACTTCTCCTTGTAGGTCCGCAGCCCCTGGAAGTTGTACAGGGCGCCGCCGCGCTCGAAGAGCCAGTTCCCCATCCGCGTCCACACCGGCGCCACGGCGCTCATCTCCAGCCCGGAGAGCGGCGCCATCCCCAGGTTGAAGCGCTGGTAGCCGTTCTCCTTCCCCCACAGCATCAGCTGCAGCAGGAGCACCTCCATCACGTTCTTGGGCGCGCTGGAGCGGTAGCGCATCAGGTCGATCGACAGCTCCTCGCCGCCGTGGCCGGGCCAGAGGGTGGCGAACGCCTCGATGCGGCCGCCGCCCTCGATCACCGCCATGGGAAAGCGCCGGACGTACGCCTCGTCCCAGAAGCCCAGGGAGAAGCCCTTCTCCGCCGCCGCCTTGTGCGCCAGCCAGTCGTCCGACACCTCGCGCGCCCGTGGCAGCACGGCCGCGACCTCGTCCTGCGGGATGATGCGGAAGGTGAGGCCGCTGCGGCCGAAGCGGTTCAGCACCAGGCGGAAGGGCTTGTTGTCGGCCCCCTCCAGCGAGAAGCGGTCGAGCGGGACGAACGCCTCCTCGCCCAGCTTCACGAAGGTGAGGCCGAAGTCGGCGTACTGGTGCAGCTTGTCCTTGCTCACCTGGTAGAACACCGGCGTGCCGCCGAAGTCGTCGCAGCGCCCGAAGAACTGGCGGATCAGCTGCATGGTGCAGGCGGGGTCGCCCACCGGATCGCCCAGCGCCACCCAGGTGCGCCCCTGCACGCCGTACATCAGGAACGCCTCGCGCCCCGGCGTGAAGAGGAGGCTCTTGTCGCGGAGGTAGACGGTGAACGGCTGCGTCCGCGGCTGCTTCTCGAGGAGCGCGGCGGCGTCGGCCAGGTCCTGCTCGGTGGGCGGCGCGTTCTCGGCCGGCGCGGGGCGCATCAGGCGGATCACCCCGAACGCCAGGATCGCAACCGTGGCGCCCACCG
>Ga0247773_1000536_pt1 | contig 15269 bp, 10 predicted proteins | sample UWRJL092311B6_FD_179934 | JGI IMG/M metagenome (GOLD analysis project Ga0247773, IMG submission 179934) | Plant litter microbial communities from Arlington Agricultural Research Station in Wisconsin, United States - UWRJ-L092-311B-6 | ecosystem: Environmental > Terrestrial > Plant litter >...
CGCCGTCTCGGTGGTCGCGGCGCGGAAGCGCTTCATCCCCTCGATCGAATCGTGGAACCACCAGGGCGGGCCGAGACGGACCGCCGGGTAGTGCCCGGCGATCGGCGCGAGCTCGCGGGCGTAGGCGCTCTCGTCGAGCGTGAAGAGGACCAGGGTGAGCCGCGGATCGTTGCCGTGGGCGTTGAGGAGCGGGCGGAGGTTGCGCGTGTACTCGGTGGCGACGGGGATGTCGCCGCCCTTGTCCTGCCCGAAGCGCGCGTGGACCAGCGCGTTGTGGTCGCGGAAGGCGCCCGGGTGCAGCTGCATGGTCATCCCGTCGTCCACCGACATGCGGGCCATCTCCATCAGCATGTGCCCCTCGAAGCGGCGCTGGTCCTCGGCGGTGGCGCGGCCGGCGCGCGCGAGCCCGAAGAGGCGCTCGGCCTCGTCGTCCGGCACGCGCGCGGTGTACGGCTCCAGCACGGCGTGGTCGGTGGAGGTGGCGCCCATGGCGCGGAAGAAGGCGCGGCGCTCCTCGAGCACGGAGATGAACGCGGCGTAGCCGTCGATCGCCGCGCCGGCCGCGCGGCCCAGGTCTGCGATCGCGTCCCCCCATCCCGGCGCGGCGATGCGGAACACCGCGTCGGGGCGGAAGCAGGGGATCACCCGCCCGCCCCAGCCGCTGTCGCGGATCGCCACGTGGTGCGCCAGCGAGTCGGCCGCGCCGTCGGTGGTCGTCAGCACCTCGATGTTGAAGCGGTCGAAGAGCGCGCGCGGGCGGAACTCGGGCGATTCCAGCCGCTCGGCCACCTGGTCGTAGACGTGCCGGGCGGTCGATGGCGAGAGGCGGACGCGCACGCCGAAGACGTCGTGCAGCTCCTGCTCGAGCCAGGCGCCCGTGGGCGTGCCGCGGAAGAGGTGCCAGTGATCGGCGAAGGTCTGCCAGATCTTCCGGGGATCGGATTCGACCGGCGTGCCGTCGACCGTGGGGACGCCGAGCGCCTCCAGCGGCACGCCGCGGGAGTACAGCATGCGGAAGATGTAATGGTCCGGCACGATGATCAGCGCCGACGGCTCCGGGAAGGGCTCGTCGTCGGCGAGGAGGCGCGGGTCCACGTGCCCGTGCGGACACACCAGCGGCAGGGCGCGGACCGACTCGTACAGCTCGCGCGCCACCCGCCGCACCGCGGGCTCGGGGTCGAAGAAGCGGTCCGGATCCAGGTGGAGCGGCTCGGCTCCAGCCAGCGAGGGGCCAGGGTGCATTCGGCTTGCTTCCGGGCGGCCCGGTGATCGCGTGGTGACCGGGCTTGCGTGCGGGGCGAGGCTCCGACATTTTGTTTCGAGTCGGAACTAACGCGACCAAGGTTACGACACCGTTTCGGATCGCGCAAGGCTTCCGTCGCCGCCCCCGCCCAGGACCACACCGCCGTGAGGAAGATCAACGTCCGCGACTTCAAGCTCGCCACCCGCAGCACCGGGCGGGAGATCAACCGGCAGATCCTGCTGAACCTGGTGCGCGAGCACCAGCCGATCTCGCGCGCGGACCTGGCGCGGCGGATGGAGGTGGGGCGGCCCCGCGTGACCGCGCTGGTGAACGAGCTGCTGGCCGAGGGGGTGCTGCAGGAGGGCGACGTGGTGGAGAGCGCCCGGGGCCGCCGCCCGCGGATGCTGCACGTGCGCACCCGCGACCGCCTGGTGGTCGCGGCGGACGTGCGCTTCAACCGCACCTACCTGATGCTCTCCGACTTCGCGGGGACGCAGATCGCGCTGGAGACCTTCGAGACGCCGCTGGACCCGGCCGAGCTCACGGCCGAGCTGGCGCAGCGCATCGAGCGGATCCTGCGCACCTACGGCGAGGGCGGCACCTGCGAGGGAGTGGGGATCGCCGTTCCCGGCATGGTGGACCACCGCACCGGCCGCGTGCTGAACGCGCCGCAGCTCGGCTGGCGCGACGTGGAGATCCGCGGCGCGCTCGCCGCGGCGACCGGGCTCCCGGTGTTCATCGAGAACGCGCCCATCGCCTGCGCGCTGAGCAAGATGTGGCTGGGCCAGCGCGAGGGCGACACCGCGGACTTCGTCTACGTCACCGTCTCCGAGGGCGTGGGTGCCGGCGTGGTCGTGAACGGCCAGGTGATGCGCGGCCACGGCCACACCGCCGGCGAGTTCGGCCACGTGCCGATCCACCCCGACGGGCCCCGCTGCCTGTGCGGCGCGCGCGGGTGCTGGGAGGCGCACACCAGCAACCTGGCCACGCTCAGCCGCTACCTGGGGCGCGAGCTGTCGCCCACCGAGACGCGGCAGCTGCTGGCCGAGACGCCGCTCACCGTGACCGACCTGATCACCCGCGCCCGCACCGGCGACGAGCGCGCGCGCGACGCGCTGCTGGAGACCGGGCGCTTCCTGGGGCTGGGGCTGGCGATGATCGTGAACGCGCTGAACCCGGCGCGCATCTTCGTGGGCGGCGAGGTGACGGCGGCGTGGGACCTGATCGGCCCCGCCGTGCGCGCCGAGATCGAGTCGCGCGCGCTGACCGCCAACGCCGCCGCCACGCCGGTGATCCCCGAGCAGGCCGTGGGCTACCCGCGCCTCCGCGGCGCCTGCGCCCTGGTCGCCGCGCCGATGTTCGCCGCGCCCAACGTGGGGTGAGGGAGATGCGAAGCCCGATGCAGTGCGGTTCATCTGCCGAGACCGATCGAGCGGCGTGGGAGGATGCGAGGCCCGTCGCGAGCACGTCGGACCCGGCGCGAGGGATCGCAATCGATCCGGTTGCGATGATGCCGGCGCCGGCGCGGGGGATCGCCGTCGATGCGATCGCGATGCTGCCAGCGCCGGCGCGGGGGATCGCCGGGCGAATGAATTCGCGGCTACAACGGCCCGAAGTCCGGCTTCGCGGACCGTGGGGGCGGCATCGCGGCGTCTGCCGAAGCGTCGTGGTGGCCGCGGGGTTCGTCGGGTTCGTGCTGCAAGGGACGCCGCTGGCGGGGCAGACGTCGCCGATGGATTCGCTGGCGCGGATGCCGGGGGCGGCGGTGGAGCGGGACACCACGCCGTTGTTGGCCGCCTCGCGGATCGCGGCGCTCCCGTCGGGGGAGCGAGCGGCGTGGAGCCGGTACGTCGCCACGTCGCGGATGTGGAAGGAGCGCGACCAGGCGCTGATCGCGGGCGAGGTGCGGCGGACGGGGCAGGCCAGGATGACGCGCGCGCCGTTCGTGCGCGAATCGTTCGAGATGAAGCGCACGATGACGCCCGCGTGGTTCCTGGGCGACAGCGCTCGGGCGATGGCGGAGACCATCCTCTCGTTCCAGACGCCGAGCGGCGGGTGGAGCAAGCACGTGGAGATGCGCGGCGCGGCGCGGGCGCCGGGGCAGAGCTTCTTCTCCGAGACGGACGAGTGGCAGTACATCGCCACCATCGACAACAACAGCACCACGTCGGAGATGCGCTTCCTGGCGCGCGCCGACTCCGTGCGGCCGGACGCGCGCTACCGCGCCGCCTTCCTGCGCGGCGTGGCGTATCTGCTGAACGCGCAGTTCCCAAACGGGTGCTGGCCGCAGGTCTACCCCCTCCAGGGCGGCTACCACGACGCCGCCACCTTCAACGACGACGCCACCGTTCTCGCCGCCGGTCTGCTGCGCGACGTATCCGCCGGCACGTTCGCCTTCGTCCCCGCGGGCACGCGGCGGCGCGCGGGCGCGGCGTTCGATCGCGCGGTGGAGTGTCTGCTACGCACGCAGGTGGTGACGAACGGGCGGCGGACGATCTGGGGGCAGCAGCACGACCCGCTCACCTTGGTGCCGACCAGCGCCCGCAGCTACGAGCTGACCTCGCTGGCCACCAAGGAGAGCGCGGCGATCATGCGGCTGCTGATGTCGCTGCCGCGGCCGGACGCGCGCGTGGTGGCCGCCGTGCACGCCGCCGCCGCCTGGTTCCGCGCCAACGAGATCCGCGGCTACACCTACGATTTCGACACCGGCCGCCACGACGCGCCCGGCGCCGGCCCGCTCTGGGCGCGCATGGCCGAGATCGGCACCGATCGCCCGATCTTCAGCGATCGCAACGGGATCCGGCTGTACGACTACACGCGGCTCAACGACCGCCGCCTGGGCTACGGCTGGTACAGCGAGGAGCCCGCCGCCGCCCTCAAGGCGTACGACCGCTGGGCGCCGCGGCATCCGGCGGGCGGGCCGCCGAACGGCGCGCCGACGCCGGGTCATCCGGCCAACCGCAGAGGCCACTGAGACCGGTGCGCGTCCGCGGCGCGGAGCCCCCTCCGCTCGCCTAGGCTCGCACCTCCCCCGTACCGGGAGAGGTTGGCGGGGCAGGCGGTGGTGCGTGGTGGAAATGCAGGTGTGAGTCGAGGTTGCGAACCGCGCTACCGGCGGCGAGCCGCCCTCTCCCGGTACGGGGGAGGGTCGCGCTCGAAGGCGCGGGGAGGGGGTCGCGCGGCGGGCGGGGCGCGCGACACATCTCCGGAGTCGTCACGATCGTTGTTGCAGTCGATCGACCGAGGAAACCCATCGACCACGGACGAATGAGCGCGAACGACATCAACCGCCGCGACTTCCTGCGCGCCGCCGCCTTCGCGGGCGCGGGGCTGATCCTCCCCGCCGGCTTCGCGGCGGGGTGCGCGTCGCTGGGGCGCGGCTCGTCCACCGCGGCGTGGGGGCAGGTGCCGGCGATCCTGGCGCGCATCCGGCCGCCGGTCTTCCCCGAGCGCGACTTCCCGATCACGCGGTTCGGGGCGATCGAGGGGGGCGCGTTCGAGTGCACGCGCGCCATCCGCGCGGCGATCGAGGCGTGCGTGGCGGCGGGGGGCGGGCGCGTGGTGATCCCCGCGGGGCGCTTCCTGACCGGGGCGGTGCATCTCAAGAGCCGCGTCAATCTCCACCTGGAGCGCGGCGCCACGCTGGCGTTCGTCCGCGCGCCGGCGGCGTATCTCCCCGCCGTGCTCACGCGCTGGGAGGGGGTGGAGATGATGGGCTACTCGCCCTTCATCTACGCATACGGCCAGCAGGACGTGGCGATCACTGGCGAGGGAACGCTCGACGGGCAGGCCAACAACGGCTACTGGTGGCCGTGGAACGGGAGAACGCAGTACGGCTGGCGCGAGGGGCAGCCCAACCAGCGCGCCGCGCGGACGCGGATGATGGAGATGGCCGAGCGCGGCGTGCCCGTGGCCGAGCGCGTGTTCGCCGGGGGGAGCTACCTGCGGCCGCAGTTCATCCAGCCGTACCGCTGCCGCAACGTGCTGATCGAGGGGGTGACCATCATCAACTCCCCCATGTGGGAGATCCACCCCGTGCTCTGCCAGAACGTGACCGTGCGCGACGTGAAGATCAACTCGCACGGCCCCAACAACGACGGGTGCGACCCCGAGAGCTGCGGCGACGTGCTGATCGAAGGGTGCACCTTCGATACCGGCGACGACTGCATCGCCATCAAGAGCGGCCGCAACGCCGACGGGCGCCGCATCCACACCCCCACCGAGAACGTGATCATCCGCGGCTGCCGCATGAAGGACGGCCACGGCGGCGTCACCATCGGCAGCGAGATCAGCGGCGGCGTGCGCAACGTCTTCATCGAGAGGTGCGAGATGGACAGCCCGGAGCTGGAGCGGGCGCTGCGCTTCAAGAACAACGCGATGCGCGGCGGCGTGCTAGAGCACATCTACATGCGCGACGTGACCATCGGCCAGGTGGCCGACGCGGTGCTCTCCGTGGACCTCTACTACGAGGAAGGGCGCGCCGGCCCGCACCGCCCGGTGATCCGCGACGTGGAGATGCGCGACGTCACCAGCCGCAAGAGCCCGTACGCGCTGTACATGCGCGCCTACCCCAACGCCGAGATCTCGGACATCCGCGTCGTGGACTGCCGCTTCGACGGGGTCGAGCGCGGGAACGTGGCCGAGGGCGTCCGCGCGCTGCGCTTCGACGGCGTGACGATCAACGGCCGCCGCGCGAGCGCCACCTCGCACCTCGTCGCCCCCAGGCCCGACGACGAGCGCCTCCCCAGCGACATGCGCACGCCTACCTCCGGCACCCCGGCGGCGCCCGCATCCACGACCAGTTCCGGAACGGTGAGGCCATGATGCAGCGCGTCGGCGTGGAAAACGTGGGGAACGGGACCGGCGCGGCGCGGCTGGGGTGCCCACCCGGAGTTGGCCGAGGCGAGGCCGAGCATCGGCGCGTTCCCGCCGCCGCGCTGCCCCCTCTCCGCGCCTTAGAGCGCGACCCTCCCCCGTACCGGGAGAGGGTGACTCGCGAGCACAAGCGCAGTGTGCACGGCCTGGCGCGAACGAGCTTTTCCAACGCGCACCGCAGCTCGCCCAGCCGACCTCTCCCGGAACGGGGGAGGTGCGAGCCCAAGCGAGCGGAGGGGGCCGCGGAGGGGGCGCCGCGCCGCGGACACGCCTGGGCGCTCGTCGCCGCGCTTCCGCTCGCCCTGGCGCTGTCCTTTTCGTCCATCGCCGCGCAGGTCGCGCATCTCCCCGCGGGGACGGGGCTGGGCGAGGGGTCGCGGCAGCCGGGGGATGCGCCGCTGGCGATTCCGCAGGCGGCGCCGCGGCTGCGGGCATCGGCCAACGGGCAGCCGTGGTCGGTGCGGTTCGCGCGGAGCGTGATGCGCCGCAACCCGCAGACGCACCGGCGGTGGGACTACACGCAGGGGGTGGTGCTGGGGGCCATCGAGCGCGTGGCCATCACCCGGCGCGACCCGGCGATGCTCGCCTACGTGAACGCCAACATGACGCGCTGGATCACCGCCGAGGGCGACATCCTGGGCTACCAGCTGGACGACTACAACATCGACGAGGTGTCGCAGGGGCGGCTGCTGTTCGGCATGCTCGACCGCACGCGCGACGAGCGCTACCGCTACGCCGCCGACATGCTCCGCGAACAGCTGCAGAAGCAGCCGCGCACGGCGGAGGGGGGCTTCTGGCACAAGAAGATCTACCCGCAGCAGATGTGGCTGGACGGGCTGTTCATGGGCGAGCCGTTCTACGCCGAGTACGCCAGGCGGTACAACCAGCCGGCGGCCTTCGACGACATCGCCAGCCAGTTCCTGCTCGTCGCCCGCCACACCCGCGACCCGCGCACCGGGCTGATGTACCACGCCTGGGACGCCGCGCGCGCCCAGCCCTGGGCCGACACGGCCACCGGCCTCTCGCCCAACTTCTGGGGGCGGGCGATGGGATGGTACGTGGTGGGCCTGGTCGAAACGCTCGACCACTTTCCCGCCAGCCACCCGCAGCGCCCCGCGCTGATCCAGGCGCTGCGCCAGGCGGTGGATGCGATCGCCCGGGTGCAGGACCCCGTCACCGGCCTCTGGTGGAACGTGCTGGACCAGCCGAACCGCGCGGGGAACTACCTGGAGGGGAGCGCCTCGAGCATGTTCGCGTACGCGCTGGCGAAGGCCGCGCGGCTGGGGTACGTGGACGCGCGCTACCGGCAGGTGGGCGAGCGCGGCTTCGGCGGACTGCTGAGCAACCTGGTGCGCGAGAACGCGGACGGCACCGTGTCGCTCGTCAACATCGTTCAGGTCTCCGGGCTGGGCGGCAACCGCCGCGGCGACGGATCGTACCGCGACGGGAGCTACGCCTACTACGCGAGCGAGCCCGTGGTGATGGATGATTACAAGGGCGTCGGCCCCTTCATCCTGGCCGCGCTGGAGCTCGGGAGATGAACGGCGGTTCGCCGCGGTCGGGTGGGGGATGATGGATGTGTGGGGATGCGGGGCGGAGCGGATCGATCTCACGCCCGCGCGCGACGAATCACTGAACCAGGACGGCCGATGAACGTCTCGTTTTCGCTGGATGGAAAGATCGCCCTCGTCACCGGCGCCAGCCGCGGCCTGGGCCGCGCCATCGCCGTGGGCCTCGCGCGGGCGGGCGCCGACGTGGTGTGCGCCAGCACCCGGCGCGCGGGGACCGACGAGACCGCCGCGGAGATCCGCGCGCTCGGCCGGCGGGCGTGGCAGGTGGAGGCCGACCTCTCCGACCGCGCCGCCGTCCTCGCCATGGCCGGCGACGCGGAGACGCAGGCGGGGCGCGTGGACATCCTGGTGAACAACGGCGGCACCATCCGCCGCACGCCGGCCGCCGACTACTCGCTGGACGATTGGGACGCGGTGATCCGCACCAACGTGGACGCCGTCTTCCTCCTCTCGCAGCGGCTGGGGCGCGGGATGATCGAGCGGGGCGGCGGCAAGATCATCAACATCGCCTCGCTGCTCTCGTTCAGCGGCGGGATCACGGTGCCGGCGTACACGGCCAGCAAGCACGCCGTGGCCGGGATCACCAAGGCGCTGGCGAACGAGTGGGCGCGGCACGGCGTGCAGGTGAACGCCGTGGCCCCCGGCTACTTCCGCACCGACAACACGCAGCGCCTGCAAGACGATGCCACCCGCTCCGCCGAGATCTCCGCGCGCATCCCCGCCGGCCGCTGGGGCGAGCCGGAAGACCTCGCCGGCGCCGTCGTCTTCCTCGCCTCGCCCGCGGCGGACTACGTGAACGGGCACGTGCTGGTGGTGGACGGGGGATGGATGGCGCGGTGAGGCGCGGTCTGGGTGCTGGGTGCTGGGTGCTGGGTGCTGGGTGCTGGGTGCTGGGTGCTGGGTGCTGGGTGCTGGGTGCTGAGGCTGGGTGCTGGAGGGCCGGATTGGTGGTTGCCGGATGGTCGGCCAGGGCGAATGAATTCGCTGCAACGACTACACGAAGTCCGCCTTCGCGGACTACCGGCCGCGGCGCGGACGAGGTGACTGTGCGCGGCACCGGTCCCGGGTCGTCGCCACGCAGTCGCCCGCGCGCCCTCCGGCCACACCGTGCCGCGCCGCACCGCCAGCTGCAGGCCGAGACCAAGTCGTCCCTCCCCCAGGCTGTTTTGGGGGAGGGACAGGCTGGACGGGCCCGGCGGGACGCCGGCCCGCCAGGGAGAGGGCCCCGCGGCGCCGTCGGACCGCGACCCAGACTCAACGTGAAGGAAGGACTACCCCCGATGATGCACTACCTCCCCGGCCGCGTGGAGGCACGCGGCCTGAGCACCGAGGCGCTCCGGAGCGCGTTCCTGCTCGATGGCCTGTTCGTTCCCGGCCGCGTCGTCACGCGCTTCGTGGACCTGGACCGCGTGGTGGTCGCCGGCGCGGTACCGGCCGATGGGCCGCTGCGCCTCCAGGCTCCGCCGGAGATGGCGGCGGAGTCGTTCACCGAGCGCCGCGAGATCGGCGTGCTGAACATCGGCGGGGCGGGCGCGGTGAGCGTGGGCGGCGAGCGGTACGAGCTGGGGACGCGCGACGGGCTGTACATCGGCCGGGGGAGCGGCGATCCGGAGCTCGAGAGCGCGGACCCGGCCGAGCCCGCCCGCTTCTACCTGGTCAGCTATCCGGCGCATGCATCGTATCCAACCACGTACGTGGCCCACGCGGACGCGCAGGCGACGGAGCTGGGAACGGCGGAGCAGGCCAATCGCCGCATCCTCCGCAAGTACTTCCATCCCGGCGGCGTGCGGACCGCGCAGCTGGTGATGGGGGTGACGGAGCTGCAGCCCGGGAGCGTGTGGAACACCATGCCCGCGCACACCCACGCCCGCCGCACCGAGGTCTACCTCTACTTCGCCATGCCGGACGATGCGGTCGTCTTCCACATGATGGGCGAGCCCGGCGAGACGCGGCACCTGGTGATGCGCGACGCACAGGTGGCGCTCTCGCCCGGCTGGTCGATCCACTCCGGCTGCGGCACGCGTGCCTACTCGTTCTGCTGGGCGATGGGCGGCGAGAACCAGGACTTCGCCGACATGCAGGGCGTCGCGATGGGCGACCTGCGGTGAGGTGAGCGCCGGCTTCGCACCGGCGGCTGGAAGCCGCAGCAACGACCACGGGAAGCCTCGCAAACAGCGCCAGGCTGCGGGCGAAATCCGCCGCGCGCCCATGCGTCTGATTTCGCATGAGAAGTCCGCGAAGGCGGGCCCGTGTGCCGTTGTAGCCGCGAGTTCACTCGCAAACATCGGCGTGGTGGCGGTCACGATGTCCGTGCCGCGCGCCGGCATCGCGGCCGCGCCGCCGCCGGTAGTCCGCGAAGGCGGACTTCGTGTGGTCGTTGCCGCGGATTCCTCCGCCCGGGGCGACTTTCTGCAGGCGCAGGTTCCCAGGCCGGGTGGGGCCTTCCCCGGTGCGAATGGCATGGCTGCAAGCCCGGGATTTCCGGCCGGGCACAAACCCCTTTCTCCGCGGATGATGCTCGTGCGCCGAATCACATCCTCCCTTCTCTGCACGGCGGCGCTCGCCGTGCCGGCGCTCCTTCCCGCGCAGCGCATCGCCGGCATCACCGTGCGCGCGGAGAACGCGCTGCAGGTGGAGCGCGCCGACGAGGTGCTGGAGCTGCCTTGGGCCGACCTGCAGCGCCGCATCCCCGGCATCACCCGCGACCGGGTGCGCGTGGTGGACGCCGCCACCGGCGCCGAGGCCGCCACGCAGCCCTTCGACTCGAACGGCGACGGCACGGTCGATCAGCTCCTGGTCCTCGCCTCGTTCTGGCCGGGGGAGCGCAAGGACCTCGTCGTGCAGGCCGCCGCGCCCGCATCCGCCCCCAGGCAGCGCGTGCACGCCCGCCACGACGAGCACCGCGACGACGTGGCGTGGGAGAGCGACCGCATCGCCTTCCGCATCTACGGGCAGGGGCTGTGGAACGCGCACGAGTACGAGCCGCTGGTCAGCAGCGGGCTCGACCTCTGGGTCAAGTCCGTCCGCGACCTGGTGGTGGAGAAGTGGTACGGGAAGGGGCACGACGCCTACCACGTCGACACCGGCGAGGGCGCCGACTTCTACACCGTGGGCCCCACCCTCGGCGCGGGCGGCGACGCGGTGTGGCGCGACGGGAAGATGTATCCCGCGAAGAACTTCAAATCGTACCGCATCCTGGCCGATGGCCCGATCCGCACCGTCTTCGAGCTGCGCTACGACCCGTGGGACGCGGGCGGCGTGCAGGTGACCGAGACACGCCGCTTCACCCTCGACGCGGGGCAGAACCTGGGGCGGATGGAGAGCACCTTCACCACCGCCGATGGCAGCGACGTGAGCTACGTGATCGGCACGGTGAAGCGCGAGGGAATCGTGGGCTCCACCAGCCGCGCGGGGGCGTGGGGATGGCTGGCCACGTGGGGCCCGGTGGAGCGCAAGAACGGCGGCCACGGCCAGCTCGGCACCGGCGTGCTGATGCCGCGCGAGCGCATCGCCGAGGTGCGCGAGCTGGGCGATCACTTCGTGCTGCAGTCCACGGCGCGCTCGGGCGTGCCGGTGATGCACTACGTGGGCGGGGGATGGACCGACAGCGGCGACTTCCGCGGCGTGGAAGACTGGTGGCGCCACCTCGATCGCCTTTCCCAGCGCCTTGCCAGCCCCGTGCGCGTGACCATCGCGCCCGACGGCCGGTGATTCCGGCGGCGGTGGATAGTGATCCTGTTCGGCGGATGCGGCCGAGCCGGCGGATGAGATTCGGGCCGGCGATAGCGATCTACCCGGCGGATGAGATCCCGGAGACGGGAGATGGGATACAGCGCGGTGGATGAGATGCGGGCGGAGGCGGATCGAATGGCGTGCGGTGGATGATCGGCGCGCGATCCGAGGCTCACCCGGGCGGATGAATCCGCGGCACCGACGACACGAAGTCCGCCTGCGCGCGCCTGCGCGGACTACAGGCTCACGTGAAGCCGGTGTGATGGTGCGCGGCACCGGCATTCTTCAGCACGAGGCGCGATGAGATCGCTTCTTCCCGCACTGATGGTCCTGGCGGCCGGCGCGCCGGCAGCGGCGCGTGTCGTGGCGCCGCCGGCGTACGACGCGGTGGTGGACGCGGCGTACCGCGGGGCCGAGGGGGCGCGGGTGGAGGGTGCGCGGCGCTACCACACCGTCGGCGCGGCGCTGGCGGATGCGCCGCGTGATCCGGCGCTCACCTACGTCATCCTCATCCGCCCGGGGCGCTACCACGAGAAGCTGAGCGTCGATCGCCCGCACGTGACCCTGCGTGGCGAGGACCGCGACCGCACGGTGATCACCTTCGACGCGGCGAGCGACACGCCGGCGCCGGGCGGGGGAACGTACGGGATGCGCGGCAGCTGGACGCTGCGCGTCACCGCGCCCGACTTCCGCGCCGAGAGCCTGACCATCGAGAACGCGTTCGACTATCCGGCCAACTACGCCAAGGCAGACGGCGATCCCACCAGGCTGCGCAACCCGCAGGGCGTGGCGCTGATGACCGAGGGCGGCAGCGACCGCGCCGTGTTCGAGAACTGCCGCATCAGCGGCTACCAGGACACGCTCTTCGCCAACGCGGGGCGCAGCTGGTTCCACCGCTGCATCGTCACCGGGCACGTGGACTTCATCTTCGGCGCCGGCCGCGCGGTGTTCGACGACTGCGACATCGTCTCGCGCGACCGGGGGAGCCGCACGCGCAACGGCTACGTCACCGCCGCCAGCACGCCCATCGGCCAACCGTACGGCTTCCTGGTCATCCGCAGCCGGCTGAAGAAGGAATCGCCGTCGCTCGCGCCGGGAACGGTGGCGCTGGGCCGCCCCTGGCACCCGTTCGCGGATGCGATGGCGGTGGGGAGCGTCGTCTTCATCGACTGCTGGATGGACGACCACGTCGGCGCCGTCGCGTGGGACTCGATGTCGAGCGCCGACGGCGCGGGCGAGCGGCTGTGGTACCGCCCCGGGAGCGCGCGCTTCCACGAGCACGGCTCCACCGGCCCCGGCGCCATCTCCTCCCCCAACCGCCGCGTCCTCAGCGACGGCGACGCGCGGGCGTACACCCCCGAGCGCGTGCTGGACGGCTGGGTGCCCACCTCCTGACGCGCATCGAAGCGGTGGATACGGGAGCCATGGGCGACACGGGGACCACGGTGCCCCGGCGCCGCAGTTCTCCGGTCCTCCGTGTGTGAGCCGCCGTTGCCGCAGATGCTCCTCCTGGTCCGGTGCCAGCTCCGCGCACGGGTCTCGGCGAACGGGACGCAAAGGAAGCGGCCGGAACGAAACAGGTCCCCGGCTCCACATGCGGAGCCGGGGACCCGAGTTGCCCCCGGAGGATTCGAACCTCCACCAAAGGTTCCAAAGACCTTTGTGCTGCCATTACACCAGGGGGCACCGCAATCCGCCGTTGCTGAACGACTTAGCAGGGGCGGGCGCGGGTTGAAGTTATCCCGCCCGCGCGCCGAAATCAACCGTTCGCGTGCGTCGGAACGCGCGCTCGGAACGGTGGCGCGCTCCATGCCGTGGTGCTCGCCCGAGGCACGGGCAAACGGACGGACGAGACCGGACGATGGCGCACCGCGAGTTCACCGATCCGCAGGGCGGCCGGTGGGAGGTGTGGGACGTGTACCCCACCGTACCGATCAGCGGCCGGGCGCACACGCTGAGCGAAGACGCCGCCGAGGGGTGGCTCGCGTTCCAGTCGGCGCGCGAGAAGCGGCGTTTCTACCGCCCGCCGCCGGGGTGGGCGGAGATGACCGACGAGCAGCTCGTGTTCCTCTGCCGGCACGCCGTGCCCGTGGGGTGAGCCGCCGGGCCAGGGCGATGAACGGCGAAGGGGGATGATTCCGCGGTGGAATCATCCCCCTTTTTGCTCGTTCGACGTAGCCTGTTCGCGACGGACTCAGCGGTGCGCGGAGCGGGCCGAGTCGGCCGGCGTCTCGTCGCGGGTGAGCACGCGGATGGCGCCGACCACGGTGTACTTTCCCAGCTTGTGCTCGGCCTCGGCGGGGGTGAGGAACTCCACGATGCGCACGCCGGCCAGGGGAAGCTGCTTCAGATCGTCCATGCCGTCGAGCTGGGCGCCGTCCATGAACACCAGCATCTGCCCGCTCCCGGTGCCGGACATGTCGGTCGGCTGGTTGCGCATCAGCCACATTCCCCGGCGGCTCTGGATCAGCTGGTACACCGTGTTGGCGTTGGACTGCTGGATCTCGTCGGCGCGGATGCGGTTGCGCTCCTGCCGCGCGCGGCGGGCGGGCGGGGTGGCGGGCGCGTTCTGCGCGTGCGCCGGCGCGGCGGCCAGCACGCCGCCGCCCAGCACGGCCGCGGCGATCCAGGTGAGCATCTTCATCGTTCGTTTCGGTCGATTGGGGGATCCTGCCATCCAGCGCCTCGTCCGCGCCGCAAAGGGTGGCGCTTGCGCGCGCCACGGAATACACGGAGGTCACGGCCGGCTGCATCGAGGCTGTCGTGCCTCCGGGGATCAGCGGTCGCACTCGGATGATGAACGTCCGGGCCGCCGAAGTTCTGCCGCGCCGCGATCCACGCCCGCTAAGCCTCGCGGTTCGTGAGGCTTCGCGTGTTGCCATGGCTTCCAGCCGCCCGGCCCAGCTCTGATCGGGAGCAACGACGTACCGCCGGTCACACCGATGATGCCGTCTCGATCGCCGCCGCCGGTGCCGCGGTGGACACCATCGTGCCCGCCGGTGCCGCCACCAAGCCCTCGAGCGCGCCGCTGGCGATCCACGAGGCGATCTCGGCTTTCGCGTACTGGTAGCCGACCTCCACCAGCTGGTCGAGCGGGGTGAAGTCCATCAGCCGGAAGGGATCGATCGGCGGGCGCAGGGCGAAGTCGGCGCTGGCCAGGGCGGTGCGCTCGCCGTGGGCGCTGTGCAGCATCGAGGCGCGCAGCGCCAGCTCCATCAGCGAGGGAAAGCGGACGTGCGGGCGCCGCAGCAGCTTGGCGCGCAGCAGCTCGCCCACCTTCGGGATGCGCTCGCAGAGGAACTGGGCGTCGTCCTCCACGCTCACCTCGGCGGCGATCACCACGCCGGCGCCCAGGCGGCGCGCCACGTCGGTCGGCAGGTTGTTGAGCAGCGCGCCGTCGCACAGCAGCTGCCCCTCGTGCAGCACCGGCTGCGCGGCGCCGGGGAGCGAGGCGCTGGCGGCGGCGGCCCAGTGCAGCGAGCCGTGGCGGTGCACCATCATCTCCGCCGTGCTCAGGTTGCTGCTCACGCAGAAGAAGGGCGTCCACACGTCCTCGATCTCCGTGTCGCCGTACAGCATCTCGCCCACGCGGTCGCTCTTGCGGGTGCTGATGATGGAGATGAACGGGAGCGTGTACGCCTTGTGCGGGCGGATCTTCACCCACACCCGGCGGTTCATCGTCTCGATCCGCTCCGGGCTCCACCCCATCGCCACCTGCGCGGCGATGCTGGCGCCCATGCTGGTGCCGCCGATCATGTCGATCGGCACCCCCGCCTCGCGCATCGCCCGGATCATCCCGATGTGCGCGAAGCCGCGCGCCCCCCCGCCGCCGAGGACCAGCGCCACCG
>Ga0247773_1000537_pt1 | contig 15216 bp, 12 predicted proteins | sample UWRJL092311B6_FD_179934 | JGI IMG/M metagenome (GOLD analysis project Ga0247773, IMG submission 179934) | Plant litter microbial communities from Arlington Agricultural Research Station in Wisconsin, United States - UWRJ-L092-311B-6 | ecosystem: Environmental > Terrestrial > Plant litter >...
TGCTCGGCCAGCTGCTCGCGGTCTGGGTTGCCGGCCGGCTGCGTTCGAAGGTGACCTGGCATCCGGCCCGCCAGCTGGACCGGGTGGTCGGCGCGCTGTTCTCGGTGCTGGCGGTGCTGCTGGTCGCCTGGATGGTGGCGCTGCCGCTGGCGTTCGCGCCGTTTCCGACGCTGTCGGACCAGGTCCGGCGCTCGGTGACGATCCGGGCGGTGGACGACGCGCTGCCCGACAGCATCCGCAACCTCTACAGCTCGCTGCGCCGGTTCGTCGACCGCAGCGGCTTTCCGCAGGTCTTCGGGGCGTTGCAGCCGACCCGGATCGTGGACGTGCCGCCGGCCGACCCCGCGCTGCTGCGCTCGAGCGCGGTCGCGCAGGCCCGGCCGTCGGTGCTCAAGGTGCGGGCGGTGGCGCTGTCGTGCGACCGGGGCATCGAGGGTTCCAGCGTGGTCTACGCCCCGGAGCGGGTGCTGACCAACGCGCACGTGGTGGCCGGTGCCGGCCAGGTCCAGGTCGAGACCGGCCGCGGCCCGCTGACCGCGCACGTGGTGGTCTTCGATCCCGGACGCGACATCGCGGTGCTGTGGGTGCCCGGGCTGAAGCAGAAGCCGCTGCCGCTGTCCCAGACCGCGGCCCGGTCCGGCCAGGACGCCATCGTGCTCGGTTACCCCGAGGACGGCCCGTTCGACGTCCGGCCGGCCCGGGTGCGCGACCGGGAGCGGATCGCCGGCCGCGACATATACGGCGAGGTCTCCCTGGACCGCGACATCTACACGATCAGGTCGGTGGTGCGGGTGGGCAATTCCGGCGGCCCGCTGATCGCCACCGACGGCAGCATCCTGGGCATCGTGTTCGCGTCCGCGCTGGACTCGGCCGACACCGCCTTCGTGCTGACCGCCGACGAGGTGTCCGGAGCCGCCCGGACCGGCCGGACCGCCACCCGGTCGGTCGGCACCGGCGCCTGCAGCTGAGGCGTTCTCAGCTCAGCTTGGCCCAGCGGATCAGCTCGTCGGACACCTGCTCGGGGCACTCGTGTTGCGGAAAGTGGCCCACCCCGTCCAGCAGCCGCCACTCGTAGTCGGCCGAGACGTGCCGGGAGGAGCCCTGTGCGGTGCTGGGTAGCACGCACCGGTCCAGGGCGCCGTGCAACTGCAGGACCGGTTTGCCGATCGGCTGCTGCATCGACCGGGCGTAGCGTCGGCCGTCCGGGCGCGGCAGCGAGCGGACCACCCAGCGGAAGAATTCCAACGAGCAGTGCGCGACCGGGTGGATCCGCATCGCCTCGGTGTAGCGGCTGGTGGCGGTGGCGTAGCTGGGGCTGGCCCGCCAGCGCGGACCGGACCAGCTGTCGAACAGCCGCAGCAGGTAGGACGGGTCCTGGGTGAGCAGTCGCTCGCCGCGCCGGGGGACCTGGAAGGTCTTGAGCGCGTACCCCGAGGCGTGCCGTTGTGCCTTGTCCGACAGCACCGCCTGGCGCAGCCGCAGCGGGTGGGCGGCGCCGAGCACCGCGATCCGGCGGACCACCTGGGGATGCTGGGCGGCCACCGTCCAGGCCAGCAGGCCGCCCACGTCGTTACCGACCAGCACCGCGTCCTGCTCGCCGAGGGCAGTCACCAGCTGGGCGATGTCGGCGGCCATGGTGGTGGCGTCGTAGCCGCGCGGCGGCTTGTCCGAGGCCCCGTAGCCGCGCAGGTCCACCGCCACCGCGTGGTAGCCGGCGTCGGCCAGGTCGATCAGCTGCCGCGACCAGGTCCACCAGAATGTCGGCATGCCGTGCAGCAGTAGCACCAGCGGCCCGGTGCCGGCCTCGGTGACGTGCAGCGCGATGCCGTTGGCCCGCACCATCCGGTGCGTCCAGGGGCCGTCGATCAGGACGACGGATTCGTCGGGTCTAGTCACTGGCTGTTCAGTGGCCGATCAGGTGCTAGGGGCGTTACGCCCGGTGGCTGGGCTGGTGCGAGGTGGCCTGGCGCAGCGCGGTCACGGTGCTCTTGGTGGTGTCGATGGTCTGCTGGGGTGCCTTGACCCGCTTGACCTTGCGGAAGCCCATGAAGCCGAACAGGCCGGCCAGCAGGATCAGCAGCGCGAACACGATCAGGTAGGCGACCCAGCGCCACAGGTGCAGCGCCACCAGGCCCTCGGCCAGCGCGATCAGGCCGAAGATCAGCGAGAACACCACCAGGACGGCGGCGGCGGCGAACATCCCGGCACCGGTGCCGGCGTTCTTGACCGAGGACTTGATCTCGAGCTTGGCCAGCTCGATCTCGCCGTGCAGCAGGGTGCTGAAGCTGGAGCTCGCCTCGGCGACCAGGGTGCCGATGGACGGCTGCCCGGGCGCCTGCGTCGCGGTGTGGTTAACGGTCACCCGCCGATGTCCCTTCTCCTCGAGCTGTGGTGCGCATATCTGATGTCTGTCGGGTACAGACCCTACCGCGCGTGCCGTGGGCCACTTCTCCCTCGCGGTCACCGCCGGCGTGCTCGCTAAGGTCTGCGATGTGCCGAGTTACTTGATCACCGGAGTCTCCCGCGGAATCGGCCGGACGCTGTCCGAGCGCTTGCTCGCCGCTGGGCATGAGGTCTACGGCCTGGTCCGGCCGGGTTCGGGTTCTGAGGTCGCGGGCCTGGCCGGGCTGCTCGAAGCCGATCTGTCCCGGCCGTCGTCGCTGGAGGCGGCTGTCGGGCCGTGGTTGGCGGGCCTGGATCCGCTGGACGGGGTAGTGCGGTTGGACGGGGTGGTGCACTGTGCCGGCATCGTGCGGCCGGGCACGCTGCCGGAGTCGTCCCCGGACGATTTCGCGGCACAGTTCGGTGTCAATGTGATCGCGGTCGCCGAGCTGACCCGGCTGCTACTGCCTGCTTTGCGGGTCGCCGCCGGCACGGTGGTGCTGGTCAACTCCGGGTCCGGGCTCAACGCGCGGACGCCGATGACCTCGTACGGGGCGTCGAAGTTCGCGCTGCGGGCCTATGCCGAGGGACTGCGCCAGGAGGAGCCGGGGGTGCGGATCTGCACCATCTATCCCGGCCGGACCGCGACGTCGATGCAGCGTGCGGTGCGGGCGGCCGAGTCGGGGGAGTACCGGGAGTCGGACTACTTGCAGCCCTCGACCGTGGCCGGGGCGATCGAGATGATGCTGTCGCTGCCGGCGGACGGGGTGATCACCGACCTGACGTTGCGGCCGGCCGGGTTGCCCGGGCCGTCATCCCCGGACGCCCACCGCTAGCGACCCGCCAGTCGTATCCAGTTAACGGTGCAATTAAACCTGACAAGAGGTCTGTCAGGCCTCTGTGCCCCTGACGGCTAGGCCAATGGTTCTTGCCTGCCTGTGTGATGTAGCCAAGGGTCGAAAGGGAGGAAGTCAGATCGACCAACTGAGCCCGAGTCGCCCCAGCGCATGAGTCGGTCTACTACGTAATCGATGTAGTCGTCTGCAAAATCGCGCCATTTATCCGGTGCTGCCAGCTCGAAGAACTCCGCGCTTGGGTCCAAGTCGACAAAAGACACGCCACCGAGTGCTGTACCGGCTGCAGCCCGAACGCTGCTGCCGATGTGCGCCCAGCCGTCCGGTAACCGATGGCGTTGTCGACCGAAAGCCTCAAAGAAGCTCCTGAAGGCATACGCCACGTCGGTCACTGCCAGTGGAACGCGACCGTGCTTTCGCAGCATCATTTGTAGCTCGCGCAGTGGCATGTAAAGATCCGAGGCGGCAGCTGAGCGCAGGTTTCTAGCCTTATCCTGTACGGCTTGCCGTGAGCCGAATTGGTAAGTAAGCCAGCTTGCAAGCACAGCAGTTATAGGTACCTCAAGGATCTGCACCATGTCAGGAGTCATGGCTGACACGGTAGAACAGCGGTATGACAGTTTCTCCCCGCCAAGTCGGTCGGCCTGGCCCAGAACTCCACCGGGTTATCAGCAGTGGCGCGTCACTGGGATTTGCGGCCCAGGCGTGGATCAACGGCGTGGTGCAGGTCAGCTGTCACGTGGCCAACTCGGGTCAGGTGCCGGTGTCGACATCCCAGGAGTGCCCAACCCGACCCCGGCCGGACCGTCGCCAGGAGACCGAATGTCACCGGGTCGAACCAGCTGCGATAACGGACTCGAACCGCTCACCGGTCTCGGTATACCGGTTGTCCGGTAGGAGGTATCTCTGATTCGGTTAGGATGTATCTCTGATTCGGACACCCCGCCCTCCTGCACCGCATCGGCGGGGATGGGCGGATCAGCCTTCGCCGTGCCGGTAAATGTCGACTAAGCCGGCACACCGCGTGCAGGTTTGGCTGGGATTCCCGACTCGCTGTCATGTTTTTGCGCAAAAGCATCATAAGGTATTCAATGACGAGATGACCGTGGCGTAATGTCATCTCTGGTGAACGCCGAACTTAAGCGAATGGCGATGGCGCGATCAAGTAACGTTTGAGATGGTCGCTGTCATGAAAGGGGATCGCCCTGCGTCCCCTTCTAAGTCAATTGCAGCAGAGGTCACGGAAATACTTTACTTCTCGGGCAACCTGTACGGTGCGCGTGGGAGCAGTCCGCGCAGACTTAGCAGAATCAGTCGTCGGCGGCCTTGCCGCCCTTGTCGGCCAGGCCCTGGGAAATCAGGTCCATCACCGTGGAGTCGGCCAGCGTGGTGACGTCGCCGATCGAGCGGTTCTCGGCGACGTCGCGCAGCAGCCGGCGCATGATCTTGCCCGAGCGGGTCTTGGGCAGCTCGGCGACCACCAGGATCTGCCGGGGCTTCGCGATCGCGCCGATCTCCTTGGCGACATGGTTGCGCAGTTCGGTCACCATCTCGGCCCCGCCATCGGCCGCCGAGCCGCGCAGGATCACGAACGCGACGATCGCCTGGCCGGTGGTCGGGTCGGTGGCACCCACCACGGCAGCCTCGGCCACCGACGGGTGCGAGACCAGCGCCGATTCCACCTCGGTGGTGGAGATCCGGTGGCCAGACACGTTCATAACGTCGTCGACCCGGCCCAGCAGCCACAGGTCGCCGTCGTCGTCCTTCTTGGCGCCGTCCCCGGCGAAGTAGTAGCCCTGCTCGGCGAACCGCGACCAGTACGTCTCGCGGAACCGGTCGTCATCGCCCCAGATCCCGCGCAGCATGGACGGCCAGGGCTCGGTCAGCACCAGCAGGCCGCCACCACCGTTGGGCACCGGCTTGCCCTGGTCGTCCACCACGTCGGCCTCGACGCCGGGCAGCGCCCGCATCGCCGAGCCCGGCTTGGCCTCGGTCACCCCGGGCAGCGGGCTGATCATGATCGCGCCGGTCTCGGTCTGCCACCAGGTGTCGACCACCGGCGTCCGGTCGCCGCCGATCACCCGGCGGTACCACATCCACGCCTCGGGGTTGATCGGTTCGCCGACCGAGCCCAGCACCCGCAGCGAGGACAGGTCGAACTTCGCCGGAATGTCCTCACCCCACTTCATGAACGTCCGGATCGCGGTCGGCGCGGTGTAGAGGATCGTCACGCCGTACTTGGCCACCAGCTCCCAGAACCGGCCCTTGTGCGGGGTGTCCGGGGTGCCCTCGTAGATCACCTGGGTGACACCGTTGGCCAGCGGGCCGTAGACGATGTAGGAGTGCCCGGTCACCCAGCCGATGTCGGCGGTGCACCAGTACACGTCGGTGTCGGCGTGCAGGTCGAAGGCGGCGTGGTGGGTGTAGGCGGTCTGGGTCAGGTAGCCGCCGGTGGTGTGCAGGATTCCCTTGGGCTTACCGGTGGTTCCCGAGGTGTAGAGGATGAACAGCGGGGTCTCGGCGTCGAAGAACTCCGGCTCGTGGGTGTCCGGCTGGCCGCCCACCGCATCGTCCCACCACAGGTCGCGACCCTCGGCCAGCTCGACCTCGTTGCCACCGCGCTTGACCACCAGCACATGCTGGACCGGACAGCTGTCGCCGTCGAACTTGGCCAGCGCCTCGTCCACCACCGGCTTGAGCGGGAACACCGAACCCCGGCGGTAGCCGCCGTCGGCGGTGATCACCAGCTTGGCGTCGGCATCGAGCACCCGGTCATAGATCGCCTGCGCGGAGAAGCCGCCGAAGATCACCGAGTGGACGGCGCCGATCCGGGCACAGGCCAGCATCGACACCACCGCCTCGACCAACATTGGCAGGTAGATCGCCACCCGGTCGCCCTTGCTGACGCCCAGCTCGGTGAGCGCGTTCGCGGCCTGGCTGACCAGCTTCTGCAACTCGGCGTAGCTGATGGTGCGGGTGTCGCCCGGCTCGCCCTCGAAGTGCAGCGCGACCTTCTCGCCCCGGCCGGCCTCGACGTGCCGGTCCACGCAGTTCACCGCGGCGTTCAACTTTCCGCCGACGAACCACTTCGCGAACGGCGCGTTCGACCAGTCCAGGGTCTGGGTCCAGTCGGTGTCCCAGTCCAGCCGGCGGGCCTGGTTCTCCCAGAAACCGAGCCGGTCGGCCGCTGCGTCCTCGTACGCCTGGGCGGTGTAGTTCGCGTTCGCCGCGAACTCCTCCGACGGCGGGAACCGGCGCTCCTCGTGCAGCAGGTTGGACAGGCCCTCGTTCGACTCGGTCATCTCGCTCCTTCTCGCCGGTGCTCGGTGCCGACGTTAGCGCGCGGCAGCCGAACCGCAAGGCGGCTGTCGGGCCCGGCCGGTGGTTGGCTAGCGTGTTGCTGCGTGCAAACCGATCCGCTGGCCCCGCTGCTGGACCTGCCCGGCGTCGCCGAGGCGGTGACCGGCAGCCGGCAGGCGGTCGACAAGCTGCTCGGCCACCGGGTGCTGCGGCGGCGCTCCTCCGACGTCTCCGCCGAGTCGCTGCTGCGCGGGGCCTGGGCGTCGGCGGTGCTGGCCGGTTCGCCGGCCACCCTGGACGAGGTGCGGGCCGGCACCGCCACCGAGCCGATCGTCCAGGGCGCGTTGCGGGTCTCCACCGAACTGGCGACGCTGGCCGGCCCGTGGACCGGCGCGCAGCGGCAGGTGCTGGCCCGGTTGCACGCCCTCGCCGCGACCGACCTGCTGCCGGCCGAGCAACTGGGGCGGCCGCGTCCGGACCGGGAGGTGGCGCACCGGCTCGACACCCTCGCCGAGGTGATGGCGGTCTCCAAGGCGCCGGCGGTGGTGCTCGCGGCGATCGTGCAGGGCGAGATCCTGGGCCTGGACGCCTTCGCGCCGGCCTCGCCGGTGGTGGCCCGCGCCGCGGCCCGGCTGACCCTGATCGAGCGCGGCCTGGACCCCAAGTCGCTGGTGGCGCTGGAGGTCGGGCACCTGGAACTGGCCGAGCAGGAACAGGCCGTGCTGGCCGGCTACCGCGACGGGCAGCCCGACGGCGTGGTGGGCTGGATCCGGCACTGCGGCCAGGCGCTCGAACTCGGCGCCCGGGAGTCGCTGGCCATCTGCGAGGCCATCCAGCGTGGCTGAGCCGGTTGGGCCCGTCGGCCCGGAGTCGCTCGAGGTCGGTCAGCCGTTGCTGCGCCGGTACCGGCGCGGGGTCGTCACGTCCTGGCTGCAGGCCTGCCGGGTGGTGGCCGTCGACTCCGGGGCCGTGCTCTGCTGGATTCCGGTGGGCGGCGGCTTCGCGTTCCGGCAGCTCGCCGACGGTTCACCGGTACGCGCTGCCCCGATCGCCGACTTCGAAGCCGCCCGGCTGGCGATCGGCGGCTGGCAGGGCCGTTCGGCGCTGATCCTGATGCCGCCCGGACGGGCCCACTCGGTGTGGTGGTTCTTCTCCGGCGACGAGTTCGACGGCTGGTACGTCAACCTGGAGGCCCGTACCGGTCTCTGGCGGTACGGCGATCAGTACGGCGTCGACGTCACCGACCACGAGCTGGACCTGGTGATCGACCCGGACCGCGGCTGGCAGTGGAAGGACGAGGCGGAACTGGACGCCGTGACCGGCCAGCCCGGTTACTGGGACGCCGCCGCCAGCGCCGGGATCCGTGCCGAGGGCCGGCGGGTGCTCGACGACCTCGCGGCGGGTGGGTTTCCGTTCGACGGCAGTTGGTGTGACTTCCGTCCGGACCCGGCCTGGCCGGTTCCACGGCTGCCCGACCCGCTGCCGGACTTCCGGTGGCCTCGCGGCTGACGGCGGACGTGGTGAGGGCGCCGTGCTTTCGCACGGCGCCCTCTGCGGTCAATCCGGTTATCAAGCGTGCACCTGAGGTCAGGCGCGGGCCGGTGACGGTCCGCGTCGACAGCCGTTAGCGTGGCCAAGTCGCCGCGTGGGTACCCGATTGCCCACTGGCGGAATCCGCGACTGGTGGGGGCGGTACCGCCATAGCCACTCGAAGAGTCCGTGCTGCATTCGTACTCCCGAATACCCTTACAGTGCAAGAGTTCCGCCGGAAGTGCACACTGGACCCAGGCCTTCCAGACAGCCGTGCCTCAGGCTTTGTTCGACCTGCGGGAATGGCCGTACCACAGCAGGGCGGCGAGTCCGGCCGCGCTGGCCAGCACCACCGCGCTGGTGGCCGGCTGGGGGGCGTGGAAGCTGGACAGCCGCTCCCGCAGCGGCACCGCGTTGGTAAAGGTCAGCGCCGGCCAGTGGTTGTCGGCGGCCACCTTGCGCAGTGCCTTGTCGGCATTGACCACATAGGGGTGGCCGACCGCCTCCAGCATCGGGACGTCGGTGATCGAGTCGGAGTAGGCGTAGCTCTCGGCCAGGTCGTAGCCGCGCTCGGCCGCCAGTTCCCGCAGCCCGTCGGCCTTGTGCCGGCCATAGGCGTAGAACTCGATCTCGCCGGTGTAGCGGCCCTCCCGCACCACCATCCGGGTGGCGATCACGTGGTCGGCGCCGACCATCTCGCCGATCGGGCGCACCACCTCGTCGCCGGAGGAGGAGATGATGACGACGTCCCGGCCGGCCGCCTTGTGCTCGACGATCAGCTCGACGGCCTCGTTGTAGACCAGCGGGTCGATGATCTCGTGCAGGGTCTCGTTGACGATGTCGCGGATCTGTTGGACGTCCCAACCGGTGCACATGGCCGTCAGGTACTTGCGCATCCGGTCCATCTGGTCCTCGTCGGCGCCGGACAGCGCGAAGACGAACTGGGCGAAGGCACTGCGCAGCACTGCCCGCCGGTTGATCAGGCCGCCCTGGTAGAACGAGCGTCCGAACGCCAGCGTGCTGGACTTGGCGATGATCGTCTTGTCCAGGTCGAAGAACGCCGCTGAGCTAGCCACCCCGCGAGGATAGCCAGCCGGGCCGTCGACGTGCCGCTGCCGGTCCGGCCGGCCGCCTGGTTTGTCCAGGTGTCGCTGTCCACAGCCGCCGTCGTTATCCACAACTCTCGCCTTGCTGGGGACGATGCGGGCGTGCTGGGCCACGGTGGGGACATGACAGCGCATCCCAGGATCGGCGTGCTCGGCGGATGTGGCGGCGCGGGTGCCAGCGTGCTGGCGGCGGTGCTCGCCTGGTGTGCCGCCGGTGCCGCCGGCCAGGCCTTCCTGCTCGACTGCGACCCACTCGGCGGTGGCCTCGACGTGCTGCTGGGCTGTGAGCAGGCACCCGGTTCGCGGTGGAGCCAGGTCCGGCTGCGCGGGGGCAGCCTGGACCCGTCGGTGTTGCGCGACTGCCTGCCGAGCTGGCACCAGGTGTCGGTGCTCGCGGTCGACGACCCGTCTGCGCTGGATCCCGAGGCGCTGGTCCAGCTGGTCGCCGCGGCGGCGCCGGCCGGCCCGGTGGTGCTGGACCTTGCCCGGTGGCCGTCGCCGGTCCGGACGGCAGCGTTGAACAGCTGCGACCTGACGGTGCTGGTGACGCCGGCCGAGGTGCGGGCCGTCGCCGCCGGCGCCACCATCGCCGAGGGTGTGCGGCGGGTTTCGGCCGGGCTGGTGGTCCGGGGCGCCACGGCCGACCTGCCGCCGGCCCGGATCGCGGAGCTGCTCGGCCTGCCGGTGTTGGGCGAGTTCGGCTACGACCCGGCAGGCCGGCAGCCTGGTGGGCTGGATCCGCGCCGGACCAGGCGCGGCACCAGGCAGCTGGCCGAGGCGGTGCTGCGGCGGGCAGCCGCGGAGGTGGCGGCGTGAGCGGCGATCTACTCGACCGGGTCCGGCACCGGTTGGCGGCCGGCTCGGCATCGAGTGACCTCGGACTCCTGGCGGGCCAGGAATCGGCCCTGTTGCTCGACTCCCACGGCCGCTCGGAGTTGTCCGGACACCTGGCCGCCGAGCTGACCGGTGCCGGCCCGCTGGAGGAGTTGCTGGCCACCGAGGGGGTGACCGATGTGCTGGTCAACGCCCCGGACCAGGTCTGGCTGGACCGGGGTGCCGGGCTGGAACGGGCCCGGGTCCGGTTCGACTCAGACGCCGCGGTACGCCGGCTGGCCACCCGGTTGGCGGCCCAGGCCGGCCGGCGGCTCGACGATGCCGCCCCGTTCGTCGATGCGGTACTGCCGGACGGCAGCCGGCTGCACGCGATCCTGCCGCCGTTGGTGGCGCATCCGACGCTCTCGTTGCGGGTGCTGGCCCGGCGCAGCCTGGCGCTGCCAGAACTGGTGGCGCTCGGCACCATGCCCGGCGAGCTGGCCGACCTGCTCGCGGCGCTGGTGCAGGCCCGGCTGACCATGCTGATCAGCGGAGGGACGGGCAGCGGCAAGACGACCCTGCTGGCGGCCTTGCTTGCCACCGTCAGCCCGGCCGAGCGGATCATCACCATCGAGGACACCGCCGAACTGGCAGTGCCGCACGTTCATATGGTGGCGCTGCTGGCCCGGTCGGCGAACGTCGAGGGAGCGGGTGCGGTCGAACTGCGGGAGCTGGTGCGCCAGGCGTTGCGGATGCGGGCCGACCGGCTGGTGGTGGGTGAGTTCCGGGGGTCCGAGATCGTGGAGCTGCTGGCCGCCCTGAACACCGGCCACGCGGGCGGTGCGGCCACCGTGCACGCCAACTCGGTCGGCGACGTGGCAGCCCGGCTGGTGGCGCTGGCCGCCCTCGGTGGCATGCCCGCCGAGGCGCTGGCAGCCCAGGCGGCGAGCGCTCTCGACGTGCTGGTGCACATCCGCCGGGACCGGAACGGCCGGCGCCGGGTGGAACAGGTCGCGCTCTGGCCGGTACGTCCGGTCGAACCACCGGGCCTGGCCTGGACCAGGACGTCCGGCCTGGGGCCGGCCGCCGGACAGTTACGCGCGCTGCTGGAGACCGCCGACGTCGCGGTGCCGGCGCTGCTGGCAGGGGTGGGTCCATGTCGGCCCTGAGCTTCGTCCTGCTCGCCGCCGCCCTGGTGGGAATGCCCCGGCCGATGCCGGCCCGGCGCCGGCTGGCCTGGCTTGCCACCGCCCGGTGGAGTGGGACGCCGGAGGTCCGGGCGGCACAGTCGTGGCAGCCCGGGAAGGGCTGGTTCCGGCTGCTGCGCGCGGAACGCACTCGCGAGCGGCACCGGGCCGAACTGGCCGCGACGGTCGGGGCATTGCGCGACGAGTACGCCGCCGGGGCCACCATCGCCGCGGCGTTCGCTGCTGCCGCCGCGCTGCCGGGACGCTGCCAGGCCGCGATGGCTCGAGCGGCGGCACTGGCCCGGCAGGGCGCCGAGGTCACGCCGGCGCTGGCCGGTGAACCGCGGCTGGCGTCGCTGGCCGTTGCCTGCGACCTGGCCGGGCGCAACGGAGCACCGCTGGCCCGGGCGCTGGCCGGCGTGCACGCCGAGCTGGTCGCCGATCAGCGTGCCGCCCGGGCGGTCCGCACCGCGCTGGCCGGTCCGCGCAGCTCGGCGTTGCTGTTGTCCGGCCTGCCGCTGATCGGCCTGGCAATGGGCAGCGCGATGGGTGCGGCACCCCAGCGGGTGCTGTTGCACACCGGTGCCGGGCGAGCCGCTCTCGTCGTCGGGGTAACGCTCAACCTGGCCGGCCTGGCCTGGACGCTGGCCCTCAGCCGCCGGGCACTGGCCGGGCTGCGGCAATGATGAGCGCAGCGGCTTGGCTGGCGCTGGCCTTGTTACTGGTTCCCCGGCCGCCCGGGTCGTCCGGGGGCGACCCTCGGCACCGTGCCGCCAGCAGTGGCAAGGGAGGCCGAGTCGTGCTGGGCAACGCTCGATCGGCAGGGCTGCCCGCGATTGCGGCGGCGGCGGCCGGCTGCCTGGTGATGCTGCTGGGAGGGTGGTCCGCGGCGGCGCTGGCAGGGCCGGTGGCGGCGGTCGGCTGGCTGGTCACCAGCCGGCTGCCGGCCACTACCGCAGACCGACCACCCGAGTCGCGCGCGGTGGCCTTCGTGGTGGACCTGCTGGCCGGTGCGCTCGCCGCCGGATCGCCACCGGATGTCGCCATCGACCGGGTCGCGAGTGCGGTGACCGCCCACGGCAGCGCCGCTCTGCGACACGCCGTCGAACCGCTGGGCCGGGTGGGCCGGCTGCTGCGGCTGGGCAGCGAGCCGGGCGCCGCCTGGGCGGAGCTGCGGGCGGTGCCCGGCTACCGCACGGTGGCCGAATCCGGCCGGCGGTGTGCTGACAGCGGCGCCCGGCTCGCGCAGGCGCTGGCGACGGTTGCCGTCGAGTTGCGTGCCGCCCACCACGCGGAGGCGCTGTCCAAGGCGGAGCGGGTCGGGGTGTGGTCCCTGCTGCCACTGGGACTGTGCTTCCTGCCGGCCTTCGTCTGCCTCGGCGTGCTGCCGGTGATCCTCGGAGTGGCCGGTGAGGTGTTCGGTGGCATCGCGAGCAACTAATGGCGACCTGGCGCGCGCCCTTGGTTTCATCCACTATGTCCTTGACCGGCGCGGATCACGCGCGCTGACGTCTCTACGAGGTGACTGATGGACGTCCTGGGTTCCGAACGAGATTTCACCAGTCTCTCCGTCAAGGACCTACTGGAAGCGCGCGACCTGTACCACTGGCACTTGCTGAACAAGGAGAACGTGGTCGGTACAGCCATAGGCCTGTACCTGATCCGTACCTCCGATCCGTGGCCGGACGAGCGGCATTCGCCGGCCGTCGCGCGGCGGACCGTCCAGGTCAAGCCGGAACGAACCCTGGAGAATTCCGAGGTACGCGATTATTCCTGGCCATGCGTCATCGTCCTGGTCGATCACTGGACCGGAGCTGATGAGTTCGGTATGGGACCGCATCAGGTTTCCCCCGAGGAACTGGTGCCGAAGACGCTGTACCTCCCCGATGGCCGCACCGTGCCGGTGTGCGTGGTGAAAGTGACCCGGACCGTGCCGGATTCGACGCTGCTGCCACCGCGTACCTGGCCGGCCAAGCTGGGCGGCGGGTTTCCCCTGCTCACTACGGTGCAAGGCGAGAGCCGGGTCGCCAGCGTCGGCGTGCTGGTGACCGACGGGCACACCACGTACGCACTGACCAGTCGCCACGTTGCCGGTCCGGCCGGGCAACCGGTGGACAGCATGCTCGGTGGTCGGCAGGTCACCGTAGGCCGATCCAGCGGCCGTCAGCTGACCCGTCGTCCCTTCTCCGAAGTCTATGTGGACTTCCCCGGCCGCCGGACCTTCCTGACCTTGGATGCGGGCCTGATCGAAGTCGACGACGTCGGGGACTGGACGTCGCGCACCTTCGGGCTGCCAGCCGCCGGCGAGTTAGCCGACCTGAACGAGCTGAACATCAGCCTGCGGCTGATCGGTGCTGAGGTTCGTGCCTTCGGCGCGGCTACCGGTTCGCTGGGCGGGCGCATCGCGGCACTGTTCCACCGGTACCGCAGCATCGGTGGCTATGACGACGTCACCGACTTCCTGATCGCCGCCGAACCAGGGCAACAGTTCTCGCGGCCCGGAGACTCCGGAACCGTCTGGCACCTGGTCGAGGCCGGCGGGCGGGGGCTACGGCCGATCGCGCTGGAATGGGGCGGCCAGGCCTTCCTCGGTGCGTCAGGTCGCACCTACAACTTCACGCTGGCCGCCAGCCTGACCAATGTGCTGAGGCTGCTCGAGGTCGACCTCGTCGTGGGACACAACGTCGGTGCGCACCCGTTCTGGGGCAAGACCGGTCACTACACCGTTGCCACGCTGGCCTGCGAACAAGTCGGCTCGGACGACCTGGCGCGGCTGATGCGGGCCAATACCGACCGCATCAGTTTCCCCGATGACGGGCTGGGCCACACCGCGATCGACGAGAGCACGATCACGGCGAAGAAGAACGGCGAATTCGTGCCACTTGCCGATGTGCCGGACCTGATCTGGAAGAACCTTCCCACGAAGGTGAAGGGCGGCCGTGACACCGCATTTCGTTCCGGCCCCGAGCATCCCTGTCACTACGCCGACATCGACGAACCCCGCCCCGGCGATCAGCAGACGTTGCGAGCGCTCTGCATCGCGCAACCGGCCAACCTCACCGTTGCCTTCTGGCAGAGTTTCTACACCGCACTAGGGCACACCGCGGCGGCCGACCGCGGACTGTTGCCCTTCCGGGTATGGCAATTCTTCGACGCAATGGTTGCCGCCGTCACCGCCGACGATCTCCACCGCTATCTCGCGGCGGCTGGCCTGCTCGCGCACTACGTCGGAGATGCCTGTCAACCGTTGCACGGCTCGTACCTCAGTGACGGGCTGTCCGACGGAACGGGGAAAGGCGTGCACAGCGCCTACGAAACGGTCATGATCGACCGACACGACGCAGCCATACTCGCGGCGTTGCCTGCTGCTATCGGCGCGACCGACCCGCCGGGGCAGGTCACGACCGGGCAGCAGGCCGCCGTCGCGATCGTCGAACTCATGGATCGCACGGCGAAGGCCATCGATCCGGCCGCGCTCGTCAACGCCTACGCCGCCGTCGCGGCGAAGCCGGACGACCATTCCATCGCGGTTACCAATGCTCTCTGGGCCCAGTTCGGCGAATCCACGATCGGCGTCCTCGCTGATGGGGTCCGCACCCTGGCCATGATCTGGACCAGCGCCTGGAACGTGGCCGGTGGCGATCAGCGGTTCTCCGACGATGACCTGGGCGCCATCGACAAGCGATCCCTGCAGTTGCTGTACGAGGACGCCACGTTCGTTCCGTCGGTGGATCTCGACCATATCGCCGGTCTGCTCAATTGACGTACCGCGGGCCGCCGCGGCGGTAACCGTCCGCGTGATCGTCGGGTATCCCCGGCGAGCGACCCGCGCCTCACCGGCGCTAGATTGCTGACATGCGGGTGGCGGTAGCCGGTGGCACCGGCCTGGTCGGGCAACACGTGGTGGCGCTGCTGGAACAGGCCGGCCATCAACCGGTACCGCTGGCCCGATCACGCGGGGTCGAGCTCACCAGCGGAGCTGGCCTGGATGCCGCGCTGGCCGGGTCCGAGGTGGTCGTCGACGTGAGCAATGTGACCACCCTG
>Ga0247773_1000538_pt1 | contig 15203 bp, 2 predicted proteins | sample UWRJL092311B6_FD_179934 | JGI IMG/M metagenome (GOLD analysis project Ga0247773, IMG submission 179934) | Plant litter microbial communities from Arlington Agricultural Research Station in Wisconsin, United States - UWRJ-L092-311B-6 | ecosystem: Environmental > Terrestrial > Plant litter >...
GGCCGCCGTACAGCAGCGCGCCCCAGATCTCCCAGACCGAGAAGTCGAAGGCGTAGGAGTGGAACAGCGTCCACACGTCCCGCTCGCCGAACGCGAAGTGCGGCTGCGTGGAATCGAAGAGCCGCAGCACGTTTCCGTGCGTCACGCCCACGCCCTTCGGCCGGCCGGTGGAGCCGGAGGTGTAGATGACGTAGGCGAGGTTGTCGGGCGAGACGGAGATGCCGAGATCCTCCGGCAGCTCGTCCGCCGGCACGTCTTCCGTCGAGACGACGTCGATGCCGTCGATGGGGATGCGGCCGAGCAGCGCGGGCTGGGCGAGGAGGACGCGGATCGCCGAATCCTCCGCCATGTAGGCCAGGCGATCCTCCGGATAGGCCGGATCGAGCGGGACGTACGCGGCGCCCGCCTTCAGGATCGCCAGCACGCCCGTCACCAGATCGAGCGAGCGCTCCGCGCACAGACCCACCCGCGACTCGGGGCCAACGCCGAGCGCGCGGAGGCGGCGCGCCAGGCGATTCGCGCGCGCGTTCAGCTCGCCATACGCCAGCGACTCACCCTCGAAGGTGATGGCGAGATCGAGAGGACGGGCCGCGGCGCGCGCCTCGAAGCGCTGGTGCAGGCCGCCGCTGACCGCGAAGCGCTCGCCCGCGCCGCTCCACGTGCGGACGACCGTCTCCCGCTCGCCGGCCGGGGCGATCGGCAGGCGCGAGACCGGCAGCTCCGGGCTGGCGACGGCTGCGTCCAGGAGGGTGGCGAGCCGCGCCACCATCCGCGCCGCCGTGGCGGCGTCGAAGAGGTCGCCGGCGTACTCCAGCACGCCCTCCACGCCGGTCTCGTCCTCGTCCAGCAGCAGCGTCAGGTCGAACTGGGCCGTGCCGGGGTCGATCCACATCGGCGCCACCGCGGCGCCACCGATGCGGATGCCGCGCGTGGGCGAGTCCTGCCAGCCGAACGCCACCTGCGCGAGCGGCACGTGACTGTGGCCGCGCCGGGGGGCGAACACCTCCACCAGCCGGTCGAACGGCACGTCCTGCCGGTCGTACGCGGCCAGCGTGCTGCCACGCACCTGCCGCAGCAGCGCGCGGAAGTCCGGGTCGCCCGTGAGGTCGGCCTGCACCGGGAGCGTGTTGACGAAGAAGCCGGCCAGCGCCTCGGTGTCCGGGTGCGTGCGCCCGGCGGCGGCCAGGCCGATCACCACGCGGCCGGCGCGCGCGTGGCGGGCCAGCACCGCGTACAGCGCGGCCAGGACGACCATGTGCAGCGTGGCGCCCTCCGCCCGTGCGAGCGCCCGCGCCCGCTCCACCAGCGGCGCGGGAAGGCGCACCGGCGCCTGGCCGCCGCGGTGGCTCTGCACGGCGGGGCGCGGCCGGTCGGCCGGCAGCTCCAGCAGCTCGGGGGCGCCGGCCAGGTGCTCGCGCCACCATGCCAGCTGCGCGGCCTCCACCGCGGCCACCCGCTCGCCATGCCACACCGCGTAGTCGGCGTAGCGCAGCGGCAGCGGCGCCAGCGGCGAGGGCTCGCCGCGGCCGAACGCCGCGTGGACCTCGCCCAGCTCGCGCAGCAGCACCCGCGTGCTCCACCCGTCGAACACGATGTGGTGCACGGCCAGCAGCAGCACGTGCTCCCCGGCGCCGGTGCGCGCGAGCAGCGCGCGGAAGAGCGGCCCCTCGGCCAGGTCGAACGGCCGCGCCGCCTCGGCCGCCAGCCGCTCGCGCAGGGCACCGTCGTCCCCGGCGACGTGCGCGGTGGGGAGGATGAAGGGCGTGACGGGGGAGATCACCTGCACCGGCCCGCCGTCGGTCATCTCGAACACGGTGCGCAGCGCGGCGTGCCGCGCGAGCAGCTCGCCCAGCGCGCGTTCCAGCACGGCCGCGTCCACCGCCCCGCCCAGCCGCAGCGCGACCGGGATGTTGTAGGCGGCGCCGTCGGGGTTCATCTGCTGCCACAGCCACAACCGGCGCTGCGCCGGCGCCAGCGGGAACGGCCCGTCGCCCGCCACCGGCCCGATCGGCACCACCTCCGCGCCGTCCCTCGACGCGGCGTCGACGGCGGCGGCGAGGTCGGCCAGCGTGGGCACGCGAAAGAACTCGCCCAGCGCCAGCTGCACGCCCAGGCGCTCGCGCACGCGCGCCGCCACCCGCGCCGCCGAGAGCGAGTGCCCGCCCAGCGCGAAGAAGTCGTCGCCCGCGCCCACGCCGTCGGCGCCCAGCACCTCGGCCCAGATCTCGGCCAGCGCCGCCTCGGCGGGGGTGCGCGGGGCCACGTACGGCGCGCGGTCGGCCGCCGCCGGCGGCGCGGGGAGCTGCCGCCGGTCCACCTTGCCGTTGGGCGACAGGGGCAGCCGCTCGAGCGCCACGAACACCGCGGGGACCATGTAGTCCGGGAGCGTCTCGCGCAGCAGCGCGCGAAGCTCGGGGGGCGCGGGAAGGGGCGCGCCCTCCGCCGGGACGAGGTACGCCACCAGCCGGCTCTCGCCGCCATCGGCGCGCGCCACCGCCACCGCGCGCGCGACGGACGGATGCCGCCGCAGCGCCGTCTCGATCTCGCCCGGCTCGATGCGGAAGCCGCGGAGCTTCAGCTGGTGGTCGATGCGGCCCAGCAGCTCGATCGTCCCGTCGCTCTCGTACCGCGCCAGGTCACCGGTGCGGTAGATGCGCGAGCCCGGCTCGCCGTGCGGGTTGGGGAGGAAGCGCTCGGCGGTGAGCCCCGCGCGCCCGGTGTAGCCGCGCGCCAGGCCGATCCCGCCCAGGAACAGCTCGCCGGCCACGCCCGCGGGAACGAGGCGCAGGTGGCGGTCCAGGATCCAGGCGTGCTGGTTGGCCATCGGCACGCCGTACGGAATGCTGCGCCACGCCGGGTCCACCTCGCGCACCGGGTAGATGATGGAGTGGATCGACGCCTCGGTCGCCCCGCCCATCACGATGAAGTCGCGCATCTCCGGCGCCCAGGCGCGGACGCGCGCCACCAGCGGCACCGGCACCCAGTCGCCGCCCAGGAACGCCAGCCGCAGCCCGCCCGGCGCCTCTCCCGGATGCGCCTCCACGTGGTCGGCCAGCATCCCCAGCAGCGCGGGCGCCGAGTTCCACAGCGTCACCCCGTGGCGGCGGCAGAGCGCGGCCCAGGCGGCCGGGTCGCGCAGCTCGCCCGCCAGGGGGATCACCACGGCGCCGCCCGCCGCCAGGATCCCCAGCGTCTCGTAGACGCTCATGTCGAACGAGAGCGACGACAGCAGCAGCACGCGGTCGGCCGGGCCGATCGCGTGGCGCGTGTTGAGGTCGGCGAGGTTGTTCATCACCCCGCGGTGCGCCAGCGCGATTCCCTTCGGCTCGCCGGTGGACCCCGAGGTGAAGATCACGTACGCCAGGTTGGCCGGCGTGGCGCCGCCCCGGGGCCGTTCGGCGCCGGCCTGCGCGATCGCGGCGGCGTCGCGGTCCAGCAGGATCGTGTCGGCCACGGCGGGGAGGCGCCCGGCGAGCGCCTCCTCGGCCAGGAGCACGCGCACGCCGGCGGTGGCCAGCATGTGGGCCAGCCGCTCGGGCGGGTAGGTGGGGTCCAGCGGCACGTAGGCGCCGCCGGCCTTCAGCACCCCCAGGATCGCCTCCACCACGCGCGGCCCGCGCTCCACGCAGATCCCCACGCGGCTCTCGGGCCCCACGCCGCGGGCGCGGAGGTGGTTCGCCAGCTGGTTGGCCCGCGCCTCGAGCTCGCCGTACGAGATCGTCTCGCCGCCGTGGATCACGGCGGCGCGCCCGGGATCGGCGTCCACGCGCGCCTCGAAGGCCGCGTGCAGGCAGGCGCCGTGCGGCAGCTCCGCGCCCGTCGCGTTCCAGCGGACGCGCTCGGCGCGCTCGGCCGGCGTCAGCAGCGGGATCTCGAGCACCCCGCGCTCCGGCCACGCGGCCAGGGCGTCGCCGATCACCTGCAGCCGCGCCAGCACCCGCAGCGCCGCGGCGGGGGTCACCGCCGCGCCATCCACGCGCACCTCCACCTGGCCGCCCTCCACGCACAGCGCCATCCCCACCGCGGGGCCCTCCGCCTGGGCCACGAAGCTCCACGCCGCGGCATCGTCCCCCGCGACCGCGCCCAGCTCCCGCGCGGCGCGCCGTACGAAGACGCGCGCCGCGACGCCCGCCGCGGTGCCGAGGCGCAGCGCGCGCTCGGCGCCGCCCGCGCGCACGGTCACCTCGCACTGGTCGTCGCCGCGATGGCGCGCGGCCAGCAGCGCGAAGGCGGCCAGCGCCGCGGCCGGATCGCGCAGCGACGGCGGCGGGGCGAAGGGGACCGCCGCGCCGGCGGGCGCGGCGGCCGCACGCTCCCGCGCCGGGGCGCCGGGGCCGGCCGGAGGGATGGCGTCCACGGAAAGGAGTCCAGGGAACGACGGAGGGCGCGCGCTCACGAGGCGGGCTCCGTCTCCACGGCCGCGTAGCCCGGGATGGGAAAGCGCGCGCACAGGTCGGCCACCGCCTCGCGCGCCGCCGCGGCGACCGCCGGGTCGAGCGTGAAGTCGTGGTCGCCCAGCGGGCGCACGGCGCGCAGCACCTCGTCCACCAGCGCGGCGCAGCACGGCATCTCGTCGCGCCCCATTCCGCGCAGCGCCAGGCCGTTGGTGCCGAAGCGGACGCCGCTGGTGACCAGGGCGCTCCTGCGGTCGCCGGGGATGCGGTTCTTGTTCACCACGATCCCGCACGACTCCAGCGCGCGCTCGGCGGCCACGCCGGTGAGGCCGCGCGAGGTGAGGTCCACCAGCACGATGTGGTTGTCGGTGCCGCCCGCGACCAGCGTGTAGCCGCGGGCCTCCAGCGCCGCCGCCAGCGCCCGCGCCCCGGCGGTGATCCGCCGCGCCACCTCGCGGAACTCGGGCGTGGCCACGCGGGCCAGCGCGCTGGCCTTGGCCGCGATGGCGGCCAGGCTGGGCGTGCCCTGGAAGTACGGGAAGGCGGCGCGCTGCACGAGCGAGGAAAGCGTTCCCCGGCCGTCGGGCGCGGGGGCGTCGTGGTCGCGCCCCATCAGCACCAGCCCGCCGCGCGGGCCGCAGAGCTGCTTGTAGGTGCTGGTGGTGGTGAAGTGCGCGTGGTCGACCGGCGAGGGGTGCTCGCCCGCCGCCACCAGCCCGGCCACGTGGGAGATGTCGGCCAGGAGGTACGCGCCCGCCTCGTCGGCGACCTCGCGGAAGGCGCGGAAGTCGATGGTGCGCGGATACGCGCTGGCGCCGCAGACGATCAGCCGCGGGCGATGCTCCAGCGCCAGGCGGCGGACCTCGTCCATGCAGATCCGCCCGCGCCCGTCCACCCCGTACGCCACGGCATCGAAGTACACGCCCGAGACCGACGCCCGCGACCCGTGCGACAGGTGGCCGCCGGCGTCCAGGTCCAGCCCCAGCACGGTGTCGCCCGGGCGCAGCAGCGAGAACATCACGATCTGGTTGGCCGAGGTCCCCGAGTGCGGCTGCACGTTGGCGTAGCGGGCGCCGAAGGCGCGCCGCGCCCGGTCGATGGCGAGCCGCTCCACCTCGTCGACCACGGCGCACCCGGCATGGAAGCGCGCGCCGGGATACCCCTCGGTGGTGGTGTTCAGCAGCGCGGTTCCCTCGCACGCCAGCACCGCCGGGTCGGCGATGCTCGAGGCGGCCACCATGGTCAGCGTGGCGGCCTGGCGCCGGTGCTCGCGGGCGATCAGCTCGTACAGCGCGGGATCGCCCTCGCGCAGCCGGGCCAGCCCCCGGGCGGCGGTCGCCTCCACCGCCCCGCCGCCCGGGCCGTGCGTGGCCGCGCCGGGGCCGAACAGGTGGAACGCGTCGGCCGCCAGGCCCGGGATCAGCACCGCGCCCTGCTCCCCGGAATCATGCACGTCTACCTCGTCCTGGAAAGGATCCGGGCACGCGGCGCCCGGAACGGGGACAGGTGAATCCCTCCGCCCGGGGCGCGAGGGGTTCGTGGGCACCGCGACCGGACGGGCGGGAGCCGCGGGGCTCCCGGTCCGGCAGGATGTGCCACCGGCGGGCATCGGCCGGCGCGGGCGAATGGGCGCGTGCCATCCGCACGCCCTCGCTTTCGAGCACCTCTCGCCGCCATCCGGCAGCGCGCGGAAGGCCCCGCCAGCAGCCCGGTGAGCACGTGGACCGAGACGACGGTGCGGTTCACGGGGACGCCCGCCTCACCGTGCCGATCACCGGCATTCGCGCCCTCCAGGAGACCCGGCCGCGCCGCCAGGCGACACGGCCCGTTGGATGCCTGCACAGTGCGTCTGAAAATGACCGCTACGTGGACCAGACGGTTCCGTATACCGTTCCGTGCGTCCAGCGCCACGCCATGCTCGTGGAATGAAGGGCGGCTGCAATCGCCGTCTTCAACCCTTCACAGAATCACACGAAACGACAAAACCTGATTCGTCGCAGCGCCTGCCGCCCGGCGGTGTCCGTCCTGATCGTGAACGATCGATGAGACCAGATGTTTTCGCCACACGCTTCAAAAAACTATATACATTCGATGACGGTCCGCGCAAGTGAAGCGGCGTGGAGGAAGCAAAAACGACGTTCATTGTAACACTCCTATTAAGACATGCAGAACGCCTTTCATCGACTGGGAGCGCAAATCCGGCTGGGAGGAGCCGGGCTTTTCGCGTATGAGCGTATCCCCTGCCCCTCCCGCGAACCCGGCGCGTTAATGCTGGGTTCATTGACGACGCCTAAGGAGCGTCGCTACATTCGCTTCCTTCCCGGCACCCGACGTTTCCTCGCGCCGGCCGTGCAGGCTGTCCGTTCCGTGCGCGAACCGCGCCCTCGCCGAGAGGATCGACGCGACATGAGCTGCCCCCGGCTGTTCCCGGCGGTTCTTCTCCTTCTCGTTCCGGCGGCGCTCGACACCGCCGCCGCCCAGGCGGTGCGTGCGACCCGCGCCGACCGCCCCGCCGGCGAACGGCGGACGCTGGTCGCCGTGCGCGTGCAGGGCGCGGCACCGCGGCTCGACGGCGTGCTGAACGACGAGGCATGGCGCCTGGCCCAGCCCGCCACCGGGTTCGTGCAGCGCTCGCCCACCCCGGGGGCGCCCGCCACGCTGCGCACCGAGGCGCGCGTGCTGTACGACGACAACGCGCTGTACGTGGCCGTGCGGATGGACGATCCGCACCCCGACTCGATCGCCGCCCCCGTGGGCCGCCGCGACCTCTCGGGGGTGCCGTCGGACTGGGCGCACGTGATGATCGACTCATACAACGACCGGCGCACCGCCTTCCGCTTCTCGGTGAACCCCGCGGGAGTGCGCGGCGACGCCCTCCTCTCGGGCGACACCGGCGAAGACACGGGGTGGGACGCGGTGTGGGAGTCGGCCACGCGCACGGACGCGCAGGGGTGGACGGCCGAGTTCCGCATCCCGCTGTCGCAGCTCCGCTTCACCGCCGGGGGGGCCGACAGCGCCGGCGCGCCGGGCGAGCGGGTGTGGGGGGTGCAGATCACCCGCGAGGTGGCGCGGCGCAGCGAGGTGGACGACTGGAGCGAGGTGCGGGGCGACCGCAACGGCTTCGTGAGCCAGTTCGGCGAGCTGGCGGGGCTGGCGGGGGTGCGGCCGGTGCGCCGGCTCGAGGTGCTCCCCTACAGCGTGGCCCGCGTCACCCGGGCGCCGGGGGACGGCGCCGACCCCTTCTACCACCGCAGCGATGGCGCGGGGACGCTGGGTGCCGACGTGAAGTACGGGCTGACCTCGAACCTGACCCTCACCGCCACCGTGAACCCCGACTTCGGGCAGGTGGAGGCCGACCCCAGCCAGGTGAACCTCACCGCCTTCGAGAGCTTCTACGCCGAACAGCGCCCCTTCTTCACCGAGGGCGCCGACATCTTCTCCTTCGACCTCGCCTTCCCCTACGCCCTGCGCGGCACCGGCTTCCGCGACGACCAGCCGTTCTACTCGCGCCGGCTGGGCCGCGCGCCGCAGGGATCCAACCCCGACAGCGCCCTCTGGGCCGACCGCCCCGACGTCACGCGCATCCTGGGCGCCGCCAAGGTGTCGGGGAAAACGTCGCGGGGGTGGTCGATCGGCGCGCTCGACGCGCTGACCGCGCGCGAGGACGTGCGCTACAGGGTCGCGGGGCCCGAGCGCTCGTCGATGGTGGAGCCGCTCACCAACTACGCCGTGGGCCGGCTGGAGCGTGACTTCAGCGGCGGCAACGGCGCCCTGGGCGGGATCGCCACCGCCGTGAACCGGCGCCTGGAGGGCGCGCCGGGGCTGGAGTTCCTCCCCACCGCCGCGTACCTGGCGGGGCTCAATGGCCGCTACCGCTTCGGAAGCGGGCGCTTCGAGGCGCGTGCCTCGGTGCTCGGCACCCGCGTGAGCGGGAGCACCGAGGCCATCACCGGGATCCAGCAGCGCGCCGGGCACTACTTCCAGCGTCCGGACGCAGGCCATCTCCACCTCGACTCCACGCGCACGTCGCTGGCCGGGTGGCTGGCGAACGCGCGGGTGGAGAAGAGCGGCGGCGGCTACCTGCGCGGCGGCCTGTACGCCCACGCCCGCTCGCCGGGGCTGGAGATGAACGACATCGGCTACCAGCGCACCACCGACCGGGTGCTGCAGGGGGGGTGGATCGGCTACAACCACTACGACCCCCAGGGCCCGTTCCGCAGCTGGGAGATGAACCTGAACGGCTGGAACGGCTACAGCTTCGGCGGCGAGCGGCTGGGCACCGGGATGAACGCCAACGGCGGCGGCACCTTCCGGAGCAACTGGGGGCTGTGGTTCAACGCCGACCACGAGTTCCCCGCGCTGAACGCCGACGTTCTCCGCGGCGGCCCGGCGGTGGCGGCGCCCGCCTACACGGCGGGGAGCGTGACGCTGATCACCGACGACCGGAAGGTGGTGAGCGGGCGGGTGTACGGTGGTGGCTGGCGCGAGTGGGAGAGCGGCGGCGGCGGATGGAACACCGGCGCCTACGCCACCGTGCGCCCCAGCGGCCGCTTCCGCCTGTCGCTGGGCCCCGACGTGTCGCGCGACCGCGACGAGTGGGCGTACGTGGCCACCGCCACCGCCGGCGGCAACGCGGCCGCGCCGCACTACGTGCTGGCCGGGCTCGACCAGACCACCGTGTCGCTCACCACGCGGCTCGACTACGCCTTCACCCCGCGGCTCACGCTGGAGATGTACGCGCAGCCGTTCGTGGCCACCGGGCACTACGCGGGGTTCGAGGAGGTGGTGAGCCCCCGCGCCGGCCGCTTCGGCGACCGCTTCCACCGGTACGGCGGCGAGCTGTCGCTGGCCGACGGCGTGTACGGCGTGACCCCGCAGGGCGCCACGGCGCCGGCCTACACCTGGAGCCAGCCCGACTTCAACGTGAAGGAGCTGCGCGGCAACCTGGTGCTGCGGTGGGAATACCGGCCCGGGAGCACGCTGTTCGTGGTGTGGAGCCAGGGGCGGCAGAACTACGACGACCCCGGCTCGTTCCGCCTGGGCCGGGACTTCGGCCGCCTGTTCGACGGGAACCGCTCGCCCCCCACCAACGTGCTGCTGCTGAAGGTGAACTACTGGCTGAACCTGTAGGCGAGCCGGGGCTGTAAGCGGAACGCCGTCGCGGGAGAACGCGGATTCCCCCGCGATCCAACGCGTCCGGCGGACCCGCCGCGCGGGCGCGGCTGGAGCCGGGCAGCCGGCGCGGGCACGCGGACGGGTGGAGGACCGGCTGGTCCGGTGATCGGCGGATCGGAGGAATGGGGTCGGCGGATCGGGATCGGGAACGGGGGGAGCGGCGGATCTTGTTCTGGGGGACGGATGGATCACCGCGCTCCGCTCGAGGACAGGCACGGTCAGGCGACCATACATTTCAAGCCGTAAAACTTTCGTGCCGGAGGAGGGCCGGGCTCGGCCCGGCAGTCTCCACCACGACCCCGGCCCCGCCGGGATCCCCGATCCCGCTCCATCCACGCGAACCGGATCACCGATGAGAACGTTCTCCAGGCAGTGGGCCGGCGAAGACGGGATGGCGGCGGACGGGACAGCAGCCGTGGACGGAGGGGTGCCGGCCGTGGAGGCGGGAGAGATCCACCCGCTCACGCCCACGCAGGAGGCGATGCTGGCGCACGGCCGGCGTGTTCCGGGCTTCTACATCCAGCAGTACGTGCTGACGCTGCGCGAGCCGATCGACGCCGCGCGGTTCCGGGACGCATGGGAGCGCCTTTCCGCCCGTCACGCGGTGCTGCGCACCTCGTTTCACCTCGACGTCCTCCCCGAGCCGCTCCAGCGCGTCCACCCCCGCGTGGAGATCCCCTGGTCGGTGCACGACTGGCGCGGGGTGCCGGACGACGCGGCCGGCGAGGCGATGCGCGCCTTCCTGCATGACGACCGGATGCGGCCCTTCCGCCCCGAGCAGGCGCCGCTCATGCGCTTCGCGCTGTTCCGGCTGGCGGATGGGGCTCACCGGCTGGTGTGGAGCTCGCACCACGCGCTCTTCGACGGCTTCTCGCGCCGGATCCTGCTGCGGGAGGTGTTCGGCGACTATCGGTCGGCGATGGAGGGGCGGGCCTTCGCGGCCGTGGAGCGGCGGCCGTTCGGCGAGTACGCCCGCTGGCTGCGCGACGACGCCGACGAGGCCGCGTCGCGCGCCTTCTGGACGGCGGAGATGGACGGCTTCACCTCTCCCAACCCGGTCGTGCCCGCACGGCGGCCGGGCGATCCCGAGCGGAGGGAGCGGCACCGCTTCGAGCTCTCCGCGGAGCTGAGCGGCCAGCTGTACGAGCTCGCCGTGCGCGGCGGGGTCACCCTCAACACTGTGCTGCAGGGTGCCTGGGCGCTGCTGATCGGCCGCCACACCGGCGACACCGACGTGGTGTTCGGCGCGCCGCGGATGTGCCGGCGGAGCGGCTTCCAGGGCGCCGGCGAGGTGGTGGGGCTGGTGGGGAACACGGTCCCGGTGCGGGTGCGCCTGCACGGGGCCGAACCGGTCTCGCGGCTGCTGGGCGACCTCCGCTCGGCCTGGGTGCGGATGCGCCCGCACGAGCGCGCGCACCTGGGCCGCATCCAGGAATGGAGCGGCCTTCCCGGCGGGACACCGCTGTTCGAGACCGCCCTCGGCTTCGAGAGCGAGACCGTGGGGGACGAGCTGCACCGCCGCGGTGGTGCGTGGCCGGGCCGCACCTTCGAGCTGGCGCAGTGGGTGAGCAATCCGCTCACGGTGGTGGCGTACGGCGGCGCGCGCGTCGCCGTGGAGATGCTGTACGACCCGGCCCGCCTCGACGGCGGCGCCATCGGGCGGATGGCGGATCACCTCACCGCCATCCTCCGCGCCTTCGCGGCCGATCCCGGACAGCCGCTGGACCGCATCGGCCTCCTTTCCCGCGCCGAGCGCGATCACCTGCTGCGGGCGCTGAACCCCCCCGCCGCGCCCGCGGCCGGGTCCGCCACCATCCACGCCGTCTTCCAGGCCCGGGCGGCCCGCGCGCCCGGCGCGGTCGCGGCCGTCATCGGCGCCGAATCGATCCGCTACGGCGAGCTGGACCGCCGCTCCACCCAGCTGGCTCACCTCCTCCGCGCGCGCGGCGTGGGCCCCGAGACGCGGGTGGGCGTGTGCATGGACCGCTCGCTCGAGCTGGTGATCGCCCTGGTCGCGATCCTCAAGGCCGGGGGCGCGTACGTTCCCCTCGACCCCGCGAACCCGCGCGAGCGGCTGTCGTTCGTGCTGGAAGACGCGGGGGTCTCGCACCTCCTCTGCCACCCCCACCTGGCCCCGCGGCTCCCGGAGCGCGCCCCCGCCCCGCTGCTGGCCACCCCGCTCTGGGCCCACGCCGCCGGCGAGAGCATGGCGCCGGTGGACGCGCGGGTGGAGCCGCACGGGCTGGCGTACGTGATGTACACCTCCGGGAGCACGGGAACGCCCAAGGGCGTGGGCGTGGAGCACCGGGGCGTGGTGCGGCTGGTGTGCGGCGCCGATTACGCGCGCTTCGGCGCCGGCGAGGTGTTCCTGCAGGCCGCGCCGCTCGGGTTCGACGCGTCCACGCTGGAGCTGTGGGGCGCGCTGCTCCACGGCGCCCGGCTGGCGCTGATGCCCCCGGGCACGCCCACGCTCGAGGAGCTGGGCCGCGCCCTGCGCGAGCACGGGGTCACCACCCTGTGGCTCACCGCCGGCCTCTTCCAGGCCATGGTGGACGAGCGGCTCGAGGCGCTGGGCGGCCTCACGCAGCTGCTGGCCGGCGGCGACGTGGTGCCGGTGGCGCAGGTCGACGCGGTGCGCCGGCGCTTTCCCGTGCTGCGCCTGGTCAACGGATACGGCCCCACCGAGAACACCACCTTCACCTGCTGCCACACCGTGGACGCCGGGTGGGACGGCGGCCCCCTCCCCATCGGCCGGCCGGTCGCCGGCACGCGCGTGTACGTGCTGGACGCGGCGTCGCGGCTGGCGCCGCTGGGGGTGGCGGGCGAGCTGTACGCGGGCGGAGAGGGAGTCGGCCGCGGCTACCTGGGCCGGCCGGGGCTCACGGCCGAGCGCTTCGTCCCCGACCCCTTCGGCCGGCCGGGCGCGCGGATGTACCGCACGGGCGACCGCGTGCGCTGGCGCGCCGGCGGCACGCTGGAGTTCCTGGGCCGCCTGGACGGCCAGGTGAAGCTCCGCGGCTTCCGCGTGGAGCCGGGCGAGGTCGAGGCCGCGCTGCGCCGCTGCGCGGGGGTGCGCGAGTGCGTGGTGGCGGTGAGCGGCGACACCGCCGGCGGGCGGCGGCTGGTGGCGTACGTGGTGGGCGAGGCCGGCGCCGGCTCGCTGCGCGAGCAGCTGCGGCTGAGCCTGCCGGAGCACATGGTTCCCGCCGCCTTCGTGGCGCTCGGCCGCCTCCCGCTGACGCGCAACGGGAAGGTGGACCGCGCGGCGCTCCCCGCGCCGGGCGGCGAGCCGGCCGAGGTGGGGCATGCTCCGCCGCGTACGCCGGTGGAAGAGGTGCTGGCGGGAACCTGGGCCGAGGTGCTGCGCCGCGAGCGCGTGGGCGTGCACGACGACTTCTTCGCGCTCGGCGGGCACTCGCTCCTGGCCATGCGCGTGCTCTCGCGGGTGCGCGAGGCGCTGGGGGTGGAGCTGCCGGTGCGGGCGGTCTTCGAGCGGCCCACCGTGGCCGGCCTGGCGCGGTGGGTGGAGGAGCTCCGCCGCGAGGGGCGCCCCGTCCTTCCTCCCATCGTCGCGGTGGAGCGCGCGGCGCCGCCGCCGCTCTCGTTCGCGCAGGAGCGGCTCTGGCTGGTCGACCAGCTGGAGGGGGCGGGGGCGCTCTACAACATCCCCGCCGCCCAGCGGCTCGAAGGCGCGCTCGACGGGGCGGCGCTCGGGCGCGCGCTGGGCGAGATCGTCCGGCGGCACGAGGCGCTGCGGACCGTGTTCCGCGAGGTGGAGGGCGCGCTGGAGCAGGTGATCCTCCCGTTCGCCGGCTTCACCCTCGCGGTGGACGATCTCTCCGCGCTCCCCCCGGCCCGGCGCGAGGCCGAGGTGCTGGAGCGCGCGGCAGCCGACGCGGGAGCGCCGTTCGACCTCTCCACCGGCCCGCTGGTCCGCGCGCGGCTGCTGCGGCTGGGCGAATGGGAGCACGTCCTCCTCCTCTGCGTGCACCACGTGGCCAGCGACGGGTGGAGCATGGAGGTGCTGGCCCGCGAGCTGGGCGCGCTGTACGGCGCGTTCGCCGCCGGGCGCCCGTCACCGCTCCCGCCGCTGGAGGTGCGGTACGCCGACTTCGCCGTGTGGCAGCGGGCGCACCTTTCGGGAGATGCGCTGGAGGCACAGCTCGGCTACTGGCGGAAGCAGCTCGCGGGCGCCCCCGAGCTGCTGGCGCTCCCCACCGACCATCCGCGCCCGGCGGCCCCCACGCACCGTGGCGCGTGCGAGCGGATCGACCTTTCCGCCGCGCTCCTCGAGCGCCTGCGCGCGCTGGGGCGCGGCGAGGGCGCCACGCTGTACATGGTGCTGCTGGGCGCGTTCCAGGCGCTGCTCTCCCGCTCCGGCGCGGGCGACGACGTGGTGGTGGGGACCCCCGTGGCCGGACGCGCGCGGCGCGAGGTGGAGGAGCTGATCGGCTACTTCGCCAACACGCTGGTGATGCGGACCGATCTGGCGGGCGACCCCGGCTTCCGCGAGGTGCTGCGGCGGGTGCGCGCCGCCACCCTCGGCGCGGCCGAGCACCAGGACCTCCCGTTCGACCGGCTGGTGGCGGAGCTGCGCCCCGGGCGCACCCCCAGCCACTCGCCCCTCATCCAGGTGACCTTCACCCTGCAGGACCCCGAGCCCGCGGCGTGGAGCCTTCCGGGGGTGGACGCGAGCGCGATCGACCCCGGCGCCCGCCTGGCCAAGTTCGACCTGCTGCTGGCGATGGGCACCACGCCGCGCGGGCTGCGCGCCACCCTGACCTACGCCGCCGACCTGTTCGAGCGCGAAACCATCCGGCGGATGCTGGGCCACCTGGAGCGCATCCTGGCCCAGGTCGCCGAAGACGCCGACGTGCGTCTCTCCGCGCTGGAGCTGGCCGGCCCCGGCGAGCGGGAGGCACTGCTGGCCGCGGGCCGCGCCACGCGCGCCTTCCCATCGGCCGATCGGCTGGACCAGCGCTTCGAGGCGCGCGCGGCCGAGCGGCCCCACGCGCCCGCGCTCACCTGCGAGGGAACGACGCTCACGTACGGCCAGGTGAACGAGCGGGCGAATCGCCTGGCGCGCCGGCTCCGCTCGCTGGGCGTGGGCCCCGAGACGCGGGTGGGGCTCGCGCTGGAGCGCTCGGCCGAGCTGGTCGTCGCCCTCCTGGCGATCCTCAAGGCGGGCGGCGCCTACGTACCGCTGGACCCGGCGTACCCGGCCGAGCGCATCGCCTTCGTGCTGGAGGACGCGGCGGTCCCGGTGCTGGTGACCACGAGCACCCTCCTCCCGCGCCTCCCCGCCATCGCCCGCACCGCGCTGTGCATCGACGGCGACGCCGCGACGATCGCGCGGGAGAGCGGCGCGAACCTCGGTGTCCCGTCCGCGCCCGACGCGCTGGCCTACGTCATCTACACCTCCGGATCGACCGGGAAGCCCAAGGGGGTGCAGGTCACGCACGCCAACGCGGTGCGCCTCTTCGACGCCACCGATCCGTGGTTCGGCTTCCGCGCGGACGACGTGTGGACGCTCTTCCACTCGTGCGCCTTCGACTTCTCGGTGTGGGAGATCTGGGGCGCGCTCCTGCACGGCGGCCGGCTGGTGGTCGTCCCCTTCCTCACCACCCGCTCGCC
>Ga0247773_1000539_pt1 | contig 15198 bp, 10 predicted proteins | sample UWRJL092311B6_FD_179934 | JGI IMG/M metagenome (GOLD analysis project Ga0247773, IMG submission 179934) | Plant litter microbial communities from Arlington Agricultural Research Station in Wisconsin, United States - UWRJ-L092-311B-6 | ecosystem: Environmental > Terrestrial > Plant litter >...
CGGGTGCCGAATCCGGCCCGCCGGTGCGCCGAGCTGCTCGGGCTGGTGGGCCTGTCCGAGGCGGCCGACCGGACCGTCAAGACCTTCTCGGGGGGGATGCGGCGGCGACTCGATCTGGCTACCGCCGGCGACGGTCTGGGACGAGGTACGCCGGATCAACGCGGCCGGCACCACGGTCTTCCTCACCACCCAGTACCTGGAGGAGGCTGACCAGCTCTGCGAGCGGTTGGCGATCATCGACGACGGGCGGTTGGTGGCGGCAGGCACCCCGGACTCGCTGAAGGCCGAGCTGGGCAGTGACGTCATCACCGTCGGCCTGCGTCCGGACGAGCACCAGGCTGCCCGGGAGGCACTGGCTCCGCTGCCCGGGCTGGACCACGTCACCGACGCCGCCGAGGGGTTGGCTGTCTATGTGCAGGACGGCGCCGCTGCGGTCGCCGACGTGGTGCGGCTGCTGGTCGAGGTAGGCATCCGGCCCGGCACGGTGGCACTGTCCCGGCCCACCCTCGACGATGTGTTCCTGGCCTCCACGGGCCGGCGTATCGAGGGCGGCGCACCGGGGGAGGCGGCATGAAGGAGACGGTTCTGCTGGCCCGCCGGGCGGTCCGGGAAGTGTGGCGGCTGCCGGCCGCGACGCTGCCGGCGGTCTTCATCCCGGTGTTCTTCATGATCATCAACGTCGGGCAGGTCAACAAGGTCTTTCCGTCCAGCACGCCGTTCCTGCAGGGCCAGCACTACGTGGCCTTCCAGGTGCCGGTGTCGCTGGTGTTCGCGGTCAGCTCAGCCACCTCCGGTCTGGCCATGGTCACCGATATCGATATTGGTTACCTGGACAAGCTGCTGGCGGCACCCATCCGGCGAACCTCGATCGTCTGGGGGCGGCTGGCGGCCGACCTGGTGCGCGGCACCGCGGTGTCTGCGCTGGTACTGCTGGTCGGGTTCCTGTTCGGCGCCCGGGTCCGTACCGGCGTGGTCGGCGTGCTGCTGCTGGTGCTGTTGACCGCGCTGTGGGGGGTGGCCTATGCCGGCATCGGCATAGCGATCGCCCTCAGGACCAAGAACGTCCAGACCACCAGCGCCTCGTTCATCATCTTCTTTCCGCTGCTGTTTCTGACCCCGAACTTCGTGCCGCTGGACCTGCTCGCCGGCCCGCTGAAGACGATTGCCCTGTTGAACCCGGTCAGCTACGTCATCACCGGCCTGCGTGACCTGGTGCTCTACCCCGACATCCATTGGAGCTCGCTGGGGGCCTGCGTGCTGACCATCGCGCTGACCGGACTGGTGCTGACCGCGCTGTCGCTGCGGACGCTCAACCGTTTCGCCGAGTGATACGCAACGCCCGCGGCGGCGTGCGTTCGGAGCCTCACCGTGAGGAAGGCAGCCGCCCGTGGAACAATCTGTGCGCTTGCCGGTGGAAACCGGCACGGCCGGGTCAGCGTCACCGTCCGGCATGGCGCAGGGGGGGCGGTAGCTCAGCCGGTTAGAGCAGGGGACTCATAATCCCTGGGTCGTGGGTTCGAGTCCCACCCGCCCCACAATCCCAGCAAATATACGGGTTGCAGCACTGTCCACAAGCCGGAACCGTCCCGGATAAAGGGGTTAAGCCGCCGACGGTGATATTAAACTGCGCGCTCACGCCGCTTTCGCCGACGCCGACCCTGCGGCGGCACGCCATCGACGAACGAACCGGCGCATAGCTAGGTCCGCTCGTGAGACGAGGTCGCGCGCCCGCCATCACGAGCGCTCGTGGTAACGGTCAGAAATCGATGCGCCCGGTGCGGTCGTGGAACTGCCCGGTCGGGCCGTCCTGGCTGAGGGTCGCCAGCGCCACGGTCGCGTCGGTGCCCTCGGTGACGGTCTGGTGCCCGCTGTGCCGATTGAAATCGGTCGCGGTGTAGCCCGGGTCGGACGCGTTCACCCGCATCTGCGGCAAGTTCTTCGCATACTGGACCGTAAGGGCGACGACGGCTGCCTTGGACGCCGCATATGGCACGGCCTTGACCGGGAACTCGTCGTGCGCCTCGTCCACCAAGTAGCGCGGCCAGCCGACGCCCGACGCTACATTGACGATCACCGGGTTGGGCGAGCGCCGCAGTAGCGGCAACGCAGCCTGAATGACACGCACGATGCCGACCACGTTGGTGTCGAGCACCGAGGTCATCGTCTCGGCGTCAAGGTCGTCGACGTCGAACGAGCCGCCGAGGATTCCGGCATTGTTGACGAGGACGTCCAGCTCCGGCAGCTGCGCCACGGCAGCCTCGACCGAGGCGGCGTCGGTGACGTCAAGCTGGACGACGTGCGCGCCCAGCTCGCTGGCGGCATCACCGCTGGCGGGGTCACGCATCCCGGCGTAGACGGTGTGACCGGCGTCGATGAGCCGGCGGGTCGTCTCGAGTCCGAGGCTGCGGTTCGCCCCGGTGATCAGTGTCGTTGTCATGTCCCCAACCCTGCGACGAGTCGAGCGGGTGGGGGTATGCATTGTCAGTACCACCCAGGACGTGCCGCGACGGGGCATGCTGTGCGGGTGGAGGAATTCGCCGAGGTGCTGCGGGCGTGGCGCGACCGGCTCACGCCCCAGGAGGTCGGCCTGGCGCCGGGCGCGGGACGCCGGGCGCCCGGACTGCGCCGCGAGGAACTCGCCGGCCTGGCCGGGGTGAGCGTCGAATACCTGGTGCGGCTCGAACAGGGCCGGGCCCGCAACCCCTCACCGCCACTGCTCGCCGCGCTGGCCCGCGCATTGCGTCTCACCGACAGCGAGCGGGACCACCTCTACCGGGTGGCCGGCGTCGCCCCGCCCTCGCCCCGGGTAGTTTCTCAGCACATCGGCCCGGGCGTGCAGCGCATGCTCGACCGGCTCGGTGACGTGCCGGTGGCCGTGTTCTCCGCAGCGTGGGACCTGCTGTGGTGGAACCCGATGTGGGCCGCGTTGACCGGTGACCCGTCCGAGCAACGCGGCCTGGACCGCAACATCGTGTGGCGTCACTTCACCAATGCGCCAAGCGTCATCGACTTCGACGACGCACACGCCGAGGAGTTCTCCGACGACCTCACCGCGGACCTGCGCGAAGCCGCCGGTCGTTACCCGGACGACCCCACACTGAGCAACCTGATCTCGCGCCTGCAGGCCGACTCACCCGACTTCACCCGACGGTGGCGGCAAGCGCGCATCGCACGGCACCGCTCCAGCACGAAGATGGCGACCTGTACGCCCGTCGGACCCATCACAATTGACTGCGACGTCCTGACCGCGCCGGGTACCGACTTGCGCATCGTGATGTACACCGTTGCACCCGACTCCGAAGACGCATCGAAGCTGAAGTTGCTGCGAGTCCACGGCACTCAAGCGCTCACGTTCTGACACCCCGGGTCGCCCCGGTGACGACATGCATTGAAGCGCTAGCCCGAGCCGTCGAAGTACTGCGCATAGTTTTGGTTTTACGCAGTCGTACCGCCTACCACCGCCCGCCCTGGGGCGGCGCATCGAAGTCCGCGACGCTCGGACAAGGCTGGGCGGGCCTGGCGGAGCGGGTGGCGCATGGTGTGTACCGATTTTCCGCAGTTCCGGCCGGCGAGTATGGCCCGTACATGCTGGCTGTGCTGCGGACCGGCATCGCGGGTGCATGCCTCGGACATGGCCCTTGCGTCCTGCGAGGTGTGCGACATCAATCCCGACCGCATCCACGTGACGCTGCCGAAGGGCCGGCGGATCCGGCGTCGCGGCGGTGAGCTGTACGTCGTGCATCACGAGGACCTCGCCCCTGAGCGGATCGGGTGGTGGCAGCAGATCCCGACGGTGACCTTGCCAACCGCCATCGCGCAGTGCATCACCAACGGGGTGCCTGGCTATCTCATGCGGCAAGCGCTGACCGGGGCGCGCTCACCCAGGCAGCTATGGACGACCTCACCCATGAACTGGAGGCACGGGATGACGGCTGATGACCTCGCCCCAGCAGGGCTGATCCGTTGACACGTCTCACCTCGTTGGATAAGCGCGGCAAGGAGCCGGCTGCTAAGCACATCCTCAACGCCTGGGAATGCTGGCCCGGTCGAGTTCCAGGAGAGCCTCGTCGGAGAGGTCGATTGCCAGTTCCCCGTTGGGCGGGATAGCCCTGACCTTCCACACCACCGGCGGCCGGCGCCGGTTCTGATCAACAAAACGCGCCAGAGGTCATACTGAAAGCTACGTGGGAGTGATGTGCCCTGTAATTATGTTGAATAGGTCCATTTCCCCTGCTTCGCACCATTTCGGATGCCTATGTAGATTGGTCCGACGGGCGGTCGCAGCGGGAGGTGCCATGACCTGGTGAGCTGGCTACACGTCTTCGACCTCGATGGCACGCTGCTTCGGGAGAGCACCGCCAGCCTGGAGATAGCTGGCGTGCTCGGATCCCGGGCCGCCCTACTTGAGATGGAGGACCGCTTCGCGCTCGGCCGGGCTACGACCCAGATGTTCGCGGCGGAACTTCTCGCCTTATGGGATCTGCTCGACGACGATGCAGTCGAGCAGGCGTTCGTCAACGCCCCGTGGATCGAGGGCATCGCGCGGGTGCTGGCCGACATCACCGCCCGGGGCGAACACACCATGCTCGTGACGATGTCGCCGATGTTCTTTGCCGACCGGGCTCGCCGCTTCGGCTTTGAGCACGTGGTCGCGTCCCAGTTCCCTGAGCTGCCCTTCCGCGAGCCGCTGAACCCCTCCCACATCCTCGAGCCACAGGACAAGGTCGCCGCCGTCCGTGCGCGGCTGCGTGAACTCGACCTGGACGTCTGTCGAGTCACCGCCTGCGGCGACTCGATGTCCGACGAGCCGTTGTTCGCCCAGCTGCGACACACCGTCGCCGTCAACGCCACCCCTGCGCTGGCCTCACTGGCCGAGTGCACCTACGTCGGCACAAACCTGTGGGCGGCCTACTGCACAGCCCGCGCAGCAATGGCCCGCCGGTCGTGAGCGAGCCCAAAGTCAGCACGCCGGGCCTACTCGATGCCGACGACGCCTTCGACACACAATCCTGGGTGCAGCTGATCGTCTTGTGCACAGCAATCTTGTTTGAGGGCATGAGTTTGTCGAGCATAAATATACAGATTGCTGACATCCGCGACGCGTTGTCCGCCTCGCCCAATGCGCTGAACCTGGTCGCGGCATCGTTTCTCACCACTTACGCCGGTTTCCTGCTCGCCGGTGGCACGCTCGCCGACCGCTGGGGGCGCCGAAAGGTGTTCCTTGCGGGCGTCTTGACGTTCGCGGTGGGTTCACTGATCGCCAGCGCCACGCCGGTAATCTGGGCTCATCCTCGCCCGGGCGGTGCAAGGCCTCGGCGCTGCCGTCACCGCTCCCGCGGCGGTGGCTCTGATCATCGTGTCCTTTCCCGCCGGGCGGCGGCGCAGCCGGGCCCTCGGGGTGTTCAGCGCGATGGGTGCCCTCGGGTTCTCCCTCGGCGTGGTCGTCGGCGGCCTGGCGACGACGCTGTTCGGGTGGCGTGGCGGCTTCCTGCTGTACGTGCCGCTTGCGGTCCTGGTCGTCGCTGTAGCCCGGTGGCGCCTCGTCGACCCGTCGAGCGGGCCCCCGCTGGCTGCGAAGTCCGTGCCCTGGGTGCAGATGCTTGCCGCCACCAGCGGTTTCCTGCTGCTGGCCTACGCCATCGGCCGCACCGGCAGTACCGGTTTGGGCTCGGTTACAGTCTTTGGCGCGGCGGGGATCATCCTGATCGTCGGGTTCCTCCTGTGGCAGCGGCGTTCACCGCAGCCGCTGTTGCCGGTGTATGTGCTCGCCGAGCCCTCGATGGGTGCCGCGTGCGCCGCTCTCGGGTTCGGTTTCGCGGCAGTCACGGCGACGCTGTTCCGCGTCGCCACCAGCTTGCAGGAACACGATGGTTACAGTGCCTTTGCCGCCGGGCTCGCCTTCCTGCCCCAGGGCATCGCGGTGGGGGTTCTTTCGACACCCGCCGCGCGGGCGGTCGAACGCCGAGGGGCGGCGACGGTGCTGACCGCCGGGCTGGTCCTGCTGCTTGCCGGCCAGGTCTGGTACCTGTTCGCCGAACGCGGCAGTTACACGGCGCACCTGCTGCCGGCCGCCGTGCTCGTCGGGGCTGGGATCGCGCTAATTTATCCGGCGGCCGTCGCGACGGTGGCCGCGCTGGTTTCCGACCGTGACCAGGGCACGGCGTCCGGCATGCTCACCGCGTGTCAACAGGCGGGCGGAGCAGTTGGGGTGGCCGTAGTGACCGCCATCGGCGCGAGCAATGCCTCGACGCTGTGGGGTATTGCATTGCCGCTGTGGGGATGTCTCGGCTTCGCGGTGCTCGCGGTCCTGATCGGGGTCACCATGCTCACCTGGGCTCACGGACGCCGATCGCAGCCCCATTGAGGATCGTCTGCGGAACAGGAGAGTCTGGCCGAACAGGTGTTCCACGCCGCAGCCCCGTGGCGGTGAAGCTGCGCAAGTAGCCGAAGCGAACAGCCAGTTGTGCATCCCGTGAGGACATTAGTTGCCTTGCTGTGGGACGCAGAGTGTCACCGGTCGTAATACTGCGAGTGGCAACGGCAACAGCCCTGAAAGGCGGAGATGCCGGGGTGTACTGGCGCGCCGCTACCTGATGGCGCTGCCTATGCCGGGCGGTTCGAGGCCCCGGATGCTAGCTCAGTGTGCTTAATGGTTGACAGGGACGCGGCGACGGTCGAGCGTGGTTAATGGAACTCAGAAGGCGACGACCCGACTCGGGAGCCTCGCATGACGTCATTCACTCTGATAGCTGGCGACTTCCAGGTCGACGCCTCCGACGAGACATACCAACGTTCCCTGGAACGACTGGAAGTCCACAGGCAAGTGCTAGAAAGCAACGGTGTGCCGCCCATCTCCGACCTTGGCGCGCTGGAGTTGTCCGGAAACATAGTGGCCACTCCGGGCGTCGTGCATGCCCCACCTTCGGATGGCGCCGTCCACCTCGCCCCGAGGCTGCGACTGGAGAACAGGCCCAATTCGCTTTTCCAGCCTCGCGTCCCGCACCCCGACTGGCCGCCGCCGCTTGCCGTGATCGCCAGTGAAACTGCGCCCGGCACCGGTATTCCCCTGCCGGTGTCGCTGCCGGACGGCACGGGGGCAAGGATGGTCCCTGGATTCGTGGAGGCGACCCGTTCCGCAGACGCCCCGTTTCTCGACTGGGGTGCCCTCGGGACAACGGCGAGCGGGCTGCCGATCAGCTTAACAAGTCCGCTGACCGTGGCATCCATGGTCGCTCTCGATATCGCCTACTTCATCGGACAAACGGTCCGGCTCGCCGACAACACGGTGATCGTGCTGCAGTGGCCTCATAAGTACCTGACCTTCATTTCCGAAAAGCTCATCGTCGGCAATAACGTGACCTTTACCTACGAGCACCCCCAGCCGCGGGAGTGGCCCCAGTCCTACCCGCAGGGCGACCGGCCCGAAACGCCACCGACCCCGGACCCCTCACGAGACCTTTGGGAAGGCGCACCTGGATACAACGGAGACAACGGGAACAGCGCCACCCACGGTTTCCGCGGCGAGGACGCACCCGAGGTCGAGCTCTGGGTGCTGGAGATGGAAGGCTCACCCAAGTTCGATCTCCGCGGACAAGACGGATGGGGAGGAGGACGCGGCCAAGACGGTGGCAATGGCGGCCGTGGAGCCGACGGGTGGCCCGAGGAGTACAACTACTTCTTAGGCAAGCACTGCGCGCGTGGCGCAGGCGCCGGCGGGAACGGCGGCCGCGGCGGGAACGGCGGCCGCGGCGGGAACGGCGGACCCGGCGGCCACGGCGGACGTCTGAGCATGTACGCACCCGAACCGGTTTTGCGGCGCTACGCCGCAGCCGGATTCTGGAGCAGCACCGACGGTGGGTCCGGAGGACCCGCCGGTGAAGCAGGAGACCCCGGCATCGGTGGTCTTGGCGGCAACCTCGGCAACCACCCGCACAACTGTCCGATGTCCTCAGGCTGGCGCAGCGATGGCGACCCTGGCCCCCCGGGAGACCCAGGCGCGGCGGGGCAGCAGGGACCATCTGGCGACCATTACCCGGACGCTGTCGCACTGCGGGGAATCACCGTCGCAGATTTTCGCCGCGAGCTGCTCAAGCCTGCTTTGGTTTCGGCCGCACCGGCGACCGCGATGGCCGGCACGCAGGTCACCTTGGCTACCCGGAACGTCAACGACGACGACATCGTCCTGATCGACGACGTGCCAGCGGCGACCATGACCGTCGTCGCCGACACGTTGGTCACCATCTTGGTGCCCCCAGATGCGCTAGGAGGGAACCGGACACTGCAGATCAGGCAGTCGGACGGAACTCTGTCGAACAAGATGTCGTTCTACGTGCTGCCGCATGTGACCGCTGTCGGCGACGGCGGCAGGCAGCGTCCAGGATCCACCGTCACCCTTGCCGGGTCCGGGTTCGCGCCGAATGCCCGCGTGCGTGTCAATGGCGACGACATGCGCGATGTCGTGTTCGTCAACGGCACCACAATGACTTTCATGCTGCACCGGCCACAGCGGACCGAAGACAACGCGTCAGGGGAGCCTGGGCGTCTCAAGGTGCTCCTTGACGACAGCACGCCGTCGAACGAAGTCGACTTCCTCATCGACACGTTCAATGTCGTCATAGTAGGGGACTCGGTCGCCTGGGGACAGGGTCTGACGGAACAGCAGAAGTACTCCACCCTGGTGAAGAAGGATCTGGAGTCCACTAGCGGCGGCATGAAGGTTTACCTCGACAACTGGGCGCACTCCGGAGCAACCATCGGTGTCGGTGACACCCGGACAGCGCCGCGTATCAACGCGGAGGTTCCCACCTCGTACCCGACCACAATGCAGCAACTGGACTTGGTGACCTCCTCACCGGACTCCGTGGACCTGGTCCTGGTCACCGCCGGGCTGAACGACGTCAACTTCCGCAACATCATTGACCCGCTGAAGAAGCCGGCCGACTTCGCCGGGACCGTCACCCAGTGCTGCTACCGGGACATGCGGACCCTGCTGACCACGGTTGCTGACCGGTTCCCCAATGCGACGATCGTGGTGACCGGCTACTACCCGATCGTCTCCGACAGCAGCGATGTCGGAAATCTCCGGGCGTTTGCGGTCGCCGTAGGCCTCGGAATTGGCTCCATCCCCGGAGCGATCGTCGGCGGCGTTCTGGCTGGCGCAGTGGTCTCCCAGATGGTCACTAATTGCCATGCCTTCCACGAACTTTCCACTGTTGCACTCCGGTCTGCGGTCGACGACGTCAACGACCGGCTCCCCATACCGCGGGTCACCTTCGCCGACCCCGGGTTCACCGGTCGTAACTCAGTCTTCGCCGCCGACTCCTGGCTGTACGGGGTGAACGGGGACCTCTCTCCCCAAGACCTATTCACCGCGGGGGACCGTGCGATGGCGTGCGGCCTGAACAAGGACCGTGCTGATGAGTTCCAGTGCGTCCGGGCCTCCGCAGGGCACCCGAACGCAGCGGGCGCACGCGCGTACGCCAAGGCAATCCTCGCTGCCCTGGCCCGCGGAGCTGACGCGGAGGTCCGCTTGCCCTCGTTCCCTCCGGGTTTCATGTTCGGGGTCGCCACATCCGCCATGCAGAACGAAGGCGGCATCACCAACAACGACTGGTTCCAATTCGCCGACAATCCCGTCTGCCGGAAATGGGTCAAGATCATAACTGGTAAGGACGGCGGCCATCCCGCAGATCTCACCCCACCCCGCGACGCGGTCGGGCACGCCGACCTGGCCATTCTCGCCGCTGACCTGGACCGAGCAGTCAGCCTTGGTGTGAACGCCTATCGATACTCGGTGGAATGGGCCCGACTGTCCCCGGCCCGGCCGGCCCACGACGGCGACCTGGGCGATGGAGACTTCGACGCAACCGCGCTCGCCTACTACGACGGAGTCCTCGATGAACTCGCGGCGCGGTCGATGACCCCGGTCCTCACCGTCAACCACATGACGTTGCCCGTGTGGGCTCTAAACCCACCTAAGACGCGGGTGCTGGGTGCGCCGTCGTTCGCTGGCATCGATCCGGCGGACGCGAATGACCCCGACTTCAAGGCAAGTATGCGCGGCTGGGAGAACATAGAGGTCGTCAACGAGTACGTCCGCCTCGTCAAGTACCTCGCGAACCGCTGGAGGGACAAGGTTCGCTGGTGGGTCACCGTCAATGAGCCGGTTGGATCGATGATCGGCGTCGGCTACATCGCCGGCGCGTGGTCGCCCGGCTTCGTCGCAGACGGACCCCGCGGCAAGAACGCCTACTTCAACCTAATCAAGGCCCACGTCCGTGCCTATGAAGCCATTAGGTTGGTGCACCCCGACGCGCAGATCGGCTTCGCGCACGCGATGATGTTCGCCAAGACCACCTATGAGTTCACCGACGACCTGGCCAACGACCAGGATGCGGCCCGCAACCAGTTCGACTACTTCTATAACTGGCACATGTTGAATGCGGTCATCAACGGGTCGTTGGATGTCAACATCAGCAGGCGATCGAACGAGCAGAACATCGTCGAAGGAACCGACTTTCAGACCTGGGCAGGCCTTGCGGACCAGCCCTGGCGCAGTCACTGCGACTTCGTCGGGTTGAATTACTACCGCTCGGTGTACGTGTTCGGCTACGAGCTGCCGGCCGCCGCGTTCATGCCCTACACAGGAGGCCGATTCCGCAACAACCTCGCCTCAAGCCGGCAGGTCCACCAACTGCTGAACCCAATGGGTTGGGAAATCTCACCGGCCGGCTTCGGAACGATGCTGCGCGAGATCCACGTCCGCTACGCTGGCATGCCCGTTCTGGTCACTGAGAACGGGCTGCCCCAGGCGGAGGACAGCACTCGGGGAGCGTTCATCGCCGGGCACCTCACTGAGCTGCTGTCCGCGGTCGCATCCGGCGTGACGGTCGTCGGCTACATGTACTGGACGCTTGTGGACAACTGGGAATGGCATGAGGGGTACTGGCCGAACGCGCGCTTCGGCCTGTTCACCGTCGATCGGACTCAGGGTGGAATGCCCAGGCGCCTGACCGAGGGAGGCCTTGCATATTCATACGCCATCAAGACGAACTCCGTCGTCGGCATCCGTGACAAATTCGGTGTGATCTCCCATGGCGGCGACCTCGTGCGAACACCTCGGCAGTCGATTGCCTTCCTGGCCGGCACGGTTGATAACCAGGCCGCCGAGCTCAGCCTCCGATCTGACTCTGATGGCCACCTGATCGGCATGCTGTGGACCGGCGGAAATGGTGGCCAGTTTGCTCCCGTGCGCGGCTCGTTCGACCCGATGACCCGGACCCTGACCCTGAACCACCCCACGGTGGGCCAACTCGGCGTCGGAACACTAAGGATTCAGTCGGCCGGCGGGCTCACCTTCACAGGTGTTCTGGAGCGTGACACGGCCGCGGTGGCTGTGGAGCTCACCCAAGACCCGCTGGTCGGCCAGTGGCTGGGCGGTGAACCCGTTCCCCGAGTACAGATCACCCGAACCCCGGGAGGGCTCGACGGCTACGTGGGAGCGTGGATGGGCGACACAGCGCCACGCGGCTGGAACCCGATGCCGATCGAGGGAGACCCGGACGCCTACGCCTTCACGCTCCTCCCGGGTCGCGCGACAGTAATGCGTGAGGGCGCCAAGCTCACCGGGCAGGTGACGATTCTTACAGGTATTCCGATGGCATGGGAGGCGACCAGGCGTCCTGATGCGCTTGGGCTCGTCTAGCCCAATCACGCCGACCTTAGAGCGGCGAGGAATGACCGTGGATTACCCACAGAGGCCACACGTGCGCTGGCCGCCGATCCTGCCACTTGACCTCACACAGCTGGTTTGATACGCCCATACCGCAGTTCGCCGAAAGGATATGCGGCCTGAGTACGGCCTCCGTCGTACGATGTCGATGCAGGACTGGCATTTCGGTGCTATCCCATGCGTCACCGCGGCGTGGATGAAACCTGGTTCACCCTCGACGGGATAGGCCGCATTTGGCGGGCTCAGTGCGATGATCGGCAGTTGATGAACTCGACCTGGGCCGAGGGCGGTGCTGAGCATTCCGGCTGGGACGTCGTGGCAACCAGACCAGCACCAGCGGCTACACCTACGACGACGCCGGAAACCTCACCACCAGCCCGTCCCACGTCGCCCTTACAACGCCGCCGGGCAGCAAACCAGCGCCGCCAGTAGCACCTACACCTACGCCCGGAACCACCTCGCCCCGACCCGCGGGCCGCTCACCCTGTGAGCCAGCCGAGCTACAGTCACTTCTGGGGCCGATGATCTCGATGCTCGCGCGGCCGTTTGATCCTGCAATTTTTCCGGCGTAGCTTGGGCCTTCTGAAATACATCTGCTGGGGCGGGTGAACTGCTACCCTTCTGCCACTATGATGTTGATCTCGGAGGGTAGTGCCTTGCATACTCTAGGTAGCTATGACAGCCCACCGGAAACCCTCCCACGAACTTGGGCACGCCTTGAACTCCGAGGCTCGACTTCCTTCACCACCTCGCATCGTCAAACATGTACGTGCAATCCCCCGTCTTGCACTAAGCGAGGTTGAGCGCATGGCACCCAGGCGGTTGCGCTTCGGACGCGGGGCCAAAAGCGCTGAGAATGCACCGAAGAGCGCCGAGGTCGCGCCAAAGGTGCACACCGACGAGCGCATCTCCACGGCCGGTGAAGCAGGCAGGGTCGCCGCAAGGAACGTGCGCTTGTTATCTGTCGGCTTGCTCCAGGTTGATGACCTCGGGCCAGCATATTATCGTGCACCCGATGGAACGATAGGCCTTCATCTCGATGACGAATCGAATGCACGACTAGCCGCAGTGCTCGGTAAGACGCCCCCGACAAGGGGTAGGTAGGAGGTTCTCGACCGGTGGCAGTCGTCGAGCGCCTCTGCATTCATCACGACATCAGCTCATTTCGCTGTGCCAGTGAGCCTGATTTCGTTCGTATACTGAGACAACTTCATGCAGATGCGAATATGGGCGTCTTGCCTAGAGCCTATGCCGCCATAGTGCAGCGAGCCGGTGCCGCTGCTCAGCCTGTCCTTGATGTCACTGGCTTCGTGAGCGCTAACGACATCTTTCTCGGGGCAGAGAACCCCGAACGATTTCTGTATATTGGTAACCTCGCGATAAGTGATCACCATCGTCATTTCACGCAGACTTGGCAACTGCTTCGACATATCCGCGACCTTTTTAAGGCATTACGCGCTCAGGGGAAGGACTATGCGGGTTACGCTGCAACGCCTGGAGATAATGAACGTCTGATTCGAGCTCTTGAAGGACGAGTGTTGAGGTTCAAGCGTTTAGATGGTGAGGACAGCAGCTTCTGGATCAGACGCGAATAGAGTTTGCTAGTTCATGAAGCGCCTTGTTATGAAAGAACGGCCCTTGCACGGGGTGACGACTGAGCTCATTTTTGGAGCTGTGGAGGCAAAGGAAACTCGGGGGAGTGACAAGGCCGACCGGATCACCGTCATCGACTACTCCGACGCGGCCACCCACGACGTGACCTACGGCTACGACGCGCAAGGTCAAGTTCTGACCCGGGTAGACGGCTCGGGAAACAACGACCTACGGCTACGACGACCTGGGCCACCTGACCTCGGTCGGCAACACCGCCAGTGGGGGCACGATCGGATACAGCTACGACCTGGCCGGCGCACTCGCCTCGGAGACCGACGCCCACGGCACCACCAACTACCACTACGACGACGCCCACCAACTGTCCTACCTGATCTACCCGCAGGGCGACGGGACCGCGGTGACGGCCTTCGCCTACGACCACGCCGGACGGCGCACCGACACCTGGCTGCAGACCAACGCCACCCACTCGAGCTGGGGCGGTCACTCCCACACATCTACGACGACTCCGGCCGGGTCACCCACGTACTCGCCCGGCGAGCACGCCGACCACGGTGCTGGACCAGGAGTCTGCCACCAAGCCAGCACCACCCCGTTCGGCGGCTGCACCGCCACGACCGCTCGAACATCCAATGGATGAAGAACAACTACACCGGCGAGTCGAACACCTACGGCTACGACGACCACGACCGGTCGACCAGAGACGTGGTCGCTGGCGGCACCAACCCCCGTACCTACACCTTCGGCTACGACGCGGCCTCCAACCGGCTCAGCGCCGTGGTCACCGGCACCAGCCCGGTCAACCAGACGCCGTCCTACAACAGCGGCAACCAGATCAGCAGCACCGGGTACAGCTACGACGGAGCCGGCAACCGCACCACCGGTGCCGCCGTCACCGCCACGTACGACATCGCCGGGCAGCTCACCAGCACCACAAGGCTGACGTCACCGCTAGCCGTCGTTCCAGGTGAGGCAGCCCTTCACGCTGATCTTGTTATGTCGTCGCCGAGCTTCCGGTGCCGTTAGCCAGTGAGTGTCACGGCTCGCTGCGGGATGAACAATTGCCCGACCCGCTCGGCGGCGCGTTGAGCCAGCCCTTGCCTGGCAACCAGGGGGCCGTTATCCGGGCTGCGACCTAGGAGTCCCCTCCGGTGAGGGAGTCGGTGGTGGCCGAGGGGCGCCGCGAATCCACCGACGCATTCGCGGGTGTGCTCGTTCGTGGATCGGCTCTAACCTTGCCAGCCGGCGGTGGCAGGGGCTTACGCTGGCCAGCGTTCTGGATCCCAGGAAACCTGAGGTGTCCTGGATGCGACTCACCCTGCCACGGGAGTAGTGAGGGCGGCCGACCGCACGGGGGAGCGGCCGACCGCCGACGGTCATATTAGACCGCGCGCTCAAGGCGCTTCGGCGGCCAGGAGGGCTAACGCCGAACTGCGAGCCGCAAAACGCGTTCTGTCTGAGGCCAACCGCCCACCAGCCGGGTGACCAACCTGCCTGGACATCACGTCAGGCTCAGCGATACAGATCGATGTCGTCCCAGATCGCAGGCAGTCCCGAGTTACGGTCGGAGTCGGCCGCAGCGGCGCTGGATCGGCCGGGCGCCGCGGATCTTCTTAGCCTGATTCGCGGCGAGTCCGGCCCGAATCGTGGACAGTCCCAGCTCCTGGGCGAGCCGGCGCGGCTCGTCGAAGATCAGGAACGCGTACAGGGTGCGGCGCGACGGGCCCGCTCCCTCCGGCAGGCCGACCTCGTAGAGTTGAAGCTCGTCCCGGTATGCCAAAAGGCTGATCACGCCCTCGTCGCCGCCCATCCTGGCGTGGGCGACATACACCGAGACCTCGTCGCACTCGTCCCAT
>Ga0247773_1000540_pt1 | contig 15193 bp, 13 predicted proteins | sample UWRJL092311B6_FD_179934 | JGI IMG/M metagenome (GOLD analysis project Ga0247773, IMG submission 179934) | Plant litter microbial communities from Arlington Agricultural Research Station in Wisconsin, United States - UWRJ-L092-311B-6 | ecosystem: Environmental > Terrestrial > Plant litter >...
GCGGTGAGCGGAAGGGTGGTCAGCGCGGTTCCGATCGCGTACAGGGTGACCGTCTGACCGGCCGCCGACTCGCTGACACCGAGTCCTTCGCTCATCCGCGGCAACAGGCCGGCGGGCAGGGTTTCGGTGAGGCTGGTGCCGAACACGGCAGTGGCGAGGGCGAGAACAGCCGATAGCGGGATCCTGGTCTGACGCTCGACCGGGGCAGTCATCAGATCGTGTGCAGCCATACTTCGAGTGTTACCGTAATAAGGTCGGATCGCAGTCAGGCGATGGTCAGGCTTATGTCAAAAACATGACAGAGCCACCCTAACCCGTACAAATGGCATAAGCTGGCCCACTCTCCTTCGCCGACCGCTTCCGCTACCGCCGATGGCATCTCACCGAAGGGATATCAGCGCATGCCTGTTGCCCCGCCCCGCCGGATCGGCCTCGTCGTCCCGCCGGAAAATCCCACCGCCGAGCCCGAGCTGACCGATCTGCTGGGCACCTCCGTGGAGGTGTTCACCACCCGCTTCCCGGTGACCCCCGGCCGGTCACTGCGGGCGATGCTGCAGACCTACAACGAGGTGCTGCCGGCCACCCTGGAATCCTTCGGCCGGCTGGCACTCGACGGTGTGGTCATCGCCTGCACCGGCTCGCACTACCTGCTCGGCCCGGACGGCGACCGGCAGGTGTGCCAGGCACTGAGCGACCGCTTCGGGTTCCGCGTGAGGTCGGCGACCCAGGCGATCCTGGACGCGCTGGCCGAACTGGACATCGCACGGGTGGCCCTGGTCTCCCCCTACGCGCCGTGGCTCACCGAAGCCTCGCGGCAGTTCTGGCAGGCCTGCGGCATCGAGATCACCGAAGTCGTCGCAGTCACCGACGCACCGTATGACCCCTATGTCGTGACTGCGGAGCAGATCGACACCGCGTTGGCCGGGGCGGGACTGCTCGCGGCGGACACTCCGCTGCTGTTCACCGGGACCGGCATGCGCACCCTGGCAGTGTTGCGGACCCTGCGGGCAGCGCGGCCGGAGCGCGGGCTGCTGAGCTCGAACCTCGCCTGTGCGCGTTGGGCACTCGGCGAATCCGACATCAGCCTCGACGAGCTGATGCGGGTTCGGCAGCCGATCGGGGCCTGACCGGTCCGATCACGCGCTCCGGAAAACCCACCTCGCCGGCATCGGCCGCCTGCCCGGGCGGCTCGGGCACATCGAAGCGGTACCCGACGCCCCGCACGGTCACGATCCAGTCCGAGCCCCCCAGCTTCGAACGCAGGCTGTTGACGTGGGTGTCCAGGGTTCTGCTGGCCTGGCCCCACGAGTCGTTCCAGACCCGTTCCATCAACTCCCGCCGGGACAGCACGCAGCCCGGTTGGGATGCCAGGGCGTGCAACAGGCTGAATTCCTTGAGCGTGAGGTGCACCGGCTTGCCGTCCAGGGTGGCCTTGTGCGAGGTGCCGTTGATCTCAAGGCGACCGGAGGTGATCACGTCCGCGGTTCGGCCGGCACTCGCCTGGACCCGGCGCATGACCGCGTCGATGCGCGCGGCGACCTCGTGCGCGCTGCAGGTATGCGCCACGCAGTCATCCGCGCCGGCCTGCAAGGCCAGCACCCTGTCGAGCTCGGTGTCACTGGCGCTGAAGGAGATGATGCAGGTGTCGGTTTCGGCCCGGATATCCCGGCAGGCCGCCAGGCCGCGGTGATCGGCGTAATCGAGGTCGAGCAGGACCAGATCGATATCGGGGTCAATCTTGGGTGTCGCATCGCCGCTCACCGGCGCGCATGACACCTCGTGTCCGAGCTGGCGCAGGTAGCCGCCCATAGCCGATGTCAACGATCCGTTGTTTTCGATTACCAGAAGGCGTGCCATGTAAACCCCACGTCTTGGAAATAGAATACCGTCTGATCGGTATTTTTTTGTCAAGAACTACTGCAGACGACCTGCACACAACGCCGGACATGTGGCATTGTACAGTTTCGGTAGTTTTGGTATCCAACTTCACCATTTATGTGCCCATGGTGTGCCATCGGAGCGGCTCGAGGCCGGTCGCGGGGCTGATGGTGGGGGTGATGGGGCCTGTCGGTGGAGACGAGGGGAATCGAACCCCTAACCCCTGCCTTGCAAAGGCAGTGCTCTGCCAATTGAGCTACGTCCCCGGGCTGGGATCCCCGCGATACCTGGATCCCGGACTTCGGCGGCTAGCGGGTGGCCTGCTTCCAGACCTCGCTGCTGTCCTGGGCCTTCTTGCGCTTCATCGCGTACTGCACACCGACGGCCGCAGCTGCGAGCATGAGCAACTTCTTCATGAGCTTCCCCCTCGCTGCGCACGGGCCGGGGCCGGACCGTGATCGCCTCGCAGAGTGGGCCTAGGAGGACTTGAACCTCCGGCCTCATCCTTATCAGGGATGCGCTCTAACCGTCTGAGCTATAGGCCCGCTGCACGCTGACGCGCGAGGAGTGACTTTACCGGGTGCTTCGACCAGCCCCAAACCGGGCCCGGCCACACCGGGGTCACTCTCGTTCGGACAGCGTCACCTCGGCGCCGCCGACCAGGTCGGCGCACAGGTTGTAGACCATCGCGCCGATCGTGCTCAGCGCGATGAACAGCACGATGTTGACCGCACCGATGATGATGGCCCCGCCGAACACCAGTGAGCCGGTGACCAGGTCATTGGTCTTGCCGTCACCGATCATGGTGTGGACGCCTTCGTTGACCTTGTCGAACACCCCGGCCACGTCGAGGATGCCGTACAGCACCCCCACCATGATCAGCCAGACGAAGAACAGGGCGATCGCCAGCACGCACGAGAACTTGAACACCGAGTAGACGTTGACGTGGCTCAGGGTGAGCCTGGCCCGGCGGGGCTGCCGGGCCCCGCGGGCGGCCCGGGTGTTGCGGCCGGACCGGGACTCGGCCTCGCCGGCCGCGGTCTTCATCGCGCCCCGGGCGTTGGCGGTGGCCGTCGATGCCTTGGACGCCAGCCGGGACCCCAGGCCGTTGCCCGACGAACCGTCCTCGGCACCGCTACCGGTTGTCGGGCCGGACCAGCCGCCGGGCTGCTGGCCCGGCGGCGGTGGCGATGGAACGACCTTCGGCAGGGTGGCGGTGTCCTGCTCGGCACCGGCATTGCTGCCCCGAGCGGGAGGCGGATAGCCCTGGGTCATAAGCCTGCTACTCCTGCTCCTCGGGTTCGTCGGCATTGCGGGCGATCGAGATCAGCGAAACTCCGTCCGGCAGGTTGATCAGCCGCACTCCCATGGTCTGACGCTGCGCCCGCCGCACCTCCGCGACAGAAGTCCGGATCACCACACCGTCGGACGTGATGGCATACAGCTCGTCCTCGGGCCGTACGGTCATCGCGCCGACCAATCCACCTCGGGTCGAGACTATACGCGCGGTCAGCACGCCCTTCCCGCCTCGACCTTGGACCGGGTACTCCTCGACCTTGGTGCGCTTGGCGAAGCCGCCGTCGGTCGCGATCAGGATCTCCATGTCGTCCTGGACGACCTCCATGGCCAGCAGCTCGTCGTTGGCACCGAACCGCATCCCGATCACCCCGGAGGTCGCCCGGCCCATCGGTCGCAGCGTCTCGTCGTCGGCCTTGAACCGGATCGACTGTGCCTTCTTGCTCACCAGCAGCAGGTCGTCGGTCGGCGAGATCAACGCGGCGTCGATCAGCTCGTCCTCCTCGCGCAGGTTGATCGCGACGATGCCACCGCTGCGGTTGGAGTCGAAGTCGGTCAGCTTGGTCTTCTTGACCAGGCCGGCCTTGGTGGCCAGCACCAGGTACGGGGCGACCTCGTAGTTCTTGATCGTCATCACTTCGGCGATCGTCTCGTCCGGCTGGAAGGCCAGCAGGTTGGCCACATGCTGGCCGCGGGCGTTGCGATTGGCCTCGGGCAGGTCGTAGGTCTTGGTGCGGTACACCCGGCCCTTGTTGGTGAAGAACAGGATCCAGTCGTGGGTCGAGCAGACGAAGAAGTGCGCGACCAGGTCGTCGGTCTTGAGCGCCGCGCCCTGCACGCCCTTGCCGCCCCGGCGCTGGGCCCGGTACAGGTCGGTCTTGGTGCGCTTGGCGTAACCGGTCCGGGTGATGGTGACCACCACGTCCTCGGCGGCGATCAGGTCCTCCATCGACATGTCGCCGTCGTAGGGGATCAGCCGGGTACGGCGCTCGTTGCCGTACTTGTCGACGATCTCGTTGAGCTCGTCCCGGATGATCTGGCGCTGCCGGCCGGGCTTGTCCAGGATGTCCTGGAAGTCGGCGATCTTGGCCTCGATCTCGGCCGCCTCCTCCTGGATCCGCAGCCGTTCCAGCGCGGCCAGCCGGCGCAGCTGCAGGTCCAGGATCGCCACCGCCTGGATCTCGTCGATCTCCAGCAGCTCCATCAGGCCGGTGCGGGCGGCGTCGGCCGACGGCGAGTTGCGGATCAACGCGATCACGGCGTCGAGGGCGTCCAGTGCCTTGAGGTAGGCGCGCAGGATGTGTGCCCGCTCCTCGGCCTTGCGCAACCGGTACCGGGTGCGCCGTTGGATGACCTCGACCTGGTGCTCGACGTAGTAGCTGACCATCTGGTCCAGCCGCAGGGTGCGCGGCACCCCGTCGACGATCGAGAGCATCGTGACGCCGAAGGTGGTCTGCAGCTGGGTGTGCTTGTAGAGGTTGTTCAGCACCACCTTGGCAACCGCGTCGCGCTTGATCGTGACGACGATCCGCATGCCGATCCGGTCGGAGGACTCGTCGTTGATGTCGGCGATGCCGGCCACCTTGGCTTCCTTGGCCAGGTCGGCGATGTTGGCGACGAGGTTGTCCGGGTTGACCTGGTACGGCAGCTCGGTGACGACCAGGATGGTGCGGCCCCGGGCGTCCTCCTCGACGGTGACCACGGCCCGCATCTTGATCGAGCCGCGACCGGTGCGGTAGGCCTCCTCGATGCCGTCCCGGCCGACGATCAGCCCCTTGGTCGGGAAGTCCGGCCCCGGGATCACGCTCATCAACTGCTCGAGCAGCTCCTCGGACGTGGCGTCCGGGTGGTCGAGGGCCCAGGTGACACCGGCAGCCACCTCACGCAAGTTGTGCGGCGGCAGGTTGGTGGCCATGCCGACCGCGATCCCGCCGCCACCGTTGACCAGCAGGTTCGGGATCCGGGACGGCAGCACCACCGGCTCCTGCGAGCGGCCGTCGTAGTTGGGCTTGAAGTCGACGGTGTCCTCGTCGATGTCGCGCAACATTTCCATGGCCAGCGGCGAGAGCCGGGCCTCGGTGTTGTGCGAGACGAAGCCGTTGGTCAGGAAGGCGTGGTCGGCGGCGTCCACCCGCAGCGAGTAGACCGCCTGGACGCCGGCCGGGACCACCGAAGTGACCGGCACCAGGGTGAACTGGCGCGGGTCACCGCCGTCGTCGGGCAGGTGCCGGGCCTGACCGGAGCGGTAGGCCGCGCTCAGGTCCGGCAGCAACGGCAGCGCCTGGGCCCAGCTCTGGCTGCTGAACTCCGCCGAGCGCAGCACCAGCACGTCGGAGGTGGTCAGCTCGCCGAGCAGCTTCCACATCAGGGTCGGGACGTTCTGCACCCGGCCGATCACCAGCAACGGGTGGTTGGCGGTGCCGGTCACCGACCGCTGGCCGGCGGTCACGGTCAACACCGGGTGCTCACCGGAATGGTGGAAGGCGCTGACCCGCACCGGGGCGCCGTCCCGGCCGATCACCTTGAAGTCGACCTCGGTGGTCGAGTTCGGCTCGGCCCCGGGCACCAGGTCGGCGATCGCCACCTCGCCGTCCGGGGTGGCCACCAGGGTTTCAGCCGTCACGCAGTACCGCATGGCGGCCGCCGGGTCATTGCCCGGTGAGCCGAAGTTGCCCTGGCCGTCGATCAGCGGTGCCCGCATCGACCACGGCTGGGCCAGCCGCACCAGGGTGTCGTAGATCGCCGAGTCACCGTGCGGGTGATAGTTGCCCATCACGTCGCCGACCACCCGCGAGCACTTCACATAGCCGCGGTCCGGCCGGAAGCCGCTGTCGTACATGGCGTAGAGCACCCGCCGGTGCACCGGCTTGAGGCCGTCCCGGACGTCAGGCAGTGCCCGGGCGACGATCACGCTCATCGCGTAGTCCAGGAAGCTGCGCTGCATCTCCAACTGGATGTCGACCGGCTCGATGCGGTCGGTCGTCGGCGGCGGCGGGATCTCGGTCATGACAGCCTTTCGGGACTAGGCAGGTTTACGGCAGGTCGGCGGCGGGTCGGGCAGCACGGACCGGCGCGGGACGGCGATCGGCTCGCGGCCGCCGTCCCGGCGCGGGTGCTCAGATGTCGAGGAACCGGACGTCCTTGGCGTTGCGCACGATGAAGGACCGCCGCGCTTCGACGTCATCTCCCATCAGCACCGAGAACAACTCGTCAGCGGTCGCCGCATCGTCCAGGGTGACCAGGCGCAGCATCCTGGTGGCCGGATCCATGGTGGTCTCCCACAGTTCCTTGGCGTTCATCTCGCCCAGGCCCTTGTAGCGCTGGATCGAGTCGCCGGCCACCCGCCGGCGTCCGGCGGTCTCGCCGGCCTCGATCAGGCCGTCGCGCTCCCGGTCGGAGTAGGCGTAGTCCGGATCGCCCTTGGACCACTTGACCTTGTACAGCGGCGGCATCGCCAGGTACACGTGCGAATGCTCGATCAGCGGGCGCATGAAGCGGAACAGCAGGGTCAGCAGCAGGGTGGTGATGTGCTGGCCGTCGACGTCGGCATCGGCCATCAGCACGACCTTGTGGTACCGCAGCTTGGCGAGGTCGAAATCGTCGTGGATGCCGGTGCCCAGCGCGGTGATCAGCGACTGCACCTCGGTGTTCTTCAGCACCCGATCGATGCGGGCCTTCTCGACGTTGATGATCTTGCCGCGGATCGGCAGGATCGCCTGGTACATCGAGTCCCGGCCGGACTTGGCCGAGCCGCCGGCCGAGTCGCCCTCGACGATGTAGAGCTCGCTGCGGCTGGGGTCGGTGGAGCGGCAGTCGGCCAGCTTGCCGGGCAGGCCCATGGTGTCCAGGGCGTTCTTGCGGGCCAGCTTGCGGGCCTGCTGCGCCGCCTTGCGGGCCCGGGCGGCCTGGGTGGCCTTGGTGATGATCAGCCGGCCCTCGGTCGGATTGCGCTCGAACCAGTCGGCCAGCCACTCGTTGCACACCTTCTGCACAAAGGACTTGGCCTCGGAGTTGCCCAGCTTGGTCTTGGTCTGGCCCTCGAACTGGGGCTCGGCCAGCTTGATCGAGATGATCGCCGCGAGGCCCTCGCGGATGTCGTCGCCGGTCAGCTTCTCGTCGTTGGGCTTGAAGATCTTCTTGTCGGTCGCCCACCGGTTCACCACCGAGGTGAGCGCGCTGCGGAAGCCCTCCTCGTGGGTGCCGCCCTCATGGGTGTTGATGGTGTTGGCGAAGGGGTATACCGACTCGGAGTAGGACTCGTTCCACTGCAGCGCCACCTCGGCCGACAGCCGCAGCTCCTTGTCCTCGGCCTCGAAGTAGACCACCGACTTGTGGATCGGGGACTTGGTGGCGTTGAGGTGCTTGACGAAGTCGGCGATGCCGCCGGCGTAGTGGTAGGTCACCTCGCGCTGCTCGTGGTCGCCGCCGCGCCGGTCGCAGACCGTGATGGTCAGGCCCTTGTTCAGGAAGGCCATCTCCTGCAGCCGGCGGGTGATGGTCTCGAAGGAGAACTCGACCGTCTCGAAAATGCTGCCGTCCGGCCAGAAGGTGACGGTGGTGCCGGTCTCGCGGCTGGCCTCGCCCTTGGCCAGCGGCGCGGCCGGCTTCTGGTCGACGTAGGGCTGGCGCCAGACGTGGCCCTCGCGCTTGATCTCGACCTCGAGCCGGGACGACAACGCGTTGACGACCGAGATGCCGACGCCGTGCAGGCCGCCGGAGACGGCGTAGGAATCACTGTCGAACTTGCCGCCGGCATGCAGGATGGTCAGGATCACCTCGACCGCGGGCTTCTTCTGGGCGGTGTTCATGCCGACCGGCATGCCCCGGCCGTTGTCGATGACCCGGACGCCGCCGTCGGGCAGCAGGCTGACCTCGATCTTGTCGCAGAAACCGGCCAGCGCCTCGTCGACGGAGTTGTCGACCACCTCCCACACCAGGTGGTGCAGGCCCCGCTCACCGGTGGAGCCGATGTACATGCCCGGACGTTTGCGGACAGCTTCGAGCCCCTCGAGGACGGTGATCGAATCTGCTCCGTATTCAGACGCAGCCTTAGCCGCCACTCGGTGCTCCTTCATCTGGACTGCTCGTCACGGCTGTATTGCGCATCGCGCCACAGCGTTTCATCGGTGGGACCCCACCAGCGGGGGTCAGCCTCACCAGTCTACTGGGTACCGGCGACAGAATGCCGCTGGCAACACCGCTGATCCTGCTCCAGAGCGATGTTGCGGCCGCGCGTGGATCGGGATACGCGGAAGGCGGTGCCGGCTCGGCTCTGGGCGGCGATCCCAGCCGGCGCCCGTCGAGTGCGCGGCACCGGATCAGCCATAGGTGTCGCGGGCGCCACGGCCACCGTGCATCGACCAGGGCCCGTGCTTCCACGACGGCGCGGACGGGCCGGTGATGATCAGCTTGGTCACCAGCCCGGCCGGCAGCTCCCGGGCGATCCGGGCCAGGATCTGCGGTGCCATCATCCGCAGCTGGGTGGCCCAGGCGGTGGACTCGGCCGAGACCTTGAGCTCGCCCTCGACCAGGCTGACCGGCTGGCAGCGGGCCGCGATCTCGGCACCCACCACACTCGACCACTGGCCCATCAGCCTGGCGTGCGCCAGCGGCGCCACCCAGCCCAGCTCGGTGATCGCGGTGCCCAGGATGCTGCCGATCGGGGCCGGGTCCCGCTCGTCCGGACGCGCGCCGCTGTAGCCGCCGCCGGCCCGGTTGCCCCGCCGCAGCCGAGCGGCCCGGCCGCCACCCCGCCCGGCGGTCCGGCCCGACGACATCGCCCGGGCCGAGCGCAGCGCGCCGGCCGCGAGGTCCTGGGCTACCGGGTCCTCGGCGTCCGGGTAATCGAGGTCGGAGAACGTCGCGGTGCCGGCATCGGAGGCCGGCTCACTCTCCGTGTCCGGCGCTACGTCGGGATGGCGTGTGGATAACACATCGCGATCTGGGGACAACTCCCGGCCGGAACCGGCATTGCGGTCTGCCCGCCGGTGGATATCCGCCCGGCCGGCATCGTCAGGAGGCACGGGAGATCTCACCGTGCGCAATCGCGTACTGGGCACCGGTCAGGGCCGGTGGCACGTCACCCGGGACCGCGGCCGAGATCAGCACCTGTTCGGCCTTGCTGGCGATGCCGGCCAGCTGGTCCCGGCGGGCGACGTCGAGTTCGGCGAACACGTCGTCCAGGATCAGCACCGGCTCGGCACCGTCGGCCGACAACAACTCGTAACAGGCCAGCCGCAGTGCCAGCGCCGCCGACCAACCCTCGCCGTGGCTGGCGTAGCCGCGCAGCGGCAGCTCGTTGAGCCGCAGCTCCAGGTCGTCGCGATGCGGGCCGACCAGGCTCACACCGCGCTCCAGTTCCTGCGGCCGGACCCGCGCCAGTTCCTCCAGCATCGCTTCCGACAGCGCTTCCAGAGAGGGAATTACGCCGGTGTCATTACCTGCGGACAGCGGCACCGAGCTGACATAACTTATCGACAATCGACCACTGCTCGGAGCCAGCTCGGCGTAGGCCTGGCTGACGTGCGGCCGCAGCGCCGCGACCAGCTCCAACCGGGCGGCCAAGAGCTGCGCGCCCGAACCGGCCAGGTGGCCGTCCCAGACTTCCAGGGTGCGCAAGTCCCCGGCCCCGCCGGCCCGGCGGGCGGACCCCGCGGTCTTGAGCAGGGCGGCCCGCTGCTTGAGCACCCGTTCGTAGTCGGCGCGCACGCCGGCCAGCCGGGGCGTCAACTGCACCAGCACGTCATCGAGAAAGCGCCGGCGCTCGGACGGGTCACCCCGCACGATCGCCAGGTCCTCCGGCGAGAACAGCACCGTCCGCAGGCCGCCGAGAATGTCACGCGGCCGGGGAACCGGCGACCGGTTCAGCTTGGCCCGGTTCGCGCGGCCGGCGGTGATCTCGACCTCGAGCACCAGTTGCCGGCCGGCCGACACCACCGCGGCCTGTACCACCGCCCGCTCGGCGCCGCTCCGGATCAGCGGGGCGTCGGTGGCCACCCGATGGCTGCCCAGGGTCGCCAGGTAACCGATGGCCTCCAGCAGGTTGGTCTTGCCCTCGCCGTTGGGACCGACCAGCACGCTGACGCCGGGCTCGAAGCTGAGATCAGCCCGGGGCCAGCTCCGGAAGTCGGCGACGCTGAGGTGCTGGACGTACATCGATGCCGGCTCCGGAGCGGCTCAGGATGCGCCGGGCGCGATCGCCTGCGAAGCGGACACGCTGCCGACCGCCTCGACGGCGTGGCCACCGAACTGGTTGCGCAGCGCGGCCACCATCTTCATCGCCGGCGAGTCGTCCTGCCGGGAGGCGAACCGGGCGAACAGCGCGGCGGTGATCACCGGCATCGGAACGGCGTTGTCGATGGCAGCCTCGACCGTCCAGCGGCCCTCGCCCGAGTCGGCCGCCCAGCCGCGGATCTTCTCCAGGCCGGGGTCGGCGTCCAGCGCCAGCACCGCCAGGTCCAACAGCCAGGACCGGATGACCGTCCCCTGCTGCCAGGACTTGAACGTCTCGGCGACGTTGTCCAGCAGCGGCGAGGCCGCCATCAGCTCATATCCCTCGGCATAGGCCTGCATCATCCCGTACTCGATGCCGTTGTGAACCATCTTGGCGAAGTGCCCGGCGCCGACCGTGTTGCCGGCGTGCACGAACCCACCCTCACCCTCGGGCTTGAGCGCGTCGAAGATCGGCTGGACCCGGGCCACGTCCTCGGCCGCGCCGCCGACCATCAGGGCGTAGCCGTTCTTCAGACCCCAGACCCCGCCGGACACACCGGCGTCTACGAAGGAGATGCCCTTGGCGCTGAGCAGTTCGGCGTGCCGGGCGTCGTCGGTGTACTTGGAGTTGCCGCCGTCGATCACCAGGTCGCCCTCGCTGAGCAGCTCGTTGAGGGCGGTGACGGTCTGGTCGGTCGGATCACCGGCCGGAACCATGATCCATACCGTCCGGGGTGCGGCCAGGGTGCTGACCAGCTCCTCCAGCGAGGCGACATCGCGCGCCGACTCCGGCGACCGGTCGAACCCGACGACGGTGTGACCGCCCTTGCGGATCCGCTCGGCCATGTTGCCGCCCATCTTGCCCAGCCCGATGAGACCGATCTCCATGCTGCCCCCACCTCTCCTGCTGTGCCCGGTTGGCTCGCGCACCTCGAGATTTCACGGTAGCCGTCCTAGCCTTCTCGGTGTCGGGCGGGCGGACCACATCGGCGATCGCCGAAGGTAGTTACAACTTTCCCGGCTGTCCCCACGTCCTGATAGGTAGTTCTTGTATTTCTAGATAGAGCTAAGTCATCGTCGTCATAAGGCCTGTGGACGCTGTGGATAACAAGTATTCGGCCTGATCAGCAGGCGTGCCGGGTGTGTACCCACCCTCGAACAACCTGAGGGGCCGGGCAACCCCGGAGTGGACGGCGGGTGACGGCTGGTTGACGTCCACATGACGCGCCGGCCTTGTCCACACTGCTACCCACACTGTGTGGAAGCGCACGACTACGAACCGGCGCGACGGCCGGGTGGGTCGGGACGGGAACGGAGCGCCGCTAGGAGCGGGCGCGGGTCCGGATCCGGCTGGTCAGCTCGGTGATCTGGTTGTAGACGTTGCGGCGCTCGGTCATCAACGACCGGATCTTGCGCTCGGCATGCATCACGGTGGTGTGGTCGCGGCCGCCGAAGGTCTGGCCGATCTTGGGCAGCGACAGTTCGGTCAGCTCCCGGCACAGGTACATCGCGATCTGGCGGGCCGAGACCAGCACCCGGGTCCGCGAACTGCCGGTCAGGTCGTCCAGGCTGATCCCGAAGTACTCGGCGGTCACCGCCATGATCGTCGAGGCGGTGATGTCGGGGCGGTCGGACTCGGAGATCAGGTCCTTGAGGACGATCTCGGCCAGTTTCAGGTCGATGTCCTGCTTGTTCAGGCTGCCGAAGGCCACCACCCGGATCAGGGCGCCCTCGAGTTCACGGATGTTGCTCTGGATCTTCGACGCGATGAACTCCATGACGCCCGGTTGCAGGGTCATGCCGTCCTTGGCGGCCTTCTTGCGCAGAATCGCGATCCGCAGCTCCAGGTCCGGCGCCTGGACGTCGGTGATCAGTCCCGACTTGAACCGGGTCACCAGCCGGTTCTGCAGACCGGACAGCTGCTCGGGCTTGCGGTCGCACGAGATCACGATCTGCTTGTTGGCCAGCTGCAGCGTGTTGAAGGTGTGGAAGAACGCTTCCTGGGTCTGCTCGGCGCGCTCCAGGAACTGGATGTCGTCGATCAGCAGCAGGTCCACGTCGCGGTAGCGGCGCTGGAAGGACTGGACGTCGTTGACCCGCACCGAGTTGATGAAGTCGTTGGTGAACTCTTCGCTGGAGACGTAGCGGACCCGCATGGTCGGCTCCAGCCGCCGGCCGTAGGTGCCGATCGCGTGCAGCAGGTGGGTCTTGCCCAGCCCGGACTCGCCGTAGATGAACAGCGGGTTGTAGGCCTTGGCCGGTGCCTCGGCGACCGCCACCGCCGCGGCGTGGGCGAAGCGGTTGGACGAGCCGGGCACGAAGGTCTCGAAGGTGTATTTGGGATTGAGCCGGGCCTCGTGGTCGATCCGGACCATCGCCGGCGTCGGTGCGCTGCCGAAGAAACTTCGTCCCGGCCGGCCGGCGCCGTCGATCAGCCCGTCGATCCGGCCGTCCGCGCGGCTGTCGAGCAGGGCATCGACCCGGTCGTCGGCGCCGGAGTAGCCGTCGGAGAACCGGTCGTAGGTGTCGGTGTCCTCGACCTCGTCGCTGTCCTCGACCTCGACGGCGGCGCTGGGTCGGTCACCCGGTTCCATCGGCTGGATGGTCACCGCCACGTTGATGTCGCGGCCGAGGGCTTCGCTGAGGGTGGCCGTGATCAGTGGCCGGAGGTTGTTCTCGAGGTAGTCCTTGGCGTAGGTGTTGGGCGCGGCGAGCAGCGCGGTGTCCTCGAGCAGGCCGATCGGCCGGGTCAGGCTGAGCCAGGCGCGCTGGTGGGGCCGTACCGAGGGGTCGTCGAGCTGGTTGATCGCGCGGTGCCAGACATCCGCGAGATCGGCGAGCTCGTCCGCCACTATGGGTCACTCCCTCGGTCTTGCGCTCGTGCAGCCGCGTTGCGGCCCCTGCCCGACCGGACGTACCCGCAGCAGGCGCAGCGCGGTACCCGGAGGTCTGTCCACAAATTTATCCACAGCTTGTGGAGGGGTGCCGAAACAACCCCGACCTGGTGGGCCGAAGTGCTCGCTCAAGTCCCGCAGCGTTTGGGTTCGAGCCGACAACCTAACAGCGGACCCGGCAACCTCACAATGCCGGGAGGGCAGTTCCGGGCGTGTCGCCGGCGCCGGCCACAACTCCCGGCGTGCCCAGCTGAATAGGTCTTTACAGGGCCTTAACGTAGCTGGGTAAAGAGGTGGGTAGCGGGCCTCGGTTTGACCTCGGCAGGGGTCGATCCGTACCGTTGAACTCTCGTGTGCCGTCGCATGTAGCGCTGCCCTACCGAGCCCGCATGTGACTCACCTTCCTGTGCCGAACTACCGACAGCCGAGTGCGCCGACCTGGTGTGCAACCGGCGCCTAACTGCGATGGAGCCAGACCGTGAGCAAGCGGACCTTCCAGCCGAACAACCGCCGCCGGGCCAAGACCCACGGGTTCCGCCTGCGGATGCGGACCCGGGCCGGTCGCGCCATCCTGGCCGCCCGCCGGCGCAAGGGCCGCGGCGAACTGTCGGCCTGAGCCGACTTCTCCGGTGCTGCCCGCGGCGCATCGCCTGACCCGCGCCGCGGATTTCACCGCGGTGACCAGGCAGGGACGCCGCGCCCGCTGTGGCACCGTGGTGGTCTACCTACTGGCGGAGCCGGTGGACGGTGCCAGCCGGATCGGCCTGGTGGTGGGAAAGGCGGTGGGGACGAGCGTGGTGCGGCACCAGGTCTCGCGGCGCCTGCGCGCCCAGCTGTCCCAACGCCTCGATCGCATCCCGGCCGGGGCCAGGCTGGTGGTTCGGGCCCTTCCCGACACCGCTACCGCCGCCTCTGCAGCGCTCGGTCGCGACCTGGACCGGGCGCTGGACAAGCTCACCCTCGCCGGCTCGCGGCCGCCCCGGGGACCACTCCGATGACGGAGCGCCCCGGCCCGGCCGCCCGGCTGGCCCTGCTGGCGATCGCCTGTTACCAGGGGGCCTGGAGTTCCCGCCGGCCGTCGGCCTGCCGGTTCACCCCCAGTTGTAGCGCCTATACGGCGACCGCGATCACCGAATTCGGAGCGATTCGCGGTACCTGGCTGGGTATCCGGCGGATTGCCCGTTGTCAGCCGTTCCGGCCCGGTGGCTATGACCCGGTACCGCTAGTTCGGCACGCTCGCGGCCCGGAGGGCAACCTGCACGCGGCACCCGGCGAGGGAACCGATCACGGTAGGAACTCGTCGGATGAGAAGACACTCCTAGAACAGGCTGGTTGATGCTGGACTTCCTCTATACCGCTGTCTCCTGGGTGCTGCTGCGCTGGTACCAGCTGTTCACCCTGCTGGGCATGGACGAGAAGAGCGGCCTCACCTGGTCGCTGTCGATCATCATGCTGGTGGTGACGGCGCGGCTGCTGCTGTTCCGGTTCTTCGTCAAGCAGGTGCATTACCAGCGCCGCATGCAGGAGATGCAGCCCAAGATCAAGAAGCTGCAGGAGAAGCACAAGGGCGACAAGGCGACCCTGCAGCGCGAGATGATGGCCCTGCAGCAGGCCGAGGGCTTCAACCCGATCTCGGGCTGCCTGCCGATGCTGCTGCAGATCCCGATCTTCATCTCGCTGTTCCACGTGCTCAAGCACATCTCGAACTCGTTCGGCCTGCCGCCTGGCTCGCGGGGCCTGACGCTGTACAGCTTCACCGAGACGCAGACCCACGACGCCGCGACCGCCCGGCTGTTCAACAACGCCCCGCTCGCCGCTTCGCTGCGCGAGTCGGCGGCCAAGATCCACGAGCTCGGCGGCCACGTCACCACTACCCGCACCGTGACCCTGACCCTGGTGCTGGTCAGCGCGCT
>Ga0247773_1000543_pt1 | contig 15177 bp, 9 predicted proteins | sample UWRJL092311B6_FD_179934 | JGI IMG/M metagenome (GOLD analysis project Ga0247773, IMG submission 179934) | Plant litter microbial communities from Arlington Agricultural Research Station in Wisconsin, United States - UWRJ-L092-311B-6 | ecosystem: Environmental > Terrestrial > Plant litter >...
CGCCCTGCACCTGCGGGAACAGGCGCGCAAGGCCAAGCGGTCGTGAAGGGCGCGCTGCTGGTCGCCGGCGCCAGCTCGGACGCCGGCAAGAGCCTGTTCACCGCCGGCCTGTGCCGGTTGCTGGCCCGCCGCGGCGTCTCGGTGGCGCCGTTCAAGGCCCAGAACATGTCCAACAACTCCGCGGTGACCGCCGACGGCGGCGAGATCGGCCGCGCCCAGGCCCTGCAGGCCGAAGCCTGCGGCATCCAGGCCAGCGTGCTGATGAACCCGGTGCTGCTCAAGCCGGGCAGTGACCGGCGCTCGCACGTGCTGCTGCACGGCCGTCCGCATGCCGAGGCCGGCGCGCTGGACTACCGGCACCTCAAGTCCACGCTGCGCAAGGAGGTGCTGGCCAGCTTCGACGAGCTGCGCCGGCGCTACGACGTGGTGATCTGCGAAGGGGCCGGCAGTCCCGCCGAGATCAACCTGCGCGAGACCGACCTGGCCAACATGTGGCTGGCCGACCAGCGTGACCTGCCCACCGTGGTGATCGGCGACATCGACCGGGGCGGGCTGTTCGCCGCGCTGTACGGCACCCTCGCGCTGCTCGACGAGCGTGACCAGTCGCTGATCGCCGGCTTCGTGGTGAACAAGTTCCGCGGCGACGAGCGGCTGCTGGCCCCCGGCCTGGACATGCTGACCACCCTGACCGGACGTCCGGTGCTCGGCGTGCTGCCGTGGCTGCCGGACCTGCGGCTGGACGCCGAGGATTCGCTGTCCACCCCGGCGGCCCTGGACGGCGGCGAGCCGGCCGGTGCCGAGCGGCTGTCGGTCGCGGCGATCCGGCTACCCCGCACCTCCAACTCCACCGACCTGGACGCGCTCGGCGCCGAGCCCGGCGTGACGGTGCGCTGGACCGCCTCCCCGGCCGAGGTGGCTGCCGCCGACCTGGCCGTGCTGCCCGGCAGCCGCGCCACGGTGGCCGACCTGGCCTGGCTGCGTTCGGCCGGCCTGGCCGACGCGGTCACCGAACGGGCTCGGACCGGCCGTCCGGTGCTGGGCATCTGCGGTGGCTACCAGATGCTGGCGCACACCATCGACGACGACGTCGAATCCGGCGCCGGCACCGTGCCCGGCCTGGGGCTGCTGCCGGTGGCGGTGCGGTTCGCGGTCGACAAGGTCCTCGCCCGTCCGGTCGGCACCGCCTACGGCGCCCGGGTCAGCACCGGCTACGAGATCCACCACGGGGTGCTCTCACCGCTGCCCGGCAGCGCCGAGCCGGAGCCGTTCCTCGACGGCTACCGGGTCGGCGCGGTCTGGGGGACCCTGTGGCACGGCGCCTTCGACTCCGACGACTTCCGCCGCGCGTTCCTGCGGCAGGTGGCGGCCGTGGTCGGGCGCGATTTCACTCCGGCGCCGGGCACCGACATCGCCGCCAACCGGGGCGGCCAGCTCGACCGGTTGGCCGACGCCGTCGAAGCCGGCATCGACATCGAGGCGCTGACCGAACTGATTCTGTCGGGGCCGCCCGCTAACCTGCCGACGCTGGCACCCGGAGTACCCGCACCACCGCCGAACGAACCGACCAGGAAGCCGTGATGACGATTACCCATAGCGAGAAGGGCTATCCGTTCTCCGCGGTGCTCGGTGCCGACGAGATGCGGCTGGCACTGCTGCTCAACGCGGTGTCGCCGGCCATCGGCGGCGTGCTGGTCCGCGGCGAGAAGGGCACCGCCAAATCCACCGCGGTCCGTGGCCTGGCCGCGCTGCTGCCGGCCATCGACGTGGTGGCCGGCTGCCGGTTCGGCTGCGACCCGGCAGCGCCCGAACCGTCCTGCCCGGACGGGCCGCACGGGAGCATCGAGTCCGTCACCGTGCCGGCCCGGCTCGTCGAGCTGCCGGTGGGCGCCTCCGAGGACCGGGTGGTCGGCTCGCTGGACCTGGAACGGGCGCTGGCGCACGGCGTCCGGGCCTTCGAGCCGGGGCTGTTGGCCAGCGCGCACCGGGGCATCCTCTACGTCGACGAGGTGAACCTGCTGGCCGATCACCTGGTGGACGTGCTACTGGACGCCGCCGCGATGGGCCGCAACCACGTCGAGCGCGACGCCGTGTCGGTGAGCCACCCGGCCCGGTTCGTCCTGATCGGGTCGATGAATCCCGAGGAGGGCGAGCTGCGGCCACAGCTGCTGGACCGGTTCGGCCTGACCGTGGACGTCTCGGCCAGCCGGGACCCGGAGGTCCGGGTCGAGGTGGTCCGCCGCCGGCTGGCTGCCGATGCCGACCCGGCCGGTTTCGCCGAGCGGTGGGCGCGCGCCGAGGCCGAGCTCGCCGACCAGATCGTCGCCGCCCGGCTTCTGCTGCCCGACGTCGACCTCGGCGATGCGGCGCTGCGCCAGATCGCCGAGGTGTGTGCCGCCTTCGACGTGGACGGGATGCGCGCCGACATCGTGACCGCCCGCACCGCCGCGGCGCATGCCGCCTGGCACGGCCGCACCACGGTCACCGAGGACGACGTCCGGGCCGCCGCGCTGCTCGCGCTGCCGCACCGCCGCCGGCGCAACCCGTTCGACCAGCCCGGCCTGGACTCCGATGCCCTGGACGAGGCGCTGGAACGGTCCCGCGAGACTCCGCCCGAGCCTGACCCCGATCCGGATGGCGGCGGTGCGCCCGAGGAGCCCGCCGAGGGCGGTCCCGACCACAGCGGAGGCGATGCCGAACCGCCGTCGAGCAGCGCCGGGGCCAACCCCGAATCGGCCGATGACGCAAACCAATCCAGCCAACCCGGTGTCGCGAGTCAGCCGCCCGCCGCCACCGGCAAGGCCGGTCGGGCGAAGCTGCTGCGCGGTACCGGCGGCTCGCCGGCCACTCCCGGCCGCCGGGCGGCCGCCCGCACCGGCCGGGGCCGGACCGTCCGGGCGCTGCCGTCCGGCAGCGGGGCCGGACCGATCCACCTGCGGGCCACGGTGGCCGCGGCCGCCCCGCACCAGCGCGACCGGGGCCGGAGCGCCGGCCCGCTCAAGCTGCACGGGGAGGACCTGCGGCGCGCCGACCAGCGCGGCCGGGAGGGCAACCTGGTGCTGTTCGTGGTCGATGCCAGCGCCTCGATGGCCTCCCGGGCCCGGATGGGCGAGGTGAAGGCGGCGATCCTGTCGCTGCTGCTGGATGCCTACCAGCGCCGGGACAAGGTCGGCCTGATCACCTTCCGCGACAGGGGCGCCGAGCTGGTGCTGCCGCCGACCGGTTCGGTGTCACACGCCGCGCACCGGCTGGAGGCGCTGGCCACCGGTGGCCGCACCCCGCTGGCCGCCGGGGTCGCCAAGGCGGCCCAGGTGGTGCGTACCGAACTGCTGCGCGATCCGTTGCGCCGGCCGCTGATCGTGCTGATCACCGATGGCCGGGCCGACATCGGTGCCGCCGCGCGGGCCGGTGCCGGGCTGCGCCCACACGACCTGGTCGTGATCGACTGCGAGCGCGGCGTGGTCCGGCTGGGCCTGGCGCAGCGGCTGGCCTACGACCTGCATGCCCAGTACCTCGCGCTGGCCGATGTCACCAGCGAACCACTCACCACTCTCGTCACCGATTGGCAGGCCGCCTGATGCCACAGGGAAAACCCGAATCCGTACCGCAGGACGGCCTGACCACCCGGCAGCGCCGCAACCGGCCGCTGACCATGGTGCACACCGGCCCGATGAAGGGTAAGTCCACCGCCGCCTTCGGCATGGCGCTGCGGGCCTGGAACGCCGGCCTGAGCGTCGGGGTGTTCCAGTTCGTCAAGAGCGCCAAGTGGCGGGTCGGCGAGGAGTCGGCGTTCGAGGCGCTCAACACCGTCCACCAGCAGACCGGCCAGGGCGCGCCGGTTTCCTGGCACAAGATGGGGGAGGGCTGGTCCTGGATCCAGCGGGCCGGCACCGAGGCCGACCACGCCGCCGACGCCCAGGAGGGCTGGCGCCAGATCCAACGCGACCTGGCCGCCGAGACCTACCGCTTCTACGTCCTGGACGAATTCACCTACCCGATGAAGTGGGGCTGGGTCGATCCGGACGAGGTGGTCGCCACCCTGGCAGCCCGGCCCGGGGCCCAGCACGTGGTGATCACCGGCCGGGATGCCGCCCCGGCGCTGCTGGACTACGCCGACCTGGTGACCGAGATGACGAAGGTGAAGCACCCGATGGACGCCGGGCAGAAGGGCCAGCGGGGTATCGAGTGGTGAGGTTGCCCCGGGTGGTGGTCGCGGCTCCGGCCAGTGGCACCGGCAAGACCATGGTCGCCACCGGGCTGCTGGCCGCCTTCCGCAGGCAGGGCCTGGAGGTCAGCTGCCACAAGGTCGGCCCGGACTACATCGACCCCGGCTACCACGCGCTGGCCGCCGGCCGGGTCGGGCGCAACCTGGACGCCTGGCTGGTCGGCGAGGACCGGATCGCGCCGCTGCTGCGGCACGCCGCGAACATCCCGCGGCCGGCTGACATCGCGGTGCTCGAAGGGGTGATGGGGCTGCACGACGGCGCGGTCGGCCGGGGCGGCTTCGCCTCCACCGCCCACATCGCCCGGCTGACCGGGTCGCCGGTGCTGCTGGTGCTCGACACCACCGCGCAGGGCCGCTCGGCAGCCGCCCTGGTGCTGGGAATGCAGTTGTTCGACAAGGGCATCCGGATCGCCGGGGTGATCCTGAACCGGGTCGGCAGCGACCGCCACGAACTGCTGCTGCGCCAGGCGCTGGACGAGGTCGGCGTGCCGGTGGTCGGCTCGATCGCCCGGTCCGACGCGGTGGTCACCCCGTCCCGGCACCTGGGGCTGATCCCGGCCGCCGAGCGGCACGGCGAGGCGCGGCGGACGGTGGGCGCGCTGGCCGACCTGATCGAGGCCAGCGTCGACCTGGCCGCGGTGCGTGCCATCGCCGAGGCGGCACCCGAGCTGACCGCACCCGCCTGGGACCCGGCCGCCGAGGTGCAGCGGGTCGGTGACGGGGTACCGGTCGCGGTGGCCGCCGGCCCCGCATTCACCTTCAGCTATGCCGAGACCGCCGAGTTGCTCACCGCCGCCGGAGCCGAGGTGCGACCGTTCGATCCGACCCGGGACGCCGCGCTGCCCGCCGGCAGCCGCGGCGTGGTGATCGGCGGCGGCTTTCCCGAGGTGCACGCCGAAGCGCTGTCGGACAACGCCGGCCTGCGCGCCGACCTGGCCGCCTTCGACGGGCCGATCGCTGCCGAGTGCGCCGGCCTGCTGTACCTGGCCACCGAACTGGACGGCAAGCCGATGGTAGGCCGGATCGAGGCCCGGGCCCGGATGACCGGCAAGCTCACCCTCGGCTATCGGGAGGCGGTGGCCGAGGCCGATTCACCGCTGGCCCGGGCCGGCGAGCGGGTGCATGGTCACGAGTTCCACCGCACCGTCACCGACCCGGCGCACGGCGAGGTGGCCGCCTGGCGCTTCGCCGGCGACCAGGGCGGCGCCCGACAGGGGTTCAGCGCGGCCGGCGTGCACGCCTCGTACCTGCACACCCACTGGGCCGGTCACCCGTCGGCCGCCCAGCGGTTCGTCGAGGCCTGCCGGTGAGCGGCTGGCAACTGACCAGCCGGCCGGCTCCGGCCGTCGCGGCGCCGACCGACGAACCGGTGCTGATCGCGGGCATGGGCGCCAGCTTCGGGGTATCGACCGACGAGGTCCGGGCGCTGCTCGAGGTCGCGCTGGACCAACTCGGCCTGACCTCGGCCGCGGTCGCCGCGATCGCCACCGTGGACGCCAAGGCCCGTGAGCCCGGCCTGGTCGAACTCGCCGCCGCGCTGGGGGTGCCGTTGGTGGTGCACCCCGCCGCGCAGCTCGCCCGGGTGCCGGTGCCGCACCCGAGCGCGGTGGCGGACGCGGCGGTGGCGACACCCAGCGTCGCCGAGGCCGCCGCCCTGCTGAGGGTGCCGGGCTGGCCGACCCGTCCCGCGGCGGCGGTGGAGCTGCTGGTCGGCAAGACCGCCAGCCCCCGCGCCACGGTGGCGATCGCCCGGCACTGGTTGGCCGATCTGCGCCACCACGGCGACGCCGAACTCGCCGCCGGCCTGCTCGACTTCGCGGTCAACGTCAGCACCGAGCCGATGCCGGACTGGCTGGCCGGGCCGATCACGGCGGCCTGCGGGCAGCTGGCCGGCTACCCCGATCCGCGGCCGGCCACCGCGGCGGCCGCGGCCCGGCATCGGCGTCCGGTCGGTGAGGTGTTGCTGACCGCCGGCGCGTCCGAGGCGTTCACCCTGATCGCACAAGGCTTTCCGGCGGGCCGGGCAGCCATCGTGCACCCGCAGTTCACCGAGCCTGAGGTCGCGCTGCGGGCCGCCGGTTGGCGGATCGAGCAGGTGGTGACCGACCCGGCCGACGGCTGGGCGCTGCACCCGGAGCGGATCCCGGCGGCGGCCGACCTGGTGGTGATCGGCAACCCCACCAACCCGACCGGGACGCTGCATTCGAAGCGCGCGCTGCTGGAACTGCGGCGTCCGGGCCGGCTGGTGGTCATCGACGAGGCGTTCGCCGACGCGGTGCCCGGCGAACCGGAGTCCCTGGCCGAGCACGACGACCTGACCGGCGTGCTGGTGGTGCGCTCGCTGACCAAGACCTGGGGACTGGCCGGCCTTCGGATCGGGTACCTGCTCGGCGATGCCGGCGCGATCGCCGCCGCCGCCGCGGTGCAGCCGCACTGGTCGGTGTCCGGCCCGGCGCTGGCCGCCGCCGAGGCCTGCCTGGCCGACGTTGCGCAGCCCGAGGCGCGGCGCCGGGCGGCGGCGGTCGTCGACCACCGCCGAGCGCTGGTGACCGAACTCGCCCGGCGCGGCTTCGAACTGACCGCCGACGGGGCCGGTCCGTTCGTGCTGGCCCGACAGCCACGCCGACCCGGCCTGCACGCCGAGCTGCGGGCTGCCGGCATCGCGGTCCGCCGGGCCGACACCTTCCCCGGTCTGGGGCCGGGCTGGGTCCGGATCGCGGTCCGGGAGCCGACAGCCACCGAGCCGCTGCTGGCCGCCCTCGACGCGCTGGATGAGGGCCGATGAGCTGGCCCCGGCCGGTGCCGCTGATCGGCGATCGGACCGCGGCGTCCGAGCGGGCCGCCGACCCGTCCGGCTGGGCCTTCGACGACGACACGGTCAGCGCCCTGCACCGGGTGATCGGCGCCCGCCGCGACGTCCGCCGGTACCGGGCGGACCCGGTACCGGACGAGCTGCTGCGCAGCGTGCTGGCGGCCGGCCACGCGGCCCCCTCGGTCGGTCACTCCCAGCCTTGGCGGTTCGTGGTGATCACCGAGCAGGCCACTCGGGACCGGGCGGTGCTGCTGTCGGACCGGGAACGGCTGCGCCAGGCCGAGCTGCTCGAACCGGACCGGCGCGCCCGGCTGCTCGACCTGCAGCTGGAGGGCATCCGGGAGGCGCCGGTCGGCGTGGTGGTGGCCTGCGACCGGCGGGCCGCCGCCACCGGGGTGCTGGGCCGGGCCAGCTATCCCGACGCCGACCTGTGGAGCTGTGCCTGCGCGATCCAGAACATCTGGCTGGCCGCCCGGGCCGCCGGCCTCGGCCTGGGCTGGGTGACGCTGTTCCAGCCGTCCGACCTGGCCGGGCTGCTCGGGCTGCCCGACGGCGTGCAGACGCTGGGCTGGCTGTGCCTGGGTTGGCCGGACGAGCGACCGCCCGAACCCGGCCTGGAGCGGGCCGGCTGGTCGCGGCGATTGGAGCTGGACCAGGTGGTGCTGACCGAGCGGTGGCCGACCGAGCAGCCACCGGAGCCACCGCCGTCCTATCTCCCGAAGGTTGCCCCGGGCGATGCCGACCCCCAGCGCTTGCGGGCACCGGCGGCCCACGCGGTGGTGGCCGCCCGCGACACCGGTGACCGGCTGCTCACTGCGCCCGGTTCGCTCGGGGTGCTGGACACCGCGATCAACCGGGTGCTGGCGCTCGGCGACGCCAACCTCGACGGTGGCTCGCTGGTGCTGGTCGCGGCCGAGCACCCTGTCACCGCGCATCGGATCTCGGCCTATCCGGACAGCGTGACCGCGGACGTGCTGGCCGCGACCGAGGCCGGGCAGTCCCTCGGCGCCAGCGCGGCCCGGGCGGCCGGGCTGGCGGTGCGCGCGGTCCGGGCAACTGCAAGCGACCACCAGGGCGATCTGGTCGGCGAGGACGGCCTGTCGAGTGCGGACGTGGCCCGGTTGCTGGCCGAGGGCGCCGAGCTGGGCCAGGCGGCGGCGGCGAACGGCTTGGTCTGCCTGGGGGAGGTGGCGGTCGGCAACACCACGGTGGCGGCGGCGCTGGCGGCCGGCCTGCTGGGGCTGCCCGCCGACGAGGTGGTGGGCCTGGGGGCGGGCGCCGACGCGGCGATGGTGCGGCGCAAGCACGCGGTGCTGACCCGAGCGCTGGACCGGGCCCGGGCCCGGTACGGCGAGCGGCTGGCCGAGCCGCTGACCGCGCTGGCCGCGCTGGGCGGGCCGGAGTTCGCGATGTTGGCCGGCGTGGTGCTCGGCGCTGCCGGGGCGGGCGTCCCGATCGTGCTGGACGGCTGCGCCACCGGCGTCGCGGCGCTGCTCGCCGTCCGGCTGGAACCCGCCGCCCAGGCCCACCTGGTGGCCGGCCAGCGCAGCCGGGAGCGGGCGCATCCGCTGATCCTGACCGAGCTGGGGCTGGAACCGCTGCTGGAGCTGCGGCTGCGCGCCGGCGAGGGGGTCGGCGCGTGCCTGGCCGCGCAGCTGCTGCTGACCGGGTTGCGGGTCCGGCGCGGCGCCGGCCGGGTCGACCGCTGAGCCCGATGCCGGCAGGTGCCTACTCCAGCTGGTAGGCCAGGTCCTTGAGTTCGGCGATCCGCTGGTAGTCCCGGCGCAACTCCGGCGTCGAGTCGGCGGCCAGGAACACCTTCAGCGTGGCCGACAGCAGGTCGACGGTCGGGCGCATCCGCCAGCCCGGCCGGAGCTTGACGATCAGCTCGCGGACGGTGGGCAACGCCTCGATCTCGGCCAGCACGTCCTGGTTGACGCCCATCACCTTGCCCTCCAGCTCGGTGGGGGTGTTGCACACCCAGGCCTGGTGCAACGCGGTGTAGCAGCGCCCGGCGTAGCGGTCGGCGAACTCCTGCGGCCGGGCGTAGGCCAGCGCGGTCAGCGATGCCTGGTTGGCGCCCAGGCAGTGGTCGTGGAAGGTGGGGCTGAGGTTGCCGGCCAGCCGGGCGCCCACCTCGACCAGCGCCGGGCCGTCCGCGGTGATGATCACCTCGGCATGGGTCGGGCCGTAGCCGATGCCCAGCGCCCGCAACGCGCTGTCGATGTAATCGACCAGCTCGGCCACCCGCGGGTCGTCGGCGGCCAGCAGCACCTCGTAGTCGTAGATGTTGTGCACGCCGACCTGCCGCTTGCGGTACTCCCAGACGCCGCAGGTGTAGCGCCGGTCCTGCCAGGACACCATGTCGACGACGTACTCGACGCCGTCCAGGTAGGACTGGACGAGCACCTCGAGGTTCGCTTCGCCCCAGAGCATCTCGCTGCCCAGGATCGCCTCGGCGGCCACCCGCACCTGGTCGGGGTCGGCGCAGATGGCGACGTTGTCGGTCGCCGCCGAGGCCAGCGGCTTGACGACTACCGGCCACTGGCCGCGCGCGTCGGCCCAGGCCACCACCTCGGCGACCTGGTCGCTCTTGAACTGCTCGGCGCAGCGCACCCCGGCCCGGCGCAGCGCCTCGGCCATCTGATACTTGTCGCGGCGGGCCGAGGACAGCGCCGAGCCGTTGCTGGGCAGTCCCAGCCGCTCGGACAGCGCGTCGGCCAGCGGCACGTCCGGCTCCTGCCCGGCCAGCACCGCCACCGGCGCGTAGGCCGCCAGCTCGCCGGCCAGCGCCGCCGGATCGGCCCCGGTCACGGTGGCCAGGTACCGCATCCCGGCGCTGAACGCAGCCAGTTCGGGATCGCTCTTGACCTGCACCACGTCCAGGCCGAGCGCGGTGAGGGCGTCCAGCAGGAAGTGGCTGCAGGTCCAGGCGTCCACGATCACCGCGACCGGCCGGGGCTGTGACATCGCGGCTGCTCCTCTGCGGACTGGCTGGTGACCGGCTGGTTACCCGTCGCTGCCCGGGGGCGAGACCGGCAGGTGCAGCCGGGCGGGTGCCGACAGCGTAGTCAGCACGGGCAGTCCGTCGGTGGGCGGCCGGGGTGAGCTTCCCGGCGGCAGCGAGAGGGCCGGCCGGCGGATCAGCGCGACATAGTGGTTGCCGCCGGTGTGCAGCAGCGCCTGGTCGGGCAGCGGCCCACCGTCGCCGTACACCGCCTGGTGCCGGATCGCCGGGTCAGCCGGCCGCGGCGCGACCGGCTCCTTCTTCGGGGCCGGCGGCTTGGCTGGCTCCGACTTGGCCTTGAGCAGTGCCTCGGCGGCCTCCCGCTGGCGGCCGGTGCGCACCCAGGCGGCGGCATGGCGGAAACCCGGGTTGTTCAGCAGCGCCGCCAGCCGGGTGCCGAGCCCGGCGACGTGCCGCTGGTCGACGGCATCGGTGACGATGGCGCGGGCGGCGTTGCGGGCTGCCTCGGCCGGCAGGCCGGCCACGATCGCCGCCCGGGCGGTGGTGATCGCCTCGCCCGACAGGTCGCTGAGGGGCTGCCGGGCCGCGGCCTGCGCCACGTGGTTGAGCGCGTAGAGCAGGCAGTCCCCGCCGCCGGGGTTGCGCCGCGCCTCGAACTCGGGCGGCGCGGTGTCCCGGTACACCCGCACGGACACCCGGAAATGGCGGGCCGCGACGGTGCCCTCGCCCTCGGCCAGGTAGGTGCCGGCCTCGGCGAGGTCGTCGGTGTAGGCGGCGGTGAACTGATCCAACCGGTCCTCGATCAGGTTGCCCGCCGGGTCCAGCCACAGCGCCGCCGCCGCCCGGTCCGCCTCGCTCGGCAGCACCAGCGCTCCTGCCGAGCCCAGCAGCGAGGCCGGGGCCGACTCCGGCCGGCCGGCGGCCACGCTCGGTGCGCCCGGCGGTTGGTGCTTGCCGAACAGCGCGTCGTCCAGGGTCAGCGGAGCCCGCCCGGACGGCACCGACCGGCCCGGTTCCTCAGCCGCCTCCTCGTCGTCCTCGGCCGCCGGTCGGCGGCTGGCCACCCGGCCGGAGTCCTCGGCGCGCTCGCGCTCCTCGACGGTGGCCAGGATGGCTGCCAGGTGAGCGGACGACCTGGGATCGATGCCGGCCCTGGGCAGCGCCGCCGGATAGGCCGCCGCGATGGCGGCCAGGTGCTGACCGATCAGTACCTGTGGGGCGCCGTCGGCCACCCGCAGTTCCGTCGACGCGGTGCCGTCGGCCAGACTGCCGAGGTCGAGCATGCCCAGCACGGCGGCGTACACCACGCGCGGAGGGCACCGCCGGGCATCCTGCAGCACCCGGCGATGGCGCCCCTCGCCCTTGCCGCCGGTGTCGGTGCCGGGCAGCGTGGCCCCGGGCAGCAGATTGACCTGCTCCAGGTGGGACACGATCTGATCCTGCAACCGGGTCAGGGTGGCCGCACCGTCGGCGACCCGGGACGCGGCCGGTACCGGACGCCGGAACTCGAACACCCGGCCCAGCGCTGCCGCACTGGCCTCCCGTTCGCGCCGCAACGGGCCTTCGAGCTCCGCGGTCGCGGCAGCCACGTCCTTGCCGACCAGCGCCGCCCGGACCCGATCCAGATGCACCGTCCAGGCGGTGGTGTGCGCTCCCATGCCCACCGCGTGCGGAAACGGCGACGGCGGCCGGCCGGCTGCCCTGATCTCGGCCACCACACCCGCCTCGTCCAGCAGGACCTGCACCGTTTGCCGCGCCGGTGGCGCGGGCGCCTCGACGGCTATCGCCTCGGCCTCGGGCATCGGGTCGCTGCCGCTGAACACCGGCTGGGCGGCCAGTTGGGCGATCTCGTCGCGGACCTGCCGCTCGGTGGTGCCCGGCGCGCCGACCTTGGCCCGCTTGCCGCCATGCTCCTCAGCCTCACCGCTGGAAGCCGGAGCCGCCCGCCTGCCGGACTTCTTGCTGACCTTCTGCAGCGCCCGTTCATGACGTTGCTGCTGCTCGCGCTTGCGGCCCACCTCGAGCGGATCGACCGGTGCCTCGCGCTTGCGCTTCGGACGCCCGCCGGACTCGCCGCCGGCCTGCACCCCGGGTGACGGGGCTGCCTTGTCGCCACTGCCCGATCCTGCCTCGGGGAGCGGTTTCGCCTTGGCGATGCCGGTGGAGCCCCCGGACTTGGCGCCGAATACCGAGTCGTTGCTCAGGACGCCGTCGAGTTCCTTGATCCGGGCCCGGGTCAGGGCCAGCTGAGCGGTGATCCGGGCTTTCTCCAGGTCGGCCTTCTTCCCGGTCTTGCCGCTGTTGAGCGCGCGGTCGCCGCCGGCGTGCTCGTAGCCCATCAGCGCGAGGGCATCGCGGGCATGGTCGGCCTGCAGGGAATCCAGCTCGGCCAGCACCGCCGTCACCATCCGGGGCAGCACGTGATTGCTGAGGATTTCCTCGATCAGCCGGCCCAGCACCTTGTCGTCGGCGTCCTGGGCAGCCTTGCGCCGGGCGGCGGCGAGCTTGGCCGCCGAGTCGCCCGACGAGCCGGCCACCTCGCCGATCGCCTCGCCGCCCAGTGCGGCCAGCGCCCCGGGGTATCCGGTCTGGATGGAGCGCAGGTGCTGCAACACGATCAGGCGGCCACGCTCGCGCGGGCCGAGGCCGGCCGGCAGCCCGGGTGCCAGGGCGGCCAGCCGGACCGGATCGGTTTCGGCGCAGGCCAGGGCGGCGGCCCGGACGTCGAACAGCCCCAGTACCTCGCCCGCCAGTACCTCCGGCTTCTGGGCCCGGCCGGCCGCCTGATCCCGCAGCGCATCGACAGCCTCGCCCTTGCCCTTGCCCGAGGTTGCCTTGGAGACGGTGCTGGTGTCGACGGTGCTGAGCGGTACCAGCTCGCGCAGTTCCAGGTAGGCACCGACGTACTGCTGGATCAGCCCGGCCAGGTCGCCCGAGCGTTCTCCGATCCGCCGCCGGACCTCGGTGATGGTCGCCAGCGCGGCCTGCCACAGCCCCAGGTGCCGCGGCGGCAGCGTCTCGCCGACCAGGGCGTAACCGGGCAGCGAGCGCAGCTCGGAGACCAGCACGCCGAGCCGGTCGGCGGCCTCGGCGAGCGGAGCCCCGTGCAGCGCCTGCTGGACGGCGTTGACGTGGACGGTGAACGCGGTGGTGTGATCGCCCATCGAGCTGCCGAAGGTGTTGGGTGGCCGGCCCACGATCGCGACGCCGGTGACCTGGTCGCTGCGCTCACCGCCCAGCCTGAGCTGGGTGACCACCTGACGCCGGACGACCAGCCGGCCGGCCGGTGGCCGCGGCGGCGCGACGGTGCCGCCGCGGCGGTGCAGCTCGTCCAGCATCCGGGTCGGGCCGGCTCCGGACAGGTCGGCCGCCGCGGGACTGCCCGGCGCCCCGTGCCGGTCGGCCTGCCGGCGCAACCGGGCGACGGCGGTGCCCGGGTCCTGCTGCTCGGTCGCCCGGCCGGCGGCCACGGGGCGCTCCGGCTCCGGACGGGCCAGGCCGGCCAGCGCCGCCGGGCGCACCGGGACCCGGGGCTGCGACGCGGGGTCGGCGACGGCAACCGTCGGCTCGGACCTGACCCTCACCACGGCATCGTGCGCGGCCGGCTTCGTCATGCCGTCCTTCCGGGATCGGGCGACTGGGCGCGCTGTCGGCAGTGCCTGCCCACGACAACATCGGCATGTCCCGGGCCGGGACGAGGCCGCGGTCGGGCACGAGTGTCGCCAGCCTGGTCCAGGTTCCTCAAAACCGGACGGGCCCCGACTTCTCGGGGCCCGCGGTGGGGTGAGTGACGGGACTCGAACCCGCGACATCCGCGACCACAACGCGGCGCTCTACCAGCTGAGCTACACCCACCATCGCTGTGCCGGCCGCGGCGGCGACCGGCACAGCCCGATCAGTCTAGCGGCTGGTCGGGATCGGGAGCGACGGGGTCACGGCCCGGTTCCGGCCGGCTGACTTCGTCCTCGGTCAACGCGGCGGCGGCGCCGGCGGCCAGGCTGGGGCTGCTCGCGGTGGCGGCACCGGCGGCGGCACCCAGGGTCGCGGCGGCGGCAACGTCGGTGGGGTCGGCGGTGGCCGGCCGAGCGGCCCCGGCTGGGTCGTGACCCAGCACCGCAGCCGCCGCGGCGGCGGCCTCGTCACTGGTCGGACCGGGCGGCGGCACGAAGATGGTGGCCCGGTAATAGCGCAGCTCCCGCACGCTCTCGTGGATGTCGGCCAGCGCCCGATGGGCCAGTCCCTTGGCCGGCTGGCCGAAGTACACCCGGCGGTACCAGCGCCGGGCCAGCTCCTTGATCGAGGAGACGTCGATCATCCGGTAGTGCAGGTGAGCGTCCAGGGCTGGCATGTCGCGGATGATGAAACCGCGGTCGGTGGCGATCGAGTTGCCGCACAGCGGGGCCGACCGGGGCTCGGGAATGAAGCGCTTGACATAGTCCAGCACCTGCTGCTCGGCCTCGCCGAGGGTTACCGTCGACTTCCGGACCAGCTCGGTCAGCCCGGACGTCTCGTGCATCTGCTGCACGAAGGGCACCATGGACTCCAGCACGTCGTCGGCACAGCCGATCACGATGTCGAGCCCCTCGTCCAGCACGTTCAACTCGGAGTCGGTCACCAGCACGGCGATCTCGATGAGCGCGTCCCGGCTGAGTTCCAGCCCGGTCATCTCACAGTCGATCCAGACCAGTTTGTCGTCTTTCGTTTCTCTTTCCGTCACGAGGCCGAAGCGTAGAGCAGAATTCGGTTACGGACCCGCTCGTTGGGTCGCGGGCGAGCTGGAGGAGGGTCGATGAGCCGGACTTTGTTGAGCCCTGCCGAGGTGGCCGATGGCGTTCGGAGCCTGGCCGAGGGCTGGTCGGTGGCCGGCGACACCCTGGTGCGCAGCGTCGAATTCGACTCGTTCCTGACCGCGGTGCGGTTCATCGGTGAGCTGGCGCCGGTGGCCGAGCGGCTGGACCACCACCCGGACCTGCGGCTGTCCTGGCGGACGGTGGAGTTGAGCCTGTCGACGCACTCGGCGGGCGGCCTCACCGCCCTCGACCTGCGGCTGGCCGCCGAGTTGGACGCGATCGTCGACCGGTTGAGCTGAGCCAGCAGGGCCGTCGGCGATCGGGCCGGCGACGACCGAGCACACCTTGTCGCGTGGTGCCGCCGCGGTTAGTGTTCGATCTTTCG
>Ga0247773_1000545_pt1 | contig 15136 bp, 14 predicted proteins | sample UWRJL092311B6_FD_179934 | JGI IMG/M metagenome (GOLD analysis project Ga0247773, IMG submission 179934) | Plant litter microbial communities from Arlington Agricultural Research Station in Wisconsin, United States - UWRJ-L092-311B-6 | ecosystem: Environmental > Terrestrial > Plant litter >...
CATGCTGCGCCTGACCCCGCCGTCGCGCGTGGGCGAGTTCTACGGCCTGTACGGCATGGTGGGCCGCTTCAGCGCCATCACCGGCCCCATCCTGTGGGCGGCGTCGACCTACGTCACCATCCAGGTGCTGCACATGCAGCCGCGCGTGGGCCAGGGCCTGAGCGTGATCGTGCTGATGATGATGATCATCGCGAGCTACGTCATCCTGCAGCCCATCAGCGACGCCCCGCGCGAGTGGAAGGGCGACGACCTGGGGCACTGAGTACGAAAGTACGAGAGTACGAGAGTACGAGAGTACGAGAGTGCGAGAGTGCGAGAGTGCGAGAGTGCGAGAGTGCGAGAGTGCGAGAGTGCGAGAGTGCGAGAGTGCGAGGTGCGAGGTGCGAGGTGCGGGAGTGCGGGAGTGCGGGGCACGATGAGGCCGCGGAGGGGATCCGCGGCCTCGTCGTGATGGGTCAGGTCGTGCAAGGGCCGGGGAGGGCGGATGGAATCCGCGGCAACAACGGCCCGAAGTCCGCTTCGCGGACTCGCTTGCGGGCATTCGTCTGGGGGGGCGGGAGATCTGGGACGCCCGGGGTCATCCGCCGGTTGAAACCGGCGGCTGGAACGTCAGGAAGTCCGCCTTCGCGGACTGCATGGCGAGCATCCGCGAAAAGTGCGGAATTAGGCAGCGGGGGATGTACGCTGCGATGGGCGAGTCTCGCGCTGCCGATGGGTGTGCCCGCCTCTTGCACGGGCGCCCCGGGGCCGTGTAGATGTGGGCTCGTCCAGCGGCGCGGCTTTCCCGGGGCGCACGGCTCCGTCGGCTCCACGCACTCTCGTACTCCGTACTTTCGTACTGTCCCGGCTGATGACGGATTGGAAGAAGGGCTTCACCGACTTTTCCCGGCGGCTCGACGCGAAGATCGACGAGCAGCGCGCGAAGTTGGGCTTCGGCGGCGACCGGCCGCTGCGCATCGAGGCGTACCGCGGCTTCGGGCGGCAGGGGCGCGCGTGGGTGAAGGCCCGCGTGCTGCGCGGCAACCCCGTCCCCCCCGCGCGCGCCGCCGACAGCGTGTGGATCAACCTGAGCGCCATGCTGCAGCGCTTCGAGAGCGACGAGGTGCCGGGAGCGAAGGTACGCATCCGCTACCCGGGCGGCGAGCAGGTGGTGACCACCGACCGCGAAGGCTACTGCGAGTGCTGGCTGGAGCCGAGGCCGCCCTTCGCCGCCAGCCCCGACGGAGCGTGGCACACGGTGGAGATGGAGCTTCTCGACCCCCCGTCGCCGCACCCGGTGCGCACCACCGCGCGCGTGCTCGTTCCGCCCGCCGACGCGCGCTTCGGCGTGATCAGCGACCTGGACGACACGGTGGTGCGCACCGACGTGGCGTCGCGGCTGCAGATGGCCAAGAACGTTTTCCTGGGCAACGCGCACACGCGAACCCCCTTCCCCGGCGTGGCCGCCTTCTACCGCGCGCTGGAGCACGGGGCCGACGGACACGCGCACAACCCCGTGTTCTACGTGAGCAGCAGCCCGTGGAACCTGTTCGACGTGCTGGCCGAGTTCCTGGAGCTGAAGGGGATCCCCGCCGGCCCGCTGCTGCTGAGGGACTGGGGGATCTCGTCGGCGGACCCCGGCGAGGGGGGGCACAGCGGGCACAAGCTGCGTCACATCCGCGTCATCCTGGAGCTGTTCCCCACCCTTCCCTTCATCCTGGTCGGCGACAGCGGGCAGGAAGACCCGGAGATCTACCACCGCGCGGTGATCGAGCACCCCCATCGCATCCTGGCCGTGTACATCCGCAACGTAAGCCGCGCGCCCGAGCGGGTGGACGCCATCCGCGCCCTCGCGGCCGAGGTGGAGAAGGCCGGCAGCACGCTGATCCTGGCCGACGACACAGCCGCCGCCGCCCGCCACGCCGCGGAAAGCGGCTGGATCGGCGCCGGCGCGCTGGCCGAGGTGGGCGCCGTGGCCGACGCCGAGCAGGACCCGCCCAGCGAAGCCCTGCGCCAGACCAACGAGGAGCTGAGCGCCGGCGACGTGTGACCCGCGTCGGGGCCGTCCCGCCGTCTGCGCCGACGTGGCCGCCGTTGCCCGATGCCGGCCGGCGGCACACCTTTGAGGGCCGGAAGAACGGCATCATCCGCGCGGTCGTACCGATGAGGCGTGCTTGCTCCTCGCCGGAACAGGCGACGGCAGCCGGCTGCGATCCACAGGCTCAAATCCACCCACCTGCCGCTACAACTCGCCCATGCCCATGACCAGGGTCCTGTTCGTCGCCGCCGACCCCTCGTCCGCCCCGCCTGGGTCGAACGTGCCCAGGCTGCTGCTGGACGAGGACATGCGAGCCATCCGCGAGAAGGTGCGCGCGGCCGAGCACCGCGACACGATCGAGTTCGACTTCCGCATGGCCGCGCGGCCCGACGACCTGCTGCAGGGGCTCAACGAGGTGCGGCCGCAGGTGGTGCACTTCAGCGGGCACGGCGGCCGCGACGGCGTGAACGTGGTGGGCAGCGACGGGCAGCCGCACCCGGTAGGCACCGAGGCCCTGGTGCGGCTGTTCGGGGTGTTCCGGGGCGACATCCGCCTGGTGGTGCTCAACGCCTGCCACTCGCTCCCCCACGCCCGCGCGATCGCCGAACAGGTGGGCCTGGCCATCGGCAACCCCGGCCCGATCCCCGACCAGGCCGCGATCCTCTTCGGCGCTTCGTTCTACCGCGCCGTGGCGTTCGGCCACTCGGTGCAGGCCGCGTACGACCAGGCGCGCGCCTCGCTCTCCATGCACAACTTCCTGGACGGGGAATGTCCGGTGCTGGTGGCCGGCCCCGGGGTGGATGCCTCGCGGGTGTTCCTCGTCGTGCCCGCAGAGAACGTGGCCGTCGGCGATCCGGATGCGGGGGCGGCGGGTAAGTCGCTTGGGGCTGGGCCGGGCGTCAGGCAAAACGTGAACGTGACGGGGAATGGACACGTCGTGACCGTTGCCGGGCGCGACGCGTATACGTCCGGTTCTCCAACCACCCGCAGGCCTCCGGCGGACGCCTGAGGGCGATTGGTGGTTCGCGCGCCGTCCGCTAGATTGTCGCCCGACGCTGGACACCCTCGCCTCGCAGACGGAATAGACGATGATCAACGGAATCTTCCACGCCCATTCGGGGGTTCGCTACCTGGTGCTGATCGCGGCGCTGGTGGCCGTGATCGTGCTGGCGATGGGCGCGTTCGGCCGGCGGCCGTTCGGCAAGGCGTCGCGCATCTCGCTGGCCGCGTTCACGGGGCTGCTCGACCTGCAGATCACGCTGGGCATCATCATGGTGATCTTCGGCTGCTTCTACGGCGCGCTGATGGGCCACATGATGATGATGATCCTGGCGGCCGTGGCCGCGCACGGGCTGAGCGTGTACGCCCGCAAGCAGGCCGACCCGCGCCGCGCGCACACCATTGCCCTGGTGGGCGTGGCGCTGGCGCTGGCGCTGATCGTGGGCGGCATCGGCGCCATCGGCCGCTCGCCGGTGGGCACTACGGGGCGGGCGACCTGCACCGCGGCCGGTAACCCGAGCGCATCCAACCCCGCATGAGCATGAGCAGCAACGACGTTCTGGCGCGCGACGACGATGCCGACCTGCGCGCGCCGGTGGAGGGGCACGACGGGATCCTGGTGATCCGCGGCGGCGGCAGCGTGCGCGGGTGGAACGGCATCCGCTATCGCACGGGGATGTCGGCCCGGAACGTGGGGGCGAAGCAGCTTTCCATGAACGTGGCCACCATACCGCCGGGCGGCGTGGCGCACGCGCACATCCACGTGGGCTTCGAGGTGATGCTGTTCATCCTGCAGGGCCGCGTGCGCCACGAGTACGGCGAGGGCCTGCGGCAGGTGGTGGAGAACGAGGCGGGCGACTTCATCTTCATCGAGCCCGGCGTGCCGCACGAGGTGTTCAACGCCAGCGACACCGAGCCCGTGGTGGCCGTGGTGGCCCGCTCCGACGCCAGCGAATGGGAAAACATCGTCGCCTACGACCGCGCGATGGGGAGCACGCCGGCGGACGGGTGATCCGCGCGCGGCGCCGATCGCGTCTGCCGTTGATCTTCGTAGGGGCGAGCATGCGAGTCCGCGGGGCTCGGGGCCACACCTGGCCCAGTCTCACCGCCGACGTGCGGCCCTGGCGGGAGGGGCATGTCTCGGGGATGCCCGGGGATGCCTCTCCCCCACTGGTGGTCCGTTAGCACGGCAATGTCCCCGGCATCGCGTCGTCGTGAGGGTGGCCGGCGATTCATTGGGGTCGGCGCGAGGATTTGCGAGTAAACTCGCGGCTACAACGGCACGCGGTCCGCATTCGCGGACTTCACGGGCCGCCGGCTTCCGGCGCAATTCGAAAACGCACTCGCGCACTGGCGCACTCACGCACCTGTTTTGGGTGGTTCGATGCTGAAGTACGAGCAATACATCCCGAAAGACGCCGCAGACGGCGCGCCGCTGGTCGTCCTCCTCCACGGCCGCGGGTCCGACCGCTTCGACCTGATCGGGCTTGCCGACGCGCTGGCGCCGGGCGCGGTGGTGGTGACGCCCGAGGCGCCGCACCCCGGCACCGCGTGGGGATACGGGCCCGGGTGGGCGTGGTATCGCTTCATGGGCCGCAACGTCCCCGAGCCCGTCAGCTTCGAGCGCTCGCAGGCCGAGCTGGGCGCGTTCCTGGAGCAGGTCCGCGGCGAGCTTCCCGTGCGCACGGGGGCGCTGGTGCTGGGCGGGTTCAGCCAGGGCGGGGTGATGTCGATGGCGTACGCGCTGCGGAACCCCGGCGCCGCGCCCATCGTCCTCAACTTCAGCGGCTTCCTGGCCGACCATCCCAGCGTGCGCCCGAGCCCCGAGTCCGTCGCGGGCACGCGGTTCTTCTGGGGGCATGGGACGCAGGATCCGCAGATCCCCTTCACGCTGGCGGTGGAGGGGCGCGCGCTGCTGAGCCGCGCCGGGGCCGACCTGACCGCGCGCGACTACCCCATCGGCCACGGCATCGCGCCCGACGAGGCCGACGACGCGCGCGAGTGGATCGCCGCGGCCGTCGCGCCGGCGGCGAAGGGGGGATGATGCGCCGCTCGGTGACGGCGCGGCCCGGAATCGCCGGCGGGTGGTGGCTCGCATGATCCTCGACACCGCCGCCGTCACGCCGCGCCAGCGCTACGAGCTGCTGACGTCGCTGGTGGTGCCGCGACCGGTCGCGTGGGTGTCCACGCGGTCGCCGGCGGGGCAGCCGAACCTGGCGCCGTTCAGCTACTTCTCGGCCGTGGCCGCCACCCCGCTGCTGGTGAGCGTGTCCATCGGCCATCGCCGCGGGCTGCCCAAGGACTCGCTGCGCAACATCCTGCAGACGGGCGCCTTCTGCATCAACGTGGCGACCGAGGGCCAGCTCGAGGCCATGAACCACACCGCGGGCGAGTATCCTCCCGAGGTGGACGAGTTCGCCCACGCCGGCGTGCCGCTGGCGTGGGCCGAGTCGGTCCACGCGCCCTACGTGGCCAATGCGCCCGCCGTGCTGGAGTGCCGCCTCTTCAAGCAGGTGGACCTGGAAGGCGCTTCCACCACGCTGGTGATCGGCGAGGTGCTGCGCGTGCGCCTGGCCGACGATCTCCCCACGATCGACGGCACGATGTTCGTGGACACGCACGCGCTGGCCCCCGTGGCGCGGCTGTGGGGCGACCTGTACGCGCTGGTCGGCGAGACGCCTTCCACCCCGCGCCCGCCCGCCGACGCGCCGCCGCTCCCGGCGCCGTGAGCGCGCGTGCCGGCTCAGTCCTCCACCGGCCTCAGGTCTCCCCCCGGTCCCGACAGCGACCCGTCGTCGTTGCGGGTGAGCACCATGTTCCCCTGCGGGCCCTTCACGATCACCTCGTTGCCGTTCACCTCGTAGTCGCTCTGGACGGTCGCCCCGAGCGCGGACATGTAGACCTTTCCGTTCCTGAAGTCCAGCTCCATCGCTCCGGTTGAGTTGGCGTACTTCCCTTTCACCTTCGAGCCGCAGGCGGCCAGGGTGGCCAGGGCGGCGAAGGCGCAGATGAACGTGGCGCGGCGTGTGGTGGGCATGGTTTTCTCTCCATCGTGGGATTGCGAGGATGGCCTGCCGGCCGGCCCGCGGGAGCTTTTTGCCCTGGGCGAAGGGGCCGGCACGCGGCGAATAGGCGAGACCTACCGTTAGAAGGACGCCGGCGCCCGGATTTTCCATCGCCGCGCCCCCAACGAACCTGCGGCGGCAAGCGCGCGCGGCCGGGATCTCCTTCCTCGGCCGCGTTCTCGTGCCGCTCCCGGCCATCGTCTCTCCGGCGGCGCGCAGATGTAAAGGTTTGTCAAGGAACCTGTTCCCGGCCCCGCACCCGTCTCCATCTTCCGGCCACGACGTCGTGGGGGGGCTTGGGTTCCGCCACGGTGAGGATGGTCGACTCCCATTCCGACGAGGCCGATGACCCAGCAGATCGACATCCCGCGCGCCCGTGGCGGCGACGGCACCCCGCGCATGCAGGCGGGCACCGAGGGCGTGCGGCTTCCCGGCGGGGCCGAGCCGTACTACGTGGCCGCCGCGGGCGAGGTGGACGTGTTCGCCGCCTGCCACCAGCGCGCGCTGCCGGTGATGCTCAAGGGGCCCACGGGGTGCGGCAAGACGCGCTTCGTGGAGCACATGGCGTGGCGTCTGGGCCGGCCGCTGGTGACCATCGCCTGCCACGACGACCTGTCGGCCAGCGACCTCACCGGGCGCTTCCTGATCCGCGGCGGCGAGACGGTGTGGGTGGACGGACCGCTGACCACCGCCGTGCGCATGGGTGCCATCTGCTACCTGGACGAGGTGGTGGAGGCGCGGCAGGACACCATCGTGGTGATCCACCCCCTCACCGACGACCGGCGGCTGCTGCCCATCGACAAGACGGGCGAGCTGATCGAGGCGGCGCCCGGGTTCCAGCTCGTCATCTCGTACAACCCCGGCTACCAGCACGCGCTCAAGGACCTGAAGCCCAGCACCCGCCAGCGCTTCGTCTCCCTGGAGTTCGACTTCCACGCCCCCGCCACCGAAGCCGCCATCGTCTCGCACGAGGGCGGGGTCGATTCGGCCACCGCCACGCGCCTGGTGCGCCTGGCCGGCCGTGTGCGCGGCCTGCGCGACCAGGGGCTGGCCGAGGCGCCCAGCACGCGGCTCCTCGTTTCCACCGCGCGGCTGATCGCCGCCGGCATCCCCGCGGCCGAGGCGTGCCGCGCCGGGCTGGTGGCGCCGCTCACCGACGACCCCGACCTCCTCGCCGCGATCTCGGATCTGATCGCCGCCACGCTGTAGGGCGCCGGGAGATGGCGAACGTATCCCTCGGCCAGGTGGCGGGCGTCTTCCTGGTCGCCGGCCTCCTCGTCTACCTGCTCGTGTGCGTGATCGCCGTCTTCACGCGCAGGCGGCGGCTTCCGGCGAGGACCGCCGACCCCGATGCCGCGCCGCCGCCGGTGGGGCTGGAGGAGGTGCGGCGCCGGCTGGAGCTGCTGCTGGCCGGCGTCTACGGCCACCCCATCAGCATCGCCGCCGCCGACGCGCCGCGCACGCCCGTGGCGCGGCGCCTGGCGGGGCAGGTGCCGCCGCACCTGCGGGGAAATGCGCCGCTCCCCGCCAGCGACGGCGTTCGCATCCTCCTTCCCGCGCGGCTCGACCCGGCCGACGGCGACCCCCTGACCCGCTACCGGGTGATGGCGATCCAGCAGGCCGAGCGCCTGGCCCGCGGCACCGCCCTGGCCCTCCCGGCGGGCGAGTCGCCGCTGGTGCGCGACCTGTACCTGCTGGCCGAGGGCGCCGCGGTGGAGGAGGCCGTCAACCGCAGCGCGCCGGGGCTCGCGAGCGCCCACGCCGCCGAACGCGCCGCCGCGCTGGCCCGCCGTCCCGCTCCCGAATCGCTCACGCCCGCCGAGCGCGAGGTGGAGGCGCTCGTCCGCCGCGTCCTCTCCGACCGCCCGGTCGATGCGCTCCGCGGGCTGGGTGCCGACCCCACGCCCGCCCAGTCGCTGGCGTGGGCGCGGCAGACCGCGGCGCGGCTGGCGGCCGGCGGCGCCAGGTACCGCGGCGTGCCGCCGGTGGCCGCATGGGGCACGGTGATCACGGCGGCTACGGGCAAGGCGGCGCGGCGGGTGCTGGTCCAGCCGTATCAGCCCATCCCCAAGACCAGGAAACGAAACGCCCGCATCGGCCCCGTGGGTCGGAGCGACCAGCAGGGGAACGACGGCGATCCGTCGCAGACCGGCTCCGACGCGTCGGACGCGCCCGGCCAGGTCGCCGACGAGCGCGGCAACGCGCTGATGCGCGCCCCCGATCCCGACACGGCGGCGCGCGGCGACCAGGCGAGCGCCGCCTCCGCACGCGGCGGGACGGCCTCAGCCGAGCACGACGGCCCGCCGCCCGGCACGCCGTATCCGGAGTGGGACATGGAGGCGGGCCGCTACCAGCGGCCCGGCGCGTGGGTGCGCGTGGCCCAGACGCGCGCTGGCGACCCGGAATGGGCGACGGGCGTGCTGGCCGCGCACGCCGCGACCGTGCGCCGGCTGCGCGAGCAGTTCGAACGGCTGCGCGCGCGCCGCATCCGCTTGGCGCAGCAGAAGGACGGCGAGGAGCTGGACCTGGCCGCCTGCGTGCGCGCGCTGGTGGACCTGCGCACGGGCCACACGGTGAGCGGCCGCCTGTACGCCGCCGTGCGCCCGGCGCGGCGCGAACTGGCCATATTGCTGCTGCTGGACGTGAGCGGCAGCACCAGCGAGCCGGTGCCCGGCGGCCGCATCATCGATGTGGAGAAGACGGCGGTGCTGCTGGCCGCCGAGGCCTTCGACGCGCTGGGCGACCGCTACGCCATCCTCTCGTTCAGCGGCCAGAACGCCACCCACGTGCGCATCCGCATGCTCAAGGACTTCGCCGAGCGCAACGGCGACGAGGTGCGCGCCCGCGTGGCCGCGCTGGGGCCCGAGGGCTACACGCGCATGGGCGCCGCCATCCGCCACGGCAGCGCGCTGCTGGCGCGCCAGGGCACCGGCCACCGCCTGCTGCTGATCGTGAGCGACGGCAAGCCCAACGACGACGACCACTACCAGGGGCGTTACGCGGTGGAGGACACGCGCCAGGCCATCACCGAGGCGCGCGCGCAGGGCATCTTCCCCTTCTGCCTGACGGTGGACAGCAAGGCCAGCGCGTATCTCCCCCGCATCTTCGGCAAGACGGGGCACATGATCCTGACGCACCCCGAGCACCTGCCGCTGGCGCTGGTGAAGGTGGTGCGCGGGCTGCTGCGGGGGTGATGCCGCTCCGCAGGAAATGGGGGAGGATGAAAGGCCCGCCGGATGGCATCCACAGCGGAGACCGCCCCGTGACGAACCGCGAGCGCGCCGTGGCGGACCGGCGTGGCGCGGGGCCGAGCCAGTCGAGCACATCGAGCAGTCGACCACATCGACGCCGACGCCACAGCCTCGCGCAGTTTGCGAGGCTTCCCGTCGTTGTTGCTGCGGATTCCATCCGCCCGTCTCCGGCTCCTTCCGCCTCTCACCGAGGCTGTCGAGTGACACCGCTGACTCCGCTGACTCTGCTGAATCTGCGTGAGACATCCCGTCGTTCGACCGGATTAAAGCCAGACGGCGTAGCCGCGGCAGAAAAAGAGAGGCGGCCGGCATCGCTGCCGGCCGCCTCCTTTCCATCATCCCCTGCCCGCTCGCTCGGTCAGTACGCCGCCAGACCCGTCACGCTGATCGGCAGGGTGCCGGTGACGGTGGCGCCGGCGACCGCCGTCAGCGAGCCGTCGCTGCTCACGCGGAAGCCGTGGATCCCGTTGTCGCCGGGGGTGACGGCGTACAGGTAGCCGTCGGCGTGCGCCATGTCGAGCGGCTGCGTGCCGGCGCCGGTCACGCCGGTCTTGCCGTCGGGCGTGAGGCGCGTGAGCGCACCGTTGGCCCCGATCGAGAAGCCGGTGATCGACCCGCTCCCCGTGTTGGTGGTGTAGGCGTAGCGCCCATCAGGCGTGATCTGCACCCAGCACGCGGCGGTCTCGGTGGTGGGCTCGCCGCCCGTCACGATCGACGGCGCGGTGGTGCTGGTGAACGCCAGCGACCCGGCGAAGCTGCCGTCGGGCACCGCCGAGCGGTTGGGCCCGATGTTCCCCTCCGACAGGATGTAGCGCCCGGCGGGGTCGAAGTCGGCGCCGAAGGGCGTGGGCGCGGGCGAGTTGATCACCGTGGGCGTGGACGTGGTCGCCACGCCGTTGGCGTCCAGCGCGTAGATGTCCAGCCGGTTGGTCGGCTTCTCGGTGACCACCACCAGGCTGCGGCTGGGGTTGATGCGGATCGACCCGGGCCCCGGGTCGGCGGCGCCGGAGAGCGGCCGCGTGGAGCCCGCGATGGGCGCGAGCGACCCGTCGCTGGCGATGCGCAGCGCGCTGATGCTGCCGCCGCCCTTGCCGTTGACCACGTAGAGCAGGTCGGCCTTGGCGGCCAGGCTCACCGGGAACACGCCGCCCGAGCTCGCCCGCCCCGCCAGCGTGAGCGCCCCGTTGGCCCCCACGCGGAACGACGACACGTCGTTGCTCCCCGCGTTCACCACGAACAGGAAGCGGTTGTCGTCGCTCAGGATCACCGCGTCCTGCGAGGTGAGCGGGTCGGTGCCGAACACGGGGTCGGGGCCGCTTCCCTGCCCGCCCGTGGCGATCGAATCCACCCGCGTGAGCGTGCCGTTGGCGTCACGCGAGAACACCACCACGCGGTTGGCTCCCGCCACGTTGGTCATCGTGTAGACCGCGCCGTTGTCGTCGTCGTTCCCCGTACCCAGGTCGTCGCACGCCGCCGCCATCGGCAGCGCCGCGACCAGCAGAACACCCCATGCCTTCTTCATCCCCCACCTCCATCCGTGCCGAGAAGATCCGTGCGCAGGCTGGGCTGGCGCGGCCCGTGAAGCCGCCGCGCGAACACGGCGCAAGGTGAGCAGTGCCAGCCACTTGCGATTGAGCAGGCGAACACGAGGGCAAGTGCCGGGCCTCGCGTCATATGTTTGCAGCAGATTGTCTCGCGCAGGGATGGATGGGCCAAACGGCGAGATGAACGGCAGCGTCCGGGGGGGTGCCGGCCCGGACGATCTCGGCGGGATGTACGCCGGCCGGGCGATCGACCGGACGTCCGGGAGGAGCCCTGGAAGCACGTCATCCGGAGGAATAGACGGAGGAAAGACAAGCAGTGGTGCACCTCCCCTTTGCTCCGTGTGATCGTGATACCCGTTCTGCCGATCAGCTGTGCATTGTCTCCAGAGTTCCTCCAGTCGTCGGATTTCGTCAACAGCGTGAACGCGGAGCAACGGAGGAAAGCGGAGGAAACGGAGGAAAGACAAGCAGTTCTCCGTTTCCTCCACGCTCTCCGCTGCTCCGCGTTCACGCTGTTGGCCGGACGGTGCTTAGGGTGGAATGAATCGGTGGCGGTCTCGGTGACATCGCCGGGATCACGATGGGTGCACAATCCATCGGCCGATTCGGTCTCGGTATGAGTCGGTTCGTCCGTGGGGAAGATGCGATGCTTCAGCCCAGCCGGGTCACTCCCGGCGTTCGCCCGGCGGCGCGCCCCCAACCCACCGCCGCTCCGCGCTGGATGGAGATGCCTCGTCGTGGCGTCCGGGAAGCACGCATGCTTGCCAGGCCGCCCCGGCGTCCCCATAACGTTCGCACCAGCCGGACCTCTCCCCGGCTACGCGCGCGTAAAGCGGCGCTTCGACGAAGCCATCCCTCACCCGGAAGCGAATGGCAGACGGCAAGGACCGCGACGTGTCCGGCACGGTGAGCACGGCCTACGATGGAACGCGCGCCACCCGCGTGCTGCTGCTGGAAGACGGCTCGCTCGCGCTCTCCGCGCATCCCCGCGTGCGCGGCGTGGTCGAAGGCTGGCTTCCCCTGCACGCCCGGCCGGCCGCGCGAGGGCACCGCGCGGCTGCCCTGATCCGCGCCGCGCCCGGCGCGGCGGCGTTCCCTACGCCCGGCGGGCCGCCGACCATGGACCTGTACGGCGTGGGCGCCTGGGTCTCGCCGGCCGACCAGCGCACCGTGCTGGCCGACGCGCACGGGCGGATCGGCGGCCGGGTGGACCCGGGCGCCCTGCGGGCCACCCTCCGCGTGAACGCCGCCGCGGGCGAGCCCGACGTGCGCGACGTGTTCGCGGCCTTCACCATCGCGTCGGCGATGCTGCTCACGCGACTCGGCCGCGCGCTCGCACACGCGGCTGCGGTGGTGGCGCCCGGTGGCGGCGCCTGGCTCCTCCCCGCGAGCTCCTTCAGCGGAAAGACCACCACCTGCGCCACCCTGGTGCGCGGAGGCTGGAACTACTTGGCCGACGACCACGTGGTGCTGGGGCCGGGCGCCGGCGCCGAGGTGCGCGCCGAAGGGTGGCCGCGGCCCTTCCACCTCGACCGTGGCTACGCGGAGGGAGCTCCGCTGGGCGTGCGCTCGCGCGTGGACCCCGACGCGCTGGGGCCCGGGCGCCGCCAGCCCTCGGCCCCGGTCGCGGGGCTGCTCTTCCCACGCCTGGAGCCCGACCTTCCCACCGCCCTCCTGCCGCTGCACCCGGCGGCCGCGTTCGTGGCCCTCCTGCGGCAGAGCCCGTGGATCCTCGCCGACGGCGGCGGGGCCGCCCCGGTGCTGGCACTCCTCGAGCGCGTGGCCGCGCTCCCCGCCCACGAGCTTCGCCTGGGCCGCGACTGCTATGCCCGCCCCGCCGTGCTCACGCGCGTGCTCGCCCCCGCGCTGGACCCGGAGGCGGGCGGGAGAAGCGGGTAGCAGGTGCCCTCCCGCCGCGCGGTGGCCGCGGACGGGGGGGCGTGGGGCCCGTCGATCAGGGCCACGCAGCCCCTGGCTCCCCCCGCGAACACACCAGGCATCCTCCCCCTGGAAACCGGCCCTCGCGCGGTGCTCCGTCTGATACGGAATCCGGTTGCAGGAAAACAGCTCACGGCCTTTTCGGGTAACTTGCGCCCCATACGTGTCTTATGGCTTGACCACCGCGCGGGCGTTGCTGTATGTTCCCTGCTTGGTGCCTGCCGCCAGCCGGGGTCGGCCGGCCCACTGAACCTTCTCCACAGGTGGACTCGTGGTTCAACCGAATTCCGGGACCCAGCCTCCTCCCGCCGCCGAGCGGCGAGCGAGGGAACCGTTCGTGACACCCAGGGTCGAAGACCTGGGGCAGCTGACCCTGCTGACCCTCACCACGGGTCTCGGCGGCGAGGGCTGAGCCCCGCCCCCTCTCGAACCAACGCCGACGTTCCGGGGACGGCGCGGACTCGCGCCGTCTCCCGTCATGCTCCTCCTGGAGCGCCTTCCTGCACGCGATCTCCCCCATGCGCCTTTCTCTCCTGACCCGCCCCGTGCTGGTCGTGCTGGCCGTTGCCGCGGCGGCCTGCGCGGACGATCGGTCGCCCACCGCCGCGCCGCCGCCCGAGCCCGGGCAGCCAAAGGCCCCCACCCCCGTGGGCGTCTTCGAGATCACGGTTACCGCCATCGGTGGCGACCAGCCGCAGGCCCGGATCGAGGCCGTTCGCCCCGACGTCGGCGGATCGGCCACCCTCACCCCGATCCCGTCGGGGCTCTCCTTCGAACAGGTCTCGACCGGCTCGTTCATCGAGGGCTCGCGCGCGGGCGGCGGACAGCGCTACCTGACCTTCACCTTCCGGGTGCGCAACGGAACGGGCGGGACGGTGAACAACCTCACCATGATGATGGTGTCGCGCCCCATCACCATTCCCGGCACCCCGCTGTCGGTGGTGCGGAAGTTCGACGGGAGCAACGTGGACACCGCCCTGGCCAAGCTCGTGGTGCCCACCGGCGCCACCGCGCTCGGCAGCGACCTGGTGAGCATGCAGTCGCCGTATCCCGACGTGCTGCAGGTGCTCACCGAGGCCGAGGTGGCCGCGATCACCCCGCCGGGCGACATCACGGGCGTGTTCCCGTACGGCTACGTGGTCCGCAACAAGAACTCGACCACCACCCGCTCGCTCCCGTCCACCGCCGACCCCAACCAGTGGGACGGCGTGCTGACGCTCTCGTTCCGGGTGCCGCTGCAGGCCACCTCGGCGCAGGACCTGTATCAGCTCACCTTCCAGGTGCTGGGCGTGACCGACACCGAAACGCGGATGACCGAGTCGATCGAGGAGGCCCAGGACACCGGGGCCGTCCGGCGGCTGCGCGACCGGGCCACCGCGCTGGGCGCGACCACCGTCACGGTGCTCAACGGAAGCGCCGCCGCCGACCCGGCCGTGCCCGACTACCCCGGCCAGCGCCAGATCTGCAGCCCGCGCACCGCGGGCACGCCGGCGTTGCCGCTCAACACCATCGTGGCCCCGGGTGCATACTCGAACGTGATGGTCCTGACGCCCGGCGAGTCGGTGAACTCGTGCTCGCCCTACTTCCGTGCGGGAACGGCGTCGCGGCCGGCCACCAACGTGCCCTTCACCGTGACCGTGAAGGCGATGGACCGCTACGGCAACGTAAAGACCACGCTGGCCGACACCGTGCACCTGGTGGAGACCAACGGCGTGCCCGCCACGATGGGCGCGGCGGCGGCGCTGGTGGCGGGGAGCGCGAGCCAGACGGTGACGTACACCGACTACGGCGCCAGCCTGCTGCTGGCCCAGGGCAGGCGCCTGGGCGGGATCCGGTCGATCCCCGTGGCGGGGGTGGTGCGCACCTGGACGGCCGGCGCGGCCACCACCAGCTGGCACACCGCCGGCAACTGGAGCCCGGCCGCGGTGCCCATGTCGCTCGACTCGGTGCTGGTGCCGGCGGCCGCGCCCCTCTTCCCCGCCCTCGCCGCGAACGTGGCGGTCCGCGGGGTGACGGTGGAGAACACGGCGACCCTCGCGCTGGGCGCCTTCGACCTGACCGCCTCGGCCAACGTGGTGGCGGGCCTCACCGGCGGCATCACCAACAGCAGCGGCCGCCTGTTCCTGGCGGGCACCGCGGCCACGGTGGAGGGGAAGCTCCCGGTGCTGCGCGTGACCGGCACCTACTCGCTCACCGCCAACGTCACCTCGCGCGCGCCCATCCAGGTGGACGCGGGGCGGCTCACCGTCTCGGCCGTGCGGCTGCAGGCGGACGCCAACTGATGTGTCCCAGCGGGCGCGCCGCTCCCGGCGCGCCCGCGGC
>Ga0247773_1000546_pt1 | contig 15135 bp, 12 predicted proteins | sample UWRJL092311B6_FD_179934 | JGI IMG/M metagenome (GOLD analysis project Ga0247773, IMG submission 179934) | Plant litter microbial communities from Arlington Agricultural Research Station in Wisconsin, United States - UWRJ-L092-311B-6 | ecosystem: Environmental > Terrestrial > Plant litter >...
CCTACTGGAAGGGCTACCAGGAGTACCTGGCCGATGGTCTGATCGAGAATGCCCCCGCAATGTATGGCTTCCAGGCTGCCGGTGCCGCTCCGATCGTGCTGGGCCGGCCGGTTGCCAAGCCGATCACCATCGCCACCGCGATCCGGATCGGCAACCCGGCGTCCTGGCTGCAGGCCGAGGCCGCCCGGGACGCCTCGCACGGCCTGATCGACTCGGTGACCGACAAGGAGATCCTGGAGGCCTACCGGTTGCTGGCCCGCACCGAGGCGGTGTTCGTCGAGCCGGCGTCGGCGGCCAGCGTGGCCGGGCTGATCAAGTCCGCCAGGGCCGGTCGGGTGCCGGCCGGCGCGGTGGTGACCTGCACGGTCACCGGCAACGGCCTCAAGGATCCCGAGTGGGCGATCTCCGGGGCACCGGCACCGGTGACGATCCCGGTGGACGGGCACGCGGCGGCGGTCGAGCTCGGGCTGGCCTGATGGCGCGATTCCACAGCCACCCCGTCACGGTGCGGGCGCCGGCCACCAGCGCCAACCTCGGGCCGGGCTACGACAGCTTCGGCCTGGCATTGAGCCGCTACGACGAGGTGCGGGCCCGGATCAGTCCGGCCGGCCTGGACGTCCGGGTCGCCGGGGCGGGTGCCGGTGAGCTCGCCCTCGACGACGCGCACCTGGTGGTCCGGACCATGCGCGCCGCCTTCGACCTGCTCGGCGGCCAGCCGCCGGGGCTGGTGCTGGACTGCCACAACGACATCCCGCACGGTCGCGGGCTGGGCTCCTCGGCCTCGGCCATCGTCAGCGGCATCGAGCTGGCCCGCGGGCTGAGCGTCGACGGCCGGGACCGGCTCGCCGACGCCGACGCCCTGGCCCTGGCGGCCGAACTCGAGGGTCACCCCGACAACGTCGCGGCCTGCCTGCTCGGTGGCCTCAGCATCGCCTGGCTGGCCGACGGCCGGGCCACCGCGGTCCGGGCGGCGACCGCCGAGCAGGTCGGCGCCAGCGGCATCGTTCCGGTGTTGTTCGTGCCTGCCGAGCAGGCCGGGTCCGCCAAGACCGAGGCGGCTCGGGCGGCGCTGCCGGACCGGGTGCCGCACGCCGACGCCGCCTTCAACGCCGGCCGGGCCGCCCTGCTGGTGCTGGCGTTGACCGGCCGTCCCGACCTGTTGTTGGCCGCTACCGAGGACCGGCTGCACCAGGACTACCGGGCCGCGGGCATGCCGGCCAGCGCCGGCCTGATCGGCTCGCTGCGGCGGCGTGGGATCGCCGCGGTGGTCTCCGGCGCCGGGTCCTCGGTGCTGGCTCTGGCCACCGCCGAACAGGCCGCGACGGCCGGCGCGCTGTGCCCGCCGAGCTGGGAATGGGCCGGGTTGGCGGTCTCGGGCGGAGCGCGCACCGTGGCGTCGAAATCGGAATAAGACACACCTCACCCTGTGTTGGCGCAGTGAGCAGCTTGCGTCTACTCTTAGCTCATTCCTCGCGTGACCACGGTTGTGCCAGCCTCGCGACGAAGCAGCCCGAAGAGCCTGCGCGGACGTTCCGGAAGTCGAATCTCAGTCAGAACCCACTGAAAATTCGAGCTGGGAAACCCCTGGACAAGTCCGCTCCGACCTCGACTGCGATTTCCCTGATCGTCTTCGATCAGCCCGGCGATACCCCGCCGACCTAACACCGGTGTGCGTCTGACCGAAAAGAGACGTACGACCACTCGGAAGGATCCGAAACCACAGTGACTGACACCCAGGACCAACTCATCGTCCTGCCCGGCACCGAGTCCGGCGACTCGGGCGCCAACAACGCCGCCCAGGAACGCGCCAAGCGCCGTTCCGGTTCGCTGAGTTCGATGCTGCTTCCCGAGCTGCAGGCGCTGGCCAGCTCGATGGGCATCGCAACCGGCAAGCTGCGCAAGAGCGACCTGATCGCCGCCATCGAGACTGCCAAGCGCCCGTCGAGCGGTTCCGGTGCCGCCGCGGCACCCGCCGCCCGTCCGAGTGCGGCTGAGGATGCCCCGGCCGCCCAGGCGCCGCCGGCCACCCGCACCCGCCGCTCGGCAACCCGGGCCGCCACCAACATTCAGCCGACCACCGGTGATCAGCCGGTCGACAGCCCCGCAGCCGGTCCCGCGACCACACCGGTGACCACCGACGCCCCGGCGGACAGCTCGCGCGGCTCGGACAGCGGCGGCACCGACAACGGCACCACCCGGCCGGCCGAGCGAAGCCGCGGCACCGGCCGCTACCGCGACGGCAACCGGGAGACCAACGGCCGCGACGTGCAGTCGGCCAACGGCCGCGATACCCAGCAGAGCAGCACCCGGGAGGCCAACGGCCGCGACACCCAGCAGAGCAGCACCCGGGAGGCCAACGGCCGCGACACCCAGCAGGGCAGCACCCGCGACGCCGGCATCCGTGAGACCAACGGCCGCGAGACCAACGGCCGCGAGGCCAACAGCCGGGACAGCCGGGAGAGCAACAACCGCGAGGCCGGCAACCGCGACGCCAACAACCGCAATGCCAGCCGTGACCCCAACCGGGACGGCGGCAACCGGGACCGGAACCCCAACCAGAACGGCCCTGCCAACAGCAACGACGACGACGACGACTTCGGTCAGGGACGCCGGCCGCGGCGCTATCGCGACCGGCGCGGCCGGACCCGCGACCGCTCGGACTCGCCCAACATCAGCGGCGGCGGCCGCAACGACATCGAGCCGACCATCTCCGAGGACGACGTGCTCGTTCCGGTGGCCGGCATCATCGACAACGTCGACGACAAGGGCTCCTGGTTCATCCGGGTGAACGGCTACTTCGCCAGCTCCGACGACGTCTACGTCGCCAACTCCCACGTCCGCCGGTACAACCTGCGACGCGGTGACGCGGTGACCGGCGCGGTGCGCCAGGCCCGGGAGGGCGAGCGCAAGGAGAAGTTCAACCCGCTGGTCCGGCTGGACACCATCAACGGCGTGGACCCGGAGCTGGCCCGCACCCGGGTCGAGTTCACCAAGCTCACGCCGCTGTACCCGCAGGAGCGGCTGCGGCTGGAGACCGAGCCGCACATCCTGACCACCCGCGTGATCGATCTGGTGATGCCGATCGGCAAGGGCCAGCGCGCGCTCATCGTCTCCCCGCCCAAGGCCGGCAAGACGATGATCATGCAGGCGATCGCCAACGCCATCGCGACCAACAACCCCGAGTGCCACCTGATGGTGGTGCTGATCGACGAGCGGCCCGAAGAGGTCACCGACATGCAGCGCTCGGTCAAGGGTGAGGTCATCGCCTCGACCTTCGACCGGCGCCCGCAGGACCACACCATGGTCGCCGAGCTGTCCATCGAGCGGGCCAAGCGACTGGTCGAGATGGGCCACGACGTGGTGGTGCTGCTCGACTCGATCACCCGGCTGGGCCGTGCCTACAACCTGGGCGCCCCGGCGTCCGGGCGGATCCTGTCCGGTGGTGTGGACTCGACCGCGCTGTACCCGCCCAAGCGGTTCCTGGGCGCGGCCCGCAACATCGAGGACGGCGGCTCGCTGACCATCATCGCCTCGGCCCTGGTCGAGACCGGTTCGGCCGGTGACACCGTGATCTTCGAGGAGTTCAAGGGCACCGGCAACGCCGAGCTGCGGCTGGACCGCAAGATCGCCGACAAGCGGGTGTTCCCGGCGGTGGACGTGGACCAGTCCTCGACCCGTAAGGAAGAGATCCTGCTCTCGCCGGACGAACTCGCCGTGGTGATCAAGCTGCGCCGGGTGCTGCACGCACTGGACCCGCAGCAGGGCATCGACCTGCTGCTCGACCGGCTGCGCAAGACCCGGACCAACATCGAGTTCCTGATGCAGATCGCCAAGACGACGCCGGGCGCCGACGACCGCTGATCCCGGACATGTCCGGTGGCCCCGCTGCCGGCCCGGCAGCTGAGCCTGCCGGTCCGGCGGCTGCGTCCACCGGACCGGCGGCGAGCCCGCAGTGGGCGTTCGCCAGCCCGACGCAACGCCGGCTCGCCGTCCTCGCCGCGGCGGTGGCCCTGCTCGCGACCGTCATCACGGTCAATGCCGCGCGCGCCCATCCCGACCGCCGCGTCACCACCGTGGTGGTGGCCGCGCCGCCGGCCACGGTCACGGTGGACGCCTCGGGCTGTCCGGTGGATGCCCAGTGCCGGGTCCAGCAGCGGGCCACCGGGCTGGCCGAGGCGTTCGTCCGGGCCTTCCCGGCAGGTGAGGTGCTCACCGTCCAGGCCACCCAGGACCTGCGCAGCAACCGCAACTACCGGACCGCGCTCGTCGGGCTGATCGAGGACGGCTCGACGGTGAGCCTGGCCGCGCAGTGCGTGCCCGGGGCGCCCGCCGCCACCGCCCGGCTGGATCGCTCCAGCACCGCCTTCACCAATCTGGAGGGTGACAGCGTCGTCGAGTTCCGGCAGCTCAGCACGCTGGTGCCGGGCCGGCCCGGCTGCGGGGTCGCCCTGCTGCTGCGCACCAGGGGAGCGGCGGTCCGGTTCGAGGAGCCGGCCCTGCGGTTGGCCCACGACCCGACCGTGCAGTTGCCGCCGCCATGAGCCGGCATCCGTACCCCGGCCACCGCCGCGACGATTGGTCGGAGCAGGCCTGGGCCGACGAGATCGCCATCGGGGCCGACGACGGCACGCCGTCCGGGCCCGGCGTGCTCGCCCCCGGATCCTCGCGACCGACGGTGGTGCCCGGCTGGCTGGTGGCCGCTGCGGTGCTGCTGGCCTGCTCGGCGCTGGTCGCGGCGGCGCTGTGGTGGCAGCACCGGACGCGCGTCGTCGAGGTCACCCACCGGGTGGTGCCCTACTTCCCGGCCGGCCCGGACGCGATGGGCTGCCCCAGCGGTGTCCGATGCCAGGTACTGCCCGACGCCGGCCAGCCGTTGGCCGCGCTGGCCCGGCGGCTGTTCCCGGACGCGACCGTGCTGAGTTCGGTGGCAGTCACCGACGCCGGGACCGGCCGGACGGTACAGGCCACCATCGTGTTGCGCACGGTTTCCGGTTCGGAACTCACGGCGGTGGCCCAGTGCGTGCCGGGCGCCGGCCCGATCCCGGCCCGGGCCGCGTCGTTGCCGGCCCTGGGCCCGGCCCAGGCCGACTTCATCGTGCCGGGGCGGCCGGGCTGCAGCGTGGCGGTGGCCGCCCAGATCCCGCGCTCGGTACCGGTCCCGGTGGAGCAACTACGGCGGCTGGCCGCCGATCCGGACGCCCAACTGCGGTCCTAGCGTCCTCAGCCCGAGCCGAGCGGCCTCGGCCCGAGCCGAGCGTCCTCAGCCCGAGCCGAGCGGCCTCGGCCCGAGCCGAGCGGCCTCGGCCCGAGCCGAGCGGCCTCGGCCCGAGCGGCCTCGGCCCGAGCCGAGCGCCCCCCGAGCCGAGCGTCCTCAGCCCGAGCCGACGGTCCGGCGATAGATCCGGCACTCCCACGGCCGCAGGGACAGCGCCCCCGAAGCATCCGGTTCGGAGTAGTTGCCCAGCACCAGCTCGGCGGCCGCCCAGTCCGAAGCATCGGCCAGCGGCACCGGAACCTCACTCGCACCGAAGTTGCCCAGCACCAGCCACTGTTCGGCGTCCAGTTGCCGGGTGAAGGCGTAGACCTGTTCGTCGGCGGGCAGCAGCATGGTGAAGTCGCCGCGCGCCACGATCGGGTGGGCATGGCGCAGCGCGATCAGCTTTCGGTAGTGGGAGAAAACCGAATCCGGATCGTCGATCTCAGCCTCGGCGTTGATGTCGCGGTGGTTCGGGTTGACCGCGATCCAGGGCTCGGCGGTGCTGAAGCCGGCCTGCGGGCCGGCCGTCCACTGCATCGGGGTGCGGGCGTTGTCCCGGCTCGTCCGGCGCAGCGCGGCCAGCACCTCGCCCTCGTCCGGCCGCGGGCCGCCGTCGCCGGACTGCCCGGGTAGCGCCGTCCGATCCTCCAGTGGATCGCCGGGCACCGGCCGGCCGGAGCCCTCACCGGCCATCGCCGCCGCGTAGTAGTTCAGCGATTCGATGTCACGGAAGTCCGAGATCGAGGCGAACGGCGCATTGGTCATGCCGAGCTCTTCACCCTGGTAGACGTAGGGGGTTCCGCGATGCAGGTGCAGCACGGTGGCCAGCATGGTGGCCGACCGTACCCGGTAGCGATCGCTGTCGTCGCCGAAGCGCGACACCACCCGGGGCTGGTCGTGGTTGTTCCAGTACAGGCTGTTCCAGCCGACCTCGGCCAGGCCGGCCTGCCAGCGGCCGAGGCTTGCCTTGAGGTCGGTCAGCCGGAAGGCCTTCGGGTGGAACTTGTCGACGCCGTGGTCCAGTTGCACGTGTTCGAACTGGAACACCATGTCGACCTCGTGCCGCTCGGGGTCGGTGAACAGCCGGGCCTGCTCGACGGTCACCCCGGGCATCTCGCCGACGGTGAGCAGTTGCCCGTTCCGACCGGCGAAGACCTCGGCGTACATCTCCTGCAGGAACTCGTGAATCCGCGGCCCGCAGACGTAGTACGGCGAACCGTCGCCGTAGCTGCCGGACAGGATCGCACCGTCGGGCAGCCGCGGGTCCTTGGAGATCATGTTGATGACATCCATCCGGAAGCCGTCCACCCCGCGGTCCAGCCACCACCGCATCATGTCGTACACGGCCGAACGCACCCGCGGGTTCTCCCAGTTCAGGTCGGGCTGCTTGCGGGAGAACAGGTGCAGGAAGTACTCGCCGCTGGCCTCGTCGAACTCCCAGGCCGAGCCGGAGAACGCCGAGCCCCAGTTGGTCGGCTCGGCACCCGGCGCGCCGGCGGCCATGCCCGGCCGCGGTCCACGCCAGAAGTACCAGTCCCGTTTCGGATCGTCCTTGCTGCTGCGGGACTGCTGGAACCACGGGTGCTCGTCAGAGGTGTGGTTGACCACCAGGTCGAGCACCAGCTTCATCCCGCGCCGGTGCACCTCGGCCAGCAACCGGTCGAAGTCGGCCAGCGAGCCGAACACCGGGTCGACGTCGGTGTAATCGCTGATGTCGTAACCGGCATCGTCCTGCGGGGACGGGAACATCGGCGACAGCCACAGCACGTCGACACCGAGTCGTTGCAGGTAGTCCAGCTTGCTCACGATGCCGGGCAGGTCGCCGATGCCGTTGCCGTCGGCATCGCAGAAGCTGCGCGGATAGATCTGGTACACCACCGCCGACTGCCACCAGGTGGCCTGACTGCTGGTCACGACCGCCTCCCGTCGGTGCCGGCGAACTCAGCCCGAACCTCGCACTCCAGATCTAATCGGCCGGGGTTTGTAACATACCCGCGTCGAAATTGGGCAGGTGCCCTGCCGTTGACCGGCGCGGCGGTCCTAGACTCCAAAGATGGTCGATCGCGAGGTGGTCCGGCCGGTGGCGGCGACGGACGATCCGCTGTCCTGGCGGGTGCCGCCCTACCAGCCGGCGTTGCTGATGCTGCTGGTGTGTGGCGTGGCTGCCCTCAACATCTACGGCCATCCCTCGCAGACGGTGCGGATCGTGACACTGGCGCTGGGCGTGCTCGCCCTGGCCATGGCGGTGGCCGCGCTGCGGATGTACCTGCTGGTCGACGACGAGGGCGTGCTGGTCCGTTACCTGCTGCGGCCGGCCTGGTTGCCGTGGTCGGAGATCGCCCGGGTCGAGGTGGTGTCTGACGTGCGGGGCGCCGACAGCATCCGGCTGGTGCGCCACGACGGAAGCTATGTCGACGTGCCGCCGTCGCTGTTGCAGCCGTCGCGTCCGACGTCCAAGCCGCGCGCGCTGGCCCAGCTCACCAGCATCGGCAACCAGATCGAGACGCGCCGCATCAGGCGGGCCTGACATGATCGGTATTAAGGTGGCAAGTCGGGTGGCGAGGAGGTAACGGTTACGTATCTTTGGCCTGCCGACTCTCGGCAACGAATGTGTTCGATGTCATTCTCAGACTGCCTGTAAGCGCTTAAGTATCCTCGTCGGAAGGACAGTTTTAATGAGTCCAAAGGTCGCCATCGGTGCGGTCTCCTTGCTCAGCGCGGCCGTGGTACTGGCCGGCTGCGGCAGCAGCAACGACAACAAGGGCTCGGGTTCGAACTCGGGCAACGCCGGGCGGGGTCCCATCACGTTCGTCACCGGCAAGGACAACAGCGGGCTGATGCCGCACCTTGCCGATGCGTGGAACAAGGACCACCCCAACGAGAAGGTCACGATCAAGCAGCAGTCCGACCAGGCTGACCAGCAGCTGTCCGACCTGCAGCAGCACTTCCAGGCCAAGGACCCGGGTTACGACGTGGTCACCGTCGACGTGGTCTGGACCGCGGAGTTCGCCGCCAAGGGCTGGCTCGTCCCGCTCACCGGCAAGAACGCCATGGACACCAGCAAGCTGCTCGGCCCGACCGTCAAGGCCGCGACCTACAACGGCACGCTGTTCGCCGCGCCGTACGCCTCCGACGCCGGCCTGCTCTACTACCGCAAGGACCTGGTCTCCAAGGCGCCCGCCACCTGGGACGAGATGATCGCGGACTGCAAGGGCAAGACCGGCAAGTCCATCACCGGTTCGCAGCCGGCCTGCTACGCCGGCCAGTTCGCCAAGTACGAGGGCCTGACCGTCAACGCCTCGGAGGCCATCAACTCCGCCGGCGGCCAGATCGTCAAGGACGACGGCAAGACCCCCAACCTCGACACCGCCGAGGCGGCCAAGGGCCTGAACTTCCTGGTCAACGGCTTCAAGGAGGGCTACATCCCCAAGGAGGCCCTCGGCTTCCAGGAGACCCAGAGCCTGAACGCCTTCCAGGCCGGCCAGCTGATGTTCATGCGTAACTGGCCCTACGCCGACGCCATCCTCTCCGGCACCGGTTCCAAGGTCGCGGGCAAGTTCGACATCGCCCCGCTGCCCGGCCCGGACGGCCCCGGCGCCTCGAGCCTGGGTGGCCACAGCGTCGCCCTCAGCGCGTACTCCAAGAACCAGGCAACCGGCCTGGACTTCCTGAAGTTCGTCCAGTCCGATGAGATCCAGTCCTACAACCTGACCCAGGGTTCGCAGGCACCGGTGATCGCCTCGCTGTACGACGACGCGACCCTGATCAAGAAGTTCCCGTACCTGCCGGTCCTGAAGAAGGGCATCGAGAACGCGATCCCGCGTCCGGTGACCCCGTTCTACCCCGCGGTGACCGAGGCAATCGAGACCAACGCCTACGCGGCGCTGCAGGGCACCACCTCGGTGGAGAGCGCCCTGAAGAGCCTGCAGGCGGCAATCCAGTCCGCCACCGCCGGCTGATCTAGTTCGACCCTTCGCGAACCGGTGGAGTCGGTGGCCAGTACGCCGCTCCGCCGGTTCGCGAAGCAGATTCCCTAGCACTGGGAAGCTGGTTCCCACGTACAACCTGGGACGTCATAGCCCTGAGGAGGCTCCATGACCCTCGCCGAACCGGCAGCCGAAAGCACCACAGGTGCGCTGCCCCCTAAGTCTCGCGTCAAGCGGAACAAGATCAAGACCGGCGAGGGGCGCCTGGCGTTCATGCTGGTCGCGCCCACAATCGCGCTGCTCGGGCTGATCGTGGGCTATCCGATCGTCAAGGCGATCTACAACTCCTTCCTGTCCGACAGCCGCAAGCTCGATCCGGTTACCGGGCAGTTCCTGGAACCCGGCGCCTGGACCGGGCTCACCAACTACAAGCACTGGCTGCTGCAGGAATGCCCGTCCGGCGCGGGCAAGACCATCTCGTGCCCGACCGGCACCCTCGGCTCGCAGTTCTGGAGCTCGATCAGCGTTACGGTCGGATTCACGGTTGTCACCGTGTTGCTCGAGACTATTATCGGCATGGTCTTCGCGCTGATGATGAACCGCGCTTTCAAGGGCCGGGCGCTGGTGCGGGCCGCCATCCTGATCCCCTGGGCGATCCCGACCGCTGTCACCGCCAAGCTGTGGCAGGTGATCTTCGACCCGCAGGGCGTCCTGAACAAGGTGCTCGGCACCGAATTCGCCTGGACCAGTTCGCAATGGCCGGCCCGGTCGGCGATCGTGATCGCCGACGTCTGGAAGACGACTCCCTTCATCGCGCTGCTCATCCTGGCCGGCCTGCAGGGCATCAGCGCCGACATCTACGAATCCGCCAAGGTCGACGGTGCCAATGCCTGGCAGCGGTTCACCAAGATCACGCTGCCGCTGGTCAAGCCGGCCCTGGCGGTCGCGGTCATCTTCCGCACCCTGGACGTGCTGCGGATGTATGACCTGCCGGCCATCCTCACCCAGGGCGCCAACGGCACCACCACGATCTCGATCCTGGTGGTCAGGCAGCTGAACAGCGGCATCTACTCGGCCTCGGCGCTGTCGACCATCACCTTCATCTTCATCTTCGCGATCGCCCTGGCCATGGTCAGGCTGTTCAACGCCAACATCGTCGGGACACCGGGAAAGGGCGGTAAGTGACATGACTGCCGTCGCGCACTCCTCCACCGCGGTCGCATCCGGTACCGAAATCGCCGCTGCTCCGAAGCGGCGGTTCAAGGCCGGTGACGTCGGCACCCTGCTGGTGATCGCCCTGATCATCTTCTGGTGCCTGGCGCCGTTCTACTGGATGGTGGTGCTCGCCTTCCGCGACACCGCCTTCACCTTCGACACCACTCCGTGGTTCACCCACCTGACCTGGGAGAACTTCCGGTACGCCTTCGACACCACCGACAACAAGTTCGGCCGGTCGCTGGTCAACAGCGTGCTGATCGGTGCGGTGGTCACGGCCCTGGCGATGGCGATCGGGGTGTTCGCCGGATACGCGATGGCCCGGTTGTCCTTCCGCGGCAAGGGTTTGATCCTCGCCGCGATCCTCGGTGCCTCGATGTTCCCCGGCGTGGCGATCCTGACCCCGCTGTTCCAGCTGTTCGCCGGCTGGGGCTGGTTGGGCACCTACCAGGCGCTGATCCTGCCGCAGATCTCGTTCTCGCTGCCGCTGGCGGTGTACACGCTGACCAGCTTCTTCTCCGACATGCCGTGGGAGCTGGAGCAGGCTGCCCGGGTCGACGGCGCCACCCCCGGGCAGGCGTTCCGGCTGGTGATCTTCCCGCTGGCCGCGCCGGCGCTGTTCACCACCGCGATCCTGGTGTTCCTGGCCTCGTGGAACGAGTACCTGCTGTCCAGCGTGCTGTCCAACGGCAACTACAAGGTGGAACCGTCCACGGTCGCGCTGGCCAAATTCACCGCCGGGCCGCACGTGGTGCCCTACACCCAGACGATGGCCGCCGGCGTGGTGGTGACCATCCCGCTGGTGATCGTCGTGCTGCTGTTCCAGCGGCGCATCGTCAGCGGCCTGACCGCCGGCGGCGTCAAGGGCTGACCCTCGGGTTCGGCCCGAGCCACGCACGCCACTCGTCCCCGCCACCGGTCCGCCGGTTGCGGGGACGAGTCGTGTCCGGCCGCGATCAGGGGGGCCGCCACCACGGAATTTCGGGACGGGCACCCGCGTTTGGTCCGGCGTGGCCACGACTGGCACACTGTCTGGTTGACGACCCGGTTCCGGTTCACGTCCTGTTCCCCGACACCCGCGTTCGCGGTGGTGTGGTGGAAGTTCCCAGGGCGACCCGGCGGCCAAGAGCGGCGCCGTACGCGGCGCCAGAGAAGGGAACCACCGTGAAGAACGCCATTCACCCCGAGTACGTGGTCACCGAAGTGACCTGCTCGTGCGGCAACTCGTTCACCACCCGCAGCACCGCCAAGACCGGCTCGCTGCACGCTGAAGTCTGCTCGGCCTGCCACCCGTTCTACACCGGCAAGCAGAAGATCATGGACGTCGGCGGCCGGGTGGACAAGTTCGAGAAGCGCTACGGAAAGCGTGAGCGCACCACCGCCTAGCTACCTCGACGGCGCCTTGGGCGTGCCCTGACCGGGCACTCCCGAGGCGCCGTTTTCTATGCCGGCAGGCCGGCGGTGTGGCTGCCCAGGAACTTTCCAGACCCGGAGGACGAGCGATGGTTCAAGAAGCTGACGGTTCGGCCACGCTGGCACAGCTGCTGGCGGAGTACATCGAAACCGAGACCGCGCTGTCGGACCCGGCGGTGCACGCCGACCAGGCCACCGCGCGGCGGCTGGGCCGGCGCTTCGCCCAGCTGGCACCGGTGGTCAGCGCCTCGCAGGAGCTGGACCGGGTCCGCGACGACGCCCGCACGGCCCGCGAACTGGCCGGTGAGGACGCCTCGTTCGCGGCCGAGGCCGACGAACTCGAGCGCCGGATCCCGGAGCTGGAGGATCGGTTGCGCGAGCTGCTGGTTCCCAAGGACCCCAACGACGTCAAGGACGTCATCCTCGAGATCAAGGCCGGCGAGGGTGGCGACGAGTCGGCGCTGTTCGCCGGTGACCTGCTGCGGATGTACCTGCGCTACGCCGAGTTGCAGGGCTGGCAGACCGAGATCCTCGACGACGAGGAGACCGACCTGGGCGGCCACAAGTCGGTCACCGTGGCGGTCCGCTCGCGCAGCGTGGACAAGCCGGTCTGGAGCCGGCTGAAGTACGAGGGCGGCGTGCACCGGGTGCAGCGGGTACCGGTGACCGAGTCCCAGGGCCGGATCCACACCTCGGCGGCCGGCGTGCTGGTGCTGCCCGAGGCTGAGGACGTCGAGGTCGAGATCGACCCCGGCGACCTGCGCATCGACGTCTACCGCTCGTCCGGCCCCGGCGGTCAGAGCGTGAACACCACCGACTCGGCGGTCCGGATCACCCACGTCCCGACCGGCACCGTGGTGTCGATGCAGAACGAGAAGAGCCAGCTGCAGAACCGGGAAGCGGCGCTGCGGGTGCTGCGGGCCCGGCTGCTGGCCCACGCCCAGGAGCAGGCCGATCAGGACGCCTCGGACGCCCGCCGCTCCCAGGTCCGCACCGTCGACCGGTCCGAGCGGGTCCGGACCTACAACTTCGCCGAGAACCGGATCGCCGACCACCGGGTCAACTTCAAGGCCTACAACCTCGACCAGGTGCTGGACGGGGCGCTCGACGACGTCATCGACGCGCTGACCCGGGCCGATGTCGAGGCGGCGCTGTCCGGCGAGGCCTGATCATGTTCGGCCGAGCCTGATGCTGTCGCCGGTCCGGTCGGAGCTGGCCGCCGCCACCGCCGAGTTGGCCGCCGCCGGTATCGGCCCGGCCCGGCTGGAGGCGGAGCTGCTGCTGGCGCACCTGGTGGGCGGCAACCGCGCCCGGTTGCTGACCCTGCCGTCGGTCAGCGCCGAGCAGGCCGCCCGGCTGCGCGAGCTGGTGCGCCGGCGGGCCACCGGTGAGCCGCTGCAACACCTGACCGGCACCGCGCCGTTCCGGCACCTGGAGCTGGCGGTCGGCCCCGGGGTGTTCGTGCCCCGGCCGGAGACCGAGCTGCTGGTCGAGCTGGCCGCGCCGTGGCTGCTGCCCGGCGCCACCGTGGTCGACCTCGGTGCCGGCTCCGGCGCGCTCGCGCTGTCGGTGGCGCACGAGTTCCCGCTCGCCCGGGTGATCGCGGTGGAGCGGTCCGAGCCGGCCCTGCGGTGGCTGCGGCGCAACGTCGCGGACCGGCAGTCGGCCGGCGACCGGCCGGTCGAGGTGGTGGCCGGTCACATCGCGGCACCCGGCCTGCTGGCCGAGCTGACCGGCACCGTCACGGCGGTGCTGGCCAACCCGCCCTACGTCCCCGCCTCGATCCGGGCCGAGCTGCCGCCCGAGGTCGCCCACGACCCGGACGAGGCGGTGTTCGCCGGCGCCGACGGGCTGGCCCTGATGCCCTCACTGATCGAGCTGGCGGCCCGGCTGCTGGCCCCGGGCGGCTTCCTGGGCATCGAGCACGACGAGAGCCAGCCGGCCGCCCTGCACCGGCTGCTGGCGGGCTCGGGTTGCTGGCGCGACGTGACCGGCCGGCCGGATCTGACCGGCCGGCCACGCTTCAGCACCGCCGTCCGCGGCTAGCGCACCGGCAGGCTCAGCTCAGCCCGACCACCGGCTCGCCGGCCGAGGTCAGGCCGTTGCCGGTGCGGGTGCAGGTGCCGCCCCGGATCGCGCCGCCGTTGTAGGCCTGGCGCAGGCAGTTGCGCAGCGCCAGCTGCCCCCAGTAGTTCGGGTGCAGCGACTCCTGCACGTAGTACGGGCCGACGGCGGCCGAGACGGTCCGGATGTTCTCGATCCACTCGCTGGCGTCCACCGCGCCGGCGCTGCGCCAGCTGGCCAGCGAGGTCTCCTGCAGCTTGTGCACGCCGTTCTCGCACAGCCGGCGGCCACTGAACAGGCCGGACACGTCGACGATCTTGACGTTGGGCAGTGCGGACTGGGTCGTGGCGTTGCGGACCGCGGTGTTGATGGTGGGCAGCGCGCTGGCGTTGGCCCAGTCGGCGTCGGCGTTCCAGAACCCGCAGCCGCCGGTGTTCTGCCGGGTGTAGCCGGACTCGGTGTAGCGGATGCCGGCACCGTTGGGTAGCGGCGAGGGGTAGGTCTGGACCACCAGGGTGTAGTCGCTGGTCGAGTAGCCGTTGCGGGCCAGCGCGGTGTTGACGTTCTTGAGCGCGTTGGCGATCCGGGTGGTGACCGCGCTGATGTTGGCGCTGGTGAAGTTGGCCGTCACCGAGGAGTCGTCCTTGCAGTAGTCCTTGAACCAGGTGGGCGAGGCCAGGAAGTCCTCGACGCAGGACTGCACGATGGAGCCGAAGTTGAAGTCGTTGCCGCCGATCGAGACCGCCACCATGCTGACCCGGTGGCTGGCCGAGAAGTTCTGCAGGGCCAGCGCCTGGCCGAGGTGGCCGGCACCGTCGTTGTAGAAGTCCAGGCCCGGCTTGAAGTCGCTGTCGGAGGAGTACGGCGAGGTCGCGGTTTTGGCCCCGGAGCAGGCGAGGTTGGCCGAGGAGATGGTGCCGAAGGCGATCTCGGCCGACTTGGAGCGGTGGCACCCGACAATCGCCTCGCCGGTGCCGGCGTCGTAGTAGGCGCCGGCGCCGAGCGCGTCGGTCTGGCTCGAGTCGCTGGAGTTGCCGGCCCACCGGCCGGCCTCACCGGAGATGTAGGAGTCGCCCAGGCTGACCGCCCAGGCGCCGCCGGCCGGCACCGCGGCGGGCTGGGCCTTGGCGGCGGTGGCCGGGACGGCCAGCGCGGCCAGGACGCCGGTGGTGGTGGCGGCACCGGCCAGCAGGGCGGCGACGCGGTGCCAGCCCGGCCGCCGGGAACCTCGGGACGGCGCGGGATCGACGGAATGCGGCA